>ERZ826764.3561-NODE-3561-length-12175-cov-4.882921_pt1 | contig 12175 bp, 9 predicted proteins | sample MGYA00519870_ERZ826764 | MGnify/ENA primary metagenome ERZ826764 (study PRJEB31778, sample SAMEA3449239) | human gut metagenome | biome: human gut; feature: human-associated habitat; material: faeces | place: United Kingdom | collected 2010/2012 ...
GCTGCAGAGCGGAATCCTCTTTTGGTTTAGGCATTTCTCTTTATGACAAGACTTTTTCCCGTCATTTCGTCCGGTACAGGGAGACCCATCAGTTCCAGCATCGTGGGAGCCAGGTCGCACAGGCGGCCATCCGAGCGCAGTTGCTTTTTGGGCGCCGCGGGATCGATCACGATGATGGGGACGGGGTTGGTGGTGTGCGCGGTGAACGGATCGCCGGTTTCCGGGTCGATCATCTGATCGGCGTTGCCGTGGTCCGCGGTCACAATGGCCTTGCCGCCCATGGCGAGGATCGCGTCCACCACGCGGCCGACGCACTCATCCACGGTCTTCACGGCCTTTTCCGCAGCTTCCATCACGCCGGTATGGCCCACCATATCGCAGTTTGCAAAGTTCAGGATGATGACGTCGTATTGGTCGCTTTCGATACGCTTGACGCATTCGTCAGCCACCAGATATGCGCTCATCTCGGGCTGCAGGTCGTAGGTGGCCACCTTGGGGCTGGGAATCAGCGCGCGGTCCTCACCTTCAAACGGGGCCTCCACGCCGCCGTTGAAGAAGAATGTCACATGGGCATATTTTTCCGTCTCAGCAATGCGCAGCTGCGTTTTGCCGTTTTTGGCCAGATATTCGCCCATAACGTTGTTCAGGCTCTGCGGATGGAACGCGACTTCCACATTGGGCATCGTGGCGTCATACTGGGTGAAGCACACATAGTACAGAGGGAAACGGCCGTTCCGGCGCTCGAAGCCTGCAAATGCATCATCTACAAAGGTGCGGGTGATCTCCCGCGCGCGGTCCGGGCGGAAATTGAAGAACACCACGCTGTCCCCGGCGGATACGCGGCCGCCTTCACAGGTCACGGCGGGCACGACGAATTCGTCCGTCACGCCGTCCGCATAGCTTTTTTTCATCACTTCTTCCGGTGTGCCATGCACGCCTTCGCCGTATACCATGGCGGCGTAGGCCTTTTCCACACGGTCCCAGCGGTTGTCGCGGTCCATGGCGTAATAGCGGCCCGTGACGGTGGCGATCTTGCCCACGCCGATCTCGGCCATTTTGGCTTCCAGCTCTTCAATGAACCCCTTGCCGGAATCGGGCGGCACATCGCGGCCGTCCATAATGGCATGGACGTAAACATCCTTTACGCCGCCGCGCCTTGCCAGCTCCAACAGCGCATACAGATGCTCGTTGTGGCTGTGGACGCCGCCGTTGGAGAGCAGGCCGATGAGATGCAGTGCCTTACCGTCCGCCGCAGCGTTCTTTACTGCGCCCAGCAGGGCCGGATTTTCAAAAAAGCCGCCGTCCTGGATGTCTTTGGTGATGCGGGTGAGCTCCTGATACACGATACGGCCTGCGCCGATGTTCGTGTGGCCCACCTCGCTGTTGCCCATCTGGCCGTCGGGTAAACCGACGTTCATACCGGAAGCGCCGATGGTGGTGTAAGGATACTGCGCGAACAGCTTATCCAGGTTGGGCGTCCTGGCGGCAAGGATGGCGTTGCCGTAGGTTTGGTCGGGCACCCAGCCGAAGCCGTCCAGAATGCAGAGAAGCAGAGGTTTTTTCATAGATGGTTCCTTTCTGAAAAAAGAAATTGAATGGGGATGCGCCGCGCGGGCAGCGCTGTTTTGCAAAAAAAGCAGCGGAAAATTATTTGCCTGCCGCGGCAACAATGGCGGCAAAGTCCGCAGGCTTCAGGGAGGCGCCTCCGATGAGGCCGCCGTCCACATCAGGCTTGCTCAGCAGCTCGTCGGCGTTGGCGGCGTTCATGCTGCCGCCGTACTGGATGGTCGTGGCCTCGGCCACTGCCTCGCCGTACAGTTCACCCACCACCTTGCGGATGGCCGCGCAGACTTCCTGCGCCTGGTCCGCCGTGGCGGTGCGCCCCGTGCCGATGGCCCACACCGGCTCGTAAGCGATGATGACGCGGGCCATTTCTTCAGCGGAAACGCCGCCCAGCGCGATCTTCGTCTGCATGCGCACAAGCTCCTCGGTCACGCCCTGCTCACGCTGGGCCAGGCTCTCGCCCACACACACGATCACCGTCAGGCCCGCGGCCAAAGCGGCTTTGGTACGCTTGTTGACGGTCTCGTCCGTTTCGGCAAAGTACTGGCGGCGCTCAGAGTGACCGGTGATGACATATTTCACGCCCAGATCCACCAGCATATCCGCAGATATCTCGCCCGTGAACGCGCCGGATTTTTCAAAATGCACGTTTTCTGCGCCCACACCGATGTTGGTGCCGGCGCATTTTTCCACGGCCGTGCAGAGGCTGGTGAACGGCGTGCAGATGACAACGTCGCAGCCCGCTCCCTGTACGGCGGGAACGAGCGCGTCGATGAGAGACGCGGCCTCGGTGGCGGTCTTATTCATTTTCCAGTTGCCGGCAATGACGGCTTTGCGTTTTGCTTTGTTCATCGTATATTCTCCGTTCTGAAAGATATTGCCCGGCGTCCCGCCGGAGAAAAACCGCAGGGGCAGGCGGGATTCCCGCCGCCCCTGCAAAAGAGTCTTATGCGCCCGCGATGCAGGCGATGCCGGGCAGCTCTTTGCCCTCCAGGTATTCCAGGCTGGCGCCGCCGCCCGTGGAGATGTGCGTCATCTTGTCGGCATAGCCCAGCTGCATCACGGCAGCCGCGCTGTCACCGCCGCCGATGACCGTGGTGGCGTCTGTTTCAGCCAGGGCTTTCGCTACCGCCTTGGTGCCGGCGGCCAGAACCGGGTTCTCGAATACGCCCATGGGGCCGTTCCACACAACGGTCTTGGCGCTCTTCACCGCGCCGGCAAACAGCTCCATCGTTTTGGGGCCGATGTCAAGGCCCATCATGTCGGCCGGGATCTTGTCCGAATCCACCACTTCGACGGCAATCTCCGCGTCGATGGGGTCGGGGAAGGCGGAAGCCACGGTGGTGTCCACCGGCAGCAGCAGGGAAACGCCCTTTTCCTCGGCCTTCTTCAGCATATCCTTGCAGTAATCCACCTTCTCCAGGTCCACAAGAGATTTGCCGACTTCGCAGCCCTTGGCGGCCAGGAACGTATAAGCCATGCCGCCGCCGATGATCAGCGTGTCCACCTTGTTCAGCAGGTTTTCAATGACGTTCAGCTTATCGGCGACTTTCGCGCCGCCCAGGATGGCCACGAACGGGCGCACAGGGTCGTTGACGGCGTTGCCCAGGTAACGGATCTCTTTCTCCATCAGGTAGCCCACAGCGGTGTCCTTGATGTAGTCGGTAACGCCGGCGGTGGAGCAGTGGGCGCGGTGTGCGGAGCCAAAAGCGTCGTTTACATAGGCGCCGTCCGTACCCACCAGATCGGCCAGGTCTTTGGAGAACTCGGGCAGATTTTTGGTTTCTTCCTTGCGGAAACGGGTGTTCTGCAGCAGCACAACATCGCCGTCCTGCATTGCGGCAACGGCGGCTTTGGCATTTTCGCCCGCCACATTGTCGTCATTGGCAAACACGACGGGCTTGCCAAGCAGTTCGGAGAGGCGCACGGCGACGGGCGCGAGACTGAATTTTTCCTCGGGACCGTTCTTGGGCTTACCCAGATGGCTGCACAGAATGACCCGGCCACCGTTCTCGATCAGCTTTTTAATGGTGGGCAGAGCGGCCACGATGCGGTTGTCATTGGTGATGACGCCGTCCTTCATGGGGACGTTGAAATCGCAGCGGACCAGAACGTTTCTGCCCTTTACCTCAATATCTTCAACTGTCTTTTTGCCAAGAGTGCTCATATGCGTAACTCTCCCTTTCCTGCGGCTTTTTGATTGTCTTTCGGTCTTGCGCGGGCAATATGCCGCGTCTTTTCTTATTATAGTATTTTCCCGGCTTTTTCGCAAGCATTCGGCTGATATTTAATTAACAAATCGGCGCGTGCAAACTGCATGCAAACGGGCTGTAATGCACAAAAAACGCCCCGGCGCAAAGCCGGGGCGAAAAGTGCCTGAATTTTAGAAGCAGAGCGTGACGATGCGCAGCACGAACAGCGCGAACACGACCCACATCACGGGGTGGATGTCCTTGACCTTGCCGCGGAAGATCTTCAGGAACATCCATGTCAGGATGCCGAACATGATGCCGTTGGCGATGGAATAGGTGAACGGCATCATGATGATGGCCACAAAAGCGCCCAGCACGTCGGCCATATCGCCCTCGAACTTCACCTTCAGCACGCTGGACATCATGAACAGGCCCACGATGATGAGCGCCGGAGCAGTGGCGAAGCTGGGGATGGCGCCGAACACGGGCCACAGGAACAGCGAGAGGATGAACATCGCGGCCGTGGTGAGAGAGGTGAGGCCCGTGCGGCCGCCCTCGGCCACGCCGGCGGAGCTTTCCACATAGCTGGTGACGGTGGAGGTGCCCAGGCAGGCGCCCGCCACGGTGCCGATGGCGTCGGCCATCAAAGCGCGGCCCACGCGGGGTAGCTTGCCGTCCTTATCCAGCATGTTGCCCTTTGCGGCAACGCCGATGAGCGTGCCCACGGTGTCGAACAGGTCAACGAACAGGAACGCGAACACGATAACTGCAAATTCAACGGTGTTGTTCAGCATGAAGCTGAAGTCGAATTTGAACGCGGTGTCGCCCAGCGCCGCAAAGTTGGGCAGGAACGAGCCGGAGGGCAGCAGCGAATACACGCCGGCCTCGGGGTTCACCGCATACCAGCCCGTGAACTGCGCAATGATGCCCAGCCCCCAGGTGATGAGGATGCCCCAGAGAATGGCGCCCTTGACATTGAAGTACAGCATCAGGCCGATGATGATCACGCCGATGAGCGCGAGCGCGACCTGCGGCTGGGCGATGTCGCCCAGAGCCACCTTCGTGGAGGCGTCCGCCGCGGCGATGCCGGCGTTCTGCAGGCCGATGAACGTGATGAACAGGCCGATGCCCGTGGTGATGCCGTATTTCAGGTTCTCGGGGATGCAGTTGACCAGCGTCTCACGGAACTTGAACGCGGAAAGAATGATGAAGATAATGCCTTCCACTAGGATGGCGGTGAGGGCGATCTGCCAGGGATTGGCCTGGTCCGCCAGCTCGCCCAGGCAGATGGTGTAGGCAAAATAGGCGTTCAGGCCCATGCCGGAAGCCAGCGCGATGGGATAGTTGGCCAGAAGGGCCATCACGATGGTGGCCACCGCCGCCGCAAGGGCAGTCGCCATAAAGACGCCCTGGCTGTTCATGCCCGCGTCGCCCAGCATGCTGGGGTTCACGGCCAGGATGTACGCCATCGCAAGGAACGTGGTGATACCAGCCATGACTTCGGTCTTCACGTTGGTACCGTTTTCTTTCAGATGAAAGAGCTTTTCCATGATATTCCTCCTTGGTAATTTTAAGCTGAAACAGGGACGTCCCCGTTCGCAACAAAAGAAAAAGGCGGGCAAACGAGCCCGCCATAAAACAGCAAAGGCCGCAGAGCTGCGGCGTGCTGTTTCAATAGTCGGGACGGTTTACGGCTTGCCCGGTAGAGACTGCCGGCCCATATCGCCGGCGTTATATTGAAACATGTTAACAAACTGTGAAGAATACGTTTTTATTCTACCGAAATACCGTGACAATTACAATGTGCATTTTTGCCGATTTTTCGATGTTTTTATCCGTGTGTTTGGGCGAAAGGGCACAAGCGGAGCCGAAAAACAGAAGTCCCCGCGCCGGATAGGCGCGGGGAAAGAGCGGAGCGCGTTATTCGGCCGGTGTGCCGGCGTTCTGCTTCGGGGCGCGGGGATGCTTGGACGGTGCGGCGGGCGCGGGCTGGGCGGCATCCGCGAGCTTGCCGCCCAAAAAGCCGGAAAGCACGCTCTGCAGGTCCACGCCGGTGCTCTCTTTCAGGCCGTCCGTCACCTGGGTAACGGTCTGCATGATGTCCCGTGTCAGCTTGGCGCTGTTGCCGTCGCCGTACATGGTGATTTTATCCACTTTCGTCAGCGGCTCGGCGGCGTTTTTCACCACGTCGGGCAGGGCGTTGAAATACATCTCCAGCACGGCGGCCTTGCCCATCTTCGTCATGGCTTCGGCTTTTTTCTCAATGCCCTCGGCCTCCGCCACAGCTTTGGCACGGATGGCCTCCGCCTCAGCCAGCCCCTTGGCGCGGATGCCCTCAGCTTCCTGGGCACGGGCGAATTTTTCAGCCTCGGCCTGTACCTTCATAGCCTCGGCCTGCTGTTCCTGCTCGTATTTTTTTGCCTCCGCCTCGCGCTGGCGCTCGTACAGCTCGGCGTCTGCCTTCTGCTGGCGGGCAAAGCGCTCGGCTTCGGCCTTTTTCCGTACCTGGGCATCCAGGGACTGCTCCATGACCTCGGCTTCCTTCTGCTTGAGCAGGATCTCCTTCTCCTGCTTGGCGATGTTGGCTTCAGCCGTGGTGATCTCAATGGATTTGCGCTGCTGCTCCTCCTGGATGCGGTACGCCGCGTCGGCCTCGGCCTTTTTGGTGTCGGTGGCCTTCTGCAGCTCGGCCTGCCGGATGGCAAGCTCCGTCTTTTTCTCCGCGATCTCCTGTGCGGCGGCGACCTCGGCGTCGTTGGCTTCCTTCTGGGCGATGGCGCGTGCCTTGGCGATCTCTTTCTCACTCACGGCGCGGGAAATGGCCGCGTTTTTCTGGATCTTGACGATATTGTCCACACCCAGGTTCTCGATGACGGCGCTGTCGTCCACGAAGTTCTGTACGTTGAAGCTGACGATGTCAAGGCCCATGGCGGCCAGGTCCGGCTCGGCGTTTTCTTTCACCAGGTTGGCGAATTTCTGGCGGTCGGAAACCATCTCCTGCAGCTCCATTTTGCCCACGATCTCGCGCATGTTGCCCTCCAGAACCTCACGGGCCACGCTGGCAATGTAGTCTACCTTGCGGTTCAGAAAGTTCTGTGCCGCGAGGTTCAGCAGGTCGGGCGTATCGCTGATCTTCACATTGACGGCGGCGTCCACCTTGATGTTGATGTAATCCGCCGTAGGCACGGCGCTGGATGTTTTGACGTCGATGGGGATGAGCTGCAGGCTCAGCTCGTCCTTTTTTTCAAAAAACGGTATTTTGACGCCCGCCTTGCCGATGAGGACCTTCGGCGTTTTGCGCAGGCCCGAGATGATGTAAGCGGTGTCCGGGGACGCTTTTACGTAGCCCGTGACGAAGACCAGCACGATGAACAGTACGGCAACGGCCGCAATGATCCATACGATCACAGCAAAAAACCTCCTCTTTTGGTGCATTGGATGAAAGTGAAAACCGGTTCCGGGTACAAAAAGGGCGCGGTGCGTGCACTTTTCCGCGCGCACACCGCGCCGCCCCGTGATCCGGGCTTACGATGCTTTGGACCCCGGCGCGTTATTTCGCGTCGGTCACGGTCTCCTTGGCCGCAGCCAGCAGGCCGGTCAGGTTCTGGATCTCGCTGGGAATGATGAGCTTCGTGGCCTTGCCGTCGGCAACCTTCTGCAGGGCTTCCAGGCTCTTGATGGCCAGCACCTTGTCGGTGGGGGCCGCGTCGTTCAGCAGGCGGATGGAATCGGCCAGGGCCTTCTGAACGGTCATCAGCGCCTGTGCTTCACCTTCGGCCTCGCGGATGCGCTGCTCACGCACGGCGTCGGCACGCAGGATAGCGCTTTCTTTTTCGCCTTCGGCCACAAGGATGGCGCTCTTCTTTTCGCCCTCGGCGCGCAGGATGCTCTCACGGCGCTGGCGTTCCGCCTTCATCTGCTTTTCCATGGCGTCCTGAATCTCTGCCGGCGGGATGATGTTTTTCACTTCGACGCGGTTCACCTTGATGCCCCATTTGTCGGTGGCTTCGTCCAGAATGGCCGTGATCTTGGTGTTGATGGTGTCACGGCTGGTGAGGGTGTGGTCCAGCTCCATGTCGCCGATGATGTTGCGCAGCGTGGTGGCGGACAGGTTCTCAATGGCGGAGAGCGGGCGCTCCACGCCGTAGGTAAACAGCTTCGGGTCGGTGATCTGGAAGAACACCACGGTGTCGATCTGCATGGTCACGTTATCGCGGGTGATCACAGGCTGGGGCTTAAAGTCCACGACCTGCTCCTTGAGGGAGACTTTTTTGGCGATGCGCGTGACAAACGGCGTTTTGAAATGGAAGCCTGCCTCCCATGTGGTATAGTACACGCCCAGGCGCTCTACAACATAGGAATAAGCCTGGGGAACGATGGCGATGTTCGCGATGAGGATCACGAGCGCCAGCACAATTAGAATCAGAAACAGAATCAGCATGATAGTCCTCCTTTAAATTGGGTGTTTTATACGTTCCGTCAAGACGGAAACAGAATACAGGGGGTCATACCGCCGCAGTGGCGGTGTCGGGGCGCACGGTCAGCGTTGCGCCGTCCACGCTCAGCACCACGCACAGGGAGCCCGCGGGAATGGTTTGTTCGCTGCGGGCGTTCCAGTCCACGCCGTCCAGCCGTACACGGCCCGTAACGTCGGGCGTGACCTCAACGAGAACCTGTGCCTTGCGGCCGACGTTGATGTCCGCGTTGGTAGGCACACGGCGCGCGGTCATGCGCTTTTTCACCAGCGGGCGCGTCGCGGCCAGGGCCACGGCGCTTACCACCGCAAACACCGCGAACTGCACCAGCCACGAGGAAGTGAACCCCGAGACGATGAGCGCAGCCACCGCCCCGGCGGCAAACCAGATGCTGACAAGGCTCACCGTCAGCGCCTCCACGACGACGAACGCGATGAGCAGTATCAGCCAGACCAGGGAAGAAATTGTAAATGCCATAATGTGTTTACCTGCCTTTCTGCCGCGTCCGTGTAACGCAGCCGTGGTTGCCGCCGCGCCGCGCACCGTGTACGGGCGTACGCTGCGGCCGGGTGTCCGGTCGACCTTCGCCGCAGAAGCCAAGCCGGGCTTTTGGCTGTGCCGTTTGGGTTTCTGCTTGCTCTTATTGTACCATATTCGTCAAAGGATTGACAAAGCCCAAAAAAAGCCGGTTTCGCCCGGTTTTGGCCTTGGGGGGCGTTTTTTTCAAAGCTACTGCCCCAATCAAACCCGGGGAACGCCGGGCGAGGCCGGGCCGCGCCGCCCGAAAACCGGCCTGCCAGGCGCTTTTATACCTATTTATATAGGCCGCCGGGGGCCCGGCAGGCATGCGGAATGCTTTCAACGGTTCTCGCGCAGGCGTTCCCGCGCGCCGCAGCAACCGGCGGCTTGCGGCGGTGCACGGCGTAGTATATAATATCTTGTAGAATTATACGGCGTTTGGGCGAGAAAACTTTCAAAAACAGGAAATCTGTGAACAAAGGGCACCGCGGCCCGGCGCACGGGAGGCATAAAAATGGAATGCAGATATTGCGGACAAAGGCTGAAGGACGGGTACGAATACTGCCCAAACTGCGGTGGGCGCGTGGAGCCGCCGGAGCAGCAGGCGCGGCCGGTGCAGCCCGCATATGCGCCGCAGGGCGCATACAGCGCGCCTGTACAGGGGTATTCCCAGCAGGAAGCGGAGGGCTGTGTCTACGGCATGCTCCAACCCGGCGCCGGGCTGGGCCGGGTCGTTTCGCCCTATTACGCACGGGAATTTGCAGACATCGCTGCGGGCGGAAGAGGCCGTTTCAATGCGGCGGCATTCTTTCTGGGGCCGTTCCATCAGCTTTACCGCGGCTGTTACAAACGGTTTGCACGCACATATCTGCCCTATTGGCTGGCGCTGCTGGCCGTGCTGGGCGTCACGTCGTTCAACCTGGTGAAGAGGCGCATGCGCACCGAAACTTGGAAGAAGGTGCAGAAGCTCGCCTATCCGTTCTTCCTGCTCACGTACGTGCACCTGCTGCTGATGCTGGCCCCTTCGGCGCTGCATGGCGGCGTTGCGGCGACGACAAGCGTTGCGGTATACTCGATCGTGTTCGCGGCATACGTCGTTTTACGGCTCCTCCGCGCGGCGAAGGAACGCCGTATCCGCGAAGCCGTCTGACGCTCGAGGGGAAGCGCGCGGTTCGGGCTGTCGTCCGTTTCGGGAGGGGGAGTCGACGGCTTCATGAAGGGATTTTTCGAAAAGCTCGTCAAGGCGTGCCCTTTGCTGCCGTTTTTGGCGTTGGGCGTCTGGCTGGCATGGGCCTACATCGCCTACAGCGGCACGGCATGGCTCTCCGACACGGAGATGAACGGCGCCAACATATCAACGATGTACATCGTGTCCACGCTGACGTTCGGCATCGTGCTCTTGGCGTCCACCTTTCGGGCGGCTCGCATACGGCAGCTGCTCGACCGCCCCGCCGTGGTGATCGCCGGCGGCGCGTTCGCTTCGCTCGGCTGCCTCGTCATCGTCCTCATCGGGCCGTACTACCTCACGAAGGTGCTTCCGTACGACCTGATCACCGCTCTTTTCTACATCGCCAGCGCCTGCACGGGGCTGGGCACGGCCGTCGTCGGCTTGAAGTGCGGGCAGCTCTACGGCGCCATCGCGCCGCGCAAGGCCATCCTGTACACGGCGCTGTCGCACGTGGCGATCGCAGTCATCTACTTCACCGTCATCGGATCGCCCTCGTGGCAGCCCGTGCCCGGCGGGCCGTCGCTCGCGGGCATCCTCGCCTTCGTGGGCATGCCGCTTGCGGCAGCCGGAGCCGCCGCGCTGTCGTTCATCGCACCGTCGGGCGAGAAGGCGGAGCGCGGCGAGAGCCGCTCCCGCTTCCCGCGCTCGTTCTGGAAGCTGGCAGCCGTCACGTTCGCGTTCTCGTTCGTCGTGGTTGCCCTGCGCTCGATGCTCGTCGAGGTGTCGCCGATCGACGTCACGTTGGACAACACGCGCCTGGTCATGCTGCTGCGCATGGCGATGGCGCTCGTCTTCGCAGCGGCCGCCATCGGCGTGGAGGGCGAGCGGTTCGATTTCGGAAAGATCTACTCCGTCATCATGGCCGCCGTCGTGGCGCTCATCGCGTTCTGTCCCATCGTTGGCGTCACGCACCTTGGATGGAGCGCGCTCGTCACGTTCCTCTCGGCGGTCTTCGAATTCGTGCTGTGGTGCATCCTCGCGTTCGTGGTGTACCAACGCCATATCTCGGCCGTGCTCGTGTTCGGCTTCGGTTACGGAGCGTTCATGGCGGGGTCGGGAGCAGGATGGCTGGCGGGCGTGCACGTGTTTCCGCAGATAGCAGCCACGGGCAACTCGATCGTGCTGTACCTCGTGCTGGCGTTCGCAGTGCTGGCCTGCGCGTTCGTGCTGTTCTCGGAGAAGGAGTTCGATCGTCTGTTCAAACCCGAAGGGGAGGGGGAGGCCTCGCTCGACGACCTGCTGGGCGACGAGCTGCCCGGTATGCGCCCCGACGACGCTGACGCGCATACGAACAAAAAGGGGCGCTTCGGGCTGGCCATCGATGCGCTAGCCGATCAGGCGGGACTGTCGCGACGCGAGAAGGATGTGCTGCGCTGCCTTGCCATGGGCTACGATGCCGGCGCCGCAGCCAAGCGCCTTCAGGTGTCGTGGAATACCGTGCGAACCCACACCCGCAACGTGTACGCGAAGCTGGATATCCATTCGCGCCAAGAGCTCATCGACCTCGTCGACCGCGCCACCGAACGTACGCAGGAGCGCTGATCAGACGAACAGAATCGAGAGCGCCGTCATGACGGCGCAGGCTCCCAGCAGCAAGACGAGCAGGCGCACGCCGTCCTTCTTGAAGCGGTCCCGATAGTTCTGCTCGTCGCGACCCGCGAACAGCGTCCAAAGCAGGCTCAGGCAGAACGCCACCAGCGCTATGTTGTTGAGGATGGAGGAGGTTTGTGCGAACGCCGGCACGCCGGTCATCTTGCTCATCTCGTAGGCCATGAGCGTGGCCGTCACGGCGAAGCAGGCGACCATCACCCATGCCGCGCGCTTTCCCGTATTAGCGGTTCCTTCGGGGAAGAACGTGCCCTTCTTCGTCTTCTCGGGCTTGGCGATGAGGAACAGCCAGCGCCCGTTGTACAGCTGCACTGTCAGCAGCGCGAACGCGACCAGCAGCAACACGCCTAGAACCAAACGAGCGATCTCCATCCGCATTCTCCTTTGTTCCTCGCAAGCGGCGTCCGTCGCCGTTGCCGCATCGTAGCCGCAGCCCCGGGCGGCGTCTCCCGCCTCGTCGTTTTCACGTCCTTGGAAGTATACGGCATGCACGGCCCTTCGGACCACCACGTGACGCGAGATGTCCCGAAAGCGGAAGGGTCTCTCGCACGGTGCGTCGTGCGAGCACGATGTTTCGGGGGCTCGCGTCG
>ERZ826764.3570-NODE-3570-length-12141-cov-2.869353_pt1 | contig 12141 bp, 29 predicted proteins | sample MGYA00519870_ERZ826764 | MGnify/ENA primary metagenome ERZ826764 (study PRJEB31778, sample SAMEA3449239) | human gut metagenome | biome: human gut; feature: human-associated habitat; material: faeces | place: United Kingdom | collected 2010/2012 ...
GATTCTACTCAAATTCAGACCTTGCCGTTTTCTCTCGATAAATAACAGACGAAAAAAGCATGGAATAGTCGCAGAGGGTAGTTTTACCACATGATGCCATTCCATGCTTTCTGATACGTTTGTTGATTGGAGATTTTAGCGGAGATTAGATTCTGCCATCTGCTTGCATCTTGCGCATACGCTCCGCAGCCGCTTCTTTCTGTTCGTCCGTCATAATTCTTGTGGTCGCAAACCGTACAAGGCGTTTGGGCATCTCATACCACTTGCCGTCCTTGTCCTGTTTGACCAGCTTGTACGACACAGGCTCCCGCTCGCACAGCTTGTCAAGCTTGCGCATATACACCGAGTCAGAGGTATAAACCGATGCAGTATCTTCCGCTGCATTGAAGTTGACGATGGTCTCTTGTTCCAGTCGAGTGATGTTCATAATCGTTTTCCTCCGTTTGTTGATTGACGAAAAATATTTATGGGGTTCAGACGATAACTTTTCGTCCATGTTTATGTTCTCTTGCTCCTTTTCTTGATTTTCTCACCCGGAATCATGTAGCGAATGTTCGTACGCATACTCCGATGCCAAGCCACCATCTTATCATGGTCTTTCCTGTTGTTCGGTGCTACACGAAAGAATGCCGCTGGGATAAGTAAATAAAGCTTATTGCTCATTTTTCGCCTATAAATCTGTTTCAGATGCTTCTTTGATAAGTTCTTCATTTTCTAAACCCCTCTCTCGTTCTCGTGATTCGCTTATGCGCCTTTACAGGCCTTGTGCCTTTGCCGTACGATGGGCGGATATGTTTTGCCTTGATGTACCCGCAAGGCGGCTTCGGCCCAAAGTCGAAAAGGCTCAAGTCCATAATGATGATGCCAAACTTCTTGTTCGTCATGTTTAGCCCTCCTACACCATCGGAAACGCCATCCAATGCGTCACTGTCACATCTTTCGGCAGTCTCTCGCCTATCTCATCCCAGAACTGACCATCTGCGTAACAGCCGAGAAAGTACGCTGTTGGCGAGAATCCTTGCAACATTTTTCCATCTTTATCACGCCACGTTGTCTTAGTCGCAAGCAACAAAGGCTGCGTCCGCTCTCGTGGCGGTTCGCTTGCTGGATGCCAAAGTGTGTTAGCCATTATCCGATACCCCGCTTACGGATTGTAGGTGAGAACGAAGTTTTGTAACTGCTGCGGCAAGATGTTGATTTCGTAATGATACTTGTCCACGTCAGAACCGATCAAATCCTCCACAATGTACATTGTGTACTCGTTAAGATAGACGTAATGCTTTTTGTATGTGCCATCGGGCAATTCAATAGTCACCACAAGTTCATTGTTGCTGTTATTGGAAATGTCCATGTTCCCGATTATTTCAAGCATCGGCGTATCAGTTCTTGCATTAACAACAGACAATCTGCGAGTGACGTTGAAATTCTTTGCCTGCTGCGAAATATTGTGATTCACACGAGATGCTTCTGTGCATCCGCACAATGCGATAGATGCCGCCAATGCTACAGATAAAATTGCTTTCTTCATTGTTCTTTTCTCCCTTCAATCTCCATCCCATACACCGTCAGGTCGCATCTTTGCAAACGCAAGCAAACCGTACAGGGCACGTTTGGCGTTGCCCTCTGTGGCGTTCCAGTAGTCGCTATCGTCCACATCGTCACCTAGTGCAGAAATAGCCTTTTCAAGCATCGGGATGCTCTCTGCGCCTGTTTTGCCATAGATCGAGCGGATGCCGTTCTCCCCAAACACTTCCGGTCGATAATAGAAGTGACCGTAATTATAGGTGACGTTGAGCCACAGTTCTTTTGTGCCGCCCATAGCGCGCATACCACCCGCGATAAAATGCGTACTATCCGCTTTGAGCGGTTTATGCGTTACATGGTCGCATAGATAAATATCGTAGCTCATTTTCTCATCTCCCATTTCTTGCACACATCGTCCGGGTCTGTAAAATCAGCCCGGCACTCAGACAGACCGTTGTAACAGACCCACGAGAATCTGTCGTGCCATTTACAGTTTGAGCAGGACTTGTCCACAGTTTGGCATAAAAGTTTCCCTTTGCTGTCCAGTAGAATGCCATTGCTCAGCCTGATTACATTACTTCCGCTCATCTTTCTTCTCCCATTCCTTGCATCCACGTTCGTCCCACACAAAGTCTGCAACGTGTTCTGACTGGTCGTTCACACACACGCCATCCGGCTCTGCGTACCATTTGCAAAAGCCACAGGATGGCTCGGATTTGTTCTTGCAGGATTCTGCTGTGTATCGGATAGCCTTGCCAGCGAAAAACTGCTTGATGCCCATGCAAGAGCAGTGTTCGGTGGTGCAGTAGAAGTCATCCGATTTTCCTCCAACCAATTAACTCGCAGACACCAATCGTTACAGGGTCGCATCTGTGAATAACTATGTCCCCTGTTCTGTGTTCCTCGATAGACGGTCTGTAGACAAATCCTTTTTCTTTTGATTCCAAAATTCCATCGAGAATGTTCTCCGGCAAAATTAAAAATCCATCAGAATCTAAGATGGCATCACATTGCTTGCATTTATAGACGCAAACTTTTTTCATCTTCTCTGCTCTCTCTTTCCCCTATTGAACCGCCCGATCACTCGCTTATACTTCTCATAGCACTCCGGGCAAAGGTCGCCTGTGTCCCTGCGCCACGCCCAGTCCTTGAAGTATTCGTCAGGATTCATCATCCTGCCGCTCAGAACCGCTCCGCAACGGTCACATACTCGCTTGTGGTAGATTCCTCTGTCAGTTTGCATCGTTTTTTACCTCTCTGTACTCCACGTCAATCCCTTTCGGCAAAGCTGTCTGGTACTTCTGGGCGAGCTGTTCTGCGCTCTGGGCATCGCCCAACGGCTGTTCAGGCGGCGCAACGGTGACTTCCACGTTGTCACGCATACCAAAGTAGTTCTTGGCTCGGAAAATCCACTCTGCCGGGTTCTCTTGACCGTACATACCGTTGTATGCCCACATGGACTGCATTTGAAGAATCAGCTTTAAGATGTACTTCTGCTGTAAGCTGTCGTCACGGCGTTTTCCCGCCATAATCTGCTTCAGGCTCACCCATTCGATGCCCAGCACCAGTGCGATCCATTCCACCACAGGGGAGATTCTGGCTTCGATGCAAGCGTCAAAAAAGAAGTCAAGACGCTGCTGCACTTCAATCGGGTTGTTCATGTCCACGCTCGGAAGGTCGCCAAAATACTTGGCTGCAATCATGCCGATGACCTTTTTGTCCTCTTCATCACCGATTCTCGACTGCAAATCGCCTGTGTTCATCATCTTCGACTTCTCGATAGCTAGCTCTTGCTGTTCCTTCACCTTTTTACTCACCTGTGAGCGGATAGATTTCCGCTTATTAAGCATCTGTTGCTTCTTCTTTTCACGCTCTTTCTCACGCTTCGCAGCAGTTTCTTCTTTCGCCTTTTGCGCCCGTTTCTCACGCTTTTTCTTTTCAGCTTCGGTCAGCGGCGGTCTGCCACGACCACGCTTCGGGGGTGTTGCCATGTATCAGACCTCCTTTGGCAGTTCAGGAAGGGGCATCCAATGCGTAACGCTCCATGTTTTTGACAATAAATAAGAGCGGCGTTTCCAAATGTTTGTTTCTACATCGTAAAACGCCCTATCAGCAAATCTAACAGAAAGTCCTTGAACGACAACTAAATATGCGCCAGATTTTTCTGGCGTTCTGCTATCAACCGCAATCCATTCTTTCATTATTACTCCTTACCCGGAGCACAAGGCAATGGTGTCCAGTGCGTAATTTCTACGTTATATGGTCTATCGTCCAACGCAAATCCGGCATCATCTACCCATCCGCTGGCGCACATAAAACTCCTACTGCACACTTCGACATTTTCTTCATTTGTAAAAACCATGTTCTCGTTTACCGTGTTCTTCTCAAAGACGAGAACCCTAACACCGATTTCCGGCAATCGGTCATGTACACTAATCCATTCATTCATAATCATGCTCTCACCTCTTCATCTTCATTCCGATTACGCCCAGCTTCTGTGCAATTATCCAGACTACACAGCGGCAGTCCCACTTATTCTCCACCATGCGCACTTTTCTTTCTCGCATACGCACCGACCAAGCGGATTGCTGGTCATCTTCATCGGGCAGTAAAGTTCGTTGTCCATTTGTTATTCCTCGTTCTTCTCATAACATTTGCTGTCGTTCTCGTTGAATCCCAAACACCAAGCTAACTCGGAAGCAATTTTCTGATAAATGCCTTTGGTGTTAAGCTCAGTTTCGGATTCCGCGTAGCCACTATAAAGACCATACAGAAAAGCCAGTCTTTCACGCCCTACCATGTTGATTTCTTGAATCATCATTTCCACCCCATCACAACAGCCGTATAAACGGCCAGACACACGTTAATGAATATCCAGACGAACATTGCCTGCTGTTCTTCAAACTGGTCGTCTGTCATGTCTTTGATTGTCCGTTCGGACTGAACTACCACCGCCAGCAGGACTAGGCAGACCAGCCAGCGAGTTACAAATTCAAACATCATCGTTACCACCTGTTCATAATTTCAAATTCTTTCATGTGAAGTTTACCACCGCAAAACGGACAAATCCTTTCCTTTTGAAATTCTTCCTTTTTCATATACGCTTCATGCTTCACGGAGGTCAGGCATCGATCACAGGCATAGGTCAAATGAAAGCGAACTGGCTTTTCTTCTTTCTTTTCTTTTGGATAAATCTTTTCTTCAAATACATCGTACAGCTTTTGGAAACCAGCTTTTGCGCTCTTTACCCACATATCGTGCCCGGCTTCCGCTTCTTCTTTGCTGTCATATCCTCGAACAACAATCCACTCCCCTAAATTGTTCGTGTTGAATCGCCGTTTCGTAATTCCAATCCCTATCGTCAACGGCGCAAGTGTCAATGTGATAGCCATTTACGGTATCTTCCTTCAGCTCTCGCTCATAACGAGGCCGCTGATTCATAAATCCAAAAAGCTCACTTGAAAAATCAAACATTGTTATTAGCTCCACCTTTCTCTCAGCTTTTTTTCGACCTGCTATGACTTTGCTGTGATGTAATCTGCGAACTCGTCAGGGGTCATGTCCTCTTCTTTGAACTTGCCGACCATCTCCAAATACCTGTCACCAATGCGGATGATTTTCTGCACCTGCTCATCGGTCAAGTCTGCATCGCACCGAAGGTTCTGAATCAGTGCGCCCCATGTAGCGGTGATGCTATCCAGAACCATGCGAAAGCCGTACAACTGGTTCTGCCGTGCGATTTTGCGTAGGTTGGTTTACATTGCCTGTTTGCCGGACGAGGGGCGGTTTCCGAATTTATTCATCCGACTGCTCCTTGTTTTTAATGGTCACTTTCAAGGTCACAGTCTTTCCGTCTTTGGTATCCCAAGCGTAACCATAAAAGTCTTGTTTTTCTTCTTCTGCCTTAGAAACAAGCCAGTCTCGAACTGCTTCTACTACTTCATCTGTGACACAAGTTTTATCTTTCCACTCTTTCCCGTTTGCTTTTACAGTTCCTGCGTAAATGCCAAACATCCCACATCCAACATGATATTCAGCCATTTTTATTCTCCTTTTCTTCAAGGCGAGAGAGCCAGCGTTTGTATTTAGCGTCCTCAATTTCATACTTTGCGTTCCAAAATTCGCTTTCGGAATCGAGATCATCTCCAAACCAAGCATCGAATAAAGCAGTGACTGCGTTACTTATGTCCGCAAATTCTTCCATCAGATTTGCTTCGCACTCTGCAACGCTCTTCGGTGTCGGGTTCGTGCCGTCCAACGCACGGCGCAGCTTCAACGCAGCCTGTGCCAACTCAGATGCTTCTTCTGCCAACTGCGCCAAAATTTCCGTCTTGGGAAGGATGTCTGAAACTTTCTTACTCACTTTTTTCTCCTTTCAGCCAGTTGTTCAGCTTTGCCATGCAAGAAGGGCAAAGAAACGGTTCATCATAGCAATCGCAACTCCAGTAGTCCCATGCGTCATGCACGTTCTTGTCAACCAGAATCACGGCATTGGGCTTATGTCTCCCCATCTCATCGGGCGGTTCAGGATTAAACACTTCACCGCAGCGGTCACATTTCATGCTCATTTTCTTCATCCTTTTTATCTGCAAAGAAAGATTCGTAGTCAAACCACTTATCATCCAAAATATTTCCGATGATTCTTACAGAACTTCCAAGCCCTTTTATAGCGACACGAACATACTTGCCTTTCATTTGACCGTATTCTTCAACGCCAACCGTGTCCATGATTCGCATAATTGCTTCCATGCCAGAGCCGTATCCCTTAAAGTCTTTGCTTCCAAGATGCCCCTTGCCGAGAATATACCCACCATAGCAAACACCCCATCCATGACCATTAAGTACTAAATCGGAAGTTAAAACTCCGTGGTCTGCCATAGTAAGTCGAACGCTTTCAATTTGCGCGTTCTCGATTTTGTAGCCGCTTTCTTCCAGAAGTTCTTTAGTCATTTTTTTCATGTTCTTTCTCCAATCTCTTTAACAGCCCATCCACGTCATACCGCCAATGGACACGCAGCCTTTTTGCTTTGACCTCTATTCCCTCTTGCTCTGCCCACTGCCATGGGATGCTCTTGCGGCTCTCGTTGTAGCGAAACGCTAGAACCTTGCTGGCAGGGATTGCAAAGGTGCGGTTGACTGCCCTGTAATTGACTATCACATGGGCGGTCTGACCGCCGTACCCCATTGCATCCACCATGTCAGTGATGTGCTTTTCCTTGCGGTATTTGCACTTTGCCTTGTCGTATTTGCCGAACACTTTTTCCAAAGGGATAGAGGGCGTTTCGATGGTTTTCAGTTCAAACAGGTGGTTCATCGGGTATCGGTACACAAGGAAGTCGCAGATGTTGTCGATGGAAAACGATAGATTCTCGTTGCCGCCGTAGTAGGTAGCAGCACTGTCTTTCAAACGGTAGCACCAAGCATCGGACGGGACGGATGCCTTGAAGTCTGCTTCAAACTGTTTGCCGGTGTTCATTCGTTGTCCTCGATTTTTTTGGCTTCTCTGATACGCAGCCGAGCAAGTTCGCTATTTGCATATCGCAGTTGCCAACTACCAAACCAGCCTTTGTGAACAAGTTTTCCGGCGCAGTAAACAAACTCCTGCTTCATCAAGTCATCAAGTGAAATGATGTAACTGCCCGGCTTATACTTTCTTTTATTCATCCTCGCTCACCTCTAAACTCACTTCCAAGAAACCGTTTCTTGCCACGTTCCCAGTGCTTATCCTCATAATCGCGGTGGTACACGCTCTGGATGTGGTTCAGCTCATACACGAACGCTTTGCGTTCCTCGAAGTCTTTTTTCTCTGCCTTGTACTTCTCGCAAGTGTCGTGGCAGGCTTTGTGGCGTGATGTGCAGTTGAGACAACAAGTAATCATTCTTCGCCAAATCTCCTTTTTGTTACAGCTACGCAGAAGCTTTCGATTTCGCTTGCCCAGCGTGCAGCACCCTCGCCGTATGCTTTTTGCCAGACCAGAGGGAAACCACCGATTCCGTCAAACAGACTGCCCAGTGTCGGCTTTTCTTTCAGGTAAGGGCGCATCTTCTGCACCAGCCAGAACCACTGCGGCAGGGCTATGGAGTTGCCCAGAGCCTTGTACCGTGGGCTGTCAGCGTATTTGTGCTTCTTTCCCTTACTGTCTATCCAATCACCAATATCGGTGTATCCGTCAGGGTAACCTTGCAATCGTTCGCACTCAACAGGGGTCAAGCGGCGAACAATCCAACGGATGGCTTTCTCGGCAATCAGGCATTCGCTGCCATTGCCGATGTTTCCCGCTTTTGCTTTCAAGGTTGAGCATTTGCCGCTTTCTTTGTAGCTGCTGAACGACTGTTCGTTGAAGGTCTTTCGTTCGATAGCGATAGCCGTGTAATCTGTGATTCTGTTTTCGTGGTCGCCTGTTATGGTTGGACAAGTTCTGCCGTCACCATTTCCACGTGCATCAAAGACCTTATACGCTACTGCTGGACGGTCAACAGTGTTCAGCGTGTAGCTCTGGTTTTCCTTCACGCCGGAACCATTTGCGCTGGCCGTTTCAGAACGATCAATAATGTTTCCAGCAATGCAATAACACACGCCGTGTTCATGATTTGCCTGCAACGTATATGCTGGGTCACCATCTTCGCCAATCCCAAGCCCAGTGCGCTCTCCCATGGAAATATACCGTGTCGCTATCTGTGTGTTTATTGGGATCGTTCCTCCAACCACCGAATCATTTCCAGCAGGGCAGTTTGCAGCAAGTCCGGCAATTTCTTTCCACGTCGGGACGCTCTCGTCAGGATTCCCTGACACGCCCGTGCGCTCAAATAGTATTTCTGCGGCACGTTGACCTCCAAAATCTGCGACAAGAGCGATACGCTTTCTTCTCTGGGGGACTCCCCAATATTGAGCATCGAGCTGTCGCCAAGCCAGAGACCATCCGTTTCCGGCGATTGCTCCGGCTTTGCTCCACCTGCCCCCCCTACCCAAAGGTCGAGGAATTGAAGCGTCTGGTTGTTCCACGCGGGCAAGTTCTTCCAGCACGGCCCTGAAATCTTCTCCTCCGTTGGAGCTGAACGCTCCTGGCACGTTTTCCCAAACAGCGAAAGTTGGATACAGTCCATTTGTGCTTGACCTCATTTCTTTTATGATTCGAACCGCTTCCATGAACAACCCGGAGCGTTCTCCCGCAAGTCCTGCCCTGCGCCCAGCAATGGACAAATCCTGGCACGGGCTACCGAACGTGATGCAATCCACAGGCTCTATCTGGTCTCCGTGAATCTTTGTGATATCGCCCAAGTGTTTCATCTTTCCAAACGCCCGTCCAGCCAGATAGCGCAGCTCTTGAGATGCGTCAGTCTTTGCTTACGTCAATCCCCGTGATTTCCTTGAAGATCGCCGCGTCGAAGTTCGGCAAACTGAGGATAATTTTTCGATTATCGGCACTAAGCCCCGCCCACCACTTCCGGGCGTTGTCCGCTGTGGTGCGCTCTTTCAGATAACCGCCAGTCGTTTCAGCTTCAGGGTGAGCCGCCTTTTCTTCATCGGTCATATCGGACAGATAGACGTATTCAAGCGGGCAATCGTCAATACCGTTCAGCAAACGCCGGGAACGGCAGTTAAACCACTGCTCAAACGTCCAGTCAGTAGGCTTGTTGAACATATAAATTTTGGGCGATACCGTATTGAAACAGCCATTGGAAAAAGATGTAGCGTTCCAGTCGCCGCTGTTGCAGTTGCCGCTGTTGCAGTTGCCGCTGTTCCAGTCGCCGCTGTTGCAGTTGCCGCTGTTGCAGTTGCCGCTGTTCCTGTCGCCGCTGTTCCTGTCGCCGCTGTTCCAGTCGCCGCTGTTCCAGTTGCCGCTGTTCCAGTCGCCGCTGTTCCAGTTGCCGCTGTTGCAGTTGCCGCTGTTCCAGTTGCCGCTGTTCCAGTTGCCGCTGTTCCAGTTGCCGCTGTTGCAGTTGCCGCTGTTGCAACGTCCAGTGCAAGCCTTTCCCGTGTTCACGATCTCAAGGACTTCAGCCCAAGGGATTTCTCGGGCGATTTCCAACTTGTTCGTTGCACACTTATTCTCGTCCTCTGCAACCGTGCCGTGGGCAATCACTTCAGCGACGTGGTTGTTCGGGTCAAAATCGTAATAACGGAAACAGTCGGCGGCATTCTTACAGAAGTGCATACCCACATTGCAGACAGACGGGCTTACAAATTCTTCAAAGGTTCCCGGGCAAGAATACTGTTTGCCGCGACACGTCCAGTCAGAATTAAAAACTTTATATCCTTTTACGCTCATTTTTTATCTCCTTCTTTAGAACGGCAGGTCGTCGGTGTCGCTTATCACGGCGAAATCGCCAGTATCTGGAGCGGAGCCAGACCCACCAGCCAGCGTTTTCTTCGGTCTGACCTCATAGTCGCCGGAACGAATCTTGTCCACGCTGGTGAAGCGGTCAACGACCAGCTTCGTCTTGATGTTGCCATCGTTGCCCATGTATTCTTCCTCACGGAGAACCACACCGACCAGCTTGCCACGCAGGGTCTTTTCATCGTTGTTGAACTTGTAACCGGGATTGGACTGCTCCACAGCTGTGATAAAGCCCTTGAAGAAGGGCAGCGCCTTCTCTTTGTAGCTCTTGATGGTCTTGCCGCCCCACGCCCATTCACCCGGATTCAGCTTGCCGTGCTCGACAAGGGAAGCGGTCTGTTCACGCCAGTAGCCCTTGAACTCGCCCTCTGCGACTTCCCACTCGATGTTAAGACGCTCCTTTGCAGGCTCGTCAATTACCTTGCAGATACCGGCAACATAGCCGCCAACAGGCAGGTCACGGCGTTCGGTGGCTTCCTGTACGTCATTCCAGTTGATGTTCTTCATTTGTTACTCTCCTTTGTTTTCCGGCTGAACCGGGATGTTGTAATACTCACGGATGGTCTTGTCTACGGCGGCGAGGTCGTTCTCGATCAGCGCATCGTTGAACATCCCAAGAGGGGTTTTCACGGTGTCCATCCCATCGTTGCGAGTGCTGAACAGGTATCGTCCATCCTGCACAACGGTTTTCAGAACGATGGTGAAGTACCCTTCCACGCAGACCTTCTCGTCCAGCAGCTTGCCGATGGTCTTGAACTTCTCGCCACCGTCTCCGTCACGCTCGCTGTGACCGAAAAAGTAGACCACTACATCGTCCGGCAGCTCCTTTGCCCGCATCAGCAGGGCGTTGAAGTTGGCTGCCATGTCGGTAAACTTCTGGTATCCAGCTACCTTTGCGTTCCGCATAAACTCGCCAGTCATAAGATAGGTGGCATCGTCAATGACGATGGACTTACGTTTGGTGCTGTGAATTGCGGCATCAATCTTGCCGTAGTCGTTGGTGATATAGGTTTTCATGTTGCTCCGGAACGGCAGCGGCTTTCCAAGCACGTTGATAACCGCAACCTGTTCCGGGTCAAAGTTCCGAAGTGAAGCGGACTTACCGCTGCCGGAGTGACCGTAGACCATTACTAATACTGCCATCAGTTGTTCTCCTTCCTTGCTTCTTTTCTCGCTTTACGACAAGCCGGGCAACGCTTGGGCAGTGCCATGTTATGCGATTCAAAGAAAATGCGCTCTGCACGAGAAATCTCGAATGCTTTGCCGCAATCACGGCACGTTTTCTCGATACTTGTGTTCTCGTCCCACGAAGCCCTTCTTGCAGCATCTTCAACAGCAAACGCTTCATTAAGGCTGTCACGGAAGCTCCTAACAAGCGTATGCTGCGGTGCGTGACCGTTCTTGCGGAGCGTTTCTTCTAAATTGTCCTTTTTGCAGTTTGCGCAAAGAGTTTCGGTGCTGTTTGGAAACACCGAAAAAGGCTTATTGCACTTTTCGCAGTGCTTGATTTCTTTCTTGTATTTGCCCATTTTCTTTCCTTTCTTCGGCTTCATTAGGCTTCATTGTTCTTACTTCGGCTTAACTTGGCTGTGCAAAATCAACCAGCCATCAGTTCCAACAACCGTGCACGAAGGTCTTTCAGCTCCGCTTCCCTGTCGTCAATTTCTGACTGCAAGTCCTTAATCTCAGCCAGCCGGTCAGCTTCTTTGGCTTCTGCCATCTGCTCGTTGGTCATAAAGTACACGCCATCATCCGGCTCAGTCACTCCGCCGAATCTATCAAGGTTAATCATCTTTTGGTCTCCCTCTCTTACGTTCCTCTTTGATTTGCAGTGCGCTATACCACTGGTCTTTGTCAATCTCGATGGTTGACCACCGATGGTTACAGACAAGACACTTTTTTCTGCGAACAATGTTATCGTGGTCAGACCGGCTGTCAACCGTTGCAATGTTGTCACTGCCGCACATCGGGCATTTCACTGTGCATCCCTCCACTCGCTGGTGTGGTGAGGAATGCGTTTTACTTTGCGATTTTCCTGTTCAATACGTTCATTTTCAGAGCTGACCCCAATGGCACACAAGACGAGTGCTGTGGCGAGGAAGCTACACGAAAGGAAAACGTACCAAAACATTGCTACCACGCTTTGGCTTTTCTGGATTGCGTCGCCGCATCCTACCGAAAAGATTGCTAACGCGATTCCAAGCGTACAAAGGACATTAGCTTTCAGGCTTTTCACTCTTATTACAACGACTGATGTCGCGTCTCATGGGTCAGCAGC
>ERZ826764.3577-NODE-3577-length-12108-cov-3.519041_pt1 | contig 12108 bp, 10 predicted proteins | sample MGYA00519870_ERZ826764 | MGnify/ENA primary metagenome ERZ826764 (study PRJEB31778, sample SAMEA3449239) | human gut metagenome | biome: human gut; feature: human-associated habitat; material: faeces | place: United Kingdom | collected 2010/2012 ...
GTCCTTAGGTTGCGTCCTTTGCAACCTTAGTACCGCTGCGTGTTTATCCGAGCGAGAGCGTCCCCTCTAAGGACCTCTGTATAGCCGGCCCCGGCAGCGGAAAGAGGGGGATCTCTGACCGGGAAGGTTACAGCAGGATACACAGGCCCATTGGATGGAGAGGGGCTTTCTGCTACCCATTTTTACGTTTTTTTACCAGCTGTTCTTGACAAGAAAGGGAGGATGGGGTATGATTTGAACAACAGGGAAAACGTTTTCCGGATATGGCAGGGAAAACGGATATGTAAAGGAGGGATGAGATGGCTTCCATCAGGGATGTGGCACAGAAGGCGGGAGTTGCAATTTCTACCGTTTCCAAGGTGCTCAACCAATATCCCAATGTGAGTGAAGAAACGAAAGCCAAAGTAAATGAGGCGATCAGGGAGCTGAATTTCACACCCAATACCATAGCTTCCGCATTATCGTCCAAGCAGGCGGGAAGAGTGGCGCTCCTGTTGAATCTGAATACCCAGACCCAGGCGATTGACGAAATTGATATGCAGTATATTTCCGGAGCCATTAATAAGGCCCAGGAAATGAAGCTGGATGTCATAACTGTATTTTTTTCCATGATCAAAGATCGGGATGTTTACGGAATTGTCAATTATTTAAGGGCACAAAGCATTGAAGGCATTATTATTTACGGAATGAGCCGTGAAGATAAGATTCTTCATAAGCTGATCGAGGAACAGCATTTCCGGATTGTGGTGGTCGATGCCCCGTTTGTGAATCCCAACACCTCTTCGGTGCAGATAGACCATGAAAAGGCGCAGTATGATGTGGCGAAGAAGACAATCCTTGAAAATAAGGGAAATAAAATCCTTTATATTGCAGGGAAAAAGAACGGGTTTGTCACAAAAGACCGGCTTGACGGCATGAAACGCCTTGCGGAAGAAGAAAAGCTGTCACTGCTTGTCCGTCAGGGAGATTTCAGTGAAAAGAAAGCCAGACAGCTGGCCTTCCAGTATGCCCGAAGCAGGGACATCGTTGTATGCGCCTCGGATTTAATGGCGATCGGCGCTATGAGGGCTCTTCAGGAAATGGATATATTCAGGCCTGTCTGCGGCTTTGACGGAATCACGTTAATGGGATATGCAGGAAAACAGATGAATACGGTGAGACAGGATTTTTACAGGATCTCCGCGGAAGCCATGGAAGAGATGGCAAGGCTTCTGGAAGGCGGGGAAGGACGGGAAATCCTGCTGGACTATTCAATCATAAGAATGCAATATCTGGATATTATATGTTAAATAAACATGTTTTTTATTGTAAAAGCTAGGAGGAAGGAACAATGGCGTTAATGGACACAATTCAAAGGGAAATTCTCGAGGAACGGCTGGAGCAGGAAATGGAAGCTCTGTCACAGGAAATGTACGGGAAAAGGATTGCGGAAATATCAGATAAGGACTTGTATTATGTGATACTGAATCTGACAAAAGGCATGATGAGTGCAACCATCCCTACAGACGGAAAGAAAAAGGTATATTATATTTCCGCAGAATTCCTTATCGGAAAGCTGCTTTCCAACAACCTGATAAATTTAGGGGTTTATGACAAAGTGGAGAGCATCTTGAAGGCGAAAGGAAGAAATCTGGCGGAAATCGAAGAAGCGGAGCCGGAACCTTCTTTAGGAAACGGCGGTCTGGGAAGGCTTGCGGCATGCTTCCTGGATTCTATCGCCACTCTGGGGCTTCCCGGAGAGGGAATCGGCCTGAATTATCATTTCGGCCTTTTCAAACAGGTCTTTAAGGATAATCTGCAGACGGCGGAAAAGGACGCATGGCTGGAAAAGCAGTCCTGGCTCACCAAAACCGATACCAGCTTCGATGTGTATTTCGGAAAGAAAAAGGTGACGTCCAGACTTTACGATATTGATATGATTGGATATGACAGCGGTGTGAACAAGCTGCGTCTGTTTGATTTGGAGTCCGTGGATGAGAGCCTGGTGAGGGACGGAATTACCTTTGATAAAGAGGATGTGGAAAAGAATCTGACCCTGTTCCTTTATCCGGATGATTCGGACGAAGCAGGAAATTTACTGCGTATTTACCAGCAGTATTTTATGGTGAGCAATGCGGCCCAGCTCATTCTGAAGGAGATGAGGGAGAAGCATTATGATCTGCGCAAGCTGTATGAGCATGCGGTAATCCAGATTAATGACACGCACCCTTCCATGATCATCCCTGAATTGATCCGTATCCTGGTGGAGGAGAAAGCCTTTACCATAGATGAGGCGATTGAAGTGGTGAGCAAAACCTGTGCCTACACAAACCATACGATTCTGGCAGAAGCCCTGGAAAAATGGCCTTATGCTTATCTGGAGAAGGTGGTGCCTCAGCTGATTCCTGTTATCGACGAGCTTGATAAGAGGATCAAGGCAAAATATAAGGATCCCAAGGTACAGATCATCGACAAGGATAAGAGGGTCCATATGGCCCATATGGATATCCACTACGGCTTCTCCGTAAACGGTGTGGCGGCTATTCATACCCAGATCCTTGAGGAAACGGAGCTGCATCATTTTTATGAGATTTATCCGGAAAAATTCAATAATAAGACAAACGGCATAACCTTCCGCAGATGGCTGCTTTCCTGTAACAGGGAACTGACCTCTTTGATTGAGGAAGGGATCGGCTGCGGCTTCAAGAAGGATGCAGATGAACTGGAGAAACTCCTGGAATTCAAAAATGATGAAGAATTTCTGAATCGTCTGGAAGCCATCAAGATGGATAATAAGAAAAAACTGGCGGCCTTCATACAGGAAAAAGAAGGGGTGGAAATCAACCCTGATTCCGTATTTGATATCCAGGCCAAGAGGCTTCATGAGTATAAGCGCCAGCAGATGAATGCGCTGTACATCATTCATAAATACCTGGAAATTAAAAAAGGAAAGAAGCCATCGACTCCGGTAACCTATATATTCGGTGCCAAGGCGGCACCCGCTTATGTCATTGCACAGGATATCATCCATCTGCTCCTTGTTCTGCAGGAAATCGTGAATAAGGATCCGGAAGCCAGCAAGTATATGAAGATCGTCATGGTGGAAAATTATAATGTAAGCTATGCGGAGAAGCTGATTCCCGCCTGTGATATTTCCGAGCAGATATCCCTCGCTTCCAAGGAAGCCTCCGGTACCGGCAATATGAAATTCATGCTTAACGGTGCGGTGACGCTGGGAACTGCGGACGGGGCCAATGTGGAAATCCATGATCTGGTTGGGGACGACAATATCTATATTTTCGGAAAGGATTCCGAAACGGTCATTAAGCATTATGAAAAGGCAGATTATGTATCGAAGGTTTATTATAAGAAGAGCCCTGTCATCAGGGAAGCGGTGGACTTCATCATAGGTGAGCAGGCGATGAAGGCCGGCCATAAGGAAAATCTGGAACGCCTTTACAAAGAGCTTTTGAACAAAGACTGGTTTATGACGCTTCTGGATCTGGAGGATTATATCGCTGTAAAGGATAAGATGCTGGAAGATTATAAAGACAGGGAAAAATGGAAAAAGATGATGCTTGTTAATATTGCCAAAGCCGGCTTCTTCTCTTCTGACAGGACAATCAGGGAATATAACAGGGATATCTGGAAATTAAAATGATAAGCTGATTGGAGAACAGGTGTGCAAAGCGTGCAGAGGGGTATATAAATGAGAAGAAGTGGTATATTAATGCCGGTTTCCAGCCTTCCTTCGGAGTATGGAATCGGATCCTTTTCGAAGGAAGCTTATGAATTTGTGGATTTTCTGGAAAGCGCGGGGCAGAAGCTGTGGCAGATACTGCCCCTTGGCCCCACCGGGTACGGGGATTCCCCGTACCAGTCCTTTTCCACATTTGCAGGAAATCCGTATTTTATTGATTTGGAAAGCCTTGTGGAAGAAGGCTGGATCACCCGCGCCGAATGTGATAAAATGGACTTTGGAGAGGATGAATGCTATATCGATTATGAAAAGATGTATCATTCCCGTTTCCGGATCCTGAAAAAGGCTTTTGATAAAAGCGGCATAGAGGAAAAGCCTGAATATCAGGAGTTTGTGAAAGAAAATGCTTTCTGGCTGGAGGATTATTCCTTATACATGGCCATTAAGGATTCCCTTGGAGGAGCCAGCTTCCTGACCTGGGAACAGGATATTAAGCTACGCAGGGAAGAGGCCCTGGAGGAATGGCGTAAGAAGCTTTCGAAGGAAATTGCTTTTTATAAGTTCCAGCAGTTCCTGTTTACGAAGCAGTGGCTCGCACTGAAGAGCTATGCGAATAAGAAGGGGATCCTTATTGTAGGGGATATTCCTATTTATGTGGCGCTGGACGGAGCGGATACCTGGGCCAATCCGGAGCTTTTTCAGCTGGATGAGGATTGTACGCCCCTTGCAGTGGCCGGCTGTCCGCCGGATGCATTTTCCGCAACAGGGCAGCTTTGGGGAAATCCTCTTTACCGTTGGGAATACCATAAGGAAACAGGCTATGTCTGGTGGATGAAGCGTATTTCCTATTGTTATAAGCTGTATGATATTCTGCGTATCGATCATTTCCGCGGATTTGAATCCTACTATTCGATACCGTACGGAGATCCCACGGCGGAGTTCGGCCACTGGGAAAAAGGGCCTGATTATGATTTCTTCCGTACGCTGAAGCAGGAGCTTGGCGCAAAGGAAGTGATCGCGGAGGATTTAGGCTATCTGACCCCTGCGGTGCTTAAGATGGTAAAGAAAACAGGCTACCCGGGGATGAAGGTACTTCAGTTCGCTTTTGATCCCAGGGAAGAGAGCGATTATCTTCCTCATAACTATACCCAGAACAGTGTGGTATATACGGGGACCCATGATAACCAGACGACAACAGCCTGGGTGGAAGAAATTGGCAGAGAGGATCGGGCTTTTGCCAAACAATATCTGAATGTAAAAAGGAGCAAGGACGTGCCGGAAGCCATGGTAAGGGCGGCGCTTTCCAGCGTTTCCGACACTGCTGTAATACCGGTTCAGGACTGGCTCGGCCTGGGTGCCGAGGCACGTATCAATACCCCCTCCACTCTGGGGGAGAACTGGAAGTGGCGCCTGAAAAAAGGCCAGTGCAGCCAGGAGCTTGCGGAGCACATCCGCACGATGACCAGACTGTACGGCAGATAGGCAATATAAATAGAAAAAACCGCCGCAGGGCGGTTTTTTCTGTCTTTACATAGCTTCAGTATGGAAAGGAAAACAAACAGCTCAGAAGTCAAACGACCAGGAGGTATGGGGATGGAAAACAAGGAAATGACTTATTTGGGAAAACCCGTGGATTGGAGCAGGGAAAAAGCGGGAGACGGTTATCCGCTCCTTCTTTATGCGGAAGATGATGGGAAAAGGCTGCATTGGGATCAGGAGAAATATCCCTGTTTTTTCTGGCAGGTTTCCGTGGATAAGGACACGGAGCATATGGACATTGCGGAGCAGATGCGTGCCCTTGTGGAAAAATATCCTGTTGATGTGAGCCGGATCTACGGGGCAGGAGCGGGAAAGGCCGCGAATGTGATTTGGGAAATGATGGGTGCATATCCGGATTTATTCGCCGCTGTGGCTGTTTCCGGAGGCGCGGGACAGACCTGGAAGGTGAGAAGGGCATCCTATGTGCCGGCATGGATATTCGGCCGGGAGAACGACAGCTATTGTCCGGCGGGCGGACAGATCTGGTCGGACCAGGGAAAACTCCTTCATGGCTGCCTCACACTGGTCAGAAGCCTGAGGGCGGCAGGAAACGAAAGAGTGCTTTATTCCCCCAAGCCGGAAATGACGGGAGAAGAACTGCTGGAGGACAAAGATGCCGTACAGTGGATGTTTGTCCGGAGCAAAAGAGAGGGCTACCGTATCGATATGCTCCGTCCCGGCGTCTGGAAGCTTCAGGATTATACGGGAAGCTCCTTCTATGTAGTGGAAGGCACCAGGGCGGCGCTGGTTATTGATACAGGCTTCGGGCCGGAGCTGGTTACCCCGTGGATAAGAAAAATCACGTCACTTCCGCTGGAACTGGCATTGACCCACTGCCACGGGGATCATATGTATCATGCGGATGAATTCAAAACCGTATATCTGTCCGCCAAAGAAAAGGAACCGCTGGAGAGAATGAAAAAGACCATGCTCGCAGGCAGAGACATCGACTATGATTCCCTTCAGGATATTCCTGACGGCACCGTGATCGATCTGGGTGGCCTGGGGATTGAAGTGATGGAACTGCCGGGGCATACGCCGGGCAGCGTACTTTTTATCGATCATACCCATAAGGTGATCTTCACAGGTGATGCCATCGGATCCGGACAGATGGTGCTCCTGCAGCTGGCGCCGGTGATATCCCTGCAGGAATATAAAAAGAATCTGGAACGTCTGTATGAACGGCTGGAAGATATGGACGACTATGTGCTCCTGGGAGGGCATATGGAACAGGAGGGAGGCTATCCTTTCGGAACGCCCTATAATCCGTCGCCCTATAATCCTCTGGGCAGGGAGGTCGTGCAGGATATGATGGAGCTGTGCGATATCTTCGGAAGCGACAAGGTGAAAAAGGAAGAACTGCCGCCGGATCGGATGTGTGAGGAACCCTCCTTCCTGGGATATTTCGGCAAAGCCGGACTCTGTGCCAGAAGCAGCCAGTTCTGAAATTTCCATGAAAAATATCCCAGAAAGTTACCAGGAAAGCCTCCGGAATTGTTTCCGAAGGCTTTCTTAAGAAAATCCTTAGGAATTTAACCGTCGGTTTCGTTGATTTTTTATAACATATCATATATAATTTATCCAGACGTTTATCTTGAGGGGAACTGATAGAGACTGGGAGAATAATATGAGTGATAAAGATTGGACAGACCTGGGGAATGATATCAGGGACATGGTGGATGACGCTGTCAAGTCACAGGACTTCAGAAAACTGAATGAAAATATCTGCCGTACCGTGACGGACGGGCTTGACAATATCAGCAGAAGTATAAAGAAAAATCTGGGATATGGGGATCCGCACGGCCCCTATCAGAATAATAACGGACAGTGGGGACCCCATTATACAAACGGCCCCGGAGTGCCGCCCGGACAGCCGCAGGGACCGAACCCTGCAGGGCCTTTTCCTAATAACGGCGCCGGGAACTGGCGTCAGGGGAATGGTGCCAATCCGGGCCCGGGAAATCCTGTTCAGGGGAATCCCGGACAGGCAGGAGCCTGGGGACCGCAGAATGGTGTTCCTTATGGAAATAATACGCCGGGACAATGGCAGTATAACCGTCCGCCCCAGAATGCTGCGGGCACGGCGGTGCAGAATGCTTTTTCATCGGCAAGGAACAGCCTGATGCAGCATCCGCTCTATGCCAAGACCTTTGGCTCTCAGGCGGGAGGGACAGCCTTGTCCGCAGTGGGCTTTACGATTGCGGGATGCTCTGCGGTGGGAATACTGATAACCGCGTTGGTAGGGCTTGCCAGTACCTGGGTGGGCGGCATGAGCGTGGCCATAGCCATTCTTGCGGTGGTTTTGGGCGGCTCATCTATTATGGCCTGGAAAGGGACCAGTATCCTGGGAAGGGTAAAAAGATTCCGTAAATATGTGGACGGGCTGAAGGGAAGGACCTACTGCAGCGTCAGGGAACTGGCAGAAGCCGTCGGCAAGAATGAAAAGTATGTCCGCAATGACCTGCAGAAGCTGATAAAGATGGGCTGGTTCAAGCAGGGGCATATGGACCGTATGGGGACATGCCTGATTGTCAGCCATGAAACCTATAAACAGTATGAGGAAACACAGCTGCGGCTTGACGAACGCCAGAAGCAGGAAAGCGCCAGGGAACTGGAAATGAAAAAAGCAACGGACGGACTTTCCGGGGAAGTGAAGGAAATGATCCGGACGGGAAATGAATATATTATCCAGATTAAGAAAAGCAACGATGCTATCAAGGGAGAGGAAATTTCCGAAAAGATATCCCACATGCAGATGATTGTGGAAAAGATTTTCCAGAGGGTGAAGGAACATCCGGAATTTGCCCCGGATCTTCACAAATTCATGGAATATTATCTTCCTACAACAGTAAAACTTCTGGATGCCTATGAAGAACTGGATAAACAGCCCGTACAGGGAGAAAATATCACAAATGGGAAGGGTGAAATTGAGAAAACACTGGACACGCTGAATGTGGCGTTTGAAAAGCTGTTGGACAGCCTGTTTGAGGATACGGCCTGGGATGTTGCAACCGATATTTCCGTCCTGCATACCATGCTGGCGCAGGAAGGCCTGACGGAATCCGGTATGAAAGCAAAAGACTGATACTGCAAAGAGAGATAAAAGGAGCATAAAAAATGAGTGAAGAATTCAAAGATTTTACGGCAACGCCCACACTGACACTGAACCCGGTGGCTGAAGAAAGCGCGGTGCCGGCAATGGCGCAGGAAACCCGTGTCCAGCCCAATGAAGCAGGCTGGGATGACAGCATGCTCAGCGCTGAAGAAAAACAGATGGTAGTGGATTTTTCCAAACAGATAGATCTGAAAAATTCCAATTTGATCATGCAGTACGGTGCAGGCGCACAGAAGAAAATGGCGGACTTCTCTGAAAAAGCCCTGGATAATGTAAAGACACAGGATCTGGGAGAGGTTGGAGATCTTCTCAGCGGCGTTGTTTCTGAATTAAAGAGTTTTGATGCGGAAGAGGAAAGAGGCGTTTTCGGATTCTTCAAGAAATCTGCAAATAAGATAACCGCCATGAAGGCAAAATATGCCAAGGCGGAAACCAACATAAATAAAATCTGCCAGGTCCTGGAGGGACATCAGGTACAGCTGATGAAGGATGCGGCTACTCTGGACAAGATGTACGAGCTGAACAAAACGTATTTCAAAGAGCTGTCCATGTATATCCTGGCCGGAAAGAAAAAGCTGAAAGAGGTAAGAGAAGGCGAATTGGCACAGATTACGGCAAAGGCCCAGCAGTCAGGGCTGCCTGAGGATGCCCAGGAAGCAAGAGACCTGGATTCCATGTGCAACCGTTTTGAGAAGAAGCTTCACGATCTGGAGCTTACCCGTATGATATCCATTCAGACGGCTCCTCAGATCCGCCTGGTGCAGAATAATGATACGCTGATGGTGGAAAAGATTCAGTCTACTATCGTCAATACTGTGCCCTTGTGGAAAAGCCAGATGGTTCTGGCGCTGGGTGTGGAACACTCCACCCAGGCGGCGGCCGCACAGCGTCAGGTTACGGATATGACCAATGAACTGCTTCGCAAGAACGCAGCCACACTGAAGACGGCAACCATTGAGACCGCCAAGGAATCCGAACGCGGAATCGTGGATATGGAGACTCTGAAGATTACCAACGAATCCCTGATTTCCACGCTGGACGAGGTATTGCGAATCCAGCAGGAGGGCAGGCAGAAGCGCCAGGAAGCGGAAGTGGAAATGGCACGTATGGAAAGCGAACTGAAAACAAAGCTGCTGCAGATCAGCGGCTGAAAAAAGCAGGGAGGCTTAAATGTAAGCCTCCCTGTTGTTATGAACTAAAACTTTTTTGTACTCAGGGTGGAGTTATGATACTCCGGATTATATGTTACATCTTCCAGAAACCATTCCGGCGGGATAAAAGCTTCCGCTTCTTTTTCTGTGGGAAATTCCACCTCCGCAATGACCAAAGGCGCGAATGGCTCTATAAAAACATCCAGCTCGATGGTATAGGGAGGAAGCGGGATAAGATACCTGCGCTTTGTAATGATATTTCCATCGGCTTTGGAAACCAGATGGTTATAAGCCTGTTCATTCAGAGGAAGATTATATTCCTCCCTGGCCATGAGCCCCTTTCCCTTATAGGTGAGGTAATAAGTATCGTCCTCTCTGCGGACACGCACAACCGGGTTTGTATTCAGGTATCCCTGCTCAATGAGATGGCTGTCATACCGGGCCAGATCTTCCGGCAGCTGTCTGACTGTAAATTTTCTTTCTATTTCCATCGGTATTCCTCTTTTCTCCTGCATGGTACGGCGCTGTATGAATATTACAGTAATGCGCTGTACGGGCCTTGGGCCGGCAGATTTTTTTATTCATGGACTCTTTTTTTCAGTGTAACACAGGGCAGCGTATGGTACAAGGCGGATGCTTGCGCAATTAAGGCAATGCCGCCGTATAAGTCACGGTTCCTGGTTCTGCTGTCCTCCTTTCCATTATAAAATTAAGGAAATATTCACAGAAATTTTATTGGATATTGGGTGGCTATTTGGTACAATGAACAAGGATATAAGAAAAGCTTGCCTGAAAGAACAACAGTTGTATAATAAGTGCGCCAACGCGTACGGATGGGAGCAAAAATGAGCAGAATCGGAATTTTTTTTGCAGAAGGATATGAAGAGATAGAAGCCCTGACTGTAGTGGACCTGGTGAGAAGGGCGGGAATCTCCATTGACATGATCTCAGTTACAGAAGCAGGAGAAGTAACAGGTTCTCATGGCATAACGGTAAAAATGGACAGAACGCTTGCGGAAACAGACTTTTCCCAGCTGGATATGCTTGTTCTTCCCGGAGGTATGCCGGGGACAAAAGGGCTTGAGGACTGTGAAGCGCTGATGGAAAAGCTGGATGAATTTTACACGTCCGGAAAGTATATAGCCGCTATTTGTGCGGCCCCCAGCATTTTTGGACACAGAGGTTATCTGAAGGGAAGGAAGGCAACCTCTTATCCGGATTTTGAAAGCCATCTGGAGGGCGCCGATGTTATCGAAGCAGCCGCAATCGTGGATGGAAATGTCATTACCGGCAGAGGAATGGGCTGTGCCATTCCCTTCGGACTCGCTATAGTAGAGCACTTTAAGGGAAAGAGTGCGGCGGACGAGCTTGCGGAAAAAATTGTTTACAGCAGATAAGGAATAGAAAAGGGAGTTATAACGACGAATGAATATTTTATTTTTTCTGACCCCAAAAAGCGAAGTGGCCTATGTAGATGAAAATGACAGCCTTCGTCAGGTCCTGGAAAAGATGGAGCATCACGGGTATGCAGCGGTCCCGCTGTTATCTTCCGGGGGGAAGTATATCGGGACAATAACGGAAGGGGATGTCCTCTGGAAGCTGAAAAAAGAAGGTTTTCCGGAACTTCATGAAATGGAAGATATTTCTGTCATGGAATTTTATTTACCCGCTCTCACATTATACAGTTGCGATGGTCTATTCTTTTTATTTTCTGTGTGTTGGCTTCAGAAGGAATGAATGCAATAGTCTTTGGGGAGCGAAAGAGGAAAAATCAGAAGACTACTACTTGCTCGGAAGATCTATCATCCAGAAGATTATTTTCTTTAACGAGCGGTAAAAAGAAAGGGCCTGTCATCAGTGAAACTTGAAAAAAGGTTCAGCATAGTGGAGAGAGTAAGTAGCAGGCTTCTGTCCCCTCCCCCTTTTCTCTCCCAAAGACTATTGAATTCATTCCTTCTGGAGCCAAAACACAGAAAAAAGAAATAATACCATATCCCAGATGCGGCTTCGGAGCGTGTTTAAGATGCGAACGAGCATTTTAAACACAGCGACTACAGAGCAGATGGGATATGGTATTATTTCTTTTTTCGTCTACACGAAATCTACAAATTCATATTTGGATTTATTAGTTCTTCAAACGTGATGTGGAAAAGTTCACAAAATGCTTGGATTTCGATATCTGTTACAAAACGTTGTTGTGTTTCGATTCTTGTAATTACATTTTTGTCAATATCATAACCTTTGAGCTGTAGTTCATGTGCAAGTGCTCTTTGTGATAAATGGTGTTTTTTTCTTAAAGCAATTAAGTTAGAGCCGATTAAATTCTTGTTGCCTGTTTCCGCAACTGGCTTTGGCATAATTTCTTACCTTCCTTTCAAATTTTGTTATGCGTAAGCGCATTATATGGTTTTATTTTACAAAATTTGATAATATCATGCGGTCGTAAAAGTGAGACAAATGCGGAAAAAGCGAAAAAAATGAGACAATATACAAGTACATTGTCCCATTGATATCAAGTTCTGGGCAAAATACTTTTTGACCCTACATCATTGATATATAAAAAAATCGTTTGTTGAAGTGAAATAGCAAAAGACAGAATGTTAGTATTCTACTGTTCTGTTGTT
>ERZ826764.3582-NODE-3582-length-12088-cov-3.238261_pt1 | contig 12088 bp, 7 predicted proteins | sample MGYA00519870_ERZ826764 | MGnify/ENA primary metagenome ERZ826764 (study PRJEB31778, sample SAMEA3449239) | human gut metagenome | biome: human gut; feature: human-associated habitat; material: faeces | place: United Kingdom | collected 2010/2012 ...
CAACGGGATCAGATTTCCCACAGGATACGGCCGTGGATGCCGGGAGGAAGGCCGTTAGGAGGAAACTTCCCAAAGGGGCGAATGGGATTTCTCGGCAAACAGACGCAATAGCGCCTCATAAAACGCTTGGTTTCGCTGCCCAAACCGCCCGATTCCGCAGGGAAAACCGTCAGCATGCATATCGCCTTGAGAATTGATACAGTAGGTTACTGCATCTAATGACCCATTCGAATCCTTGTAATAGAGATGAATTTCCAAAAGGATGCCCTCGTTGCCCTCGCAGGAATCCTCCACAGAATTCGTATGGGAGCTTATACCCAATTGTCTCTTGCGGTTTACAGGATATTGATTCAAAAATTGGGCGACGCTTTGCAGTTCAGACGGAGCCTGAGTAAAAATGCAGATTACGTTTGCGGTAGAAGCCTCAGAGGAACGGGGAGTCTCTGTTAAATCTAGCGGCCCCTCACGTTTTAGGATACGGACGGATACAAAAGGGTTTTTGCCTGCCATATCTTCTGCAGAGAAAGGGCGCGTGTAAATAAAATATGCAGCAAGGAAGATCCCCAAAAGGGTTGGAATCAGAATTCTTTCTCTGCCGAACCAATGAAAAACAAAATCGAAAACGAGAATAGCCGTCCATATTACTTCATAAATGATGGTTTCGATTATGGCGCGATTCCTTTTTAGGCTTAGACCTTCTTTTTTCCATACCCGCATACATACCACAATGTCCGGATAAGACCCGATGAAGCAGCCAACGCTTACGCATAGGATTGCCAACGGAATCGGAATGTTTTGTTGAAGCTGGACCGGGGTAAGGATTAGAATCACGCTAACAATTAACCAGATAAGCCGTCTAAGAGCCATTCTATAAACTCCTCTAACGGAAGTTAAAAGGCAACTTCATCAACTATGCGCATGGGATATGATCCTTCGTAATAATGGGTGACAGCAGGGAGATCTTCTTCCCGCCCGCTTGTATCAACTACTGTTGCAACAACCACATATTTGGATTGGAAATAGGCAAAACTTCCGTCAGAGTACTTTACTTCTCTATACGATTTGTATACAGTGCCATATGTATAATCAATTTCAAAACCTGTCGCAATGACCACTTCTGCTGCACCATAAAGAGATTTTGCTATTAACTTTGCAGTAGGATCAGGAACAACTCTTTGGACCACAGCAGATACTCTGGATACAAAATCTGCCCATTCTTGTACACTCGTAGTCCATACTTCTTCTCCGTTTCCAAACCAAGGGCCATAGATCATACTATCGGCAATTGATGCTGTTCCAGTGGCACCTATGGAAACATCATTTGCTTGGGTGATAACTTTTTCCGAGACATTATTTTCTTTCGGAAAAGCAAATGAAAAAGTTGGGCTATATGTTGTTAGAGCCAATATTAAAACCATAAGAGTGCAGAAAAACTTTTTGTTGTTTTTCATTTTTATTCTCCTTTACTCAAAATTATTAGTAAATTTTCTTTATGTTTTCTATACATTTCCATTGGACTAATCACACCTCTCGAAAATCTTTAACAGATTTCTTTTATTATAATAATAACGTTTTATTAAAAATATGTCAATAAAAATGGTAAGTTTATAAATTAGAAATAGTTTGGTGTAATTTAGAGGATTTGACGAGACGATTTTATTGATTATAAATCAAACAATATTTTAAATGGGAAAGAAAACTCCCGGAACAGGCGCACATCCGACGCCCTGCTCCGGGAGCTGCCATTTCTAAAAAGATTTATTTCTTTACGCTTTTCCGTGCGTCCTCCATCAAGTTCAGCGTTTCGCCCAGCACGTCCAGCGGGGTCATCGGGGGGAGGATCTTCACGCTGATGTACGGTTTCCCGCATGCGTTGAGCGTCACGCGCTTTTTGAGGGTGGAGGTCAGCGCCGCCATCTGCGCCATGTCCGCTGGGTTCTTCAGGCTGAAGCCCGGCTTATACAGCAGCAGGCAGTCGTCGCGCTGTTTGACCTCGCTGATGCCCAGGCCGGAGGCCAGGTTGCGCAGCAGCGCGACTTCGATCAGCCCGTTGACGCTCTCCGGCGGCTCGCCGAAGCGGTCGATCAGTTCGTCGGTCACGTCCAGCGCGTCCTCGCGGGTACGGATGTCTGCAATGCGGCGGTAAATTTCCAGACGCTGGCTGAGGTTCTCGATGTATTTGTCCGGGATGTGCGCCTGAATCTGCATATCCACCAGGCATTCCTGGCCGTATTCCTGCACCTCTTCGCCCTTCTCGCGGCGGATCGCCTCGCTGAGCAGGCGCAGGTACATGTCGTAGCCCACGGTCTCCATATGGCCGTGCTGTTCGCCGCCCAGGATGTTCCCCGCGCCTCGGATCTCGAGGTCGCGCATCGCAATCTTAAACCCGGACCCGAATTCGGTGAATTCCCGGATTGCGGACAGCCGCTTCTGGGAGATCTCGGAGAGCACCTTGTTCGGCGTGAACGTCAAATAGGCATAGGCGCGCCGTGCGGAACGGCCCACGCGCCCGCGGAGCTGGTGCAGCTGCGAGAGGCCCATGCGGTCCGCGTTCTCGATGATGAGCGTGTTGGCGTTCGGCACGTCCACACCGGTTTCGATGATGGTGGTGCATACCAGCACATCGATTTCGTGCTCCAGGAGCTTCCGCCAGACCTCGGAGAGCTCGTGCTCCGCCATCTTGCCGTGGCCGAACCCGACGCGCGCCTCCGGAATCTGCGCCTGGATGCGCGCGGCGGTGCGCTCGATGGACGCCACGTCGTTGTGCAGGTAGTAGACCTGGCCGCCGCGCCGCAGTTCCCGGCGGATGGCCTCGTTGATGACCGCGTTGTCGTGTTCCAGCACATAGGTCTGCACCGGATGGCGGTCGTGCGGCGCCTCCTCGATCACGCTCATGTCGCGGATGCCGGACAACGCCATATTTAAGGTGCGGGGGATGGGCGTTGCGGACAGGGTCAATACGTCCACATTGTTGCAGAGGGACTTCAGTTTTTCCTTCTGCGCCACGCCGAACCGCTGCTCCTCATCGATGATGACCAGGCCGAGGTCCTTGAATTTGACGTCCTTGCTGACCAGGCGGTGGGTGCCGACGATCATATCCACTTCCCCGCGCTTGAGCTTGCGGATAATTTCTTCCTGCTGCTTCGGCGTGCGGAAGCGGGAGAGCAACTCCACGCGGACCGGGAAGCCCTCCATCCGGCGCGTCACCGTCTGGTAGTGCTGCCAGGCCAGGATCGTGGTGGGCACCAGCAACGCGCACTGCTTGGAGTCGCACACGCATTTGAAGGCGGCGCGCAGGGCGACTTCCGTCTTGCCGAAGCCCACGTCGCCGCAGAGCAGCCTGTCCATGGGCGCTTCCCGCTCCATATCGTTTTTGATCTCATCGATGCAGCGGAGCTGGTCCTCCGTCTCGTCGAATTCGAAATGGGATTCAAAGTCGCGCTGCCATTCGTTGTCCTCGGAAAAAGCGTGTCCCTTGGCCTGCATCCGGTCGGCATAGAGCTTGATGAGCTCCTTCGCCATGTCCTTCACGGCGGTGCGCACGCGGGCCTTGGTCTTTTGCCACTCGGTGCCGCCCAGCCGGTTCAGCTTGATGTTGGCGTCTTCGCGCGGCCCAATGTATTTGGAGACCATGTCCAGCTGAGTGACCGGGACATAGAGCGTATCGCCCTTGGCGTATTTGAGCTTGATGTAATCCTTGACAACCCCGTGCATGTCGATTTTATGGATTCCCTCGAACACGCCGATGCCGTGCGAAGCGTGTACAATATAGTCGCCCGGCTGCAATTCCGCGATGCTGTAGATCTCCTGGCTGTTTTTGGCGCGCTTGGGCTTGCGCTGTTTGGTGGTGAGCAGGCGGCCATGGGTAATCAGCCCGAAAAAGGCGCCGGGGAATTCCATGCCGGCGGAGAGCGCGCCGGCGGTCACGACGACCGTGCCGCGCTGGATGGTCTGCGGGTTTTCCAGGTAGTCCGCGGGCAGGCCGGCGGCTTGCAGGTCCGCCGCAACCGTGCGCGCGCTCCGTTCGTTTCCGGCCAATACCACGCAGGACCACTTGTTGTGGAGCATGTTCCGCAGGTCCTCTTCCAGGAGCTGCGTGCTGCCGCCCCACACGGAGAGCTGGCGCGCGGTCACGCCGATGAGCGTGCGGATGGGCGTGTCGTAACTGCCGCGCGCAAAGGTATCCAGATAGACCGTATCGTGCGAAAATTGCCCCACCGCGTATGTCCAATCGGCGCTGTAGGTGTCCAATCCCCGGCAGAGGACGCCCTCCTCCAAATAATCCTTGAGGTCCTCGCCCCATTGGAAGGCGGTACTGCGGGCGCGGTCCTTGACTTTGGTCCCCTCGCTGACAAACAGGAGCATGTCGTCCGTCCGGTAGTCGAACAGCGTGGCGATGCGCCCATACAGCAGGGCGAAGAATTTGTCCGCACAGCCGAGATGGACGCCCTGTTCCAGCTTTTCCGCCTGTGCGCGCAAAATCTCCTTGGCCTTGGGCGCGGCCTTTCCGCGCAGGGAGGAGGCCAGTTTTTCGATCTTTTTGGCGAGCGCCTGCGGGTCGTCGACCAACGCCTCCACAGCGGGCGCAAGGGTCAGCTTCTCGATGGATTCCGTGCGGCGCTGCGTCTCCAAGTCAAACAGGGAGAGTGTGTCGATCTCGTCGCCCCAGTATTCCAGGCGCACGGGATTGGCGGCGTCCGGCGTGAAGATGTCCAGGATGCCGCCGCGCTGGGAGAATTGCCCGGTGCCGTCGATCTGCGCGGCGCGCTCATAGCCGCAGGCGACCAGGGCGGAGACCACCTCTTCCATGGGGATGCTCTGCCCGGCGGAGATCGTGATGGTGCGCTTGCGCAGCTCCTCCGGCGGGATCGTATATTGCAGGGCCGCGTCCAGGCAGGCGATCACCGCGTCGCACTCGCCGTTCAGGATGCGCGCTAGGGCCTGTAGGCGCTGATGTTCGTATTCATGGGAAGCGCCCTCCGCGTCGCGGAAGGTGAAATCACGCATGGGGACAACCAGCGGGTGCATCCCCATGGCGGAGAGGTCGTCGCAAAGGCGCTGCCCTTCGCTCTCGTCCCCGGCAAGGATGAACGCCTTGCGATGCTGGTTGGCGCAGAGCGTGTAGATAAAGGCCGCCTTGTGCACGCCGGATAAGCCGTTGACCGCGGCGGGAAGCTGCCCGGTTTGGACGGCATTGTCCAATGTTTGAAATTCTTTTAAGCGGTTTAAGGTGTTGCAAAGAAATTTCATATCGACTCCATACTGTGCGCAATGCAAATGCATTACGATCTGTTAATCAGAAATAAAAACTACAAATAGGAAATATTTGATAACGCGATGAAGGTCAAAAAGCGGATGAACGGTGGGAAGACGTTGCTTGAAAGCCTATCAAAGACAGCCAGCAACACGCGGAAGCATCTGTTATAAAATATACTATATGTATCAATTTACACAAACAATCCAAATTGTATACGAAGATAGGGGCAGGGAACCGGCGCAACTCAAGCCCCGTTGAAGCGGTTCATCGCCTCCGTACTGTTGCCGTTGACCATGAGGGCCACGGCCTCGGCCGCATGGTCGAATACATCGGAGAGCTGCTTCTGTTCCTGCTCCGTAAAGCGGCTCAGCACCCAATCCGCCAGATCCCACCCGGGGTTGGGTTTTGCGCCAATCCCGAGCTTTATCCGGGGAAAGGTATCTTTTCCGCTCAAATATATGATATTTTTCATGCCGTTATGCCCGCCGTCGCTGCCCTTCATGCGGATGCGCATCCGGCCCACCGGCAGGGAGATGTCGTCGAACAGGACGATCACCTTCTCCGCGGGGAGCTTATAAAACTGCATGGCTTCCTGTACGCTCTGCCCGGAGAGGTTCATAAAGGTGGAGGGCTTGAGCAGCAGGACGCTTTTCCCGCCGACTTCCGCGCGCGCGCAGAGCCCCTTGAATTTGAGGCGGTCGATCTGGACGCCGGCCTTTTCCGCAATCCGGTCGACGGCCATAAAGCCCGTGTTGTGCCGGGTGCCGTCGTATTTGCTGCCCGGGTTGCCCAGGCCGACGACCAGATATTCCACAGGCCCGGTGACCGGCGCGGGCCGTCTGAAGAACTTCTGAAACATAAAAACTCCCTTTCTATTGCCGGGCGGCACGTTTTTAAGGGGCGCCCGGCGTTGGAATGCCTCGTGAACCGATGCGGCCGCCCCTGGGGGCGCACCCGGACCGGCCGGGCGCTTTGCCGCACGAAAACGGGCGGATGGAACGGAAAGCGTGGTCCATCCACCGGGTTGGTATATGATTTCTGCGCGAAAACCGGCGAATCCCTGCGGAACCCGTCGGTTTTGCCGGACAGAAGAAGCAGGCGGGATAGCTGCGCTACCCCGCCCGTGTGTACAAAATCAAAGGAAAACAGTCAGAGAGACCGCGCCCGGTTATACAAACATCGGGCTGACCGGCTTGTCCTCATAGATGCGCTCGATGGCTTCCGCGAAGAGCGGGGCCACGGGCAGGACTGTGAATTTTGGAAGCATCTTTTCTTCCGGCAGCGGGATGGTATCCAGGAGCACCAGCTCCTTGATCGCGCTGTCGCGGATGCGGTCGATCGCCGGGCCGGAGAGGACCGCATGCGTGGCGCAGGCGGTGACGTCCTTCGCGCCCTTTTCCATGATGGCCGCCGCAGCGTTGCACAGGGTGCCTGCGGTGTCGATCATGTCGTCGACCAGGATGACCTTTTTGCCCTCAACGCTGCCGATGATGTTCATAACCTCGCAGACGTTGGCCTTCTGGCGGCGCTTGTCCACGATCGCCAGGCTGCATCCGATGCGGGCCGCGAAATTGCGCGCACGTGTGACGGAGCCCAGGTCGGGAGAAACGACAACGTATTCGTCGCTGTTTTCGCCCACGCGCTCCTTCATGAACGAGGAGAGCAGCGGCGCGCCCAGCAGATGGTCAACCGGGATGTTGAAGAAGCCCTGAATCTGCGCTGCGTGTAGGTCCATGGTCAGCAGGCGGTCGGCGCCCGCCGTGGTGAGCAGGTCTGCAACGAGCTTTGCAGAGATCGGGTCGCGGGCCTTGGCTTTGCGGTCCTGTCGGGCATAGCCAAAGTAGGGCATAACAGCCGTGATGCGGGCGGCGGACGCGCGCTTCATGGCGTCGATCATAATCAGTAGTTCCATGAGATTGTTGTTGACCGGTTCGCAGGTGGACTGCACAATAAAGCAATCGGAGCCGCGCACGGATTCAAAGAGCGAAACCGAGATTTCCCCGTCGCTGAACGTGCCGACCTCGCTCTTGCCCATGGACAATCCCAGGCACTCCGAAATCTGCTTTGCCATGCGCTGGTTTGCGCTTGCGGCAAAAATCTTGATGTCCTTGCCATGAAAATTCATTTTTGCTTCCCCCTATATTTTGTGTGACTCTTTCCCTTTTGGAATGCCCCGGCATCAAGGCGTCCCAATCACCGTAAAAGGCGCAACGGCCTGGCTGGATGAAATATTGGTGTGTTCGCAGGAGGCGAAACACAGCGACGCGCCATCGCCCACCGTACAGTCCGTCAGAACAACGCTTGGCCCAATGGAGCAATCCGCCCCGACCGCCGTATTCCCACGCAGGATGGTGTTTGGCAAAATGCGGGTGGAACGCCCGATGGTGACGTCCGGGCCGATCAGGACGCCGTCCGTGCAGGGGATCTCCACGCCCGCCAGCATTTGGGCATGCAAAACCCGCTCCCTGGCGATTTCGTTCAGGGAGTTCAGCTGCACGCAGTCATTCGCGCCCATCACCGCCGCTGGATCGGATGCGATGTAGGCTCCCGCGTTCTTATTCTGTTCGATCAAGAGGCGCACTGCGTCGGTGAGATAATACTCGCCCTGTGCATTGTCGTTGCGGATGCAGCCTAAGATGGAGAGCAGGTCGTCCGTGCGGAACCAGTAGGCCCCGGAGTTGATCTCCCGCACCGCAAGGGTCGCTTCGTCGGCGTCCTTCTGTTCCACAATGGCGCGCACGAGCCCCGTCGCCGGGTCGCGCACGATGCGGCCGTAGCCGGATGGATCGTCCAGCTCCGCGCTGATCACCGTGACGGCATTGCCCTGGCCCACATGCGCTGCTAAGGCGGTTTTGAGCACCTCCGCGCTGACAAACGGCGCGTCTCCGTTGAGGACAAGCGTGTTCCCGCCGTTGTGCGCGCGCAAAAACGGCTCCGCCATCATCACGGCGTGCCCCGTCCCGCGCTGTTCCGCCTGCAACACATGGTGCAGGTTCGCGCCGCCGGGCTTTTGCGCCGCTTGCAGGTAAGCTTCCACCTGCTCGTGCTTATGTCCCGTCACCACGCACAGTTCCTTTACCCCCGCGCCCTCCGCGGCGTCCATCACCCATTGCAGCATGGGTTTGAACAGCACGGAAGCCAACACCTTCGGGTGGTTTGATTTCATGCGCTTTCCCTCGCCGCCGGCGAGGATAACGGCACAGGTCTGCTCTGGCATAGGCAAAATCCTCCGCATAAACTTTTAAAAGTTCCATTGGCGCTTGGGCCTTCCCTGTATCCGGCCGCAAGCACGAAAACGCCTGGCTTGCTATAAGCACACCCGGCTCTTGTTATTATTATCTCATATGTACGGAATTTTTCAAGCATTAATTCATGTTTCCAGCCGGATTTGTGGAACTTCCTCGGTTTTGCGCCGGAAAATTTACAAATCTCGGTGGGTTTTATTGAAAAAGAACTGGTAATCCAGCGGCTTTTTTGATATAATACGGGGAGAGCAAGAATGAGAATGTGTGTGACCTGTGCTCGTTATTTATTTTATTTAGGAGGTATATGTTCATGAGCCATAAGTATGTCTACCTTTTCTCTGAAGGAAACAAGGACATGCGTGAACTGCTCGGCGGCAAGGGCGCAAACCTTGCTGAAATGACAAAAGCAGGGATGCCTGTTCCGCAGGGTTTCACCATCAGCACCGAGGCGTGCACCCAGTATTATAAGGATGGCAGAAAGATCAACGATGAGATCCAGGCCCAGATCTATGAGTATCTCGGCAAGATGGAAGAGATTTGCGGCAAGAAGTTTGCCGATCCGGAGAACCCGCTGCTGGTTTCCGTCCGTTCCGGCGCCCGCGCTTCCATGCCCGGCATGATGGACACCATCCTGAACCTCGGCTTGAACGACGTCGTGGTTGAGGGCCTTGCGAAGTTCACCAACAACCCGCGTTTCGCATACGACTCCTATCGCCGCTTCATCCAGATGTTCAGCGACGTTGTTATGGAGCTGCCGAAGCCGGAATTCGAAAAGATCATCGACCAGAAGAAGGAAGAGAAGGGCGTCAAGCAGGACACCGAGCTGGACACCGAGGACATGAAGGACCTCGTCAAGCGCTTCAAGGCCTTCTATAAGGAAAACAAGGGCGAGGATTTCCCGAGCGACCCGAAGGTGCAGCTCATGGAAGCGGTCAAGGCCGTGTTCCGTTCCTGGGATAACCCGCGCGCAAATGTCTATCGCCGCATGAACGAGATCCCGTATGACTGGGGTACCGCTGTCAACGTGCAGGCCATGGTCTTCGGCAACTCGGGCGATAAGTCCGGCACGGGCGTTGCGTTCACCCGCAACCCGGCAACCGGCGAGCATAAGCTCTTCGGCGAGTACCTGATCAATGCTCAGGGCGAAGACGTTGTGGCCGGCGTCCGTACGCCGTCCCCGATCAGCCAGCTGGAGCAGGATATGCCCGAAGTGTACAAGCAGTTTGCAGAGATCGCAGACCGTCTTGAGAAGCACTATAAAGATATGCAGGACATGGAGTTCACCATCGAGAATGGCAAGCTCTACATGTTGCAGACCCGTAACGGCAAGCGCACCGCAAACGCTGCCCTGAAGATCGCCGTTGACCTCGTACACGAGGGCATGATCGACGAGGAAGAGGCAGTCCTGCGCGTAGAGCCGCAGCAGCTCGACGCTCTGCTGCATCCGCAGTTCGACGCGGACGCCCTGAAGAAGGCGACCGTCGTTGGCAAGGGCCTGGCGGCTTCCCCTGGCGCAGCTTGCGGCAAGATCGTCTTCACGGCTGAGGACGCAAAAGAGTGGGCCAAGAAGGGCGAGAAGGTCGTTCTGGTCCGCCGCGAGACCTCCCCGGAGGACATCGAAGGCATGCAGGTTGCTGAGGGCATCCTGACCGTCCGCGGCGGCATGACCTCCCACGCAGCGGTTGTTGCTCGTGGCATGGGTACCTGCTGCGTTTCCGGCTGCGGCGAAATCAACGTCGACTATGACGCAAAGAACTTTACCCTCGGCGGCAAGACCTACAACGAGGGCGACTATATCTCCATCGACGGCTCCACCGGCAACATCTACGGCTGCGCCGTCAAGACCGTCGAGGCCACCATCAGCGGCAACTTTGACCGCTTCATGAAGTGGGCCGACAGCTTCCGCGTTCTGCGCGTCCGCACGAACGCCGATAACCCCCGCGACACCGCGCAGGCTGTGAAGTTCGGCGCCGAAGGCATCGGCCTGTGCCGCACGGAGCACATGTTCTTCGAGTCCACCCGTATCAAGGCCATGCGCGAGATGATCGTCGCCAAGACGGTCGAGGCCCGCAAGGAAGCTCTGGCCAAGATCCTGCCGTATCAGCAGGGCGACTTCGAGGCCATGTACCGCGAGCTCAAGGGCCGTCCGATGACCATCCGCTTCCTGGATCCTCCCCTGCACGAGTTCCTGCCGACGAAGGAAGAGGACATCGCCGAGATCGCCGAAGAGCTGCACGTCAGCGTCGCCGAGCTCAAGGACGTCATCGCCTCTCTGCATGAGTTCAACCCGATGATGGGCCACCGCGGCTGCCGTCTGACGGTCACCTATCCGGAGATCGCAGAGATGCAGACCACCGCTGTCATCAACGCAGCAATCAACGTCCAGAAGAAGGGCGTCAACGTCATCCCGCAGATCATGATCCCGCTGGTAGGCGAGGTCAAGGAGTTCGACTTCGTGAAGAAGATCGTCGTTGCAACGGCGGACAAGCTCATCGCTGACGCTGGCGTCGAGCTGAAGTATGAGGTCGGCACCATGATCGAGATCCCGCGCGCCGCTTTGACCGCGGACAAGATCGCTGCGGACGCAGACTTCTTCTGCTATGGCACCAACGACTTGACCCAGATGACGTTCGGCTTCAGCCGTGACGACGCTGGCAAGTTCCTCGATGCCTACTATGACAACAAGATCTATGAGTCCGATCCGTTCGTGCACATCGACGTGGATGGCGTTGGCCGTCTCGTAGAGATGAGCGCAAAGGCTGGCCGCGAAGCAAATGCAGCCCTGCACCTGGGCATCTGCGGCGAGCACGGCGGCGACCCGACTTCCGTCGAGTTCTGCCACAACGTTGGCCTCACCTACGTTTCCTGCTCTCCGTTCCGTGTACCGATCGCACGTTTGGCTGCTGCACAGGCTGCTATTAAAAATAAGTAAGCAGGATCGTTAACAGTCTGCTTACGGGCGCTATGGGTTCAGCGTGACCGGATAGCGTCGACTTGCCAAGTATCAGATAGAAGGAACGCGCCGTTTTCATCAAAACGGCGCGTTTTTTTCTGCATGTGATGCCGGATAAGATTCGTGCTGCCAATCAAAAATTGCCAAAGATGATATGACGCTGCATAAGAAGCTTTGGAAATATGTTTCGGCGCGGTTTTTAGGCGGCCGCAATCTATTGCCCTTTATCTAAGGGGAAACCGTGTATGGATTCCAGGTTGCTTGCAGGATTCTATGGCAATTTGCCGCGCAATCTGTTATAATAAGTTTCGTTGTTGCAGAATGTGATCTTAATTATTCAGAGGGCAATGGGCATGTTGCAATTTAAAATTCCGCTTCGTACCAGAATTTTGCTTACGGCCATATCTGTGCTGGTTCTTGTGATCTCCGCCGTAGTGTTTTGGAATACATTTCGCCTGCGGCGGGAAATCGATGAACGAACGCAGTGGTACGTGTCGGATCTCGCCAGTCAGATTGCGATAGATGTGGATGACCGTTTATTACGAGTGATTTCGGACTTGGAGTCTATTGGCAATACACTGGTCCAAAGTGACTTTTATCAATCGGATTCGGGCAGACTGCATGAATATTTAA
>ERZ826764.3586-NODE-3586-length-12073-cov-3.185888_pt1 | contig 12073 bp, 9 predicted proteins | sample MGYA00519870_ERZ826764 | MGnify/ENA primary metagenome ERZ826764 (study PRJEB31778, sample SAMEA3449239) | human gut metagenome | biome: human gut; feature: human-associated habitat; material: faeces | place: United Kingdom | collected 2010/2012 ...
AACCCACAGCCTATCGGTTAACAGCCGAGTGCTCCACCATTGAGCTACCTTGGAATATTAGGTTGCGCTTCGTAACGACAAGAATTATTATATAGTATCCTGCCATCCGCGTCAACCTATTTCTTTAAAAAAATCGAACTTTTTTTACATTGTTTTTTCGATATTTTTTCACAAATTTATTCTTGCTTTTAATCGATTTTTATGGCTTATTTTTTGCCAAAACGCTTCACAAGACCTTTCCGTTTTTCCTTCGGTTCTGCTACCTCTTCTTCATCGGCATCCGCCAAATCTTCCGAGGTTTCCTCAGCATCATCCTTTGCATCAGCAGGCACAGCATCCGCCATCTTGTCGGCATCTCCCGTGTCGATATGCTCCGGCTCCATAAGCTCCGGTTCTTCTTCCTCCAGCTTTTTGTCCTCTTCCTGGATTTCCTCTAAATGCTGCTGATGTTCTTCTTCCATAGCCGCTTCAATGAGCTTGATCTTTTCACGATATTTTCGTGTATTCTCCCGATCGCCTTCATCTTCATAGATAGACATCAGTTCCTTCATGGTTTCCAGATGACTTCCATTGAGTTGGAGAACCTTGCGGAATGCACTGACAGCCTCAGAGCGACGTCCCGTCATCTCGTACGCCACGCCCAGATAGTAATGCAGCGGCCACCAGTCATTGAAACGACTGCTCAAAAACGGCTCCAGAAGACTGATACCATCTTCGTATTTGCCTGCTGTGATTTCATTGCACCCTGCCTCGATCTGACGCGGTTCCGTGATCTGATCCAGTCTTTTCCGGATCTCCTTCTTGTCCTTGTTATTGTGGCTGAAACGTATAAATTCACGCCATGTAATATCTGCTTTGGCATAAAGGCCCAGATTCAGATACGCATATCCCAGGTAATAATAGCCTTGTGCAAATCGCGGATGAGTTTCCACCAGCAGTTCAAACCAATCCAGGGATTCCGCCTTGAATCTTCCAACATATTCTTCATTTCTGCTGTGAAGATACATGGCTCTGCAGGCTCTTGCATAACTGTACATGCTGTGCAGATAATTGTACTGCATACATAAAGACGCACGGAAGTGAATGCAGGCATTGTCCATATCACCGCGTTCTGCAGCATCTCGCCCTTCCTTCATCATGCCTTCGTACAGCTTGTAGTTGTACAGCTTCTTCAGGATCGCCACATAGTCTTTCGTATACTTGAAATGGGGATCGCAGCCCATGACCCATGCCATGTTTTCCGCAAGCACCAGCATATCGATCCCTTCGCCGCCTGCAAATTCCTTGATTTCCTTTTTTCTCAGCGGGATCGGCACACCGCGCATCAGATCTCCTGCTTTTGATTTTTTCATGAAGTCCTCTGAAAACTCCACGAATACAAATTTATTCAGATACTTTTTGAAATACTTTCCGATACGATCTTCCCGCAGCTGAATATCACATTCTTCTCGCGGTCTGATAACAGTTCTGGTGATCCCCATGTTCTGGGCGATACTTTTCTTTTCTTTGCTCATACTCTACCTCTCAGAGCTCTACAAAGCTCTGAACCTTTCATCCTTAAACATATTATGGTTTTCCATCGCCGTTCTCAAAGTCTTCATCATAGCTTCTTTATCTTCAGGCAGGTTTCCTCTGAGGGAGACGTAATTGGAAGCGTGATTGCTCCGCAAAACACAAGTTTTAGATACATCTGTGTGTTCCAGCATCAAAAGCGTTTCCGCCATAACCTCTTCCGGAGTCAGCGGAGTAAATGTCCCATCTTCTATTTCCTTGGCCATCGGAACGTTCGGCTCCACGATCAATGTCAGAAGTCCAACATAAGATGGTTCCATTTCGCTGATCATAGTTCCTGTCTGGATCGCATGATCCTCCCAGCCTTCTCTTCCCGCAAGACCGGAAATAAATGTAACGGAAGACTTCATGCCGCAGGCTTCCACCTTCTTGACTCCATCGATGATCTGCTGACGGGTTTCTCCTTTGCAAACAGCCTGCAGAACCTTGTCGCTGCCGGATTCTGCACCTACATAAACCATAGTCAGACCCGCATCATACAATTCCTTCATTTCCTCATCCGTCTTCTTGATGATGTCGCTTCCTCTGCCATAAATAGACACTCTCTCGCATTCCGGAAAATTTTCTCTGATGTAGTTTAAAATCGGCATCAGTCGGGCATTTGAAAGTGCCATGGCATCACCGTCACAGAGAAAGATGCGCGGCACGCTGCGATACTGTGCCCTTGCCCACGCCAGATCTTCCAGCACTTCTTCCAGCTTCCGCACGCGGAACTTCTTGTTTTTAAACATTTTGCAGAATGTACACTTATTATGGGTACATCCGATCGTCACCTGCACCAGCAGGCTGTAGGCCTCACTTGGAGGTCTGTAAATATCTCCTTCATATCTCATGCTATTCCTTGCTCCTTTCCTGCGGCTACATTTTTTCCGGCGCTTTCATTCCCAGAAGACCGAGTCCGTTTTTAATGGCGGTCTGTACTGCCAGAACCAATGCTACCTTCGCCGTCTTTTCCTTCTCATCCTCTACCAGGATATGTTCATCATGATAGAACTTATTAAATCCCTGTGCGATATCTACGATATGACGTGTCACGATGGACGGTTCATACTTTTCACCAGCTTCTTTGATCACTTCAGGCAGTGCATACAGCAGCTTTATCAGATGGTGTGCGCTTTCTCCTGTGATCCAGGATGTATCAAATCCCTTCTTTGCAGCCTTTACGGTATCTTCTCCGGCTCTGCGAAGGATACTGCAGGCCCTTGCGTGAGTATACTGCACATACGGACCTGTCTCTCCTTCGAAGTTCAGTACTTTATCCCATGAGAAAACATAATCCTTGATCCTGTAGTTAGACAGTTCGTTGAATACTACAGCCCCCACTCCGACATCATGTGCCGTTTCATCGATATTCTCTGTTGTAACGTTCTTTTCCAGAATGATCTGCTTCGTCTGCTCCACAGCCCTGTTGAGAACATCTTCCAGGAACACAACTCGACCCTGCCGGGTAGACATTGTTCCATCTTCCATGCTGACCAGACCAAATGGCACATGTACACAATCCTTCGCCCAGTCATATCCCATCAGTTCAATAACCTTGAACCACTGCTGGAAATGCAGATTCTGCTGCGATGCTACAACATAAATATTTTTATAAAAATCATAGGTTTCCTTACGATATACCGCTGCCGCGATGTCTCTTGTAATGTAAAGGGTCGAACCATCGGATTTTTTGATCAGTGCCGGCGGAAGATCATACTCATCCAGCTTTACGATCTGTGCTCCATTATCTTCTACCAGCAGCCCCTTTTCTTTCAGTTCATCCACGATTCTCGGCATTTTATCGGAATAAAAGCTTTCCCCGTTATAGGAATCGAATTCTATTCCCAGCATATCGTATACACGCTTAAACTCTTTCAGGCTCTCTTCCCTGAACCACTTCCACAGTTCTACTTCCTCAGGTTCACCCTTCTCCAGTTTAGCAAAGATCGCCCGTGCCTCATCTTCCAGTGCCGGATCTTTCTCTGCTTCTACATGGAACTTCGTATAGTAGGACAGCAGCGACTTGATCGGTTCACGAACGACATCTTCCTTGTTTCCCCACCTGCGGTAAGCACAAATCATCTTGCCAAACTGAGTGCCGTAGTCACCCAGGTGATTGATTCGAATGGTATCATATCCCAGAAAATCATAGATTTTGTAAATGGAATTTCCGATCACGGTGCTTCGAATATGTCCAATATGGAACGGTTTCGCAATGTTCGGAGAAGAATATTCCACGATCACCTTTTTCCCCTGTCCCATATTGCTTCTACCGTAATCGTCTCCTTTTTCGATCACTTCAGAAACTACTTCCTGTGCCATTTCCTCCCGAGAGAGAAACATGTTTACATATGCATTGACGTTTTCTACTTTTTCAAAAACAGACTCCGCTCCGATCGCCTCTGCCAAAGTCTGTGCGATCATCTGTGGTGCCTTGCGGAAGATCTTTGCCAGCTTGAAGCATGGGAACGCATAATCTCCCATCTTGCTGTCAGCCGGTGTCTCCAGCATGTCCAGGATCTCATCCTTTTCCAGCCCATCTACATGTGGCGCCAGGATCTCTGCAATTTTTTCTTTATAGCTGATCATAGTCCATCTCCTTCTTCTATGTTACTTATCTCAATTTTACAACGGTCACGCCGTCACCGCCTTCATGATAGCTTCCTTTGCGGAAGCCCTTGACGTTCTTATTGCGCTTCAGCGCTTCCTGAATACCCTTTCGTAGGATCCCTTCTCCGCGACCATGAATGATCGTCACTTCTTCTAGCCCGGAAATAAAGGCATCATCGATATATTTTTCTACATCCATCACTGCATCATCAAGACTTTTTCCACGGACATCAATCGACACCGAGATCGTCTGTGCTTTTTTTCTGTACAGTGTACCATAGCCAGACTTTTTCGGCTTGCCCTTTTTCACCGGCACATGATCGATGAGCATGATATCTCGTAGATTCACTTTGATTTTCATCCTCCCTACCTGCACCTGCAGATCACCTTTTTCATCCGGCAGCGAAATGATTTCACCATTCTGATCCATAGACAATATCTTGACTCTGTTTCCCAGCACCAGCTGAGAAGGATCTACCGGTTCCCGACTGGTCTCACGTTTTATGGAGCTTCGGTTTTTCTTTTCCAGCTCCCGCAGTTTTCGTCTGTTTTTGTCAAAGGCAAGATTACGTTCTCCCAGACTTTCCAGCTTGGAAAGTTCCTTTAGCTCGTCTTTTACCTCGTTGGAGACCTGACGAGCTTCCCGCACGATCTCACGCGCCTGTTCTCTCGCCCGCTCCAGCTCTTTTTCTTTTTGTCTTTCGAATTTGCGGATCTTCTCTTCCAGTTCTTCTCTCATCCGCTTCATCTCGATATTCATCGCAATAGCTTCATCACGCTCTTCTTCAGCGATTTTTTTATCTTCTTCAAGCGAAGCTATTACGTCTTCAAATGCGATATCGCCGCCCTCAAGCAGCTGCTTTGCACGCTCTATGACACTATCAGAAAGTCCGAGCTTTCGAGAAATCTCAAATGCATTGGATTTGCCCGGGATCCCGATATTTAAACGATACGTGGGACTAAGGGTCTCCACATCAAACTCCATGGAGGCGTTTTGGACACCTTCCGCCGAGATCGCATATTTTTTTAATTCCGTATAATGCGTCGTAGCAATGGAAGACGCCCCCTTTGAAGCTACTTTTTCTAAAACCGCGATCGCCAGCGCCGCTCCTTCGGTCGGATCTGTTCCTGCTCCCAGCTCGTCGAAAAGCGTAAGGCTGTGAGGCCCGGCTTCTTCCACAATAGTTACGATAGTCTTCATATGAGAAGAAAATGTAGAAAGACTCTGTTCAATACTCTGTTCATCGCCAATATCTGCGAAAATATTATCATACACAGGCACTCTGCTTCCCGGATCTGCTGGTATATGAAGACCCGCCTGTGCCATCAGCGACAGCAGCCCTGCCGTTTTTAATGTGACGGTTTTACCACCGGTATTTGGTCCTGTGATCACCAGCGTCTCATACCCGTCTCCCAGTGCGATATTGACCGGCACAACTTTTTTTCTGTCAATCAGAGGATGTCTTGCCCGCTTCAGATCCAGGATCCCATCCTGATCGATCTCAGGTTCATCAGCTCCCATATCTATTGAGAGTCTGCCTTTAGCCATAAAAAGATCCAACTTGGTCAGCAACACCTGATTGTTCTTTAAATCGTGGTAATGCTCCGCTGTCCGTTCCGATAAATCCGTCAGGATCCTGTTGATCTCTGCTTTTTCATCCAGTTCCAGCTGACGAAGTTCATTATTGAGATTTACCACCGCCTGCGGCTCGATAAACAGTGTAGCACCGCTACCGCTCTGATCATGAACGATCCCCGGCACCCGGGCTTTATGTTCCTGCTTGACCGGGATCACATATCTGCCATTCCTCATGGTGACGATGGCATCCTGCAAAATCGTCTTGTTGTCTGAAGAGTTTAAAATGTGATTGATCTTTGCTTTCAGCGCTTCATTCTGACGAATGATAGTTCTTCGAATGCTTCGAAGCTGCGGGCTGGCATTGTCTGCCATCTCATCTTCAGAAAGAATACATCTGTCGATTTCAGCCGACAGATCCCTGTGTTCCGCAATAAGCTCCGCAATGGCCATCAGTACCGGAAGATCAGGAACGTCCCCCTTTAAAAAGGCTTTTACTCTTTCTGCAGTCTTCATATTATAGAGCACTTTTAAAAGCTGTGCCATAGTCAGTGTGCCGCCCTTGCGAGCGAAGGACACAATCTCCTCAATATCATAAAAACCACCGACAGGTAATGGCCCTTTATGTTGTATGAGTCTTACCGCTTCTGTGGTTTCCGTTTGGTGCTCCCGTATTTCAGACGCATCAAGATAAGGCATCAGCTCTGAAATGACCTTTTTCGTCATTTCAGAGCCTGCCTGCTCTCGCAGCATTTCTATTATCTTGTTATATTCCAGTACATGTAACGTCTTTTCTTTCATTGCATGCTATCCATTGATGTTCTTATATTTTTCAAGTTCCTTTTTCAGCTGAAGGTTTTCCATCTGCAGGTCAAAGAAACTGTTTTCCAGTTCTTTACACTTGTCTTCGACTTCACGAACGACTTCCTCCATGCTGCTCTGCGCCTGCTGTCTGGCATTGTTCACTGCTTCATGCAACTGCTGTGCCTCCGCTTCCTTCTGCCGGATCTCATTGAGCAGATCATCTCTTTGAACTACGATCGCCTGAGTCTCTTCCTTATAATCCATATAGTTTTTCTTGGATTCATCCCACAGCTGCACGTAATGCTGCGCATCTTTTTCCAGCTGCAGATTCAAGCGTTTCAACTCCTCGATCTCTTCAAGGACCTCAAAATATTCACTTGCAATATTGACAGCAGAAAGAACTGCAATATTGGAAGGTGATGCCCCGAGAGATTTCGCGGCCTCTCCGATCTCCTGCATTTTCATGTCAACATGTGCAGCCACCTGAATGATTTCTTCTCTCGGTTTATCTCCGGCGATCACATATTCCTGTCCATAGATCTTGACGTTTACTTTATTGGTTTCCATAAGCACTCTCCTATCACTTGGTTTTCACCGGCTACATTTCACGCAGCACAGCGTTCAGTTTATGCTCAAGAGCTTCCAGTACTTTATTGTGTACCTTCGCTACATCCTCATCGGTCAAGGTCTTATCCTTATCTCTGTAAGTCAAAGTAAATGCAACGCTCTTCTTGCCTTCTTCCACTTGCTTTCCTCTGTAAACGTCAAAGAGTTTTACATTTTCCAGGATCCTGCCGCCCTCTTTGCGGATCAGCGCCTCGATCCTGCCAACTTCCAGATTTTCTTCTACCAGCAATGCGATATCTCTGGATGTGGATGGGTATTTCGGCAGCGGCGTATAAAGGATCGTTCTATCGCTGTTATCTCTGATTGCGTCAAACATCAATTCACAGCAGTAGATCCTCACACCTTCCATCCCATACTGTTCTGCCACGTCCGGATGGACTTCACCCATAACGCCCAGCTGCACAGGTTCGCCGTTTTCCCCGGAAATAACAGAGATCCGCGCACATCTTCCCGGATGGAACGCACCCAGATCAGCTTCTCCTGCAAAGATCGGATCTTTGATCCCCAGTACACGGAACAGCTCTTCCACTACGCCCTTCAGGCTGTAGAAATCTTCATCCTTACCGTACATCCCAATGCAAAGGGCATATTGTTCATACGGAAGCACGTCGTCTTCCTGTGTATTGTTCACAAAGGTATTGCCGATTTCAAAGGCGTTTACCTTATCGATATTTCTAGTGTAGTTGCGAGCCAGTACTTCCATCATATTCGGCATCAGAACCGTTCTCATAACGGAGTTCTCTTCGCCCAGCGGGTTGATCAGCTTTACGAAATTCCTCTCCCAGGAGCCTTCTGCCGTGCGGATGTAGTCCACACCCTTCGGACTTACAAAAGAATATGTCTGGATCTCGTTGAGACCCATACCGCAAAGGGAATCTCTCGTCAGATCCCGCAAAGCACGATCTTCCGGGATACCGGCTTCCGTATTGCCCTTAGGCAACGTTACAGGCATCTTATCGTAGCCATAAATTCTTGCTACTTCTTCGATATAATCCTCCTCTTCCAGAAGATCCTGACGAATCGTCGGAGGCGTTACAGTCATGATATTTCCGCTGCCAGCCACCTTGATCTCAAGGCTTTCCAGGATATCGACCATTTCCTGACGTTCCAGTTCAATGCCCAGAACACGATTGATCCGATCCACACGGATATCGATCGTCTTTGCTTCTTCCGGAACGGGATAATTGTCTACGCTTCCCTTGCAGACTTTTCCTGCGCCCGTCAGTTCGATCAGACGGCACACTCTGTCTGCTGCCGCTTCGCACAGGTTCGGGTCGATGCCTTTTTCAAATCTGGCAGATGCTTCGGTACGCAGTCCCAGTTTTTTTGACGTTGTGCGGACGCTGCTTCCTGCAAAGTTTGCAGATTCCACGATGATCGTCTTGGTATCTTCTTCGATCTCAGAGTTAAGTCCGCCCATAACGCCTGCGATAGCGATACCACGTTCTGCATCCTTGATCAGCAGCATATCGTCTGTCAAAGTTCTTTCCGTACCGTCCAGCGTCGTGAACACTTCGCCGTCCTTTGCATTCTCAACGATGATCTTGCCGCCTTTTACCTGATTGATATCAAATGCGTGGAGCGGCTGACCATATTCCAGCATAACAAAGTTTGTAATATCTACGATGTTGTTGATCGGACGCATGCCTGCATACATCAGTCTCTTCTGCAGCCACCACGGAGACTGCTCCACTTTAACATCGGTTATGACACGTGCCACATAGCGTTTGCAGCTTTCCGGATTCCTGATTTCTACGGAAACATAGTCCTTGGATTCGCCTTCTCCGTCTTCCTTCTGGATCGCTGTATCCGGATAGGAGAACGGCTTCTTGAACGTTGCAGAAGCTTCCCTCGCCATTCCGACCATCGCCAGACAGTCCGGACGGTTCGGTGTGATTTCAAAGTCAACGACAGCCTGTTTCAGCTGCAGAGCTTCTGCAAAATCCTGGCCCAGAGGATATTCTCCTTCCAGGATCCAGATGCCGTCTTTATGTGCTACAGGTACTACTTTATCATCAAAGCCCAGTTCGCCTGCGGAGCACAGCATACCAAAAGATTCCACACCTCTCAGTTTACCTTTCGTGATCTTCACGCCGCCTTCCTGCTTCGGCTGCCCATGCAGCGGTCCCGGGATCCGGCTTTTGTGAAGTGCCACCGGCACCAGTGCACCTTCAAATACGTTCGGTGCTCCCGTTACGATCTGGATCGGTTCTTCTTCGCCTGTATTGATCTGACACACCACCAGCTTATCTGCATCCGGGTGCTTTTCTATTTTCTCGATCTTTCCGACTACCACGCGTTCCATTTCTTCACAGAAATGCTCGCAGGTTTCCAAGTTGGAACCGGACATGATCATTCTGTCACAGAACTCCTCATCGGAAACATCTATATCGATATAATCATTCAACCACTCGATTGGAACTAACATATGACACCCTCCTATTTAAACTGGTTTATGAAACGCATGTCGTTTTCATAAAATAATCTGATATCGTCAACGCCGTACTTCAGCATGGCAGCACGCTCCACGCCCATGCCAAATGCAAAGCCTGTGTATTTCTCGGTGTCCAGTCCGCCTACTTTCAATACATGCGGGTGAACCATGCCGCATCCAAGGACTTCGATCCATCCGCTGCCTTTGCAGACCCTGCAGCCTTTGCCGCCGCATTTGAAGCAGGACACATCCATTTCTGCACTCGGTTCTGTGAACGGGAAGTGATGCGGACGGAATTTCGTCCTTGTCTCTGTTCCAAACAGCTGCTTGGCAAAACTATCCAGCGTTCCTTTCAGGTCAGCCATAGTGATCCCTTCATCTACCACCAGTCCTTCGATCTGATGGAACATCGGGGAGTGAGTTGCATCCGGTGTATCACAGCGGAAACATCTTCCCGGAGAAATCACCTTGATCGGCGGTTTCGTTTTCATCAGTGTTCTTACCTGTACCGGAGACGTCTGCGTTCTCAGCAGGATATCCTCTGTGATATAGAATGTATCCGACATATCTCTGGACGGATGATCCGGACCTGCATTCAGTGCATCAAAGTTGTTGAACACAGTTTCCACTTCCGGCCCTTCCGCGATCGAAAATCCCATGCTCATAAATACTTTCGAGATTTCTTCGATGGTTATAGTCAGCGGATGTTTTACGCCCAGGGTAACTTCTTTCCCCGGTTCCGTGACATCTATCTTTTCCAGTTTGAACTTCGCTTCCTTGGCCGCGGCCTTCATATCTGCAAAACGACGTTCCAGCAATCCTTCGATTTCAGAACGCACGGAGTTTGCCATTTGACCTGTTGTCTTTCGTTCTTCCGGTGACAGCTTCCCCATCCCTCTGAGGATCTCTGTCAGCTTTCCTTTTTTACCCAGCAGCTTTACCCGGATTTCATCAACATCGCTGACGGATGCCGCCTGCTGCAGCTGTTCTTTCGCTTCTTCTAAAATTTTGTTTAACTGAGCTTGCATAGTTTTACCTCTCAATTTTATTTTATGATTCGTGACTGATACATCAAGATGCCGGCCGCCACCGCCGCATTCAGCGATTCAATGGAGCCTGCCATCGGAATCCTGATTTTTATATCTGCAATATCCAGAAACTCCTGCCGTACACCACGCCCTTCATTTCCAATGACAAGCGCAACGTTCTCACCCAGGTCAGCATCACGGTAATCCTGTGCTTCTTCCAGGCTTGTTACTGCGATTTTTCGATGCAAAGCTTGCAGCCTTCCGGCAGTTTCTGCAATATCGTTTTCCTGTAAAATCGGCATACGGAGCAAAGAACCTGCTGCCGCGCGGACAACCTTCGGTGCATATGCGTCAGTACATCCCGCCATCAGCAAAACGCCACCATATCCTGCAGCTTCTGCAGTACGAATGATCGTCCCCATATTCCCAGGATCCTGCAATCGATCCAGTATCACAATGTTCTTCGTATTATTCTTCAGCAGGTTCGAGAAACTGTCCCAGTCGTGCTGTTTTTTCTGTATCACAGCAATGACTCCCTGAGAATGCTCCGTGTCCGCAATACTGTCAAAGAGCTGTGCTCCCAGTTCCAGCACGATCTCCGGAGTGACCTTCTCCAAAGGAAAAGAACTTCCTTCCCGTACCAGGATCGTATCTATCGAAATTCCCAGAGATACTGCATCCGCTAAAGGTTTGATCCCCTCCAGCAGGTATTTGCCCATCTGATCTCGATATTTTCGCTTTGTCAGTTTACAGACAGATTTATAAATGGGATTTTCCCTGGATGTGATTTTTTTCATATCTGCTTGAAACGGAACAATAGCCGGATAAAACCGGCTATTGCAATACTCTTACCTTTCTGTTATCTCTTTAAGAAAGTTGGGATGTCGATCCCGGACATTCCCTTGTATGCATCTTCTGTCGAAGGTGCTGTCTCTACCGGTGCGCTGTAGCCATCTTCTTTCGTCTCTGCCTGTTTGTTCGGGATGACCGGACTGTTGAGGATATCCATATCCTGCGGCTTTTCGAATCCGGCTGCGATAACAGTTACTGCAATTTCGTCCTGCATTTCTTCTTTGATGGACGCACCCAGAATGATGATCGCATTTTCATCAGCTTCCTGATCGATCTGTTTTTCATAAGCTTCCGCAAAGGCAGGCAGCCTTGTCATTGCGGGATTCGAGTATCAATCTGATATTTTTATAACGCGGGCTGGGAATCCGCTCCAGTGCTGCTTTGCAGGCATGCTCCAATCACTGAAGTAAATATCAGACAATTCGAATGTGAAAGCCGCATTATTCTGACACATACCTCATGCATAAAAACAAATGTCCCAAGAATAACCGCACCTGTCATTATATATGGAACCACCCAGAATGAGTACGGTTTGAATACCTCTGGCATCAATGAGAACAAAAAGGTTGTAAACCAATCTCCGTTCCA
>ERZ826764.3587-NODE-3587-length-12063-cov-2.536059_pt1 | contig 12063 bp, 10 predicted proteins | sample MGYA00519870_ERZ826764 | MGnify/ENA primary metagenome ERZ826764 (study PRJEB31778, sample SAMEA3449239) | human gut metagenome | biome: human gut; feature: human-associated habitat; material: faeces | place: United Kingdom | collected 2010/2012 ...
TGCCACCAGCGACGAGCCGGGGATCCGGAGTGATGAGAATCCAAACGCGGCTTCCTTCAAGGACAGCACCGGCGCATGGGCCGGAGAGCTTACCAATGTAGCTGTGTCTCTTCAGGCGGACCAGGATAAGGCGGAAGCGCTCAAGAACGCTCTGGGGACAGAAGGACCGGGAGCTGTGGGAAATTACGGCTACATCGGAGCGTTGGCGGAGATTGGCTGGAACAGCAGCTCGGCTATGACTTTGGTGAAGGAAAATAAGGGAGACCGGGACAGCGATTACAGCTCCAGCCGGCTGGCACGGGCGACCAACGGCGGAACCATTGATTACCGGCTGACGATGAACAATACTTCCAGTACAGAAAACCGTCTGAATCTGACAGTGATGGATCTTCTGCCCCAGGAGGGCGACCTGGTAAGCGGCGGTACGGGGCGCTACAGTGTCTGGCCGGCTTATCTGATAGGAAACATCCAAGTGATGCTGGGAGACCGCACGCTTACCCAAGGGCAATATAAGGTCTACTATTATACCGGTGATATTCCGACCGGAGTGAGCCAGCCAGGGGAGGAGGAAACCGACATCGACAAGTTCTTTAAGGCTGTGAAAGAGGCGCAAACTGGCTGCCCGGCAGGCTGGACAGAAGCTAGACCGGACGATACGGACATCAAGGCATTTATCGTGGCAGTGGATAAAAACTGGGCTATCGGCTATCAGAATAAATTGTTGAACAGTATACCGGAGGATATGAAATTTTTTCGTGAGACGACTACCGGAAAGGTCGTGGTGATGGGACGAAAGACCCTTGAAAGCTTTCCGAACGGACGGCCTCTGAAAAACCGGACCAATGTCGTCATTACGGGACAGACGGACTATGAAGTGCCGGATGCCGTGGTGGTCCACAGTGTGGAAGAGGCTCTGGAATATCTGAAAAAATTTAACTCCGAAGATATCTATGTTATCGGCGGAGAGAGCATTTACCGCCAAATGCTTCCTTATTGTGATGTGGCCCATGTGACGGTGATGGATTATGCCTATCAGGCGGATACATGGTTTCCGAATCTGGACGCCATGGAAGAATTTGTGGTCGCTGCGGACAGCGAAGAAAAAACCTATTTTGATCTGGAGTACTGCTTTAAAATGTATGTGCGGAAGTCAAAACTTGAAGAATTGAAAATGGATATGTAAAAAAAGTAAACGTCAGGTTATGTCTGATATGAAAAATAGATATAGCTGTTTCCGAAGGTTGGCATTGATTTTATTATTTAATGAGACTATAATTGGGACAATGACGAATATTTTTACGAGTGGAGGAATTTAAAATGGAAAAGAAAAATCTGGATTGGAGCAGTATCGGTTTCGCTTATCATACAACAGATATGCGTTATGTTGCCGATTATAAAGACGGACAGTGGCAGGCTGGTCATATGACAGCGGATGCAACGGTCGTCATTAATGAATGTGCAGGCATCCTTCAGTATTGCCAGGAAGTTTTTGAGGGACTTAAGGCATATACGACAGAGGATGGAAGCATTGTGACTTTCCGTCCGGATCTGAATGCGGAACGTATGATAGATTCAGCAAAACGTCTGGAGATGCCTCCGATTTCGAAAGAACAGTTCATGGAAGCTGTGGATGAAGTCGTTAAGGCCAATGCCGCCTGGGTACCGCCTTATGGCAGTGGTGCAACACTTTATTTAAGACCTTATATGTTTGCATCCAGCCCGGTAATCGGCGTAAAACCGGCGGATGAATACCAGTTCCGTCTTTTCTGTACACCGGTAGGACCTTATTTCCAGGGGGGCGTCAAACCTCTGACATTATGTGTCAGCGATTTTGACCGCGCAGCGCCGCATGGAACAGGCCATGTCAAAGCCGGATTAAATTATGCCATGAGCCTTCATGCCAATGTGACGGCGCATAAAAACGGATTTGATGAAAATGTCTTCCTCGACCCGGCAACACGTACGTATATTGAAGAAACCGGCGGAGCCAACTTCCTTTTCGTTACCAGAGAAGGTGAAGTGGTTATTCCGAAGTCGGATTCCATTCTTCCTTCCATTACAAGACGTTCCCTCGTTTATGTGGCTGAACATTATCTGGGACTGAAGGTGACACAGAGACAGGTGGCTCTCGCAGAGGTTGAAGCCGGCGCTTTCGAAGAATGTGGTCTTTGCGGAACTGCCGCAGTCATTTCTCCGGTAGGTAAAATCGTCGATCACGGCAAAGAAATCTGTCTGCCAAGCGGTATGGAAGCCATGGGTCCGGTCACACAGAAGCTTTATGAAACACTGACTGGAATTCAGATGGGAACCATCGAAGCGCCGGAAGGCTGGATTCATAAAATCATGTAATGCCGGCAGCCGGAAAGGTGTCAAAAAAGCATATATGAAATGTTACAGGGTACGGGGAAGGTTTTCCACCGTACCCTTTTTAGAGGGCGAAGGAAAGTCTGCACGTTTCCCGGATATAAAACCCGGCGGCGGAATTTTGAGGATAGATATTGACATTTTGAATGGGTTGTAATATAGTGTTCCTGTAAAGAAATACTAAGAGGTGATGGGATGGATTTGAATGAATCTCTGATGTGCTTCGGACTGACACGACAGGAATCCAACATATATCTGACCCTGTTGTCCGATGGCGCGCTGACAGGTTATGAAGCAGCAAAACGCACGGGTATCTCCAGATCCAATGCCTATACGGCCCTGGCCTGTCTGGTGGATAAGGGGGCGGCCCGTCTGATCGAGGGAACGCCGGTCAAATATATGCCGGTGGAGATTAAAGAATTTTGTGATAATAAACTGAAGCATCTGAACCGGATGAAGCAGTTTTTGATCGAGCGGCTTCCGGACCGTTCCGAGGATATGGAAGGCTATGTGACCATCCGAGGGGATGAGCATATTTTTGATAAAATCTGTCATATGCTTGAAAATGCCCGTTACCGGGTGTATTTATCCGGAGAACGAAAGGTTCTGGAACCTTATACAGAATTGCTGGAGCAGATGGTACGGCGGAACATCAAAGTGGTTGTGATTACGAATCCGCCCTTTGAACTGGAAGGCGCCGGGGTCTATCTGGCGGAACGAAAACCGGGTCAGGTGGGGATCATTGTTGATTCATCCACAGTGCTGACCGGCGATATCGGAAACGGCGATCAGTCGGTATGCCTGTATTCGGGCAAAAAAAATCTGGTCGATTTATTTAAAGATTCTCTGAGCAATGAGATAAAAATTATTGAACTGACAGGAAGGAAAGAAATAAAATGAAAAAAGTCCCTTTTGTAACGAAAGAACAACTGGATGAAATTGTTAAAGAATTTCCGACACCTTTTCACATTTACGATGAGAAAGGTATTCGTGAAAATGCCCGGAAGGTGAATCAGGCCTTTGCCTGGAATAAAGGGTTTAAAGAATATTTTGCCGTAAAAGCGACACCGAATCCTTTTCTTTTAAAAATCTTAAAGGAAGAGGGCTGCGGCACCGACTGTTCATCGCTGACAGAACTGATGATGTCCGATGCCTGCGGTTTCCATGGAAGCGAGATTATGTTTTCTTCCAATGCGACGCCGCCGGAAGATTTCGAACTGGCCGGAAAGCTTGGAGCGACAATCAATCTGGACGATATTACCCATATTGACTTTGTGGAAAAGATTCTCGGAAAACTTCCGGAAACGATGAGCTGCCGTCTGAATACGGGCGGAAATTTTGAACTGAGCAATGGGATTATGGACAGCCCGGGAGAGGCGAAATACGGCTTTACACGGGCACAGCTCACCGAAGGCTTTAAAAAGATGATGGATAAAGGGGTCAAACACTTCGGCCTTCATGCATTTTTAGCCAGCAATACAAAAACAAATGAATATTATCCGGCGCTGGCACGGATTTTATTTAAAACAGCCGTGGAACTTCATGAAGAAACCGGCGCTTCGGTTGAATTTATCAATTTGTCCGGCGGCGTGGGTATCCCTTATACACCGGATGAGGAGCCGAATGATATTCTGGCGATCGGCGAAGGTGTTCGTCAGGCCTTCGAGGAAATTCTCGTACCGGCCGGAATGGGCGATGTGGCGATTTTTACCGAAATGGGACGTTTTATGATGGGACCTTACGGCCATCTTGTTGCGAAGGCCATCCATGAAAAACATATTTATAAAGAATATATCGGTCTGGATGCCTGTGCCTGCAATCTGATGCGTCCGGCGATGTACGGTTCTTATCATCACATTACGGTTGTCGGCAAAGAGGATGCGCCATGTGACCATAAATACGATGTGACCGGTTCCCTCTGCGAAAATAACGATAAATTTGCCGTAGACCGGATGCTGCCGAAAATCGATATGGGTGACCTGATTGTTATTCATGATACGGGAGCTCACGGATTTTCGATGGGCTATAACTATAACGGAAAACTTCGTTCCGCAGAGCTTCTTTTGCAGACCGATGGAAGCACAAAGCTGATCCGGCGGGCGGAAACACCTCAGGATTATTTTGCAACCTTTGATTTCTGCGATATCATGGGTAAATATTTATAACATAAAAGAGTCCCTTTGGCGATGCATCTATGCGCTGCATATGCCAAAGGGACTTTTTGCATTTCAGAGGGGTTATTCAGATTTTGCCGCTTTAATGGCTGCGATCAGTTCCGGAATCACCTGATGCAGATCGCCGACGATACCGTAGTGGGCGATATCAAAAATGGATGCGGAAGCGTCCGTATTTATGGCGATGATGACATCGGATTCTTTCATTCCGGCAACGTGCGGAACGGCTCCGGAAATGCCGCAGGCGAAGTAAATTTTCGGTGCAACGGTTTTTCCGGTGGCGCCAACCTGATAGTCTCTGGAGATCCAGCCTTCATCAACAGCCGCACGGGAAGCGGCGATGTTTCCACCGAGAAGGCGGGCCAGCTCGCGGAGTTTTTCAAAGCCTTCAGCGCTGCCGACGCCGCGGCCTCCGGCAACAAGGATGGAAGCTTCTTCAATATTTGCTTCGGCAAGGCCGGAGTCTTCAATGAATTCCAAAAACTGACGCTGAATCGCTGTGGAGTTTTCCGGTTTCAGAAGGCGGGCATTTTTGTGGATGTCCGGTGCTTCGCCGTCCATAGGAAACGCGCCGGAAACAAAACTTCCAATCTGAGGTTTTTTGTTCAGAGAAACGGAAGCCCGGAGTTTTCCGTCAAAGGTTGGACGAATAAAAAGTAAATCCAGATCTTCATTCCGGGACATGACATCGGTACAGTCCGAAGCGATTCCAAGGTTCATATCTGCGCTGAGAATGGCGCTGATGTCTTTACCGAGGGGTGTGGAAGCGAAAAGGACAGCGCCGGGAGTTTCTTTTTCGACCGCATTTTTCATGGCCTCAGCGATTTCCACAGCGGAAAAATCCCCATCCGCCGGACAGAGGACAGAAACAGCTTCTGCGCCGGCTTCGGCAGCAATCTTCTGTGCTTTGGCGAAAATTTCAAGACTGGAACGTTTTGGCTGCTGTGCAGACATTTCAATAAATACCCATATATCTTTTAAATTACCCATGACCAAACCTCCTAAATCAAATGTTTTTCAAATAAAATATCAGCGAGCTTCCGGGCAGAATCCTTCGCATCCTTTCCCTGAATACGGATGCCGACTTCCGGTCTGGCTGCCGGGAAAAGTGCTTCGACAGAGGAAGGGGAGTGGAGGTCTGCTTCGGAAAGATTTAATTCGGCATTTGAAAGAACGGAAATGACCGCTTTTTTTGCTGCCATTTTACCTTTCAGTGTGATCGGACGCGGTTTGGCCGCATCTTCTGTGACGGAACAGAGCAGAGGGAATGGTGCCTTCCACAGATTGTATCCGGTGCCGGCTTTCTGACGGATCGTCAGTCCCCCGGCGTCTGCTTCGAGCTGACAGGCAGAATCCAGATAAGGGATACCGAGCATGGCGGAAATTTTACGGCCGGTCTGTCCGGTGGCACCGTCTAAGGAAGCATGGCCGGTGAAAATACAGTCTGCCGGGCCGAGGCGGCGAACCGCTGCGGTGAGAACTTTGGCAGTGACAAGCGTATCCGCACCGGTATAAGCGTCATCGGTGATCCGTACGGCAGTGTCAGCGCCCATGGCGATGGCTTCACGAAGCTGGACATCACAGCTTTCGTCACCCATCGTCAGGACAGTGACGGAGCCGCCAAGAACGGATTTAAGAGAAAGCGCTGCTTCAACGGCATGTAAATCGGCCGGATTCATCATACTGCCTGCGGAAGAACGGTCGACAGTAAAGGTCTGGTGATTCATCCGAATATCTGAAATCACGGGAATCTGTTTGACGAAAACAAAAATATTCATAAGTAAACCCTCCTTAAAATAATAATGATTACTGATATTATAATATAAAATATAAAAAAAATCAATTGAATATTTAAAATAGTGGTGCTAAAATGTAGAACGGCAATGAAAATGAGTCAGGAAAGAGAGCGTATAACAATGGAGAAAATGACAAAAAATTCCTATCTATTTAAAATGTCCGTACCGATTTTTATCGAGCTGCTTTTACAGCTCCTTGTCGGAAATATTGACCAGATCATGGTCAGCCGGTATTCCCAGGCGTCGGTGGCGGCGATTGTCAATGGCAACCAGATTATGAATATTATTATCATTACGATAAACATGCTCTGTATGGCGACCACCGTCGTGCTGACCCAGTGTCTGGGGGCAGAGGACAGGTATAAAAGCAATCAGCTCTGTCTGATATCGATGATGGTCATCAGCGGTGTCAGTCTGCTGGCTTCGGCCATCACGCTGTTTTTCAGCGATTCGATTTTCAGGATGATGAATATCGATCCGGAGATTCTGCATGAAACCTGTATGTATCTGATGATCGTCGGCGGTTTTTCAATTGTACAGGGACTTTATCTGAATTTCGCCGCCATACTGCGGAGCCATACCCGGCTTAAAGAGGTGATGGTGGTTTCAATCATTATGAATGTGCTGAATATTATCGGCAACGCGATTTTAATCAACGGGTTGTTCGGATTTCCGCGGCTGGGCGTTGTCGGAGCGGCGGTATCGACGGTCATCAGTAAGACGATAGGCCTGCTTCTTATATATATTGCCTATAAGAAGTATACGGGAATCGAGCTGAAACTTCGTTATCTGAAAGAGGGAAGTAAAGAAACGCTGTTTAAACTTTTAAAAATCGGAATTCCTTCCGGCGCGGAAAACTTTTCCTACAATCTTTCCCAGATCTGTATTCTGGGTATTATTAATCCATACGGAGCGGCGGTAACGGCAACGAAGGGTTACTGCAGCCTTCTGGCGAACTTTGCCTATGTGTATGCCATCGCTATTTCGGAGGCCGTACAGATTGTTATCGGATATCTTCTGGGAAGCGGTAAAATACAGGAAGTGGAGAAAAAAGTCTGGTGGACACTGAAGGTGTCGGTCGCTGTCTGTGTCGGTATGATGTTTATTATATGGTTTTTCAGCAATTCGGTGCTCGGCATTTTCACCGACAATCCGGAAATGCTGGCGCTGGGACGCCAGGTCCTTTTTATTGATATTTTTCTGGAGTTCGGCCGGGCCATTAATATCCTCATGACGAAATCTCTGATTTCTGTCGGGGAGATCAAAGTGCCGATCTGTGTCGGTATCAGCTTCCACTGGGCTGTGGCGTTATTCTTATCCTACATATTCGGAGGGGTTTTCCATCTCGGACTCCAGGGAATCTGGGTGGCTATGATGATTGATGAGTGTTCCAGAGGGTTTATCTACCTGCTGAGATTCCACGGAAAGAAATGGAAACGCAGATATGAGCCGGCGGCAATTTAAGAAAGACGGCGTACAGACGAAAAAAACGCCATCGAAATTCCATTTTACACAGGAATTTCGATGGCGTTTTTGCAGTTCTATTTACGGTTCGCACGCATACGCATTTTTGTATCAAGGATTTTTTTACGCATACGGATACTCTTTGGCGTGACTTCGACGAGTTCATCATTTTCGATAAAGTCAAGGGCTTCTTCGAGGCTGAGAATTCTCGGCGGTGTCAGTTTGAGGGCGTCGTCGGAACCGGAAGCACGGGTGTTGGTCAGATGTTTGGCTTTACATACGTTCAGCTCCATGTCATCCCCCTTCGGGTTCTGTCCGACGATCATGCCGCCGTATACTTTTTCACCAGGGCCGACAAATAAGGTTCCGCGGTCCTGTGCATTGAAGAGGCCATAGGCCAGCGTTTCGCCGGATTCAAAGGCGATCAGGGAACCGGTCTGGCGGTAGGCAATATCACCCTTGTATGGACCATAGTCGTTGAAGAGGGTATTCAGAATACCATTACCCTTTGTATCCGTCATAAATTCGCCTCTGTAGCCGATCAGGCCGCGGGATGGGATGTTGAATTCCAGACGGGAATATCCGCCGCTGGCTTTGGACATACCGGTGAGTTCTCCCTTGCGGAGGCTGAGTTTTTCAATAACGATACCGGTGAATTCATCCGGCACATCGATGACAGCGGTTTCCATCGGCTCGAGAAGTTTTCCGTTTTCATCTTTTCGATAAATAACTTCGGCTTTGCTGACCGCAAATTCATAACCTTCACGGCGCATATTTTCAATTAATACGGAAAGATGCAGTTCACCACGGCCGGAGACCTTAAAGGAATCTGTATTGTCCGTCTCTTCCACACGAAGGCTGACATCGGTATTTAATTCACGCATCAGACGGTCACGCAGGTGGCGGGAGGTGATGTATTTACCTTCTTTTCCGGCCAGCGGACTGTCATTGACGATAAAGTTCATGGAAATGGTCGGCTCGGAAATTTTCTGGAACTGGATAGGTTCCGGATTTTCCGGGGAGCAGAGGGTATCTCCGATATGGATATCGGCAATACCGGAAATGGCAACGATGGAACCCACAGATGCCTTTTCGACTTCGACTTTATTTAAACCGTCAAATTCATAGAGTTTGCTGATTTTTACTTTGCGGGTTTTTTCCGGTTCATGCGCATTGACGATCATGGCGTCCTGATTGACCTGAATGGTACCGTTGCTGACCTTGCCGACACCGATACGGCCAACATATTCATTATAATCAATGGTACTGATCAGTACCTGGGTAGCCGCATCCGGATCTCCTTCGGGAGCGGGGATGTAGTTTAAAATGGTCTCAAACAGAGGTTCCATATCAGTACCCATTTCGTCAGCATCCAGAGAGGCAATACCGGCCTTTGCGGAAGCATATACGAAAGGACAATCCAGCTGAGAATCATCCGCATCCAGCTCTAAGAACAGTTCCAGTACCTCGTCTACGACCTCATCGGGTCTTGCTTCGGGACGGTCGATCTTATTGATACATACGATAACGGGAAGCTTTAATTCCAGTGCTTTACGAAGCACGAATTTGGTCTGGGGCATGGCACCCTCGAAGGCATCCACCACCAGGATAACGCCGTTTACCATTTTCAGGACACGCTCTACCTCGCCGCCGAAGTCCGCATGGCCTGGGGTGTCGATGATGTTGATCTTGGTACCCTTATACAGAATGGTGATACCACGCTCACGCTCGATATCGTTGGAGTCCATGACACGCTCAGCAACTTCCTGATTTTCACGGAATACACCGCTTTGTTTTAACAGCTCATCCACCAGAGTGGTTTTACCGTGGTCTACGTGAGCAATGATTGCAACGTTTCTGACATCTTCTCTTTTTTGTCTCATAAAAATCCTTGCCTTTCTAAAAATGCGTGCAACTGATTCAATCTTTTTTCAAACTGTTTCAGTATAGCACTTATCATTTCCGGACGCAAGAAAAAACCGTGGAAAATCAACGCTTTTGGTGGTTTTCTATATGAAAAAGTATGGAAAAGAAATCCCTTTTGTGCGTAATTTGCCCTTTTGTGCGATGAGTTTTAGTACTCAAACGATGGATTTTAGAGTATAAATAGTAGTGCAATACATAAAGATTGTTGTAGAAGAGTCAGAAGATGTAGAAGGGAGAACAAAAATGACAGATAAGGTTATTGAAAACAATCAGGTAACGGTGATGGGGGAAGTGGTAAGCAATTTTTCCTACAGCCATGAGATCTATGGGGAAGGATTCTACATGGTGGACATCAAATGTACGAGACTGAGCGACAGTTTTGACATTATACCGGTGATGGTCTCAGAAAGATTACTGGACGTGACAGCCAGCTATGTCGGAATGCTTTTGTGTGTGAACGGACAGTTTCGTTCCTACAATCGTCATGAGGAGCGCAAGAACAGACTGGTGTTGTCTGTGTTTGCCAGAGAAGTGAAATTTATTGAAGAAATGGAAGAAAGTTCGAAGACGAACCAGATTTATCTGGATGGATATATATGTAAGGAACCGGTGTATCGTAAGACACCGTTGGGAAGAGAAATAGCGGATCTGCTGCTGGCAGTAAACCGTCCGTACGGAAAATCCGATTATATTCCCTGTATCTGTTGGGGACGTAACGCCCGTTATGCGGAGCATTTCAAGGTAGGAGAGCGCTGTGCGATCTGGGGACGGATCCAGAGCCGTGAATATATGAAAAAACTGGATGAAGAGCATGTGGAGAAAAGAGTAGCTTTCGAGGTATCCGTCAGCAAACTGGAACTTCTGGAGGAGGCACAGGTGCAGGAATCCATCGTCTAACGACAAAAGATTGCAAAAAGTGACAATATATGGTATAAAAGAATGCATAGATATTAGTAACTGTGTACAGCTAGGGAGCGTCAGATACGCAGATAGACCATGAGGTGTGGAATGGCAGAAGGATGCATCTATATTTATACCGGCGATGGCAGAGGCAAATCACCGGCAGCGATTGGAAGAGCGGTACAGGCAGCGGTAGAAGGCAAGAGGGTCGTTATTATTCAGTTCCTGAAGGGAAAGGGACTGGGGGATTCCGATTTTTTACGCAGAATGGAGCCGGAGATCAAGCTGTTCCGTTTCGAGAAATCGGACGGTAATTTCGTGGAATTACCGGAGGAAAAGAAGCAGGAGGAGATCCAGAACATCCGTAACGGGATCGGCTTTGCCAAGAAAGTACTGACGACTGGAGAATGCGATCTGCTGATCCTGGACGAAGTGCTGGGACTGGTGGAGAAGGATATTATTACGGAAGATGACCTGAAGGCATTACTGGAATGCCGGGGAGATACGGATGTGATTCTGACGGGAATCACCCTGAACGATGAGATCTGTGTTCTGGCGGATGAAGTGTCCAAGATTGAAACGGTAAAATTCAAGGTCTGGGATTGACAGTCACATGGGTTGATGCTATCATAAAACTATATTTAAGAAGATAGAGGTTGCGTTTTTCAAGAGTATTTTTTCGGAGGTAACAGGTACCGATGAGGGAAGAAGAAAGGGGAACACGCCGAAAGATAAGGTATCCTGTATATGTTATCTTGGGCATACGTTTAAGAAGCGTATGACTGTCATCTCGTGAGCAGATGGGGCGCTATCAAATAAGCTTGGATAATCAGCGCCGGCGCCATTGTGCGCTGGCGTTTTGCAAATGGAGGAAGCATATGGCTATTTTTAAAGGAGCAGGCGTGGCAATCGTCACACCCATGAACGAGGACGGATCCGTCAATTATGAGAAATTCGGTGAATTGATCGAATTCCAGATCGCAAACGGCACAGATGCTATTATCGTATGCGGTACCACAGGTGAGTCATCTACCCTGACCCATGAGGAGCATCTGGATACTATCAAATACTGTGTGGACAAAGTTGCAAAGAGAATCCCCGTAGTAGCAGGTACCGGTTCCAATTGTACCGAGACTGCAGTATATCTGTCTCAGGAAGCGGAGAAATACGGCGTGGACGGCACTCTGCTGTAAGTCCCTACTTTAATAAAGCAACCCAGAAGGGACTGTATCGTCATTTCAAGACCGTTGCGGATTCTGTGAAGGTTCCCGCTATTCTGTATAACGTACCCAGCCGTACCGGATGCAATATTCTGCCGGAGACCGTAGTGAAGCTGTGTAAGGACGTGGAGAACATCGTAGGTATCAAGGAAGCCAGCGGCAACATCAGCCAGATCGCTCACCTGGCAGCCATCGGACAGGGCGTTGTGGATATTTATT
>ERZ826764.3590-NODE-3590-length-12051-cov-6.583444_pt1 | contig 12051 bp, 6 predicted proteins | sample MGYA00519870_ERZ826764 | MGnify/ENA primary metagenome ERZ826764 (study PRJEB31778, sample SAMEA3449239) | human gut metagenome | biome: human gut; feature: human-associated habitat; material: faeces | place: United Kingdom | collected 2010/2012 ...
ATGACAAATATGCGGGTCTGTTCGGCTATCTCGGTAATTTCAATAATGGCGCCGCTACGGTGAAGAATGTGGTGATGGAGGGCATACAGATAACATGCAATCACAGGTTGGGTTATGCCGGCGGCGTGGCAGGATTTAGCTGGGGCACCATTGAAAACTGCTCGGTGTCGGGCAGCATTAGCGGCACGATGAGCGTCGGCGGTGTGGTGGGTGTTCAAAGGGACTGTCCCATCACCGGATGCAGTTCCTCTGCCACGGTGAAGGGAATGGTCCAGGTCGGCGGCGTGGCAGGTCAGACGATTTTTGGTGCCACCTTGACCGCTTGCTATGCCACAGGCAACGTGATCATAGAAATAGACCGCACAGAGAATATCTCTGGCGGCGGTCTGGTAGGATTCAACGACGGAGTAAGCCTCCTTTCCTGCTATGCCACGGGCAACGTAACCAGTACGGGTAGTAGCACTGGCTATGTACATATCGGCGGCTTTTTGGGAGATAACTACATTACCTTGACCGCCTGCTATTGGAAGAACAATCATGAACAAGGTATCGGCTACAATAGGAGAAGCACCGGAGCCACGAAGGTGGACGGCTCTGTCGTTACCTGGCAGAAAGCCGTTGATGCCATGAACACCGCCTTGCAGAACGCAGGCTCAAAGTGGCGTTACGAACTTAACGGAGTATTGCCTACCTTGAGGAAGCAGTAAACCGTCGGGCGGAAAAGTTACGCCCGCAATGGAAAGAACCAGAGTAATAAAATAATAGATATTATGAGGATAAGATTTTTTGCACTTGCAGCGCTCGCCCTCTTATTGGGCGCCTGCACACAGGACGAAGCAGGCTTCCTGCCTGAAGGGGCGGAAGGCACATCCATCGTCTTCACCGCCACGGGGCTGAACCCCGCCGCGACAGCCACCGCCGGCACCCGTGCCCCCGTGGATGGCAATTGGACGGGTGTGCAGAGCGTGGCAGTTCTGATGGACGGCATGGTGAAGACGTACAACGTGACGCCCTCCACCGCCGACCCCACCAGCGCCACACTGACCTCCACCGACCCGTACTACTGGACCAACCACAACGACATCACCGTCACGGCGTGGTGGCCCTACACCGCTGGCGAGACAACTCCGCCTGCGGTAAAGGTAAAAGCCAACCAAAGTGCCCAGAAAGACTTTGAGGGCAGCGACCTCATCGTAGCCGACGGACAGACGGTGACTTACGGTAGCCCCACGCTTCGCTTCACCCACCGCACGGCGCGGGTGACCATCGTTCTGACGGACTACACCGAGGGGCTGGCATCCGTGAAGCTGACGGGTCTCTCCACTGAAGGCGACAACCCGGATATAATCGTCCCGTATGACAAGGGCAGCAACACCTACACCGCCATCGTCGCCCCGCAAAGTGTGGCAGCTGGCACGACCTTCATTACGTGCACCTTCAATAACGGCAAGACCTTCGTTTATAAGATGAAGAATGCTACCGACTGGCAGGCGGGCGGTGAATATACCTACACCGTCTCCCTCGCTGCGGCAAAAGACCTGGGCTATACCATAGAGAGCAACGGCAGCTACACCGTGACCTCCGCCGATGGTCTGATGAATATAGCCAAATTAGTGAACGGAGGTAAGAGCGACATTAACATTACCCTCGACACAGACATTGACCTCACAGGCAAAGACTGGACACCGATAGGCACAGACTACGACAACTCATACACCGGCACCTTCGACGGTGGCGGCCATACCATCACGGGGCTGACCGTTACGACAAATGACAAATATGCGGGTCTGTTCGGCTGGCTCAATAAAGCTGGTACGGTGAAGAACGTGGTGATGGAGGGCGTACAGATAACAAGCAATCAAATATATGGCGGCAGTATTGGCGGCGTGGCAGGATATAGCTGGGGCACCATTGAAAACTGCTCGGTGTCGGGCAGCGTCAGCGGCACGGTGTATGTCGGCGGTGTGGTGGGTGCTCAATGGGGCGGTTCCATCACCGGATGCAGTTCCTCTGCCACAGTGAAGGGAATGGTCGATGTCGGCGGCGTGGCAGGTCAGACGAATTCGAGTGCCACCCTGACCGCTTGCTATGCCACGGGCAACGTGATCATAGAAATAGACCCCGTAAAGAATATCTCTGGCGGCGGTCTGGTGGGATTCAACGGAGGAAACGGCGTTCTTGCCTGCTATGCCACGGGCAACGTAACCAGTACGGGTAGTAGCACTGGCAATGTACATATCTTCGGCTTGTTGGGAGATAACTACACCACCGTGACCGCCTGCTACTGGAAGAACAATCAGGAACGAGGCTATAAGACCGCCCCCGAATCTACGAAGGTGGACGGCACTTACGTTACCTGGGAGAATGCCGTTGATGCCATGAACCGCGCCTTGCAGAACGCACGCTCAGAGTGGCGTTACGAACTTAAAGGAGCATTGCCTACCTTGAGGAAGCAGTAAGCCGTTGCGGGCGGAAAAGTTCCGTCCGCAACGAACATTAACCGAAGTATAACCCCAATAAAGAAAGGAGGACGTGATGGAACACACGGTGTAATACTGGTGTCATTGCAGATATAAATTTTAGCCCTTCCTATTCTTATGCGCAGTCAGGAACAGGTCGGTGGTCTATTGGTCTTAATTATAGAGGCCTTGAAATTTATACCATTCATTGCCAATCCGGATGTGGTGCTATAGATATAAATAAATTGGTATCATCCGCAAATCACCCATTTATTATTGGTGGGGACATGAATATGACTCCAAGCGAATTATCAGAATATTTACACAGGTACCAGGAGTAGGCCGGGAAATAGTGCTAATTTTGCATGTTGTGGTATGCCAACACATATTTCAGGTCGAGAATTAGATTATTTCCTTATCGATAGCAGATTACAGCTAAGAACATGTGTACTAAGATATCATATGAAGGGTGGGGATCACTATCCTGTGATATTGATATTTAGTTAACCAATTATATTTTTCATCAACAAACAGTGTCGCTGCGATATAAAATATTTTTCGGCTATGCCATACTTATGGCGGTCATCGGTAGCATGGCCGCCATTCTCATCCATGAACCTGCGAAGTTCCACGACCTATATGCGTATGTTGAATAACGGTATTTACACAAACAGCAAATGGGCGAACAATTCGTTACCACTACCAAGCATTTCCGCAAGCTGCTTGCCGCAGGCTATCTGTTGATAGTCCTGCTGGTGGGCGGCATCATCTGCACGTGGCTCGGCGAATGGCGCGACTTGGAGTTGCTGGAACGGGAGAACCGTGAAATCAACCGCTTCCGCAAGGAAACACACGATGCGTATGTGGGTGTGGTGGAGTTGTCACTTTTGGGCGAGTCGGTGCTGGAATGGGACGATAAGGATGTGGCGGCATACCGGCGGCAACGGATGACGGTGGATAGTATGCTTTGCCGCTTCAAGAGCCATTACGAATCGGTGCGCATAGACAGCGTGCGCCACTTGCTGGAGGACAAGGAAAAGCGGCTGTGCGCCATCATGGAGGCTCTGGAACAACAGGCGGACATCAACCGCCGGATAGCCAAGCAGGTGCCGGTGATAGTGCAAACGAGCAGGCAGGAAGAGCCGAAGAAACAGAGGAGGAAAGGTTTTCTCGGGTTGTTCGGCAAGAAACAGGAAGCACCTCCGACGACGACCACCACGATGCTCTACACACTGAACCGTGATATGATAGCGCAACAACGTGCCCAGAGCCATCGTCTGTCGGAATATGCCGACAGCCTTGCCAGCCGCAATGCGGAACTGAACCGCCAACTGCAAACCCTTATCCAGCAGATGGACCACAAGGTGCAGGCTGACTTGCTGGAACGGGAGGCGGAAATATCCGCCATGCGCGAAAGATCGTTCTTGCAGGTAGGTATCATAACGGGTGTCATGCTGCTGTTGCTCATTATTTCATACATCATCATTCACCGCTATGCCACCCGCATCAAGCAGTACAAACGTAAGACAACAGATTTAATCGGGCAACTGCAAAAGTCAGTAAAACAAAACGAATCGTTGATAGCCTCACGCAAGAAAGCGATGCACACCATCACCCACGAGCTACGCACACCACTGACTGCCATACATGGATATGCGGAACTGATGCAGGACAACGAAGAAGAAAAGATAAGCGGTTATGCGGACAATATCCTGCAAGCCTCCAAGAGAATGACCGACATGCTCAACTCCCTGCTTGACTTCTTCCGCTTGGACAGCGGCAAGGAACAGGCGAATGTCCGTCCGTTTCGTTTGGAAAACATCGCGGAGCTGTTGCAAACGGAGTTTACGCAACAAGCAGAAGCAAAAGATCTTAAACTTACCATCGAGTGCCCGGAGGGTATTATCCTGAATGGCGACAAGGAGCGCATCATACAGATATGCGACAACCTGCTGGGCAATGCCGTCAAGTTCACGAATGCCGGAAGCGTTTCACTTGTCATAAGCTATGACGGCAATAGGCTGACCCTTGTAGTAGAGGACACCGGAACCGGCATGAGTGCGGAAGAACAACAGCGAGTGTTCGGAGCGTTCGAGCGGCTTTCCAACGCCGCCACGCAAGACGGTTTCGGATTGGGGTTAAGCATTGTGAAACAGATAGTCGGGATGCTTGGCGGCACTATACGCTTGGAAAGCGAAAAAGGAGAAGGCAGTCGTTTTACTGTGGAGTTGCCAATGAACACTGCCGATATTGGTATTGAAGAACAGACAGCCGCAGAAAGTCTGGCTCATATAGAAAGACCTTATTCTGTCATCGTATTGGACGACAATCCGATGGTATTATCCATGACAAAGGAAATGTATGCTGGTATAGGTGTGCATTGCGACACGTTCACCACTATTGGCGATGCAATGGAAGCCATGCGGCAGCACACATACGACCTCATGATAACCGATATGAAGATGCCGGAGATTAACGGCTATGAGGTGTTGGAGTTGTTACGCTCGTCAAGTGTCAGCAACTCGAAAGAGATTCCCATTGTCGTGGCGACCGCCTCCGGCAGTTGCAGCGAAGAGGAGCTGTTGGAAAATGGATTTACCGCCTGCCTGTTCAAGCCATTTTCCATTTCCGAACTGGTTGCTGTATCAGACAAATGCCTTTTGACAAGTACGGACAAGGATGAACTTCCCGACTTGTCCTCTCTGCTTGCCTATGGTGACAAACGGGCGATGCTCGACCGTTTGATAACCGAAACAGAAAAGGATATGCAGGCTGTCCGGGAAATCATGGAGAGGAATGACCGCAAGGCGTTGGACGAATGGATACACCGTCAGCGAAGTTCATGGGCTGTTATCCGTGCTGACAAACCCTTGTGGAACCTGTATGAACTGCTGCATCAAGAATCTGAATGTTCCGAAATGGAATTGCGGAAATGCGTGGATGCCATGCTTCGTATGGGAACAGTTATCATAGAACTTGCGCAAAAGGAAAGGAGGTCGTCGGATGAAAGTATTTGTGATTGAGGACAACCCCGTCTATAACGATTATGTCTGCAACCTGCTGAAGAAAGACAGCTTCGATACTATGTCTGCATATAATCTTGCCACTGCCAAGAAACTATTGGCAAAGTCAGAGGTGGATGATATTGTCGTTGCCGACCTACGCCTCCCCGACGGTGAAAGCATAGAGTTGTTACGGTGGATGCGTGCCAACGACAAACAGCAGGTGTTTATCGTTATGACCAATTACGGGGAGGTGCATACGGCAGTGGAAAGTATGAAGCTCGGCTCAAAGGATTACATACAGAAACAGTTGTTGGAGGATAAACTGATACCGCTTATCCGCACCCTGCAAAAAGAACATGAAAAGCGACTACAATGGAACATTCCGATATTCGTCCGGCAGGGCGAAGCCTATCAGAAAATCAAGAAACGTGTGCGCCTTGTAGCCACCACCCGGATGAGCGTGCTGATACTGGGCGAGAACGGTACGGGCAAGGAACATATCGCACAACATATACACCAACAAAGCAAACTTGCCGATAAACCTTTTGTGGCAGTAGACTGCGGAGCCTTGTCCCCGTCATTGATACAATCCGCCTTCTTCGGACACGTCAAGGGCGCGTTTACGGGTGCCGAAGCAAACAAGACGGGGTATTTTCTGGAAGCGGATGGCGGCACGCTGTTCCTTGACGAAGTGGGCAACCTAACAATGGAGATGCAACAGATGCTGCTCCGCGCCATACAGGAACGCCGTTACCGTCCCGTCGGAGCAAAGGAGGACAAAACAGCCAACGTGAGGATAGTGGCTGCAACCAACGAGGATTTGCAGAAAGCCGTAACGGAAAAGCGGTTCCGGCAGGATTTGCTCTATCGCTTGCAGGAGTATGTGATAACCATGCCGCCCTTGCGCGACTGCCCGGAAGACATCATGCCATTGGCCGAGTTCTTCCGTGAAATGGCAAACCGTGAGTTGGAACGTGAAGTAAAAGGGTTTGCCGCATCTGCCCGTAATGCCCTGCTCGCCCATGCGTGGCCGGGCAACGTGCGCGAGTTGAAACAGAAGATACAGACGGCAGTCCTGCAATCAGAAGGCGATATGATAACCGAAGCCGATTTGGAACTTGACAATGAACCGTCCGCTACTTCCGCTTGTTTTACATTGAAGAGCGGGGATGAAGAAAGAGGACGTATCCTGCGTGCTTTGAAACAAGCAGCCGGTAACAAGAAAATGGCTGCAAAGATACTGGGTATCGGCAGGACAACGCTGTATAATAAATTGGTAGAGTATGGATTGAATGAAGAAAACTGACCGGAGTATGGCTGTAAATGGCAATAATTGATTAACTTTGCAATTGTATTTCAGAAAATAGCAGGCGATCGGGTAACTTTTCGCCGATGATATAGACATAAGACCGCAAGGCGTTTCGAGCGAAAATCTGGTAAATTGAAACTACGGAGACGATTGCGTGATGCTTATGCTATGCTTACGCATAGCGTGCATTCACGTACTCTCCGTAAAGGCTTTACCAGAGCCATCGCTTGAAAGTAGTGTGAATTGCACGCTACTTTTTTGCCTCGCCAAAAAGGAAAGAAAATACGTTATGGCGAAAATACAATTACTTGCCGTTATCTCAATAGATGGCTGTCCGATGAAACTGCATCCCCGGAAGCGGTTGCTTCAAACCGAAGATTACGGTATGGATGAAATACGTGCCAATGCCCTGTATAAGCTGACATCCGACTATTCGGTATCCGTGCTTCAAGAATGGAGGGAGGAAGGTGGAAGCATTTGCCATTTGTTGGAAGTAACTGCCGGGAATACCGAATATGCCAACGGACTGTTACGGATGAACGTGATAGATGAAATCATACTATACGTTGTTCCAACCATCGACGGAAACGGAGCGCATTTTTTCAAGTCAGCACTACCTATGAATGACTGGCGGCTTATGGAGAACAAAACTTATAGGGACGGAGTAATCCGGCTTACCTATCATAAAGAGCCACGGGCATAAAATGTTCAGATTATGAACATCTTGGCGGGATTTCCGTGCTCAGAAAGTGAACACATGTTCAGAATCTGAACACATTTCACAAGGGATGCAATCAAGGATAAAATTATTTTTGAATTTTATCTTTCTGAAAAACAATGTAGTACAATTTTCTCACAATCTTTTCTCGTGTTTAGGGCTATGATTTGCACCATATATCAGTGTGCGCACACTGATAAACAAGTGTAAACCCTCAAAACAGAAAAGATAATGAACCATCTCATACTGGCGGAAACACAGTTTTTCGCCATGATAAACGGAAAAGACAACGGTAGCACGGAAACGGCATACGGCGGATTCGTGCAGGAAGTAATAAACCTGTGCTACGGCGGCAATGATGCCAAGCATATTATTGTGGCGTTGGCTTTTGCCGAAATCGAATTACAGCACCATCCACAGAACTTGTCGGTATCGGAGGAGAATGTCGTCACTGTGTATATCCGCAAGGCGTTATCCTTCATCCGAAAGATGCAGAAGATAGTATCCGCTTCTGCAATTACCTCCGTGCCACCACTAACATCCACATCCGAAACCAAAGCCACAGTCCCAGCCCTGCAATGGACCGGTAATGCCGTCGAGTTGGTAGAACTAATCTATGCCCTCTACGCCACCGGCTGCATCAATGGCGGCAAGGCTTCGCTGAAAGAGCTTGCTCCTGTCCTCTATTCCTTTTTCGGTGTGGAGTCCAAAGACTGCTACCGCTTCTATACGGACATCAAACGCAGGAAAAGCGACAGTCGCACCTACTTCCTTGAAAAGATGCAGGACAAACTGGACGCGAAGATGCGACATGACGATGAATTGGAGCGGATGAGGAGATAAACGAATGCCAAACAAAGGATAAGCGGCCGGATTATACGGTTTCTTATCCTTCTTCATTTACAATCACTCTATTATCTGCCGGAAAGCCGATTAAAATCATTAACTTTGCAAGTATTAATCAATGACGGATGAAAATAGATAACCTCGAAATATTGAATGGACTGATTGCCGGAGCCGAAGGCGGGACAGTTGAGTTCAAAGAAACTACCGGGCAGTTGGAGCGTGGAATGGAAACTCTTTGTGCCTTCTTGAACGGTACGGGCGGCACGGTGCTGTTCGGTGTAACCGACAAGGGAAAGATTATCGGTCAGGAAGTGAGCGACAAGACGAAGCGCGATATTGCGGAAACCATCAGACGAATCGAGCCGTTTGCGACCATTGATATATCCTATACAGACATTCCGGGAACGAACAAAAGTGTTATAGCTTTATCAGCGGAAGAACAACGATATATGCGCCCGTTCACCTATAAGGGGAGGGCTTATCAACGGATAGAGAGCGTTACATCTGCCATGCCGCAGGGTATATACAACCTGTTGGTTATGCAGCGAGGCGGAACCTATGCTTGGGATTCCATGCAAAATCCCAGCTTGAAAATATCCGACCTTGACGAAACGGCAATCTTGGGCGCAGTACGTGGAGGAATCAGAGGCGGACGTTTGCCGGAAGGTTCTATGCAGGAGGATGTCCGAACCATCCTTGAAAAATTTGACTTGTTGAATGATGGAAAGCTGAACAATGCTTCCGTTGTCCTATTCGGACGGAACTTCTACCATTATCCCCAATGTCTGCTCCGTTTAGCCCGGTTCAAAGGAACGACAAAAGATGAATTTTTAGATAATCAGCGTGTGACAGGCAATATATTCAACTTGCTGGATGCTGCAATGGCATTTTTCTTCAAGCATTTGTCCCTTTCCGGTAAAATTGAAGGTTTGTACAGAGAAGAGGAACTGAATGTGCCATATAAGGCATTGAGAGAATGTTGCATAAATGCTTTTGCACATCGTGTTTACCATCGCCCCGGCAGTTCAGTCGGGATTGCTATCTATGATGACCGCGTGGAGATTGAAAACAGCGGAACATTTCCGCCTGATATTACCATTGAGAAACTGTTGGGTGGCCACAATTCCGAACCACAAAATCTGATAGTAGCCAATGTGCTGTACAAAAGTGCAGTATTGGAGAGTTGGGGACGTGGCATAGCCCTTATGGTAAACGAATGTCGCCGTGTCGGTATTCCGGATCCGGAGTTTCATACCGACGGCAATGCTGTATGGATTGTGTTTCATTATACAAGAACTACAGTAGGACAAGACCCCACAGCACCCCCACAGCACCCCTATAGTAACCCCACAGTAACCCCACAGTTAGGAAAACTGTTGTCTGCTATTGGGAACAACACTCTCTCTGCTAAAGAAATCATGGAGAAAACGGGAATGAAAGATAAAAGGAATTTCTTAAAGAACTATATCCATCCGGCAATAAATTCCGGTTTGGTCCTTTCACTTTATCCCATAGGCTCCAAGAGTCCGCAACAGAAATACTATCTTACTGATAAAGGTAAAGGTTTCCTGCAACAATAACGGGTATGGCTAAAAAGAAGAAACATAAGAATGATGTAAAAACTGATTTACCGATAATCATGGATTATGGTATCGGCAGTATATCCGTTTATGACCCGGCAGACATAATGCCATACAACGAGCCGCCAATTAGCGAACAAATCCGCTTCAAGAAACTCGGCAAAGAGATGAAATCCGAGTTCAAGTGGCTGGTATCTTCCGTAGTGATTGAGTATTGGCAAGAAAACCGACAGATACCTTTCGGTGAAGAAATGTCGAAACTCAGAACCAGACTGTTGAGAATGTTTGCCGAAGAATACAGCATACTGCTTAAAGACGATACAGAGCTGAAAAATTATTTGCTGACGCTTGCCATTACCACCATCAACAAGCATCTCAAATCTGAGAATAAAAAGAGGGTGTCAAAACTCTCTTTTTAACAAAATTACCCTTGCTACAGATATCTGTGACAGGGGTAATTTTCATATTTTGGGTGTTTTGACACATCCCCTTTTTCATATATAAAGGAATCTGTTATTTCTGCTGCAACAGGTGTTTCAAGTTTTCATCATTTGCGATACGTTCCAGTTCCTCTTGAACAATCTGCTTCACTTCCTCCTTGATGCGCCTGTAATTCGCCTGAACCGTTTCCTTCATGCGGTCGTTGCCGTCCCCGTCCGTAAAGTCGGTAATGACGGGGATTTTCTTGTAGGCTTTCTCCTCGCGCTTCACCTTCTCGGCATCCACGACAATCTCGCAATGGAAAATCTTCTGCTCGATACGCTCGTTGAAGTTGTCGGATACCGAACCGACAAACATACCCTGCGTCAAGCCGGAAATCTTGCTCGGCGGGATGAGTGAATCCATCTGCGTGTTGATGGAGGTGGAAACATCCTGCCGGTTGATGGAAATGGACTGCCGTTTCTGCAACACCTTACCGAAGCGTTCGGAAAGCGTCTTGGCGGTTTCACCCACCACCTGACCGGAAAAGATATTGCCGACGGTGTTCATCACGACCTTCGCTTCTTTATCACCGTAGTCGCGCACCAACTGGCTGAAATCCTGAAAGCCCAGACACACGGCAACCTTGTTGCTTCGCGCGGTGGCGATAAGGTTGTCCAACCCCTTGAAATAAATCGTGGGCAGCTCGTCGATGATGACCGACGACTTCAGCATCCCTTTCTTGTTGATGAGTTTCACGATACGGGAGTTATACAGACCGAGAGCGGCCCCGTAGATATTCTGACGGTCGGGATTGTTGCCCACACAGAGTATTTTCGGTTCTTCGGGGTTGTTGATGTCCAGCGTGAACTCGCTGTCCGACATCACCCAATAGAGCTGCGGGGAAATCATCCTTGACAAAGGGATTTTCGCGCTTGCTATCTGCCCCATCAACTGCTCCGCAGCCCCTCCGAGCCATGCGTCCATGAACGGAGAAAGATAGTTTTCCAATTCCGGGTAAGAGGTCAGTATCGGGAAAATATCCTCATAGCGGCGGTTCAGGAACTCAATCGCATGGGGGAATGTACAATACTTGCCGTTCTGGAAAATTTTGAGATACCAGATAATAGCCGCGAAAAGGATGATGGGCGATTCTACGAAAAAGTCGCCCTGCTTTTGCACCCAACTTTTATTTAAGTTGAGCATAATGGTGTACGCACTCTCATAAGCGTCCGTAATATCCTCCATGAAGTCCGGGTGAATGGGATTGCAACGGTGCGAACGTCGCGGGTCATCGAAGTTTATCACATAAAACTTCGGTTTCACCTTGTAGCCCTCCGGGTGGTTCAGCAGATGGTTGTATGCTATCGTGGACAAGTCGCTGAATTTGAAGTCGTACACATACATCGAGAAGCCCTTTTCTATCTGCTGCTTGATGAAATTATTTACCACTGCATAGGATTTACCGCTGCCCGGAGTACCCAACACGATGGAAGCCCTAAAAGGATTCACGACATTGATCCAGCCATTGTTCCAACGCTTTTTGTAGTAAAACCGTGTCGGAAGATTGACCGAATACTCGCTTTCGATAAGCCGCGTTTCCTGCATGAAGCTCTCGTTCTCGTTGTTGAACACATCATCCATGAGGTTGTGCTTCAACAGACGGCTCATCCACAGACCGCCCATCAGCAGGAATACATAGCCCGCACCAACG
>ERZ826764.3596-NODE-3596-length-12024-cov-6.805247_pt1 | contig 12024 bp, 10 predicted proteins | sample MGYA00519870_ERZ826764 | MGnify/ENA primary metagenome ERZ826764 (study PRJEB31778, sample SAMEA3449239) | human gut metagenome | biome: human gut; feature: human-associated habitat; material: faeces | place: United Kingdom | collected 2010/2012 ...
GGGGGAACCCTCGCCGGGGGTTCCCCCTTTGCGGGCGGCCTAAGCCGCCCGCAGCTCGCGCGCCGCCGTAGGGCGGGCGGTTGGGCCGGCAAAAAACGTCCGACCGGGACGTCGGAGCCGGAGCCCCGCGGCCAAATAAGAAATGCCGCCCTATGGGCGGCATTTTTGCCATTTCCGCGGTGCAGAAAGCTCCGCGCGCGGCTGACGCCGCGCCTATTTCTTCATCCTCGCTGCGCCCTGCCCGCTTATCTTCTTTTTCCAGCACCTGTGGCACATGGCTACGTAGGCGTCGTTGCCGCCGAGGAAGACCTGCTCGCCTTCGGTCACGATGCGGCCGTCGGGGGTCACGCGGGCGTTTACCGTGGCCTTGGAGCCACAGGCGCAGACCGTCTTTATCTCCGTTATCGAATCCGCCAGCTCCATGAGACGCATGGAGCCGGGAAACATGTGTGTCAGAAAGTCCGTGCGCAGGCCGAAGCAGAGCACCGGGACGCCCAGCTCGTCCACTATGTCCCGCAGCTCGTCTATCTGGCCGGGCGTGAAAAACTGCGCCTCGTCCGCGATGATCACGTCGCGCCCGCCGGTGGCGGCGTAGCGCGCGCGGATGCTGTCCTCAGGCGTGATCACTTCCGCCTCGCGGCTGAGGCCCACGCGGCTTTTCACGATGTTCGCCCCGTCACGGTCGTCCACGCTCGGTTTTATGAGCCAGACCGTCATGCCCAGCTCTTCATAGTTGAACTGCGTTATGAGCGCCTGGGCCGATTTCGAGCTGCCCATCGCGCCGTATTTGAAGTAGAGCTTAGCCATTTGCCTGCCCTCCGCCCACGTGCGCGCGGATACGCTCTATCAGCATGTCCATCGCCACAAGATTGTGTCCGCCCTCGGGAATGATGATGTCCGCATTGCGCTTCGAGGGCTCGACGTACATCTCGTGCATGGGCTTCACCGTAGTGAGGTACTGGTCCACGACCGATTCAAGACTCCGCCCGCGGTCCCGCACGTCGCGCACTATGCGGCGCAGGATACGCACGTCCGCGTCCGTGTCCACGAAGATCTTGATGTCCAGCAGCTCGCACAGCCGCGGGTCCTGGAGGATGAGGATGCCTTCCACGATGACCACGGGCGAGGGCTTTACCAGCACGGTCTTCTCCGAGCGGTTGTGGATGGTGTAGTCGTACACCGGACAGCGGATGGCCTCGCCCGCGCGCAGGCGCTTCAGGTCGCGCAGCATCAGCTCCGTGTCGAAGGCGTCCGGACAGTCGTAGTTGAGAAGCGAGCGCTGCTCGTAGTTTAAGTCGTTATGCGCCTTATAATAGTTGTCGTGGTAGATGACGCTGACGTTTGACGAGAATTTTTGCAGCAGCCGGCGGGTTATGGTGGTCTTCCCGCTGCCGGTGCCGCCCGCTATGCCTATGGTCATGACGCTGCCCATACACGCACTCCCCCTTATCCGACATGATTTTACCACAGCCTCACGCCATATGCAATTTGACTTTTGCATGCGCGCAGGATATAATTTTTGCAGAATATTGGCAAATGGAGGTAACATACATGCCAACACCCCACAACAGCGCCGCGAAAGGCGACTTTGCAAAGACCGTCCTCATGCCGGGGGACCCCCTCCGCTCAAAGTACATAGCCGAAAACTTCCTCACGGAGCCGCGCCTCGTGAACAACGTCCGCGGAGTCCAGGGCTACACCGGGCTCTGGAAGGGCGCGGAGGTCTCGGTCCAGGCCAGCGGCATGGGCATCCCGTCCATCGGCATCTACAGCTGGGAGCTGTACAAGGAATACGGCGTCGAGAACATTATCCGCATAGGCTCCGCGGGCGGCCTGGCCGACAGCCTGAAGCTCATGGACGTCGTCGCCGCCGTCGGCGCGTGCACGGACTCGAATTTCGCCCACCAGTTCGGCGTCCTCGGCACCTTCGCCCCCACGGCCGACTGGACGCTGCTCAAGACCGCCATGGGCATCGCGGAAAGAAGCGGCCTGTCCATAAAGGCCGGCAATGTGCTCTCGGCGGACAACTTCTATAACGACGGCTCAGACGGGCCGGACCAGTGGCGCAAGCTGGGCGTCCTCGCCGTCGAGATGGAGGCCGCTGGCCTCTATATGACCGCCGCGCGCTGCGGCGGCAGGGCCCTGTGCCTGTGCACCATCTCCGACCACCTCTACCGCCCCGAAGAGCTCACGCCTGAGGAGCGGCAGACCGGCTTCAACGAGATGATCACCCTCGCCCTCGACACGGCAGCGGCCCTCGCCTGATTGACATAAAAAATTTACGAAACGGAAACAGGCAATTTACTTGAATGATGCACGCACAGGTGATATAATCCAAAGAGCACAGAAATGTGCAGAAACCCGAATCCAATATGAAACGGAGGATACATACAGAAATGAAGAAGTTTCTTGCACTGCTTCTCGCTTTCGTGATGGTCTTCGCGCTCGCCGCCTGCGGCACCCCCGCTCCGGCCGAGTCCGAGGCTCCGGCTTCCGAGGCCCCGGCTTCCGAGGCTCCGGCCGATGAGTCCGAAGCTCCGGCCGACGAGTCCGAGGCCCCCGAGGATGGCGACGCCGCCGTCATCACCGACCCCAACGAGATCCCGAACGACGCTGAGTCCGCCGACGGCACCTACGAGGTCGCCTTCGTCACCGACGTCGGCCAGCTCCAGGACGGCTCCTTCAACGAGGGCACCTGGAACGGCGTCAAGCTCTACGCCGCCAACAACGGCCTGACCTACAAGTACTATCAGCCCGCCAACGGCAACGAGGCCACCGATGACGACCGCGTGAACGCCATGCAGGCCGCCGTCGACGCCGGCGCCAAGGTCGTCGTCTGCGCCGGCTTCCTGCAGGAGACCGCTCTCCGTACCGCCGCCATGAACAACCCCGACGTCAACTTCGTGTTCATCGACGGCTATCCGCTGGACGATGATCCCGATCCCAATGTGACGGGCAACATCCTGACCAACGTCGCGGGCATCAACTTCCAGGAAGAGCAGTGCGGCTACCTCGCCGGCTACGCCATCGTGAAGGAAGGCTTCACCAAGATCGGCTTCTCCGGCGGCGGCGGCGGCTCCAACCCGGCCTGCTGCCGTTACGGCTACGGCTATCTGCAGGGCGCCAGCGCTGCGGCTGAGGAGCTGGGCGTCACTGTTGACGTCATGTACTCCTGGCAGTACGGCGGCAGCTTCTCCGCTTCCCCCGAGCTGCAGACCATGATCAACGGCTGGTACGTGAACGGCACTGAGGTCGTCTTCGCCTGCGGCGGCTCCATGTTCAGCTCCATCACCGCTGCCGCTGCCGCCAACGACGGCATCGTCATCGGCGTTGACGTTGACCAGAGCCCGCTGAGCGACACCGTCATCACCTCCGCCCTGAAGGGCATCTCCCAGGCTGCCCAGGTCGCCCTCGGCCACCACTACGACGGCACCTGGAGCGAGATCGGCGGCGTGCAGACCACCCTGGGCGCCAATGACGACGCTGTCGGCCTGCCGACCGCTACCTGGTCCATGGAGAACTACACCGTTGAGGAGTACGAGGCCCAGCTCGCCGCCATGAAGGACGGCAGCACCATGAACGGTGTGAATGAGTTCATTGGAACCGGTCCCTACAAGCTGACCGAGTTCGTCACCGACGAGTATGCGGTTTTCGAGGCCAATGAGAATTACTGGGGCGGAGAGCCCGACATCAAGAAGGTCACGGTCAAGGTGATCCCCGACAACCAGACCAGGATTCTGGCTCTGGAAAAGGGGGAGATCGACATGATTTTCGGAAAGAATATGATCGACGCCGATGGAATCAACCAGTATCTGGACAATGATGATTTCGTGGTGGCGCTCTCCGAGCCCACGTCCACGAGACAGATCGTTCTGAATACCACCCGGGGCGTGCTGGCCGACAAGGCGGTGCGCCATGCCATCCAGCACGCCACCAACAAGGAAGCCATCTCCCAGGGGATTTTCTACGGGCTGGAGGAGCCGGCGGACACGCTGTTCTCCAGATCCATTCCTTACTGTGACATTGACCTGGAGCCCTATGCCTACGACACCGAGGAAGCGGCCCGCCTTCTGGACGAGGCCGGCTGGGTTATGGGAAGCGACGGGGGCCGCTCCAAGAATGGGCAGAAACTGGAACTGGACCTCCTCTACAACAGCGACAGCGTTACTGAGAAGACCATTTCCGAGTATCTTCAGAGCGAGTATCTGAAATTGGGCATCTCCCTGAACATCCACGGCGAGGAAGAACAGTCCTATCGTGACAATATGAAGGCCGGTAATTTTGATATGGTGTTCAACATCTGCTGGGGTATGCCTTATGATCCCCAGTCCTCTCTGGCCGCTATGAGGGCCCCAGTGTATGGAGACTATGCCGCACAGCAGGGACTGGAGGACAAGGCAGAGATTGATCAGGCCATCACGGATATCCTCACCTCCACCGATGAGACAGAGCGTCAGGAACTATATGACTTTGTTCTGACCCGGCTCCATGAGGATGCTGTCTACATTCCCCTGACCTACGAAACCAACAAAGCCCTTTATACCTCGGAACTGAAGGGGGTCCACTTCGGCACCGACCAGTATGATGTGGATTTCGCAAGCATGTACTTCGAGTAATCGTCGATGGCATCGGGGCCGCTTCTTTGGAGGCGGCCCTTGTGCTGAATTGCCTTCGCTCGCGGGGGTGTTCACACTTTCCACAGGTGCGAAGCACGTAAGAAGCACGCGTGCGCGGGCTCCGCAAAATAGAGTTTAAGTTTTGCAACTATGCAAAAAAGAAAGGGGCATCTATGAAGCGCTATGTGATCCGCCGGCTGCTGATGGCAATCCCCCTGCTGCTGGCGATTTCCTTTGTCTGTTTTGTATTCATCAATATGATCCCCTCAAATCCGGCGGAGGTCGTCCTCCGAATTCAGCAGACGCCCATTATCACAGAGGAGGCGATTGCGGAGATGGAGGAGGCGCTGGGCCTGAACAAACCGTTTCTGGTGCGGTATTTTGACTGGGTCCTGGGCTGTCTTCAGGGAGATTTCGGTATCAGTTATGTCAATCCCGCCCGCACAGTAGCCGGAGAACTGGCCCGCTGCCTGCCAGCCACACTGCAGTTGGCGGCGGCCTCGTTTGTGATCGTGCTGGTGCTGAGCATCCCTATCGGCTTCCTCTGCGCTGTGTATAAGGACGGCTGGTTCGATAAGATTATGCGGGGTTTGGTCTTCATCTCCACCGCCATGCCTGCCTATTGGGTCGGGTTACTCCTGATGTGGGGGATCAGTGTCAAAATGGGGCTTCTACCGACCAACGGAAACGGTACTTGGCAACATATGATACTGCCCGCCTTTACCGTGGCGCTCAGCTACATCTCTACCTATATCCGGCTCATCCGCAACAATATGCTGGAGAATATGAAGCAGGATTATGTACTCTATGCCAATGTCCGGGGATTGCCTCAGCGGTCTATCCTGGTCAAGCATATCCTGAAAAATTCCATGCACACCTGCATTGTCGCCATGGGCATGAGCATCCCTCAGATGATTGCCGGCACCATCGTGGTGGAGAACGTGTTTTCCTGGCCGGGGCTGGGGACGCTGTGCATCAGTTCCATCTTCAATCGTGATCTGCCGGTCATCCAGACTTATGTGCTGTTCATCGGCGTATTGTTCGTGGTATTCAATCTGGTGTTCGACATCCTTCAGACCGTGTCCGACCCCAGACTGAGAAAGGAGAGCTGAGCCATGGGAAAACGCTTTCTGCACAACCGTGCCGCTGTGGTGACGGTGGCTTTCGTCCTCCTGATCGCGCTGATCGGCATTCTTGCCCCGCTCCTGGCGCCGCATGATCCCTATGTTACGGATATCCTCAACAAATTCGCGCCGTACAGCCTGGAGTACCCATTGGGCACAGACCATCTGGGCAGGTGCGTCCTCTCCCGCCTGATTTACGGCATCCGGCCAACGCTGGGACTTGCCCTTCTGACCATGCTGGGGACCATCGCACTGGGCGCGCTGCTGGGCGTTATGGCCGGCTACTTCCGGGGCGTGGTGGAAGAGGTCATCATGCGGGTGGTGGACGTGATGCTTTCCTTCCCCAGCCAGATCATGGTGTTCGCCGTGGTGGGCCTTCTGGGGATCAATGTCCAAAATGTCATCATTGCCAATGTGTTCATCAAATGGGCCTGGTATGCCCGTATGATCCGAACCGGCGTTATGCAGTACCGGGACCGGAACTTTGTCCAGTTCTCCCGGTGCGTGGGGATGCCGGAGCGGTTCATCCTGTTCCGCCACCTTTTGCCATCCATCACCTCTGATCTTGCGGTGCTGGCTTCTCTGGATGTGGGCTGGGCCATTATCAATATCTCTACCCTGTCCTTCCTGGGACTCGGCGTGCAGGCCCCCACCCCGGAATGGGGAGCCATGCTCAACGAGGCGAAGGATGTACTCACCAGTAATCCCACCCAGATGATCGCGCCTGGTATTGCTATCGTGGTTCTGGTGTGCTGCTTTAATCTGATGGGCGACGCCCTGCGGGATGTGCTGGACCCCAAGGAGGTGGAGAAATGACCCCGGTTCTGGAATTACAAGATCTCCATGTCCTGCTCTGCGCACGTCGGCATCAGGGGGTGGAGTTGGTGAAGGGAGTTTCCTTCTCGGTATATCCTGGGGAGTGCCTTGGAATCCTTGGGGAGTCCGGAAGTGGAAAATCCATGTCTATGAAAGCGGCGATGGGCCTTTTGGATCATGGATTCCACGTGCTTGGAAGCGCCAAATTCCAGGGAGAAGAACTGCTGGGGAAAAGTGATGAAGAGCTGCGCCGTCTGAGGGGCGGCCAGGTAGGCATCATTCTCCAAAACCCGATGACCTGTTTTGACCCCCTCTACCGGATCGGAGCCCAGATTGCCGAAACCTTTGCGGCCCACAATGATTGGAGCAAGGCGGATATCCGCCAGCGTTCTCTGGAGATGCTGGAGAAAATGCGGATTCGTAATCCGGAGGAGGTGTTGGAGAAGTACCCGCATCAGCTCTCCGGCGGAATGCTTCAACGGATTATGATTGGCATTGCGACCTCTATGAAGCCGTCCCTTCTGATCGCGGACGAACCTACCACAGCTATTGACGCCATCACTCAATTTGAGATCCTGGACGAATTGCTGCGGATCAAGCAGGAACACCAGACAGCGATGGTCTTTATCTCCCATGACTTGAATGCGATTTCCCGTGTGGCAGACCGGATCGTAGTCCTCAATCAGGGGCTTGTGGTGGACCAAGGCGATTTCCAACACATTCTTCACCATGCAACCGATTCCTATACCAAGCTGCTGGTGGAAAAGCGGACGGATGTGATGCGCCGATACAGCCAGGTGCTGGGAGGAAAGGAGCGTGTCTATGCTTGAACTGAAAAATATCTGCGTCAGTTTCCGAAGCGAGCGTCAGGACAAGGTGTTCGGACATACCCGTCAGCAGGTGCTCTTTGATGTGTCCCTGAACGTAAAAAGAGGGACTTGCCTCGGTATTTTGGGAGAGTCCGGCAGCGGAAAATCCACTATGGGCCGGGTGCTTTGCGGGCTTCTGAAACCGGACAGCGGCGAGGCGATTCTGGACGGCGTATCGGTCTACGCCTCCCGAGCGGGCCGGCGGAACCTGCAGAACAAGCTCAGTGTGGTATTTCAAGACTACACAACCTCTGCTAATCCCCGCTTCCGTGTCAAAGACATCATTGGCGAGGGCCTGACCGTTCGGGAACGCCGGGAGAGGGGACGGCTGGAGCGAAACAAAGAAACAGCCGCCCTTCTGGAGCTGGTGGGACTTCCTGCTGATTTTGCGGACAGATTTCCCCACGAACTCTCCGGTGGCCAGCTTCAGCGGGTGTGCATCGCCAGGGCGGTGGCCTGTAAGCCAGAGGTCATCCTCTTTGATGAGGCGATCTCCTCCTTGGATGCGCATACCCAGGTCCAGGTGATGGATCTGCTGCAGGACCTGAAGGAAAAACTGGGACTGACCTATGTATTTATCACCCACGACCTGACCTCGATCACATATCTCTGTGACGATGTGCTGTTCCTTTATCAGGGCCGTGTAACTGAATATCTGCCCGTCAGCCGCATCAGCGAGACCAAGGATGAGTACGCCCGGCGGCTGCTGGAGTCCATTGTGGTATTTGACACCGAGACTTCGGAGGTGGCCGTATGATTTTTTGTGGGACAACACTTTTGCCGGGTGAGCGGAAAAACGTACCGCTCCCGGTACCGGATGCTCCGTCCCTGAATGCGCTCTGCCTGTGCGGTGCCGCCCCGGGCAAGACGCTGGTGGTCACGGCAGGGGTCCACGGCTGCGAGTATGTGGGAATTCAGGCCCTGCGCCGTCTGGCGGCGGACCTGGATCCGGCGAGGCTGTCGGGGAACGTCATCCTACTGCCGCTGGCAAATCCCAGTGCTTTTTATGCCGGAGCCAAACAGGTGGTGCCGGAGGACGGCGTCAATTTGAACCGAGCCTTCCCCGGCAACTCTGCGGGCCCCCTTTCCGCTCGATTGGCCTTTGCCCTGGAGGCGGCTTTATACCCGGAAGCCGATCTGCTGGCAGATCTCCACAGCGGAGACTGCAGCGAAACGCTTCATCCATTGGTGTTCTTCCCCACAGCGGGGGAGGAAATGGTCAACCAAGTCTCCCTGGCCGCCGCCAAGGTCCTGACTGTACCCTACCGGGTACGTTCCACTGCGAAGAACGGACTTTACAGCTGGGCGGTGCAGAGGGGCGTTCCCGCCCTGCTGATTGAGCGGGGCGGTCAGGGGCTGTGGTCTGAACAGGAGGTGGACGCCTGCTGTGAGGATGTCCGCTCCCTGCTGCGACATCTGGAGATTATGCCCGGAGGGAACCCGCCGCGGGATCAGCTGGAAATCACAGAAACCTTCTATGCAGAAGCTGAGTCGGAGGGATTTTGGTACCCGGCAGTAGGTTTAGACCAACGGGTCCGAAGGGGAGAACTGCTCGGACATCTGGAGGCACTGTCTGGTTGCCGCTTACAAGAGGTTCGGGCCGAGTTTGACGGCATTGTCCTTTACTACACAATCGCCCTGGGCGTCCGGGCGGGAGATCCGCTGATCGCATATGGCCATCCGTAAGGAATTCTGGCGGCTGGCCTGGCCCGCCGCGGCAGAGGGACTGTTGCTGATGCTGCTCACCGCCGCCGACCTGCTGATGGTTTCCGCTCTGGGAAACACAGCGGTGGCGGCGGTCAGTATTTTTTCCCAGCCCCGTATGGTGATCCTCTGCGTAACCCGCTCCTACTCTGTTGCACTGAGCGCCTATGTTGCCCGCCGGCGCGGCGAGGATCCGGATGAGTCCCTGACCGCCTGTTCCCGCGCTTCGCTCATGCTGGGGTGCGGTCTCTCGATGCTGCTCCTGGTCGGGACCTGGATTGGAGCTGGCCCGCTTCTACGACTGGCCGGTGCACAGGATGACTATATCAGCTTGGCGTTGCGGTATGCCTTTCCCGCCCTGGTGAGTCTGGCATTCTCCGGGCCGGCTATTGTCCTTCACGGCATCTTGGCGGGGCTTGGCGATACCAAAAGCGTGCTTGTGTCCAATGTGCTAGGCAACGGAGTCAATGTCGTGTTCAATGCGCTGCTGATTTACGGTCTGGGCCCATTCCCGCAATTGGGAGTTTTCGGCGCTGGGCTGGGAACTGCTATCGGTGCTGGCGCCACGCTGGTCTATACGCTGGCGCTTTTCTTACGGCGGCGGCATCCGGCCACTCTGCGGGGCAGAGGGGACTGGCTGCCGGGACGGGAATACCTCCGCTCCCTGGCTCCCCTTGCCGCGGGCACGTTCCTGGAGCAGGCGGCGGAACGGTTCGGGATGTTCACATTCTCCCGCCTGGTGGCGGATCTGGGCACAGTGGCGCTAAGCGTCCACAACATCTGCGGGAGCCTGTGCGACATTTACTATAGCTTCTCCCAAGGGCTTGGGAAGGCCAGCCTGGTTCAGGCCGGCCAGGCGTTGGGATCTGGAAGAACGTGCAACCTGAAACGGATCGGGGCCGTATCCCGCCGGGCGGCGCTTTGGACTGGGGGTGCGGCCACGCTGATCTATTTGCTGCTCCGGTCGCCCTTGCTTCGGTTCTACCACTTGGAGGGCAATGACCTGGCTCTGGGCTGTGAGATCATGATCTTTGTGGCTGCTGTCAACATTCCGGAGGCATGGGCTATGGTCCATGCGGGTCTGCTCCGTGGCTTGGGGCATACCAGTTTTGTGGCCCTCTATTCTCTTATCAGCATCGCAGTGGTGCGGCCGATCCTTACCTTCTTTCTGGTTTATGAACTTGGCCTGGGATTATACGGAGCATGGATTGCCCTTACTCTCGATCAAGCAACAAGAGCGGTATGTTCCATGCTGGGAGCGCAGCAGACGATTCGTACCAAGATGAAGGATGGCTCAAATTCATAATCTCCTTGATACTATTGTAGCGTCCTCATATAGATTTTTCTATTACCATAGATATCGGGCGCGATGAGATTGCAAATCATTCACCGGTTCCTTCAGGCTTAGGAGCAAGCCGAGAGCTGGCGGCTGTCTTTCTTCCTGCCTCCTGGCTTTTTCGGTCCGGCGTGTTCTCTCACTCTGCTTCCCGTGGGTGGGAGAACGCCCGGAACGCTGCCGGGCTCTGCCCGGTGCTGCGGCGGAAGAGCTGCGCGAAACGGCTGGGATTCTGATAGCCCACAATTTGAGCGATCTGGCCCACGGGCAGGTCGGTATTTGCCAGCAGCTGCTCCGCACGCTCCATCCGCTGCCCCTGAATATACTGAGTGATGGTGCAGCCGTATCGGGCGTGAAAGGCATCCTTCAGCTTGGAGACGCCCATGCAGCCGATGCGGGCCAGGCGCTCCAGAGGCAGCCGGTCCGCGCAGTGGGCGGTGATGTAGGCCGCCACATCCGCCAGCATCCGCTCATCCTCCTGCGTCAGTGTTCGCCTGGGAGCTGGGTGGGCCCGGTGCCGTTCCACCACCAGCGCCACGGCTTCCGCCACCTTGCCGTCGTAAAAGAGTTTGGCGGCCAGCCCCTCGCCCCGGTAGTCACGGACCTCTTTCAGCAGGCGGACCATCTCCGGGAAGTGGTCGGTCTGGTCCAGAGATTGAAAGGATTCCAACAGGCTTTGAAACTCCTCCGAAAACTGGCGGCGGAGGTAGTCCTGATAGTAAGCCGGAGTGATCTCAATGCCGATGGATACGATGGGGACCCGGCGGTGGATGAGCGCCCGGTAGGGCTCCCGCCCGCCGATGAAGCTCTTGACACAGCCGGACACCAGCCGGCGGCAGGGAGAGAACTCCTCCCCGGAGATGGACTCGTACCAGGTGACGCTCAGGCTCTCCGGCCAGCAAAACTCCAGAAGCTGATCCTCATGAAAATAGAAATCGTGGATTTTGAGCATATAGAGGTCCTGCTGCCCATAGGTCCAGAAATAGCCGCTTCCACCGGGGCCGGCCTGACGCCAGCACAGGCCCATGCTTCCATACCTCCGGTTGTCCGGCTCCGGCACAAAGCCATGCTCCGCCATGGCCCCGGCATATTGCTCATCCAATACATTGCAGCTATACATTCTGACACGCCTCCTCCACCTCAATCGGCCGAATCCATACCCCGATCAGCCGCATGAGCGTGGCACGCCTTGTATCTGTGACAGACAGGGAGTATGCTGTTATTTGGTTAGTATCTGCTAACTAAAATATCATATCCGGCCTGTTCCGTCAAGGCTGGTAAAGGAGGAGTGCAATATGAAACAGAAAGAGATAAGCCCGGTCAGGCTGTTGCTCCGGTGGGCAGGGCCGGAGAAGAAATGGCTGATCGGGTCGGTGCTGTGCGCCTTTGGGAGCGGGCTGCTGGCGATCACCGCCTACCTGGGGCTGTACCGGCTGATGGACGCGGTGCTGTCCGGCGCCTGCACCCCGGCGGTGATCGCGGACTGCGCCGTGTTCGTGATGGCGGGCACCGTGGGGCGGATGGTGCTGCTGGGGGCCTCCGGGGTGCTGTCCCACAAG
>ERZ826764.3597-NODE-3597-length-12023-cov-2.713904_pt1 | contig 12023 bp, 11 predicted proteins | sample MGYA00519870_ERZ826764 | MGnify/ENA primary metagenome ERZ826764 (study PRJEB31778, sample SAMEA3449239) | human gut metagenome | biome: human gut; feature: human-associated habitat; material: faeces | place: United Kingdom | collected 2010/2012 ...
CAAAGGCACGCCTGCCGAAGATCGACCCGAATGGATTGTCCTTGAAAATGTTAAAAATCTGCTCTCCGTTAATCGAGGGTGGGACTTTACGACCGTTCTCTGTGCGCTGGCCGAAATCGGCTATCATCTCGAATACGGACTTCTTAATTCACGATTCCACGGCGTTCCGCAAAACCGGGAAAGAATCTACCTTGTCGCTTATCGACATTTTAGAGCCGGAGGTGGACGAAAAGTATTTCCTGTCACAGCGAGCGATGGAAAGGCTCTTATCCAACTAATCGGCGGCACACAGGGCAAGCGTGTTTACGACCCTGCGGGTATAAGCTGTACGCTGATGAGCGAGGGCGGCGGCTTTGCGGGCAGAACGGGAATGTATTTTATCGACCTGTGCAAAGGCAATCCAAGAATTACCGAGAACGCTCGCTGCCTGAAAGCAAGATACGACGGCGGCGTTACCAACCGAAGCTGCGACAATTCCGGCGTTCTCTGTATGAGCGAGGCTTGCCCCGACCGTACCGAGGAAACGGCGCTGGTTCAGTTAAAACGAAACGACCCGAAAATTCGGGAACAGGATTATACCAAATGCCTGATCGCAGGCTATAACAAAATCGGAGTGAGCAACCGGGGCGAAAGCTCCGGCATTTTTTATGGCTGCCGTGCTGTCCTTACTCCCGACCGGGAAAAGAAAAGGCAGAGCGGCCGCCGTTTCAAAGAGTGCGGAGAGCCCGCCTTTTGCCTGAACACGCAGGACAGACACGGCGTATATCTCTGTGCCTGCGATTCCTGCGAGAAAGCTATGCCGGTCAAGAGCGCCACAAAAGAGGGTCATCAACTCGCCAAGTGCGGCGATTCCGTCAATCTTGCTTTTCCTGAAAGTAAGACCCGCCGCGGGCGTGTCGGGAAAGAGATCGCCCAAATCCTCGACACTTCCTGTAATCAGGGTACGCCTTTTGTCGGCTGCGGACGAATCCGCAAGCTGACGCCCCGTGAGTGCTGGCGGTTACAGGGATTTTCCGACGATATGTTTGATAAAGCGGCCGCCGTCAACTCTGACGCGCAGCTATACAAACAGGCTGGAAACGGCGTGACGATTCCCGTTGTATATGCGGTCGGGAAACGGATTGTTGAAATTCAAAACGAGCTGAACAAGGAGGCGATGAATCTATGAGAAAACGAAATGTTCACATTCAATTCTGGCTGGATAAAAAGGAGGCCGAGACGCTTCAAAAGAGGGTCAAGAAAAGCGGTCTGTCCCGTGAGGCGTATTTGCGGCACTTGGTAAATGGTCTTGTTCCGCAGGACGCCCCGCCGCCCGACTATTTTTCAATGATGAGGGAGCTTCACGGTATCGGCAACAACCTCAATCAGATTGCCGTCAAAGCCCACACGTTGAATGTCCTCGATGTGCAAAGGTATGATGAGGCTTGCCGAAAACTCGATGTTGCCATTAAAAAGATCACCGAGGCGGTTATCCTGCCCCGTTCGATGAAATAATGGCAACCACTTCAATCTGGCGGGTGAAAGGCTGGCTCGGCAAAGTGGTGATCTATGTGGAGAATCCCGATAAAACCGCAAACCCTAAATTTTATACGCAGGAAGATATGACCGAGCAGGACGGTCAAAACCTGTCTGATGTTATCCGCTATGCCGTCAATTCCGAAAAGACGCAGCAGACCGATAACGAGAATTGTACGGTGGTTCACCGCTTTGTAAGCGGAATCAACTGCTCTCCATCGACCGCCCGTGATGAAATGCTTGCTGTAAAAAAGCGGTTTGGGAAAGAAAGCGGGACGGTGGCCTATCACGGCTATCAATCTTTTGCCCCCGGCGAGGCCACCCCCGAAATGGCGCACGAGATCGGCAAAAAACTGGCTGCCCGTTTGTGGGGCGGCCGCTATCAGGTGATTGTGGCGACCCACCTTGACAAAGAAAATCACCTGCACAATCATTTCGTGCTGAACACCGTTTCTTTCGTTGACGGTATCAAATACCACCGCACGAAAAAGGACTATCACGATATGCAAACCGTTTCCGACGAACTTTGCCGGGAATATGGCTTATCGGTAATCGAACACCCGCAGCGTGGAAAATCAAAGCACTACGGCGAATGGCGTGCGGAACAGGAGCAGCGCCCCACTTGGCGGGGGCTGATACGAGCCGACATTGACGAGGCTATCCGGCAATCTATGACCGAACGGCAGTTTTTTGAAAATCTGCGGAAAAAGGGCTATGAGATAAAAACCGGCAAGGATATTTCCGTTCGGCCGCCGGGGAAAGAACGATTTGTGCGGCTGATACGGAATTTCGGTGACGATTATTCCATCGAAGCAATCCGCAGGAGGATTCTCGCACAGAGCCGCCCCGAACGTCCGGCTCCTGAACCTCGCCCAACCGTTATACGGGTTAGGCTGTTTGGCAGTTTGGAAAAGGCGCGCAAGATCACAGGCTTTCGGGCGTTGTATCTTTACTACTGCTATTTACTCGGTATCTTCCCGAAAGACAGGACACGGGCAAGCCCGAAACGGCTTCACTTCCTGCTGCGGGAGGATTTGCGAAAACTGGACGCCATATCCGAGGAAACAAAACTGCTTGTGCAAAACCGCATTGACACCGCCGAGCAGCTTTTTTCATACCGCAGCGAAATCGAGCAAAAAATGGAATCCCTTATTACCAGCCGGAAAGGACTGTATCGGCTATCCCGGACGGCAGCAGTAAAAGCCAACGAGGGCAAGGCCGCAGAAATCAAATCACGCATTGCCGCTATTTCCAAAGAGCTTGCAGGTCTGCGGAAAGAACTTGCCCTGTGCGACGGTATCGCCGTTCGGTCTGGTATTATCAAAGAAAAAATCAAAACCGTCCGTGAGGACGAGAATCAAAGAAAGGAGAATCGTGAGAATGAACACATCAGGCGACGCAGCAGAACAAATCGTTAGGTTGAGTTTAGAGGGTACGGAAGTTGCCTTAAAGCTGACCGGCTCTGCGGCAAAGAATATCGCCGCTATGATTTACGCTGTCCTGAAAAACAGGGATAAAAACAAAACCAAAGGCAGGCAACGCCTAACGGCTATGCTGAAAAGCGGCAAGGAATTAAAGGCCTTTACCGTCAGCGAGGAGCATTTGAAACAGTTTGCAACCGAAGCCAAGCGGTACGGCGTTGTTTACTGTGCCCTGCGGGGTAAAGGCGAATCGGCAGACGGTATGGTTGACGTTATGGTTCGCGCCGAGGACGCTTCTAAAATCAACCGCATTGTAGAACGGTTCAAACTGGCTACGGTTGATACTGTTTCTATCAAACGGGACATTGAGCAGACCAAATCCGAAAAGGCCAAGACAACCGCCCCCTCTGCTCCTGAACAGGCACAGCCGGATAAAGCCGAGGACGACCGATTACTTGATGATTTAATGGGCGCTCCCGTGAGAAAGGAGGAAAACGCACCCCCAAACCCCGAAGCGGCAAAGACGGAGAAATCCCGTCCGTCCGAGCCTACCTCAAAGAAGCAAAGCAGAACCGCCGAGGGTACTGCTAAATCTCCCGAAGAACGCCCCTCTGTCCGTGAGGAATTGCGGGAAATTCGGGAAAACCGGCAGAAAGAGGCGGATTCTCCGGCTGCTCCCGAACTCACCGTATCAAAAAAGCCCCAAAAGCAGCAGACGACTACCCACAAGCAGCCGTCCCGAAAAAAGAGTAAGAAATCAAAGGAGAGATAATTTATGAGCAATTTTGATGATATTTTTGACCCCGCCCCGCAAAATGAAGATTTTGACAAAGAGGCGTGGGCGGCCAAGAAAAAGGCCGAGCGCGACGAGGTTTACGGCCTTGCGGACGCCACCGCCGATGAAATCTGTACAGACGGCGGCAAATTCCGTGACTATCTCGATGTACAGGCGAATTTCCGTCATTATTCCGCAACCAACGCCCTTTTGATTCTGGCGACAAAGCCGGACGCCCGCAGGCTCGGCGACAAGGAGTTTTGGAGAGATCAGGGTGTGTATATCAAGCGGCAGGAGTTTAGCCGCCCGATCAAGATTATTGAATCGAACGGCGAATACACCCGTGATGACGGCAGTATCGGCGTTTCGTACAACATTAAAAGAGTGTACGATATTTCGCAGACCACTTCCCGTATGCGGGCACAGCCGCCCATCTCCTACGACCAAAGAGCTTTGCTGAATGCCCTGATCTACAAACGCCCCGTACCAATTCAATCCGTCGATGAACTGCCCGGAGGTATGGCCGCTTTGTACGACCACGACCAACAGGCTATTTTTGTCTGTCGTGGAATGAACGCTAATGATTTATTCTGCGAATTGTCAAAGGCTCTGGCACAAGCGGAGCTTGCTTTGACAGGCGATGAATATATCTCGGAAAACGCCGGCTTTAAGGCACATTGCGTTTCGTATATTCTCGGCAAGGAGTTCGGTATGGACGTAAGCGGTTACAGCTTTGAAAATCCGTCTGATTTTTTGAGAACCGATGACCCGCAGGAGATTCGCGCCGAACTTTCCGAAATCCGAGATATCGCCTATGATATTTCCGCAAGAATGGCTCGGTCGCTGGAAAAAAGCGAAGTGCCACGGCAGAATGAACAGGAGCGTTAAGTATGGAAAAACGGAAAAAACGGGTTTTAACCCTAGACCGATACGAGCACGGCGTTGTTATTAACGCCCTCAATGAAATGCGAAACGACCTGCTGGAAGAAGAACGTCCTACCGATATTGTGGACGAAGTTCTCTTGAAAGCGATTGAAGCCCCGACTAAAAAAGTAAGGTGCAGGGACAATGAAGCGCGGGAATAGTCCTCTCATCCTCTGTCTGTTCGGGATTCTCCCCGTTGTGTGGCTTGGTCTGCTCATTGCCCCCGCCGCACACGGGGGCTTGCCTGAAATCATTGCTCGATTTCCTGAGGCGATGAGCGACCCGTTTCATATCGAACTTTGCAAGGATAGCTTAAAGGCCGTCCTTTTTTTATTGTGCGTTTACGGGCTTGCTATCGGGATATTCCTTTCAAGCCGCCGCAACTACCGCAGAGGCGAGGAACACGGCTCGGCGAAATGGGGCAGAGCCAAAGCTGTGAACAAGAAATACAGGGCGGCAAAATTCGAGGATAATAAAATCTTTACGCAAAATGTCCGTATGGGCTTAGATGACCGCAAACATCGGCGTAATCTCAATACAGTTGTCGTGGGAGGCAGCGGCGCAGGAAAAACAAGGTTTTACGCAAAGCCAAATCTCTGTCAGGCAAAAACCAGCTATGTTGTTTTGGACCCCAAAGGCGAACTTTTACGAGACACCGGCTATCTGCTCACACAAAAGGGATATGAGGTACGGGTTTTGGATTTGCTCAATATGGAGCGTAGTCATTGCTATAATCCTTTTATCTATCTTCGGGACGACAACGATGTGCAACGTTTGGTTACAAACCTGTTCAAATCCACGACGCCCAAAGGTTCGCAATCAAACGACCCGTTTTGGGACACCGCCGCGTCCATGCTGCTCCTGGCCCTCATCTTCTACCTGAGATACGAGGCGCCGCCGGAAGAACAGAACTTTTCTACCGTCATGGAAATGCTGCGGGCGGCCGATGTGCGGGAGGATATGGACGAGTACAGCTCACCCTTGGACGAACTGTTTGAGCGGCTGGAAATGCGCGACCCGGAGCATATCGCCGTGAAGTATTACAAGGACTATCATTCCGGCTCGGCAAAGACGTTGAAATCTATTCAGATCACTTTGGCGGCAAGGCTTGAAAAATTCAACCTGTCCTCTCTGGCGGCGTTGACTGCTACGGATGAGCTGAATCTGCCGTCCCTCGGAGAGAAGAAAGTGGCGCTCTTTGCCCTGATTCCCGACAATGACACCAGCTTTAACTTTTTGGTCAGCATCCTTTATACCCAGCTTTTTCAGCAGCTATTCTATCTGGCCGACCACAAGTACTGCGGCAGTCTGCCCGTTCCCGTTCACTTCTTGATGGACGAGTTCAGCAATGTCAGCCTGCCGGAGGACTTCTCCAAGATCCTTGCGGTCATGCGCTCCCGCAATGTGTATGTGTCGATCATTCTGCAAAATGTAGCGGCACTCAAAGCGCTGTTTGAAAAGGAATGGGAGTCGATCCTCGGCAACTGCGATGAGTTCCTTTACCTCGGCGGCAACGAAACTTCGACCCACAAGCTGATCTCGGAATCCTATCTCGGCAAATCCACCATCGACACCAACACCTACGGCAAATCCTCTGGGCGCAACGGCAATTACAGCACGAACTATCAGATCAGCGGCAGAGAGCTTCTGACGCCGGACGAGGTACGGATGCTGGACAACCGTTACGCCCTTTTGTTTATCCGTGGCGAGCGGCCGGTGATGGATGAAAAATACGACATTCTGAAGCACCCGAACATTGCGCTGACCGAGGACGGCGGCGCAGCACCCTATGAACACGGCGGGACGGAAAATGCCATTGCAACGCTCTCGGTTGCAGGTACTGCCGCCGAAACGCTGTCTGAACCGAGTGAACCCATACCCGATTATGAGCTTCTTTCCGAAGAGGATATAGAGGCTCTTTTTTAATTCAATTCAAGGAGGATAAACCCATGAAGAACACCAAAAAGACCGCAAACAAGCTGCCCGTGCCCGGCAAGATCAGAAAGGGCTTCCGCTTCTACTGCGCCGCTGTGCTGTCGGTCGCCCTTGTCCTCGGCTGCTCCGTCACGGCCTTTGCCGCCAATGACCCGATTGCCGTCGTGAACAACCTGAGCGATTTTATTTTCGGTCTGATCCGTGCGGTCGGCCTGATCCTGCTCGGCTGGGGCATCGTGCAGGTGGGTATGTCGATCCAGTCCCACGATGCCAGCCAGAGAACGCAGGGCTTCCTCTGCCTGTTTGGTGGCTTAATGATCGCCTTTGCAAAGGAAATTCTGACCGCCATCGGCGCGATCTGATAAAAAGAGCCGGGAGATACTGCCTTGCGGCGGATCTCCCGGCTCCTTTGTGGGAGGTGATTTTCATTTGGATAATAACTGGATCGTAGAAAACCTGACCAACGCCTTTGGCGTTTGGAATAGTAAAATGACGGAAATGTGGTCACTGCTGACGGAATCACCCCAGACCTTCAAGGGTGGCACCATCTGGCAGACCATTGTGACCATCAACGGCGGGATGCAGGCCATCGGCTACGGGCTGCTGGTGCTGTTCTTTGCTATCGGTATCTTTCGCAGCGCTTCCGGCTTTCGGGACTTTCAAAGGCCGGAGCATTTGCTGCGGCACTTTATCTACTTTGTGCTGGCAAAGGTGGGTATCACCTATGGTATGGACTTGCTGGTAGATGTATTTGATGTGTGCAACGGCATTGTGGCAACGGCGGCGGGCAGCGTAGGCGGCTTGACCGGCGCATCCGTGGCGCTGCCGCAGGAAATCGCGGACGCCATCGGAGATGTGGGCTTTTTGGCAAGTATCCCCCTTTGGCTGGTGACGCTGCTGGGGAGCCTTTTTATTACGGTGCTGGCCTTCATTATGATCCTCACCGTCTATGGGCGCTTTTTTAAGATTTATATGTATGCCGCACTATCCCCGGTGGCACTGGCATCCTTTGCCGGAGAGGGGACTTCCCATTTCGGCAAGGCGTTTCTGCGGAGTTATGTGGGCGTGTGCATGGAGGGTGCGGTGATCGTTCTGGCCTGCATCATCTTTTCGGCCTTTTCCTCCAGCGGTACGCCGGTGGTGGATAGCAGTGCCTCCGTAGTGACGCAGGTGTGGAGCTATTTGGGCGAGGTCATATTTAATTTGCTGGTGCTGGTGGCTGACCATATTGCAAAGGAAATGCTTGGATTATAAAGGAGACGTTTATGGATAATTACCGTGAGAAGATCGTCCGTATCGTGGAGCGAGAGCTGAAACGAACGGAAGAGTATCAGCAAAGACGCGACGAGTACGGTAACGAGGAGTACATTTTGGGCTGTATCATGGTTAAGGGCGATGCTTTTCCGAAAGAGGTGATCGCTCATGCATTTGTTGAGGATATGGGGCTTGAGCTTCAATTTCAGATTTGGAGAGACGAGCCGCGAATCAGGCAGAAGCAGGCTATGTGGTATGACTTGACCTTGTTTGATGTGGAAGGAGACTTCTTTGGAAAACTGGAGCAAGGATACTTGATTTTATCGGTATCTGATCTTTTCCATTGCACCGCTTGGAATGCAACGGAATATCTGGCTGATGAGCAGAATCGAGATAAGAAAAATTCCTGCTGGAAGGGAATGCAAAGGTATCTGAACTATTGTAAAAAGCACGGCATCACAAGAAATTATCTGGTGAAAAAAGAAGAGTACGACGGAATAGATGCTATGAAGTTTTACGACAAGTCAGCCGTTGCCAAATTTGAGAAGAACAGAAAAACGCAGGATCGGTGCCGCTGACGAGGATTAAAACTATAATGTGAGTTACGATAACATCTAACGAAATGCTGAGATTGTGGTTTTTTGTTCAGCTTGTAGAACATATAAAAAACCACATTTTTTTGTTGACAAATCGTAATCGCGCTCATATTATATCACCTGTTCTGCTATGGAAGTTTACATAGCCATGGAGCTTGATAGAAGCATCGATACATTTTATTAAATAGACAGGAAAAGCAAGTAGCCCATCGCTACTTGCTTTTCTTTTTTAGGAGATTGATTATGGAAATCAAAATCAACAAGGAAATTCGAGCCTACCGCGAAACGCTCTTTTTTGGACTGTCCGTGCGGCAGTTTGTATGTTCCGTTTTGGCGGTGGGCGTTGCTGTGACGCTGTATTTCAGCCTGAGCCGAGTGTTGGACCGGGAAACGGTGAGCTGGGTGTGCATTGTCGGCGCGGCTCCCGTGGCCGCTGCCGGATTTTTTCAGTACAACGGTCTCACGTTGGAACGGTTTTTATGGGCGTGGCTGAAATCGGAGGTCATCATGGCGGGCAAGCGCGTTTGGAAGTCAGAAAACTACTATGAAGAAGCGATGAAACGAGAGGTGAAGAAACATTGATTTTTTTCAAGCATCGGCGCAGCGCAGAACGGGACGCCTTTTCCGTTCCCCGCAGCGTCCAGAAATCCATTCCCATCAAACGTATTTATCAAGACGGCGTGTTTCAGGTAAGCGGCAAGTTTTCAAAAACTTGGCGCTTTTTTGATGTCAATTATGCCGTGGCCTCCCCGGAAAAGCAGCGGGAACTCTTTATGACCTACTGCTCCTTCCTGAACTCGCTGCCCATCGGAGCCACGGCAAAAATCACGCTCTTTAACCGTCAGCTCAATCAAAAGGACTTCGGTCGGACGCTGCTCATGCCCATGCAGGGCGACCGCCGTGACCTCTACCGCAACGAGTATAACGCGCTTGTTTTGGGCAAGGCGGCGGAGAGCAACAATCTCATTCAGGAGAAGTACATCACCGTTTCGGCGGAGAAGAAAAGTGTGGAGGAGGCCCGTGCATTCTTCTCCCGCGTCGGAACTGACCTCACCACGGGACTTTCCCGTATGTCCTCCAGCGTCCGTGAGATCACAGTCAATGACCGCCTGCGGCTTCTGCACGACTTCTATCGCCCTGGCGAGGAACAGCTATTCCGGTTCAATTTGGAGGACACCATGCGAAGGGGGCATGACTTCCGGGACTGCATCGCCCCGGACTGTATTTCCTTTCAAAAAAATCACTATGAGTTGGGCGATCATGTGGGGCGCACCCTGTTCCTGCGGGAATATGCCAGCTTCATTTCTGACGCGATGATCACGGAGCTGATGGACTATCCTCGGAACATGATGCTTTCTATTGACATTATTCCCGTGGCCATGGACGAAGCAGTGAGCGATATTCGCAAGCGCATTATGTCCGTGGAATCGGATATTACCCGCTGGCAGCAGCGGCAGAATCAGAGCAACAATTTTACCGCCAATATTCCCTATGACTTGGAGCAGATGCGGAGCGAAACGAAGGAGTTTATGGACGACCTCATGAGCCGTGACCAGCGCATGATGCTGGCTTTGGTGACGCTGACGCACCTGGCAGATAACCTCGAACAGCTCGACCAGGACACCGAAGCCTTACAAGCCATCGGGCGGGCGCGGGGCTGTCAGTTTAACATTCTGCGCTACCAGCAGGAGGACGCGCTGAACACGGTGCTGCCCCTCGGCCTCAAGCGCATTGACGCCACCCGTACCCTGACCACGGAATGTACCGCCGTTCTCATGCCCTTCAAGTCGCAGGAGATCCAGGACGCGGGCGGTATTTACTACGGCGTCAACGCCGTGTCGCACAATCTCATCATCTGCAACCGAGGAAACCTGCTCAACGGCAACGGTTTTATTACCGGCGTTTCCGGCTCCGGCAAAAGCATGGCGGCAAAGCAGGAAATGACAGCATTGGCGCTTTCTACCGACCATGACATCATTATCGTCGATCCCGAACGCGAATATGGCGAGCTGGTACGGGCATTGGGCGGCGAGGTCATCACCATTTCTGCCTCTGACCCAAACGGCTGTCACATCAATGCGCTGGATTTGTCCGAGGGGTACGGGGATGGCAAAGAGCCGCTGGTGATGAAGTCCGAGTTTATCATGTCGCTGTATGAGCAGCTCATGGGCGCGGACAAGATCGAGCCGCAGGAGAAGTCCATCATCGACCGTAGTGTGGGCAACATCTACCGGGAATATCTGAAAAACTATCAGGGCAAGCCGCCTACGCTGAAAAATCTCTATGATGACCTGATGAAGCAGGTCAACCCGGAGGCACACCGGATCGCGCTGGCACTGGAGCTGTTCACAGTGGGCAGTCTGAATGTGTTTTCCCATCAGACCAATATCAACACAAAAAGCCGTATTCTCTGTTTTGACATTCAGGACCTGGGTGAAAATCTGAAATCGGTGGGCCTGCTGGTGATGCTGGACGCCATTTACAACCGCGTTATCCAGAACCGCAGAGAGGGAAAATACACCCATGTCTACATCGACGAGATCTATCTATTTTTCGCCAACGGGAGCGGCAGCGGACACAGCATTACCAATTACAGCAGCGAATTTCTCTACAAGTGCTGGAAGCGGTTCCGCAAATACGGCGCGATGCTCACCGGCATTACACAGAATGTAGAGGAATGTCTGCTGTCCAATACGGCGCGTATGATGTTCGCAAACTCTGAGTTTCTGCTGATGCTTAATCAGGCTACCACCGACCGGGAGCAGCTTGCCCGCCTGCTGGGTGCGTCGGATACGCAGATGAGCTATGTGGACAATGCCCCGGCTGGCCACGGGCTCATCAAGGTAGGCGGAGCCATCGTGCCTTTCGCCAATGAGCTGCCCAAAAATACAGAACTGTACCGCCTAATGTCAACCCGCCCCGGTGAGGACTGACGCTATGCGGGACTTGAAGATCAAACCCGGCATGGACACGCCAAAGGCAAAGTTGAAGAACCCCGCGCCTAAAGACGCGGATTCCCTTCTGAAACAGCACATGGACAAGCGGCAGCGGGAAAAGGAGCCGGAAAGCCGCGATCCCGTGCGTTACGCCACCGACCGCGTGGAGAAAAATATGCGCCGTGGCGCATCTGGGGCGGCGGATGCCTCGCGGCGTATGATAAAGCACTACCGAGGAAAGCTGCGACAGGGTAAAGAGAATGCGATAAGAACTCACAGCACGACAGAACCGACAGATATGGGGATTGGTTCAGGAAGCGGCTCTATCAATGCACCAATGGGATATGACTCCTCAGCCCAACCCGCTGCACGAAACGAAGTCGGAAATCAGACCGTACCTCCGCAAAATCGCGGAGGTACAAAAAGCGCAAATGCCGCCCCGCAGGAGCGTGGGCGGCAAAAAGCTGCGCAGGACGCGAAAGCCGCCTATGGGCGGAACCTTGCCGAGAAAAGAACAGCAGAGCGGCACATTGTACCTCCACCGTCCGACCGTGGAGGTACAATGACCACTCTGCAGAAAGGCAATTCGGGGGTATCGGCCAAGGGCAGTCCGGCCCCCAAGAGCAGACAGACCATGACCAAGGCCGCACGCACCATGCATGTTCGA
>ERZ826764.3610-NODE-3610-length-11977-cov-2.727395_pt1 | contig 11977 bp, 9 predicted proteins | sample MGYA00519870_ERZ826764 | MGnify/ENA primary metagenome ERZ826764 (study PRJEB31778, sample SAMEA3449239) | human gut metagenome | biome: human gut; feature: human-associated habitat; material: faeces | place: United Kingdom | collected 2010/2012 ...
CGAAGAGATTGCAATGAAAATGAAAAAACTAGTGATAGAGCCATTTGCTTTTGATGAAGAGACAAGAAATGAACCAACAGAATTTGAACTGTTTTTTAGAACAGCAATGGCAGAGTATCGCTATGAATTAATTGTTAAAAAAGAAGTAATCGAATACGAAAGGTTGGATCGTATAAAATTAGAAACAGGGCGGAAATCAGCACTTTTTGAACGAGATGAAGATGAAATTACTTTGAAAGGTGCATTTGCAAGATTGAAAACCAGTGATGAATTATCCGATACATTGCCGTTGTTATCGTATCTTGGAATAACTTACAGCAAAAACGAAGTGGTACAGGATGTGCTTGACTGGTTTGATGAAGAGATTGATTTTTTGAATTATGGAAATCCTATGCAGGAATTGCGAATGGCTATTTCTAAGTCAGAGGACGTAAAAAGATTGATGCTCCAGATGATTCAGGAGATGGATTTGGATATCGTAGATTTTCGTGTAGAAGAAAAGGAGAATGACCGGATCGAAGTGTTTACAAAACACGTAGTAGATGAATATGAAGCAGAATTAAATTTATTTGATGAATCCAGTGGAACAAAGAAATTATTTGGTCTGCTCCCTTTTATTGCAAAAAGTTTATTAAAAGGAACAACGCTTGTAATTGATGAATTGGATGCAAAGATACATCCGGTATTGTTGAAATACCTGATTATGACATTCAGCAATATGGAAAAAAATAAAAAAGGTGCACAGTTGATTTTTACATCACATGATCTGTCTACTATGAACAGCGAAGTATTCAGAAGAGATGAAATCTGGTTTGTAGCAAAAGGAAACCGTCAAAACTCAAAATTATATTCTCTTGTAGAATTTAAAAATAAGAAAGGTGAATCTGTACGCAAGGATGCCAAGTTCGATAAACAGTATCTGGAAGGAAAATACGGTGCAGATCCATACCTCAGAAAAATTATAGATTGGGGGACGGTGAATGGCTAAAAGAGGCAGAAAAGAGAAAGACAACTGGAAGAAGAAACGTCGGCAGGAATATCTGGAAAAGAAAGAATTCCGCTACTATATTTTCTGTGAAGGACAAGCAACGGAACCTAAATATTTCCAAGGGTTCAAACGGTATATTGAAGAGAATCCTATTTATCGAGATATGGTTTTAATCGAAATTGAGGGCTGCCAGGCTGAGACGATGCGGGTAATTGGAAAGGCTGAAGAGTATGTACGTGAAAATAAGATTACGAAAGGGCAGATATGGTGTGTCTATGATAAAGACAGCTTTCCATCCAGTGATGTCAATGGAGTAGTTCAGCGGGCAGAAGTATTAAATCAAAAGAATCCGGATATTCAGTATCATGCGGCGTGGAGTAACGAGTGTATCGAATTCTGGTTCATGTTACATTTTGCATATTATACGGCAAATAATCACAGATCTGAGTATAAAAAGTTTTTGAATGAGAAATTTCAGGAACTGGGAATTGGGAAGTATGAAAAGAATATGGATGACATATTTGAGACGCTGATGAATGGTGGAAATCCGAAGTTGGCAATTCGATATGCGAGACGGATTATTAAAAATGGAGAAGGAAAGACACCGGCGGAGATAGCACCAGGAACGAAGGTGTATGAGTTAGTGGAGGAACTGATGAAGTATTTGCCGGAAGAGGTAAAAAAACAATTTATTTAATTGAAGCTAAATGATGGGAAGATAAAATGAAGAAAACAAACATAGGAAGAAGCATTGAAAAATTATTTTTAAAGATAAAAATATATTTAGATTTTTTTACAGTAATAAGTGTTTTGGGAATATTACTTTATCGAATTGATGCTTTACGTAAGATTTGCAGAAAAATCAGTTCATATATTTCTACATGGTATTTAGATGTTAGTTTGGAATATATAAAAAACATCTATTTAAACATAGAAAGAATATTTAGAATAATTATTGTAATATTTTTGGTGACGGAAATTTTGCAATGGATGTGGGGCGTAATATGGGATTGGTGGTTGAAAAATCAGAACGGTAGAAATAGATTTGAAAATAGTCTTTTTAGATATTTACGTGATTCAAGTATACCGCGTTGTTTTTTAGTAACAGGAGAATGGGGATCAGGGAAAACATATGATGTGCAAAATTTTTTTGATCAATATTTCCGCTATTCAGGAACCAAAATATTCCGTATTTCTTGTTTTGAAATTGATTCACGGAAAGAGATAATAAAGGAAATTAACAACACAATTGAACAAAATGATAAATCTTTTTATACACTTGTAATAAAGGTATTGCAATTTGTGCCTATTATAGGGAGTCCTATAGAAAAATTTTTAAAGAAAACATATGGATACGATACTATTAAAAAAGGATCAATCTTTATTTTTGATGATTTTGAAAGAATAACATCAAGATCAATAAGAAATAGAGAATCTGGTAAGTTATATAGAAAATCAACATCTTTGCTTTCAAATGCTACGAGAGGAAGGAATACTTTTTCAGAATTTAAAGAAATAAAAGATGAATTTGAATCGGTAGGAAAAGCATTTTATAAGATAGAAGATTTTTTTACAAATAATTTAGAACAGTCAGATATTGATAAATATAATATTGTGATTGGTCTTATTAATGATATTATAGAAACATATGGGATGAAAGTAATAATAATATGTAATTCAGAAATGTTAGGTGAGAAATTTGTTCATGATATTCTGAGAAGTAAATTAAATTGTATTGAATATAAGAAAATAGTATCTCCATTGGCAAAAAGAGGGATGATAGATGAGTGCTTGAGCAATATAGTTTTTGAAGATACAGAAAAATTTAATTTAATAGGAAAATATCTAAATCAGTATGTAAAGAATAATTTGGATAATACTATATTAAGTTTACAGTTTCATAATTTACGATTATTTGGCAGTTTATTGGAAGCTTTTATATGTACAGCTAATATGTTTGATACAAGAGACCTTACAAATGAATTTATGAATTCATTGTTTAATAGTGTAATGATTACACACTGGGGGTTTTATAATGGAAATATAAGTTCCTTGGGGGAATTTCCAACGGGTGGAAATATAGAGTTTTTGATGCAATTATTTTATGGAACATCGATAGAATTAATTAGAATGAATAACACGAATGAGGATATTAAATGGATTGATATAAATATTTCAGGATATTGGATTTTAAATTTGTCGATTCCAGAAAATTCTAAAGATATTGTTGAAAAGTGGAGAACATATAAATATAACAAAACAGAAATGCTTCTTTGTGAAGGCAAAAATAATTTATTGAAAAGTCAGAAATTTAATCTTTTGCATTTTTTTTATTTCCTAAAACAGAGTGATCCAAACAAGGAAGAGTTAGAATATAAAAAATGGATTGATATTGCATTGAAACCATATGATTTAAGAAAGATAGAAGTAATACAAAATATAGTAGATACTATGGCGGAAATATTTTCAGGACGAATATATGAAAAGGTGTATGCATACCTTTTTGAACAATTAATACAAGATCATGAAAATGAAGAAGTAATAGGAAATAGCTATATTCATGATATGTATAATACATATCGCAAAAAAAGAGTATTATATGATTATTAAAAAGATTAGTTGTTAAAAATTATTATTTTAGAGGAACAATTCACTTGAAAATTTTAGTTATTATTAAAGTGGTGTTCATCTTTTATTTACAATTTGAAATTTTAATATATAATAAAAGATGTAACAGAACGATACAACTATAACAGAGAGGTAATACTATGAACATAGCAGCCTATTGCCGAGTCTCCACCGACAAAGCCGATCAGCTCAACAGTCTGGAAGCCCAAAAGGAATTTTTTTCAGAATACACAAAACGCACAGGGGACACTTTAGTAAGATTATATGCAGATGAAGGTATTTCCGGAACTAAAATTAAAAATCGTAAAGAATTTCTTCGCATGATGTCTGATGCAGAGCATGGATTATTTGATATGGTTGTTGTAAAAGACATCTCTCGTTTTGCAAGAAATACAGTAGATCTTTTACAGAATGTCCGTAAGCTGAAATCATTGGGGATTGAAACACAGTTCCTTACGGCGAATATGACCAGCATGGGAAACAGCGAGTTCGTCCTCACCATCTTTGGGGCTCTGGCGCAGGAAGAAAGTGCGAATACTTCCAAGCGTGTAAAATTCGGCAAGAAGATGAACGCAGAAAAAGGACGAGTTCCGAATATTGTATATGGATATGACAAAACAATCGGAGATTATTTTAATCTTGCAATCAATAAAGAAGAATCTAAAGTTGTAAAGCAGATATACAAGTGGTACACAGAAGAAGGCTACGGCGCTGCCAAGATTGCAAATATGTTAAATGAAAAAGGTTATAAGACAAAACGAAATTGCAAATGGAGTCAGAATGCAACGTGCCGTATTTTAACAAATGAAATATATACCGGAAAGGTATAATCTGTTGCGCTGGTTTTTATTGTAATATATGTGGGCATGGATGTCAATTTCAAAAAGACAATATATTGTGTATTAAAAATAATAAGTCACAATATATTGAATCGTAAAACTAATAAAGGGTGTACGAAGGGCCAATATAGAGGATGATAAACAGTAAATATCAAGATAAATTCTTAACAAAAAACAAAAAAGAGCTTACTAATAATTTGCATGCAAAGAAAAATGAACATAAAAAATGATGAAAAATTGTACAAAATGCTGAAAATATAAAAGGCTATTTACAGTTTTTATGAAATATGTAATAATAAATATCAACAAGAGTTAGAGTTAAAATATTAACACAAAAAGTTATCGTTTGATAACCAAAAAGTATTAATATCATGATTCTGTGATAACAGAGAGTGATAAGCATTGAAAATTTCTAAGCTAAAGGAGAAGGACGTTATGAAAGAAGTAGTAATTGTAAGTGCATGTAGAACACCGATCGGATCATTCGGAGGATCATTAAAATCTGTATCCGCTGCAGATTTGGGAGCTATCACTGTAAAAGAAGCTATCAAAAGAGCAGGAATCGCTCCGGAACAGGTAGAAGAAGTTGTTTATGGTAATGTATTACAGGCTGGCCTCGGACAGAACGTAGCTCGTCAGGTATCCATTAAAGCAGGTCTTCCTGTAGAAACAACAGCGGTAACGATCAACATCGTTTGTGGTTCCGGTCTTAAAACTGTAGCAATGGCAGCTCAGGCAATCAAAGCCGGCGATGCAGATATCATCGTAGCCGGCGGTACAGAAAACATGAGTGCTGCACCATATGTGCTTCCGTCAGCAAGATGGGGTGCCAGAATGAACAACAGCACAATGGTTGACGCAATGGTTAATGATGGTCTCTGGGATGCATTCAACCAGTATCACATGGGTATTACAGCAGAAAACGTTGCAGCTCAGTGGGGAATTACAAGAGAAGAACAGGATGCATTTGCAGTTCGTAGCCAGAACCTTGCCGAAGCAGCAATCAAAGCCGGCAAATTTAAAGATGAAATTATTCCTGTGGAAATCCCTCAGAAGAAGGGTGATCCTGTTATTTTTGATACAGACGAATATCCAAAATTCGGCGCATCTCTTGAAAAAATGGCAAAATTAAAACCAGCTTTCAAGAAAGATGGTACAGTAACTGCAGCCAATGCTTCCGGTATCAATGATGGTGCTGCGGCATTAGTTGTTATGTCCAAAGAAAAAGCTCAGGAACTTGGATTAAACTGGTTATGTGAAGTTGTTGCTTACGCTACCGGCGGTGTAGATCCTAGCATCATGGGTGTTGGACCGATCGCTTCCTGTACAAAAGCATTAGCTAAAGCAGATATGACAATTGACGATATTGATTTAGTTGAAGCAAATGAAGCTTTTGCAGCGCAGTCAATCGCAGTTGCAAGAGACCTTAAATTCAACATGGACAAAGTTAACGTTAACGGTGGTGCGATTGCATTAGGACATCCAATCGGTGATTCCGGTGCAAGAATCCTTGTTACACTGATTTATGAAATGATGAAGAGAGATTCCAAGACTGGTCTCGCTACACTGTGTATCGGTGGCGGCCAGGGTCAGACAATGATTATCAAGAGATAATTAAAAAATGTCCTCTACATAAGATTATGACGAAACCTGCGGTAATCCGTGAGAAAAGCGGATTACCACAGGTTTTCTTTTTTTGAATTTTGTGATATGATAGAGGGAACATGCGTGACGAGGAGTTAAAATGAAGAAGTGTATAATTATCGGCGGCGGTGCAGCAGGGATGTTTGCTGCAATCACAGCGGCCTCTGAAGGAATACAGGTATCCCTTTGGGAAAAAAATGAAAAATTGGGAAAAAAATTATTTATTACCGGAAAGGGACGGTGTAATCTGACAAATGACTGTGAGACGGAGGATTTATTCCGGAATGTTATAACAAACAGCAAATTTCTTTACAGTGCATTTTATCAGTTTAACAGCCGGAACCTGATGGATTTTTTTGAAGCGGAGGGCCTGAAACTGAAAACAGAACGGGGCGGCAGAGTATTTCCGGAATCGGACAAGTCTTCGGATGTCATACGGATTCTGGAACGGAAGATGAAACAACTGGGCGTTGATGTTCATTTGAACCGGACGGCGGAAAAACTGGTTGTTGAAAATGGAAAATGCCGGGGCGTAACGGACACTTCCGGACGGACCGAATATGCCGACCGGGTGCTGGTTGCCAGCGGGGGATGTTCCTATGCGTCCACTGGTTCTTCCGGAGACGGCTATCGTTTGGCAGAAAAGGAAGGGCATCGTATTGCAACGCCGAGGCCTTCTCTGGTTCCTATGGAAACCGTTGAAGACTGGTGCCGGGAAGTGATGGGACTTTCTTTAAGAAATGTTTCGATTGTCCTCAGAAAAGGCAAAAAGAAAATATATGAAGATTTTGGTGAGATGCTCTTTACCCATTTTGGCGTCAGCGGCCCTCTGATCCTGAGCGCCAGCACCCGCTGCGGAAAGCTGAAGGATTTTAAAGATCTTGTTTTAACGATTGATTTAAAACCGGCTTTATCGGCGGAGCAGGTAGATGACCGTCTGCTGCGTATTTTTAATGAAAATAAAAATAAACAGTTTCGCAACAGTCTGTCGGGACTTCTGCCGAACAAGCTGATTCCCGTCATTTTGGATTTATCGGCGATCGATCCTTACAAACAGGTGAATCTGGTGTCCAGAGAAGAACGGAACCGGCTCGGATATTTGCTGAAGCATCTGGAAATACATATCCGGGGACTTCGGGGATTTAACGAGGCCATAGTGACCGGCGGCGGTATCAGTGTCCGGGATGTGAATCCTTCGACGATGGAATCCCGGCATGTAAAGGGGCTTTATTTTGCCGGGGAGGTTCTGGATGTTGATGCGGTGACCGGAGGTTTTAATCTTCAGATTGCGTGGTCAACAGGATGGCTTGCGGCGAAGCATATGAGGGAGGATATGGAAGATGAGTATTAATATTGCTATTGACGGGCCGGCAGGGGCCGGCAAAAGTACGATCGCAAAAGAAATTGCTAAGAATCTGGGATTTGTTTATGTGGATACAGGTGCCATGTATCGGGCGATTGCACTGCATCTTCTGAGAAATCATATTTCGGCGGAGGATACAGCGGCTCTTGAGGCAAGTCTTCAGGATATAACCATCCGTATCAGTTATTCCGGCGGGGAACAGCAGATTATTTTGAACGGGGAAAATGTCACCGGACAGCTCCGTCAGGAAGCGGTCGGAAATATGGCGTCCAAAAGCGCTGCGAACCCAAAGGTCCGGGAGAAGCTTCTTCAGCTTCAAAGAGATCTTGCCCGGGAAAACGATGTTGTTATGGATGGCAGGGATATCGGCACCTTTGTTCTTCCAAAGGCGGATGTCAAGATTTATCTGACGGCCAGCGTTGAAGAGCGGGCAAAACGGCGCTGCCTTGAGCTGGAAGAAAAGGGAATTCCTGCGGATCTGGAAAAAATTAAAGAGGACATACGAACAAGAGATCATCAGGATATGAACCGCAGCATTGCGCCGCTGAAAAAAGCAGAGGATGCGGTTGTTGTGGACAGTTCCAAGCTGTCTATTCCGGAAGTGCGGGACTGTATTGTTGATGCATTTCAGAAATCACTGAAATTTAAAGGATAGGAGTTATTCATGGAAGTTATATTAGCTAAAAGCGCGGGATTTTGTCCCGGGGTCCAGAGAGCTGTAAATATGGTCTATGAACAGACAGAGATTCCGGAGCGTGGGCCGGTCTATACCTATGGGCCGATCATCCACAATGATGAGGTGGTCAGAGATCTGGAGTCAAGAGGCGTCCGGGTCATTCACTCCGTGGACGAACTCGCCGGACTTCCGAAGGGGACAGTAATCATCCGGTCACATGGCGTTTCCCGGGAAGTCTATGAAAAAATAGAATCCGGCGGCTTTGACATTGTTGATGCGACCTGTCCTTTTGTAAAACGTATTCATAACATTGTTGAGGAGCAGGGAAAAGAAGGCCGGGATATTATTATTATCGGAAATCCGGACCATCCGGAAGTCCAGGGAATCCGGGGATGGTGCCGGACACCATCGGTTGTCATTGAAAATGTTGACGAAGCTGTGCGTTTTTCACGAATTAACGCGGAAAAATTGTGCATTATATCACAAACGACATTTAATTACAATAAATTTAAAGAATTAGTTGAAATTATCTCCAAAAAGGGTTATGATATAAACTGTGTAAACTCGATTTGTAATGCTACTGCGGTTCGACAGCAGGAAGCCAGGGATATTGCATCGAAAGTGGATGCGATGATCGTCATTGGTGACAAAAGCAGTTCGAATACCCAGAAGCTCTACGAAATCAGTCAAAAAGAATGCGGAAATACTTACTATATACAGACACTTGTTGATTTGGATTTAACTGCTTTTGAATCTATAAGGAATGTAGGTATTACAGCCGGGGCTTCAACCCCAAATAATATTATCGAGGAGGTTCATACCACTATGTCAGAGTTGAGTTTTGAACAATTATTGGAAGCGTCTTTAAAGACAATTAGAAATGGGGAGGTCGTTGAGGGTACTGTAATCGACGTTAAAGAAGATGAAATCATCCTTAATATAGGTTATAAAGCAGACGGAATTATTACACGTAACGAATATTCAAACACAGCAAACCTTGACCTCACCACAGTTGTTAACGTAGGTGACACTATGCAGGCAAAAGTCCTGAAAGTAAACGATGGTGAAGGCCAGGTGCTGTTAACCTATAAGAGACTGCTCGCAGAAAAAGGAAACAAGAGACTGGAAGAAGCTTTCAACAACAAAGAAGTTCTTACAGCAAAAGTTGCGAACGTACTGGATGGCGGTTTAAGTGTTGTTGTTGAAGAAACAAGAGTATTCATTCCTGCAAGTCTCGTATCCGACAGCTATGAAAAAAATCTTGGAAAATATGACGGCGAAGAAATCAGCTTCGTTATCACAGAGTTCAACCCAAGAAAACGCCGTATCATCGGTGACAGAAAACAGCTTCTCTTAGCTGAAAAGGCTCAGAAACAGAAAGAATTATTTGAACGCATCAACATTGGTGATGTTGTTGAAGGTAAAGTTAAGAACGTGACAGATTTCGGTGCATTCATCGATCTCGGCGGTGCTGACGGACTTCTTCACATTTCCGAAATGTCTTGGGGACGCGTTGAAAATCCTAAGAAATTATTAAAAGTTGGCGATGATATCACTGTATTGATTAAAGATATCCAGGGCGAAAAAATTGCTCTCAGCTTAAAATTTGCTGACCAGAACCCATGGCTTACAGCTTCCGAAAAATATGCTGTAGGTAATGTGGTTGAAGGTAAAGTTGCCAGAATGACAGATTTCGGTGCATTTATCGAACTTGAACCAGGTGTTGACGCACTTCTTCATGTTTCTCAGATTTCCAGAGAACATGTAGAAAAACCATCCGATGTTTTAAATGTTGGTGAAGTGATTACAGCTAAGGTTGTTGATTTCAATGAAGAAGACAGAAAGATCAGCCTGAGCATTAAAGCGATGGAAACACCGGCAAGAGAAGAAGCCGAAGAAGAGTAATTTTACGAACATATGGATGCAGGAATATACAGATGTATGTTCCTGCATTTTTCTTTTATTTTCTTTGCTTTAAAAAGGAGGTATTGACGGATGGATACCTTTAAATTATTAAAATTAAAAAATTATTTTTTTCATCTCATCACGGGAACGGTGACCGTGCTTTTTGGAGTCGGTATTTTACAGGCAATTGTTCTGGAAATGCTGAAGGAATATGACAGGAATTCCCGGGTGGCTTATATCTGCGGGATTATTGCCTGCGCGGCCATTGCTCTGTGCGGAATCTACGGGATTTTTCAGGCCTTTGGCTATGAACGGCGGATTTTAAAAACACTGGAGCCTGAAAAGCGCAGGGCGTTTCTGAAGGAGCTTTCGGACGATGTGGAAATATCTGTCCGTGGTCAGGCCGTGATGACGGAACACTATCTTCTGGTGCCTGTCAGCGGAAAATTTGCAGTCCGGGTGATTGAAAAAGATGAGATCATCGGGTGTTTTCAGCCGGATTCTTATCAGGAAAAAACAGCAACGCTTGTGCAGATACTGATTTATGATATGCATTTCCGGGCGTTCCGGGTGAATATACGGGGTGAGGGAAGCGCGTCGATGGCGGCGGAGCTTTATGACAGAATTTGCAGAAGTATGCCGTGGATATTCCATGAAGATTACGATGCTTTTCTTGCACAGAGCCGGAAAAGCGGTTATCGGAGAAAATTAATCAAGCAGATGAAAGACCGGAAAATGCGCTGGGAAACCGGATATACCAGTGACTCGGAAGCGGAAGAAGAGATTCAGGCCATGTCGGAAGACATGAAGAAACGCCTGAATCCCGAGTCTTTGCTGAAAGGTTTTTTATCCAGAAAATCCAAATAACCGGAAGATCATCGACAGATAGTTTTTCTGATTTTCGGTGCTATTCATAAAATTATGATCCAGGGAAAACCAGGTATAGCAGTTTTCTCTGGATGTTTTTATCCAGTGATTTCGGTCGATGTAGGAAGCCATGGATTTTGGAATGACATAATCCTCTTCGGGAAGATAAACATAATTTTTAAAATCCTCGTGATAATAACGCAGTTTTCCCTGGCAGACCGGCGCCAGAATACGGACTTCGGAAGGTGTCATATCCATATGAAAATCAAAAGCTTCATAACTCAGTGATTTCGGCAGACAGACTTCGGGCGTTATTATAAATTCAAAGATATCTTTTTTTAAAACGCCGGTTCCGGCAATTCGAAAAGCCCCATTGAAAAAGGCGGAATAATTGCATAAAATCCGGATAAGATTCAGGGATGAAAGATCCTGGGTGTTATGAAGAAATAAAAGTTCCAGGTATTTACTGTCTTTTGTGCGTATATAATCATGATAAGCGCGGATAAGACGGCGGCCTTCCGGAGCGGAGGCGGCGCCGCCGCCGAGCCAGGAAGCCATAGATTTTAATTTCAGATCCGGGACTGGCCACAGGGGTTTATAGTTTCGGACGAAACGGTAGAGGTCCGCGGCGTTTTTTGTGAGGCCTGCGGCGGACAGAGGGTTGAGTATACCGCACTGGTCACAGCGGCTCTGCAGAAAGGGCAGATCAAAATTATGGCCATTATAGGTAATAAGACGGAAGCTGCTATCCGGTGTTTCCTGGCTTTCAAGCCAGTCGGAAAAAGCCCGAAGGACTTCCAGTTCTCCGCAGAGCTCTGTGGAATCCGAAAGCCATTGGATGACTTCCAGCCGGTCTCCCGCTATATAACCGCAGCCGATCATGAAAATGGCGGATAAATCCGGTGTCAGGCCGGTGGTCTCGATATCAAAAAGCAGCGGTGTACCGGCATTTGCCGGGTTAAAATCCGGGGGCAGTGTATTTTTTAAAGTTGTTTTGTGTGTTTTCATAGTTCCTCCATGGCGTTTAATATCTATTATTATAACACAGCCTTAAAAAAACAGCCTTC
>ERZ826764.3613-NODE-3613-length-11963-cov-8.183322_pt1 | contig 11963 bp, 10 predicted proteins | sample MGYA00519870_ERZ826764 | MGnify/ENA primary metagenome ERZ826764 (study PRJEB31778, sample SAMEA3449239) | human gut metagenome | biome: human gut; feature: human-associated habitat; material: faeces | place: United Kingdom | collected 2010/2012 ...
TCTGGCCCATGAGCATTATGATGCGGGCCTTCACGGCGACCGACGACGAAGAGATTCGCGACTGCATCTGCCAGTTGATCACCACCGATGCCGGAACGGGATTCATGCACGAAAGTTTTTCGCGCCACGATGCTGCGAATTTCACCCGCGCGTGGTTCGCCTGGCAGAACACCCTCTTCGGAGAACTGATTCTCAAACTCGTGAACGACGGGAAAACGGACCTGCTGAATTCCATCCGATAATGAAGAACCGCGCATCCATCGTCCGGAAGGTCCTCTCCCCGGACTTGTTGTGCGGCTCCGAACGCCGCAATGTCGCTGCTCCCGTCTTTTTCCGGCCTTGCCGTCCCCTGGTGGATCGGTTATGAACCGGCCTGCCGGCGTCCGTGCGAAAGGCAGGGGGTCGGGAAATTGCGGGTTTGTTAACGAAAAGATGCGCTCCCTTCCGGGGCGCATCTTCCGTTTCTCCGAAGCGGGGCCTATTCCTCGACCTCTTCGAAATTGCTCTTGTCGACGCCGCAAACCGGGCATGCCCAGTCGTCGGGAATCTCCTCGAACGGCGTTCCGGGGGCGATGCCTCCGTCGGGATCGCCGACTGCGGGATCGTAGATCCACTCGCAGACTACACAACGATACTTTTTCATCTTTTACTCGTTTTATAAGGTGAATAATGGGTATGCAAATTGGCTGCCGCTTATGCCTCCTCCTCGGCATCTTCGTCGGGGCGGTTTCCGCCCGGCGGGGTGAGTTCGGCCACCAGCCGGTCGGCATCGGCGCACGAGACATAGAGCCGGTCTTCGTAGATGTCCGTGATCTCGACGAAATTCCGCCACTCCGAGGCGTAGAGCCGCACGCGGTCCAGCCTCCGCAGGTCGATGAAGTGTCCGTAGTAGCCGAAGAACCCGCATCCGCCGAAGATCGGCAGAAACCATTTCATGCGTTTGGGGTCCACCCGACGCACCGAGGCGATTTCGTCGCGGCGTATTTCGGTGATGTCCAGCAGACAGCGCACTTCGACCGTCTCGTCCGACACGACGATCTTGCGGGGAATCGACAGCGACATCAGGGCCACCAGCGCCACGATGAACGAGGTGAACCACGCCGAGAGGTAACCCCCTTCGTACAGGTGGTACAGCAGGCCGCCCAGCAGGACGAAGACGATGATGTAAATCAGCGTCCAGTAGATCGTGCTGTGATCGAAGCGGTATTTATACGTGCTCTGCATCGGTAGTCCCTTCTTCGTTTTCGGCCTCTTCGCGTGCGGCGATCAGCGCTTCGGCGATGACGAAATCCCCGGGGGTCGTGAGTTTGAGGTTTTCGCGCTCGCCCTCCGCCAGGCAGACCGCCTGCCCGACGGCCTCGACCACCGAAGCGTCGTCGGTGAACTCCGCGCGGTATTCGCTCTCGTAGGCGCGGCGCAGGACCTCTGCGCGGAAGATTTGCGGGGTCTGCACGATGCGCAGAAGCCGGCGGTCGACGATGTGCGATGCAGCGCGCCCCGCGGCGTCCGCCTCTCCGTCCGTTTCGCGGAACGAATCCACCGGCTCCACGACCGGAATCGCAGCCCCGTGTTTTGCGGCGGCTTCGGCCACACGGCGGATCATCGCGACGCTCCCCAGCGGGCGCACGCCGTCCTGCACGGCGATCAGCCCGGGGTCGGACGTCAGCGCGGCCAATCCGTTCCTCACCGAGTGGAACCGCTCCGCGCCTCCCGCGGCGATTTTGTGTTCGGCGACATCGAAACGCGCCGAGAGGTTTTTCCAGAACCCGATGTGCTGTTCGGGAAGTACCGCCACGATCTCGGCGCCGGGCAGCGCCGCGGCGAACGTGTTGATCGTGCGCGCCAGTACGGGCATGCCGCCCAGAAACCGGAACTGCTTGGGCCGTGCGCCGCCTGCGCGGCTTCCGCTGCCCCCTGCTACGATGATGACTCCCGTGCGTTCCATAGGCCTGTCGTTTTATTGTTTGTCGGGTGCTTGTACGGTTGCGGGCAGGACGAGCGAATCGAGCTGCGTGATCTGCTCCTCGGGGCTGACTTCGCCGTTGAGTTCAGCCGTGATGCGGTCGCGGACGAATTCGAACAGCGCGCGGTTCTCCCTGGCGATCGGCTCGGCGGGTTCCGACGGAATCTTCAGCGGGTCGATCGGCGTGCCGTTCTTCCAGACGCGGTAATCGAGGTGCGGGCCGGTCGATGCGCCCGTCGAACCGACGTAGCCGATCAGCTGACCCTGCGACACGCGCGAACCTTTGACGATGCCCTTGGCATAGCCGCTCAAGTGGAGATAACCCGTCATCAGGTTGCCGGCGTGCTTGATCTTGAGCGTGTTGCCGCCTCCGCCGCCCCAGCCTTTGAAGGTCACCGTGCCGTCGGCCACGGCGTGTACGGGCGTACCTTTCGGCGCGGCGTAGTCGACGCCCGTGTGCGGGCGGTAGACCTTGTAGATCGGGTGTTTGCGGGCGTAGGAGAATTTCGAACTGATGCGCGAGTATTTCAGCGGAGCCTTGAGCATCTGCTTGCGCAGGCTCGCGCCGTCCGCCTCCCAGTACTGGATTTTGCCGCCCTGGCGGAACGGGATGGCGTAATACTCCTTGCCGCCCTGCGAGAACTTCGCGCCCCAGATGCGCCCGATGCCCACCGACACCGTGTCGTCGATGAACCGCTCGTCGTAGATCACCGTGAAGTCGTCGCCCTTCTGGATGCCGAAGAAATCCACCGTCCACTGGTAGATGTCCTCCAGTTCGGCGGCCAGAGCGTAGGGCAGCTGCTGCTCCATGATCGCGCCCCAGAGCGAGGAGTTGATCACGGCGCTTTTCTTCGTGCGGCGCAGCGTGTAGGCCTTGGCGTCCTTGCGCACGGAGACCGAGTCGTTGTGGAATCCGAAGACCACATAGTCGGTGACCGATATTTCATAGGCGAGGTAGTCGAGATGGGGTGCGTAGAGCGAATCCTCGTGGATAAAGGCCGTGTACTTGTGCCCGGCGCGGATGTTGCGCAGCGGGAACACCTCCTTCGAGGCTTTGTCCAGCCGGTCGACCGCGAGGGCCGACACGCCGAATCCGTTGAGTATTTTCCCCAGCGTTTCGCCGCTTCCGACCTCCCCGGTCTCGGTGCGGTAATCGTCGGCATTGATGCCGTAGAGCATGTTGTGAGGCTCCTCTGCGTCCTCCACTTCCACCGCCGGACCCTGGGTCCGGTTGCAGGCGCCTGCCGCTGCGAGCAGCAGGGCGCATATCGTTATTTTCAGACCGTTCATAAGATGAAGACAAAGATAGTGCAAGACGGGCGCAATGCCAAATTTTTTTTGCGGATCGCTTGTCGTCGTGCGGTGCGGACCGCAGGGATTCTTTGTACTTTTGGTGTCAACCGACGCACGCAGCACGAGCAGAGACCGCTTGCGGGCTATGCCGTGCCAGAAGGAGGAAAACGAGCGTAGCGAAGTTAAAAGCGCCAAAACCATCCGCATGTCGCTTTTCGCGGCAAAAGCGGCAGAATGCCCCGCGGAAGCTATGCATTTTATTCGATACTTCTAATATTATACTTCGTAATCTCGGATAAAAACGCCTGCTGGCGTTCATCCTCCAGGTCGTAGTCGAGTCCGTCGGCCTTGCGGGCCTCCCAGACCTTCATGTAGATGGGTTTCGAGCGGGTCGGCGGGCGGTTGACGATTTGCAGCGACGTCGTGTCCAGCCCCAGCACCGAGGCGATGACGGCGCGGATCGGCTCCGTCAGCTCGTCCTGCTCGGCGAGGATCACCGTGTTGAGCGCCACCTCGTATTCGTGCAGAATGCGTTCGGCGCTGAATCCCGCAGCGTAGTCCAGTCCGCTCAGCGTCCGGAACCACGAGTGGGCCACGACGATGTCGCCGACGGCCTGTTCGTGCAGCGCCTGCCAGTCGCCCTCGTTCTGCGCGGCAATGGGGATGAAGCGCGAATTGTCGTCCTCGCCGCCGTCGCGGATGACGAACATCACCTGCCCGGGGTTCCCGGCGAACTTCTGTTCGGCGAGCCGCACGATGCGTTCGGCCTCGGCCTCGTTGTCCACCGACGAGTCGAGCATCATCACGCCCGACAGCTGGAACGAATTGTCGAGGCGCGAGATGTTCCAGCGGTCGGTCTTCCAGGCGATCGCCGAGACGTTGAACCCCGCGATGTAGGGCGGCACGCCGTAGTGTTCGAACATCGGTTCGTAATCCTTGTAATGGACGATCGAGCGCAGCGTGCCGTCCTCCTGCGCTTCGAAGTCGGGGTAGAGCGGCAGCGAGCGCGCCTCGGCGGGCTTGAACGCCGCCCAGTCGTGGTGCAGCAGGACGTGCTTCGAGTCGCGGGCCACGCGGCAGCGCGAGGCGTCCTGGTGGTAGAGCGACAGAAAGGTGTGCCCGGGGTCGGTGACCGCTTCGAGGAACGCGTTGCCGAACAGCGACTTGTCGAAGGCCAGTTTGCCCAGCACCTGGCGAAGGCTCTCGCCCCGGCCGTTGACGCACCGGACGAAGGCCGCCAGCTGCGGCTGCTGCGCCTCGTCGCACGTGAATCCCTTGCCGGAGATGTAGTCGGCCTTGTCGTTGATGATGCGCCGGTGGGTCGTCGAACGCCGGGCCATCAGCGCCAGCGCCGCCGGGAAGAGGTTGTCGTCGCCCCAGCGCCAGAATTTGTCGCTCTCGACCCGCGACGAACCCAGCGCATAATAGGGGTCCGTGCGGTCGGCAACCCCCACGGCCGTCTTGATTTTTTTCGTTTTGCTCATGGCGTTTTTCGGATTTCAGGGACGCGGCATCCGCGGGGAAAGCCCCTGCGGATGCGCGTTCCCGGGTTTTTACTGCTTGTATGCAAAGGAGATCAGCGCCTCGTCGAGGATCTGGGTTCCGGCCATGAAGACCGCACGCTGGCGGTTCTCCATCTCGTCGGGGTTGTACCACATGCGCACCTCGTTGCCGGGCATGTCGGCCGTGTTGACGGCCAGCACGAGGTTGCGGCGGTCGGTGAGCATGACGAACGACTGGCGGAAGGAGGTGGCGCCGAGGTAGCTGCCCAGCCTTACGTCCACGACCGGAATTCCGTGGTAGGCCAGCGTCCGGCGGCCGTTCATCGCATCGGCGTAGGCCGCGTCGGCGCCCTTTGCATCGAGGTACTTCTCGTAGAGGCGGTAGATGTCCGACGAGACGAAGTAGGCCAGCCGGTCGTCGGCCTTGAGGCCCGGGATGCGGGGATCGGCCCCGGCCCACAGCTTGTCGAACAGCTCGACCGCATAGGCCGGGTCTTCGAGCGCGGCCGCCTGGTAGGCAAAGTTATAGACGCCGTCGTCGTCGACCAGACCGTTGATGCGCTTCAGCAGTCCGTCGAAGGTGTTGTAACCCGACGCCGCGGAGGTGTCGCCGATCCACATCGTGACGCGGATATTCTCGGCGAGGGCCTGTTTGAAAAGCGCCGTTTCGGCCTGTTCGAGCTCCGTGCCCGAGAGGTCGTCCATGTGGGTGTTGACCAGCGACGAGACCTTCTCGTAGACCATCGAGAAGTAGTTGGCGGCCGAGAATCCCAGTTCGGCCTTCACCCGGTTAAGATTGACCGTCTTCTCGTACTTGGTCGCCGCTTTGCCCCCGGCCCAGCCTGCGGAGGTGAATTTCTGGAGGATGTTGCGCTGGCCGTCCCAGAGCTGGACGTGCGTAGGCTGGGGCATGTTGTAGAGTACGCGCACGCCGAGGTCCTGCGCCGACTCCCCGGTGAGCATCGGGCGGAAGAAGATGTTTTCGAGGTCGGAACCGGTGTACTGTTTCGAATTTTCGAGGTAAGTCATGGTTGTTTTTGGTTTTAAATGGTTGATGAATTTGGTTGTTTGTTTTGCCTCCGCAGGGCGGGTATCGCCGGACTTCCATTTTAGGCCGAAACCTCCTTTTGTTCCTGACCGGCAGATTTTCGATTCGCTTCCGGTGAATCGGCAGCCCGAAGCCCCCCGCTTGGCAATTTTCAATTCTTAATTTTTAATTGCGCATGCGCCTGGCGTCTTCGGCATAGGCGCGTTCGTTGGCCGAGCGGACCGTGTCGCCGCAGGAAGGGTCCTCGCGCGGCTGCGTGGAGGTCGGCGCGGCCTGCCGGCGGGCTTCGTCGGCCGCAACAGCCGAACGGCTGCGCAGAGCCTGCACCTCCCCGTCGAAATGGAGAACGTTGCGGTCGGCGGGAAGCGCCGGGCCGGGCCGCAGACCGATATTGGCCAGCAAACGCTCCCAGCCCCGGGCGATATTCCGCGCCAGCGAGGACGCCGGCTGCTCCGCAGCTTCGACCACTTTGTCGGCCAGTCCCGCCGCAACGGCCTCCTCGGGTGCGAGCCAGCGGCCGTTGCCGTTGTTCTCGGCCATCAGGGCCTCGAACTCCGCGGCCGGACGCCCCGAACGGGATGCATAGACCGCGGCGATACGCGCATCGGTCTGGTGCAGCAGGTCGATCTTCCCGGCGATCTCCGCGGCATTTCCCTCGGTCGAACAGATGGCCGTGTGGATCAGATAGAGGGCATTGGCCGACAGGAGACGGCACCCCTCCGACGCCGCCTGGGCGATGATCGTCGCAGCCGAGGCCGTATAGCCGTAACAGCGGGTCGTGACCCGCGCCGGGAGCTGCCGGAGCGCGTCGTGGATCAGCAGCGCGTCGTTCACGTCGCCGCCCGTCGAGCGGATGTTGACCACCACCTCCGGGGCCTCGATCTCCGCAATGCGCCGCAGGGTGTCGCGGAAACGCTCGTAGGTCGCCACCCGGGCGTCTGGCTCTTCGAACTGCCACTCCTCGGGTACGCCGATGGTCCCTTCGATGTCGATCTGGCAGACCCCGGCCGTGTTGTTGATTTGAATTTCCGATTTCATGATTAATGTTTGTAAGTGTTGTAAAATGCGTTGCGCACCTTCTCGTAAGAGCAGCAGAGTTTCCCGGCTGTGACCTCGAAGGCTTCGCAACGGGACATGCCCTCCCTTTCGAGCCGCCCGATTTCGTCACGGATCGCGCACTGTTCACACCCCCGGCGGCTGACCAGCCCCAGTTCGAACAACCGCAATACCGCCTGCCGGGTCGTAAGCCCCCGGACCTCCCGAAGCACCGCTTCGGCCAACAGTTCGTCGTGCCGCGTCATCAGTCTTCCATGAGGCGGTTGAACGTGCAGCGCACCGAGGCTTTCGCCGGGTCGTAGTCGCCGACGGCGTGCAGCGCGGCCCGCACCACGCCCGCTCCGGTGTCGATGCGGAAGACCGAACGGATGTCCGGCGCTCCCGTTCCGGGCGTCAGAAGGGCTTCGAATTCGTGAGGCGCGAGCCGCAGCGAGAGGATGATCCGCTCACGGGAGGCCTCCCGGCGCACCTGCCCGTCGTAGAAGCGGTGCAGCCCCTGTTGTCCGTCGCGGTCCTCGAAACAGAGCGTGAACCCCTCCGCAGCGTCGTCCCCCGCGAAATGGAACGCCGCGAGCGGATACTCCGAACGCCCCGAAGGATACCCCCACCGCTCGTCGCCGGGCAGCGGATGCATCCCGGCGTAGCGGACGATGCGGAGCGTGAAGTTGGTTCCGTCCTCCTCCGCGTCGTCGCGGTCGCCGACCTCGGGAATCAGCGCCGACGGCGCATTGAGGTAATGCCCCGCGGCATTCAGCGAGGGACTGAACAGCGGATTGCGCAGCACCTTTTCGCCCTGCATCGCGGCGTAGGAATCCGCCGCAAAACTCCACGCCCCGAGCGGAGCCTCCTCCCCGGCGTCGAAGCGCGCCACCGCGCCGTCGCCGTCCCGGTACCGCCACGTCCGCACCTCGTGAATCTCCGGGGCGACCGGCCGCCGCTCGACAGGCTGCGAAAAGTCCGTCCTGCCGCTCCAGTCCGTCTCCGGCCCCGCACCGAAAAACTCCCCTTCCGGCTCGATCCAGACCCTCCGCGTCGCCTCCTCGGTGTAGAACCGCAGGTTGAACAGATGCGCAAGGGCATCGAGCAGTTCCGACTGCCGGATGCGGTGCTGCGCCACATCGGCGAATGCGATCCGCGACCCGAATCCCGGAGCCGAGAGGAAGCGCGGCCGCAGCGAGCACTCCTTGTGCAGGGTCAGCGCCATCCCGGGCTCCGCCCCCGCGAAGTAGATCAGATTGAAATACTTGGGCGATGCGGGCGAAACGCTCTCGGCGGCCGTGCGGAGCCGCACCTCGACCATCGTCTGCCCCGTCTCGCCGACGTAGCCGTTGTAGAGCGCCCAGTCGCCGCGGTAGGCGACCCACTGCGAACCGCTGCGGACCAGCAGCACGGGATCGACGACGGTCCCCGAGGCCGGGGTGGTGACCTGCGCCGAACGGGCCGCAAAGTCGGTCCACACCGTGCCGGGCACGCCGTTGCGGGTGTAGGTCAGGCGGTACTGCGCCCCGGCGAGGTGATCGAAAACCAGCGCGCGGTAGGTGAAATTCGGCGCAACGGCCTCGCGGAGGTCCCTGTACCGGTTGGCCAGCTCGAACCGGAACTCGGCCCCGGGACCGAGATACACCGTATCGAAGCCCTTGAGCCGCGTCCGCGAGACGATGCGGTGGGCGGTGGTGTATTTCAGGCGGTATTCGAACCCGACGCTGATCTCCGTCGGCGGCGTGAAGACGATCTTGCCGTTGTCCGTCGAGAAACAGTTGCCGTTGTTGAAAAGCCCGTCGATCGCCTCGCCGTCGGCGTCGACGCTCTGGGGCGTGGCCGTGTCGACGATGTTGCCCACGGTGTTGGCGACGGCCTTGGGGTTGGCCGAAACCCGCCCCAGTTCGTTCGCCGCAGCCGTCGCTGGAGCCAGCCGCCGCGCCGAGAAGCCCATGCGGCCGGCCGCCGCCGTGGTGTCGCGCGAGGAGTAGGCCCCGCTCATGTAGAGCGACCGGAAAAACGCCGATTCGAAAAAGCGGCTCTTCACCTCGTAATCCGCCTCCCGAAAAATCTGCCCGACGAGCGTGGCGACGTGCAGGAACGGGTGGTAGTCCTCCACCGAGAGCAGGCGTTCCGCCGGAAGCAGGTCCGAGGAGCTGTTCTGCCGACGGTATTCGTCGCGGTGGATGGGGAAGAACTTCACCGGGGAGTCGTCCGTCCAGCTCTCGACGATCGCCGTCGGGGTCAGGACATTGTCCCACGCCACCCCCAATCGGGAAAACATGCGGCGGGCGGCATTTTCGGCCCATCCGGCCCCTCCGTCGCGGATTTCGAGCGTGTACCCCTCTCCCGACGCGGCCAGCAGACGCACCGTTCCGCCGATCAGCACCGAACCTTCGGCCGACAGCTCCGCCGTGTGGAGCGCGTCGTTGAACCCGCCGGCGGCGTGCGGGTCGCAGGCAAACCCCACGAGCGCATCGTTGCGCGGCGTCGCGGGAATCGGGATTTTCAGCGACCGCCCTTCGCGGCAAGCCTCCGGATCGGCGAGCCGTGCGGCATCGTAGCCGGGAACGGCAATGCTCCCCGCCTTCAGGTCGCAAATCTGTCCGTCGATTTTCAGTTCCATGCTGCGTGTTTTTTACGTTTGGGGCGAATGGCGATCTCCAGACAGCTCAACGTGCCGCGCCGCTGTACGACGGCCTCTTCGGTGGCGATGTCTACGGGTATATAACGCTTTTCGGTGACGATCCATGCCGCTGCCGTCGCTGTCAGTTCGGCCAGCGGCTCCAGCATGCTCCGGGTCTCGTAGGCCGATACGAGCACTATTTCGCGGTCTGTTTCCGCCGCCGCGACCACACGTCCCTGCGGACCCTCCGCCTCGCGCCTTTCGGTGCGCACGGTTGTCGTCCGCACGATGGGAAAGGTGTAGTGCTCGACCGATCCGGCGCTGCTCCGCCAAGCCAGCCGCACCTGTCCCTGAACGGCCGGAGTCACGGAATAGACGACCGTGCCGCACGTCCCGGCATCGACCGTCACACGCTCCGCGCCCGGGAAATCGCGCATGTCGAGACGAAACAGGTGCAGCCCCGCCTCGCTCGCGCGGTAACTTTCGGCCGTCGCGGTGTCCCCGGCCTCGGCCGTCACCGTCACGATGCAGGGTCCGTCGGTCAGCAGCGTCAGTTCGTCGCATGCGTCCTCCGGGATCAGACGCACGAGCGGCATCGAGGTCCGCAGGCCGGGCGTTCCGGGGGCGTCGCCGGGCAGAAACGTGCGCGCCGGAGCGACCGCCGCGGCCGCTTCCCCATCCGTCCCGGCAGCCTCGACGACGGCCGTGACGGTCCGTCCTTCGGCGGGGTAAAATCCGGTCCGCCCCGTTGCGGGCGTGAAATGCAGCCGTCGCCGGAGGTAGGGCGCCGCATCGAACGCGGCCTCGGCGACGGCCGCAAAACGTTTTGCACCCAGCAGCGCACTGCCGTCGCCGACCGGTCCGCGCGTGCCGGCTCTGTCTGCACCGCCGGGCGAGACCGCCGCGCCGATTCCGGCTGCGGACCCGGCCGCCGCATCGACGATGCGGATGTCGATGTTTCCGGCCGTCTCCTGACTGACGGCGTAGCGGAGTTCCCCGCCGAGCGGGGCGTACTGTTGCGGAATTCGAGTAAATAGCATAATGGATTTTTAAGAGAGATGACTGTATTCATTCGCCGCAGGACACGGCGCAATGCAGCATGCGGATGCTTTTGACACTTCCGGCATCACAGGCACAGAGGCGACCGGATTGTTGACAACGGGTTTAAAACTTGTCGATAAATGGAGATAACAATTCACAAAATGCGGAAACAGAAGCGTTTCCCGATGTTGATAACTTTGCCGTCCCTGCCGGCCGGCTGTGAATCGTACGGCAAATATACGACACCGGACACCCCCTTGTCAAGACCCCGATGCACTTTTTCCAGATTTTATAGAAAAACTTCGGGATTTTGTCGTACCTTTGTTTCGCAAACCAACAGTTTTACACCTTATGGATGATGGTCATAGTTCCACGTATAGCCGTCGTGTCGTGCTTCAGCACGACGCCATTCATCTATGGTATCCAGCACGAAGATAACCTCCGCGCCGGATTGCTGTTGTCCGACCCCGCCGAAACAATCCAAGCCTTTTCCGAGCACAAAGCCGACATCGCCCTGATTCCGGCCGCCGCCATGCCGTCGCTGACAGACGCGCGCATCGTCACCGAATACTGCGTCGGAGGCGTTCCCGCATCGAAGGAGGCCCTGCTCGCCAGCGACGACGCGCTGGTCGGGGCGTGGAAACCGTTCGGAAAACTTCCCTGCGCCTTCGCCGTCTGGGCGGCGCACGCCGACACGGACCCCGACGCCGTCGAGACCTTGCAGCATGCCCTGACCTACGGACTCGAACACGGCTACGAGGCGATTCTCGAATCGGCTTTCGCGGCCGATCCCGGGCGCGCCTACGCGGAACTCGCACATTTCGACTACATCTTCGACAATCAGAAAGACAAAGCGCTGAAAAAGTTCTGGAACTCGGGCCTCAAGGCGGTTCCGAGAGCCAATCCCGGCTGAAGAGCTTAGCGGACCGGAGATCCGCCTCTCTGCACGTAAACGGATTCACGAACTTTAAGAGAGCGTCTTATGATTACAATTTACCTCAAGCAATACAACAAGATCATCCGCAATGCCGACACCAAGCTCTTCGATGAACTGGGCTACGACGACATCCTGTGGATCGACATGTTGCTGCCCACGATCAAGGAGCAGAAGGCCGTCGAGAACTTCATGGAGATCAGCCTCCAGACCAAACAGCAGGTCGAGGAGATCGAGTCGACGTCGAAATACTCCGAGAACGAGAACTCCATCATCTCCAACTCCAACTTCTTCGTCCCCACGGGCGACTCGTTCATCGTCGAACCGGTGTCGTTCATCATCTCGAACGAGGGTGTGCTGGTCTCGGTGCGCAGCGCCGAGTTCCGGACCTTCCGCGAGACGGAAAAACGGCTCCAGATGAACTACCGCAGCTATTCGACGGGTTACCACCTCTTCATTTCGCTGCTGGAGGTGCGCATCGACTTCGACGCCGACCTCGTGGAGCTGATCGCCAAGCAGGT
>ERZ826764.3625-NODE-3625-length-11922-cov-3.903430_pt1 | contig 11922 bp, 9 predicted proteins | sample MGYA00519870_ERZ826764 | MGnify/ENA primary metagenome ERZ826764 (study PRJEB31778, sample SAMEA3449239) | human gut metagenome | biome: human gut; feature: human-associated habitat; material: faeces | place: United Kingdom | collected 2010/2012 ...
TTCCCGCACTTCAAGATGTACGATATGGATTCCAATCATCTCTGCCATCTTCAACATACTGTCTACAAGAAAATAACCAATTCCTTCTCTTTGTCTGTCCGGACTCACTGCCACGTTCAGAATATCGCCCTCATCAAGAACCGTCTGCATGCTACAGTAAGCCAGTATTTTTTCTTTTTCTTCTATGACAAAAAACATTGTATTTTCTTTGGTAAGAAAAGTAAAAAAACCTTCTTTAGTCCACGGATCTGAAAACAATCTGTTTTCTATTTCCACAACCTGTTCCAAATCCTCCACTGTCATTTCACGAAACGTCATGCGTTACCGTCAGCTTTTGCCGCCTCCCGTTCTGCACGCTCACGCTCTGCCTGGGATACTCGCAGATAGTCCGGTACATGTTCCATTGCAGTTTCTGTTTTTCCTTCACGATAATAAATAAGTCCCAGTGCAGCCACTGCTGCTGCACGCTGTTTGTTTACATGTGCCGGGGCAAAAGAATATGGAACCTCCATTTTCTCTGTGATCAGTTCACAAAATACCGGTACTCCATCTCCCAGAAAGGTCACAGGTTGTCCATATGCATTCAACTTTTTGATCATTTCTTCCACTGGCACAGCCATCTGTTCTTCTACTGTTTCCAGCCTATGATCCGTAAAACGATAGATACCTGTATACACCTGTTTACGTCTTGCATCCATGATCGGACAGATCAGTCCTGGCGTATCATACAGATTGTAAGCAAGTCCCTCTACTGTCGGAATTGCCACTAATGGTTTCTTTAACGCCAATCCAAGCCCTTTCGCTGTTGCAGAGCCTATACGAAGTCCGGTAAAAGATCCCGGGCCAGCCGCAACTGCAATCGCATCAATGCTTTCCAGATCAAGTTCGGTCATCTTTACGATCTCATCCAGCATTGGAAGTAATGTCTGTGAATGTGTTTTTTTGTAATTAATGGTATATTCTGCTACCAGAACATCATCTTCTACGACAGCTACGGATGCTACGATTCCGGAACTGTCAAGACCTAAAATCCTCATATTTTTTCTCCTATAAGCCATCTACAGTTATCTTTCTGTAATCAAATCCCTGTGTCAGGTCTTTTTCTATTGTAATAGAAATAACATTATCCGGAAGAATCTCTTCGATCAGCTCAGCCCATTCGATCAAACAGATGCCATTTCCAAAGAAATAATCATCATATCCGATTTCTTCCATCTCTTCGATATCTCCAATTCGGTACACATCAAAATGATAGAAAGGAAGACGCCCCTCTTCATACACCTGTACAATTGTAAATGTCGGGCTGCTTACCGGTTCTGTAATACCAAGTCCCGCTGCCACCCCCTGTGTAAAAACCGTTTTACCTACCCCCAGATCTCCGGTCAGGGTATAAATCTGTCCAGGCTGGGCTGCTTTTCCTATTTTCTCACCCAGAGCATATGTTTCTTCAGGGCTTCTTGTCTCTGTTACCATCTGTTGAATCACCTTTTTCCTTGCAGAATTGTTCTTTGCATATTATAATAGAGCGCACAGAGAAAAACAATACTTTTTGCAAAAGGAGACTATGATTATGGCAAATACAAATCCGGTTGTAACTATCACTATGGAGAACGGTGATGTTATGAAAGCAGAACTGTATCCGGAAATCGCACCGAATACAGTAAATAATTTTATCAGTCTTGTCAAAAAAGGTTTCTACGACGGACTTATCTTTCATCGTGTCATCAATGGATTTATGATTCAGGGCGGATGCCCGGACGGAACCGGAATGGGTGGTCCAGGATATAGCATCAAAGGAGAATTTGCTCAAAATGGCATTGCAAATAATCTTGCTCATACCCCAGGAGTTCTTTCCATGGCAAGAGCCATGCATCCAAATTCCGGTGGAAGCCAGTTCTTCATTATGCACAAAGCTGCTCCACATCTGGACGGAAGCTATGCTGCATTTGGCAAAGTGATCGAGGGCATGGATGTTGTAAACAAAATTGCTGAAACCGAAACAGATTTCAGAGACAGACCGTTGGATGATCAGCAGATCAAATCTATGACTGTCGAAACCTTTGGTGTAGATTATCCAGAACCAGAGAAGTGCTGATTCAGCAAGCTCTTCAAGTAAATGAGGAGAAGCCTGATGGTGCGATATCTATCTTTTTCAGATAGAACCCGTTACCTTCCGGCTTCTTTTTTATTCCCATATTCTAATGATCAAATGTTATAACTTTTCCGTCGATCACTGCATAATACAGTTCCTGATCTTTTTCGATTCCGGCTCTTCCATTCGTTCCTTCTGTAATTGCCTTCTGTACGCTTCCTACATCCTGCACTGGAACCAGCAGTTTCATGACCACTTTGTCCGTATATTCACTATCCAGCACTGGAATGTTTCTTTCCCCTGCAATGTACTGTATCTTGCCGACCCCTGTATAATCTGTCGTAATCTTAAGTGCGATTCCCTTTTGTTTAAGAATCACCTTGCTTGCAGCAAGGCCTTCCTGCACTGCTTTGGAATACGCTCTTACAAGTCCACCTGTTCCAAGCAGCACGCCTCCAAAATATCTTGTTACTACAACCGCCACATTATAAATATCTTCTCCAAGGATCACATCAAGCATTGGCCTTCCAGCAGTTCCGGAAGGTTCTCCATCATCACTGCATCTGGTAAATTCACGGTTCATCCCAATCGAATACACATAGCAATTGTGTCTTGCATCCCAGTATTTTTTTTTCATCTCTTCCAGAAAAGCCAACGCTTCTTCTTCACTTTCCACTGGATGAACTGTCGCGATGAAGCGTGATTTTTTTTCAGTGATCTCGCCTTCTCCACCTTCATATACTGTTCTGTACTGTTCCAGCATAAGTACTCCTTCCTAAAACACAGGCTGCAACCGTCCAGGACGATCACAGCCTATATTCAGATACTATTCTTCTGTATAACCGGCATCTCCGCCGCCAGTATCGCCACCGGTATCTCCTCCACCAGTATCTCCGCCACCGGCATCTCCACCGCCGGTATCTCCGGCGTTATCTCCGGTATTATCTCCCGTATTATCTCCCGTATTACCACCGGTGTTATCTCCGGTATTATCTCCCGTATTATCACCCGTGTTATCTCCGGTATTGTCGCCCGTATTATCACCGGTATTATCACCATTCGGATTATTCGGATCCGGTGTCGGTTCTGGATTGTATATTTCTTCTTCCGTTGTGTATTCCTGCATACCGCTTTCGTCATCTCCGTAGAAATGCTGATCACAATAATCAGTCGGTATATCACCAATATCAAAGTATTCTGTAATAACCGGACAGCCAGCTCTTGGAAGAAGTCCCGTCTCTTCACAAACACTTATCTTGTCAACACTTGCAGGCATATCAAAATCTCTGTCCTCAAGGCCTTCATGAATTCGTGTCATTACTTTCTTCCAAAGGTTCTTATGGAAGTTTCGGGCGTCCTCCGGAAGTTTTTCATTATTGTCATATCCTGACCAAACTGCACATGTATAATATGGTGTATATCCTACAAACCAGAGGTCATTGTACGCATCTGTTGTACCTGTCTTTCCTGCAACTGTCATATTATCAAGCTGGCAGGCTGTACCTGTACCCTGTGTTACAACATCTTCCATAGCACTCGTCAACAGCCATGCTGTACTCTCTTTTATCACAGATCTTCCTGCAGAGTTCTTTTCAATCAGGACATTTCCATTATGATCCAGAATCTTTGTATAATAGATTGGTTCAATATAATTACCACTGTTGGCAATCGCCGCATATGCTGCACAAAGCTCTACGTTCGTTACACCATGTGTCAGACCACCGAGTGCAAGTGGAAGGTTCGCATCTGTCCAGACCGTTCCATTGGCATCTCTGTCCGCTTCTGTTCCATGAGCCAGTGTTGTAAATCCAAAATTATCCAGATACTGCAGACCAAGCTGTGGAGTAACCTCTTCCAGACATTTTACTGCCACAACGTTAACGGAATTCTGAATTGCCTTTCGGATCGTCGTTGTTCCACCATAACTCTTGGAAGCATTATTGACCGGAGATCCATCCGGATAGTTGTAAGGTTCATCTTCAAACGTTGTTGCAAGTGTCATTCCCTTCTCATTGAGAGCTGGTGCATACGTGGAAAGAATCTTAAATGTAGAACCTGGCTGTCTGGTCGTATCTGTCGCTCGGTTCAGAGTCAGACTGGCTGTCTTTTCTCCACGACCACCAATAATGGCCTTAACATAACCAGTATGCTGATCAATAACACTCATTGAAGACTGCGGCTGTGGTGCAAAGCTTACACGCTCAGCTACAACTGTGCTGCCATCCGCAAGAATACTTGCTTTATAACGATCCACATATTCCTGTCCTTCTTCCTGTGAATCAAACAGAAGGTCAAATTCCGGATCCTCATTCTGAAAATAAAGTTTCAGCATTTCTTTACTGTAGTTTACTTCTTCACCCTGTGGATTCTTGACTGTCAGTGCATAATCCAGTGCATACTGTACATAATCCGGATAATTGGATGGATCTGCATATTCTTCATCGAGGATGCTCTGGATTCGTGCATCCTGTGTTGTATAAATACTCAATCCACCGCTGTACACAAGATTCTGTGCCTGTGTGCGGGTATAACCTTTAATATTCATCAGGTCATTGACCACCTGATCGATCAGTTCATCCTCGAAGTAAGAATAAACCGTATTTTCTGTTTCGGAGTTCAAAACCTGTGCTGCCTGAATACCCGAATATACGTCATCATTGATCACCTGATCATACTGTTCCTGTGTAATGTATCCCTGATCCAGCATATGGTCCAGAACTTCTTTACGTCTTTTGGCGTTTGCTTCTGGATGCTCAATTGGATTATACTGTGTCGGATTCTGTGTGATTCCTGCCAGAGTCGCACATTCTGAAAGATTCAGATCCCAGACATCTTTGTCAAAATATTTGTGTGCCGCTGCCTGAACGCCATAAGTGCCGGCTCCCAGGTTAATCGTATTCAGATAGTTTTCAAGAATTACATTTTTGTTATTGATGTTCTTCTCGACCTCAACAGCAAGATACTGTTCCTGGATCTTACGCGTAAAACGCTCCAGCCAGGTTGATTCCTGTGTCCAGTTCGTAAATACATTATTTTTAAGCAGCTGCTGTGTAATAGTACTGGCACCTTCTGAAAGGTCTCCAGATGTGATATTCTTTACAAACGCACGGAGAATACCTCTTACGTCAATTCCATTATGCTCATAAAAACGCTCATCTTCAATTGCCACGACTGCATGCTGAAGATCCAGCGGGATCTGGTCTATAGAAACCGGAAGTCGGTTGGAACTTGGTGCTGTCAGTTTACGAAGCTGATTGCCGTCCCCGTCGTACAAAAAAGTCGCATATCCCAGAGGTGATATATCAATATCATTCGCATCCGGTGCATTGTCTATTATTCCTCGAAAAGCCCCGATTCCTGTACATCCTATAACCACGCAAATTGTGATCAAAGCAACAAACAGGACTCTGATCAACGAAACATGCGCTCTTTTTCCCATCATGGCAGTACGGGAAATCAGCGAATTTCGCTTCTTTGAGACTGATTTTTTTCCGTAATTCATGGTTTTCCTCCTTAATAGTCCGTTTTATTATAACAAATAAGAATTCGTAAATAAAGCCCTAAATAAAAACTTCACATTTTTGACATTAAAAAAGAAGCTTCCCTTTTATAGAAAGCTTCTTCTATGTATTTATCTCTTATTTTACGATCTTTTATTCTCAGAATGTTATTCTTAAAGAACCATTTTAGCTGCGCCGCAGATCCCAGCGTCATTTCCAAGTGTTGCAAGAACAATCTGTGTATCTTTGCAGGATGGAAATGCATATTTCATATAATATTTCTGAATGCAGTCAATCAGTGGCTGTCCGGCCTTGGATACCCCTCCACCGATTACGATTGCTTCCGGATCAACAACTGCTGCAAAACCAGCAAGTGCTCCACCAAGAAGATCTCCTACATATTCCATGGTACGCACTGCAAGTGCATCACCTTCCTTGAATGCATCAAGGACATCTTTTGCTGTGATGTTCTGGAGTCCGCGAAGAGTACTGTCTTCTTCAGATGCAGCAAGCATTCTTCCTGCCACACGTACGATTCCGGTAGCAGATGCATACTGTTCCAGACATCCATGATTGCCGCAGTTACATTTTTCTGCTTCGCCACGTACAACCAGCACATGGCCGATTTCACCACCGGCACCATGTGTTCCGGCAACGATTTTGCCATCTACAATGATTCCGCCACCCACACCTGTACCAAGTGTCACCATGATGACATTATCAGAGCCGGCAGCTGCACCTTTCCACGCTTCTCCCAGAGCAGCAACATTGGCATCATTTCCTGCACATGCTTTAAGTCCTGTCAGATCATGAAGGATCTGTGCTACCGGTGTAAATCCCCAGTAAAGATTTACCGCACATGCAGCTTCCCCTTTAGAATTGATCGGTCCCGGAATTCCGATTCCAACGCCTTCCACATCAGCTTTCTCAATGCCTTTTTCTGCCATTTTTTCTTGAATAGCCTTTGCCACATCCGGAAGAATGTTTTCGCCTTTATTTTCTGTTCTTGTTGGAATCTCCCATTTGTCAACAAGATTACCGTCTGTCTGGAAAAGACCGCATTTTACGGTTGTCCCCCCTACATCAATCCCAAAACAATATAAACCCATTTTCATCCACCTTTCCCTGTTTGCCAGTCGTTTTTATAAAAAAATATTTTATCAGCTTTCACGCTTACGTGCAATATTAGCCTGTACACGTTTGTACAGTTCTTCTGCCGCATTGTATCCCATCTTCTTCTGTCTGTGGTTGACAGCCGCTGATTCTACAATAACCGCCAGATTACGTCCTGGTCTGATCGGCAGAGAATGGCAGACAATCTTGTTTCCAAGATACTCTGTATATTCTTCATGAAGTCCGAGACGATCGTATTCTTTATCGCGGTCCCACTCTTCAAGTTTGATGACAAGATCAACAGACTGCGTATCTTTAACACTTTCTACACCAAACAGTGTCTTGACATCAATAATACCAATGCCACGAAGTTCGATAAAATGACGGGTAATATCCGGTGCCGAGCCTACCAGAGTAACATCACTGACTTTACGCAGCTCTACAACATCATCGCTTACAAGACGATGTCCTCGTTTGATCAGCTCCAGTGCAGCTTCACTCTTACCAATACCGCTCTCTCCTGTGATCAGAATTCCTTCGCCATAAACATCTACAAGCACACCATGAATGGAAATACATGGAGCCAGCTGAACACCAAGCCAGCGGATAATCTCTGCCATCAGACTGGAAGTGGTTCTCTCTGTAACAAATGTCGGTACATTGTATTTGATTGCCATATCGATCATGTCCTGTGATGGCTTGGTCATCGTACTGAAGATAACACATGGAATCTTACTTGAAATAAAACGTTCATATTTCATTATTCTCTTTTCATCACTGAGCTGCATCAGATATGTGTACTCTACATAACCAATGATCTGAACACGTTCATTTGCAAAATGCTCCAGATAACCAGTCAGCTGCAATGCCGGACGGTTGATTTCCGCCGTCATGATCCGCATCTCGGACAGATCAATTTCAGGAGTCAGATTTGTAAGGTTAAGCTCCTGTACCATCTTTGTCATCAATACACCTTTCATAATGTGTTCTCCTTTAATGTTTATTTATTCGGGTGAAAAAATTCATACACCTGTTTTGCACTTCCTATATTCATTGACTCCGTCTCTGCAAGTTCTTCTACCGTTGCATCACGGATTCCTTCTATCGAACGGTAACGTCGCATCAGAGCTTTTCGTCTCCGTTCGCCGATTCCCGGAATATCATCCAGAACAGAATGAACCTGTTCTTTACTTCGAAGCGATCGATGATATTCTATTGCGAAACGGTGAGCCTCATCCTGTATTCTTGTGATCAGGCGAAATCCTTCACTGTTGGTGTCGATTGGTATTTCAATATTATCAAAATAAAGTCCTCTCGTTCGATGATGATCATCTTTTACCATACCACAGACCGGGATCCGTATTCCAAGTTTATCAAGAACACCCAGTGCTATATTTACCTGGCCTCTTCCACCATCCATCAGAAGCAGATCCGGCATTCTGGAAAAGCTGTCAAATTCTCCGTTGCTTTCATGTGTAAACCGCCTTGTCAAAACCTCTTCCATACTGGCATAATCGTTCGGGCCCTGCACAGATTTAATGCGAAACTTACGGTAATCGCTGCGCTTTGGCTTTCCTTTCTCATAAACAACCATGGAACCTACGGATTCAAATCCACTGATATTAGAGATATCAAAAGCTTCCATTCGATTAAGATCTTTAAGGCCAAGCCAATCTTCCACTTCATGAACCGCTCCGATCGTTCTGCCTTCTTCCCTTCGAATACGCTCACGGTCCTTCTCCAGAACCATTCGCGCATTCTCCCATGCAAGTTCAACAAGCTTTTCCTTGGTTCCTTTTTTTGGCACAACAATACGAACTTTCTGTTTTCTTCTGGATGTCAGCCATTCCTCAATAACATCCGCATCTTCTATCTCTGTCTGCAGTGTAATCTCTCCCGGAATAAACGGTGTACCGGCATAAAACTGCTTTACAAAACTGGACAATACTTGTGACCGGGTATCTCCTCTGGCCACTCTCAGATAAAAATGATCCCTTCCAATCAGCTTGCCATCACGCATAAAAAACACCTGAACAACTGCATCCTGTTCTCGCAGATCAAGGCTTTCATCCATATCACACGCTATGATATCTCTGTCTTCTTCTCCATATGCTGTAATCTTCTGCCGCTCGCCGATCTTCTGGATACTTCGTATCAAATCTCGAGCTTCTGCAGCATCCTCAAAGCGCATTTCTTCAGATGCTTTCTGCATTTTTTCAGTGAGTTGATCGATCGTTTCCTGAAAATCTCCGTTTAGAAAACGAATGACCTTCTGGATATTTTCTTTATAGGCACGCTGATCCGCATGGCCGGTACACGGGCCCATGCACTGTTTCATGTGATAATACAGGCATGGACGGTCCTTTCCACAGTCTCTCGGAAGGTTCCGATTACAAGAACGTACCTGATACAATTTACGTACCAGTTCTATGACATCTTTTACAGCGCCACCACTGGTATATGGACCAAAATAACGGTTCTTGTCTTTTTTCATTCTTCTGGCGAACAATACCCTTGGATAAGCCTCCTGAACAGTCACCTTAATAAACGGGTAACTCTTGTCATCTTTCAGCATGGTATTGTATTTCGGTCGATGTTCCTTGATCAGATTGCTTTCAAGGACCAGGGCCTCCAGTTCAGAATCTGTAATGATATATTCAAATCTGGCTATGTGGGTGACCATCTGCTCAATCTTGGCACCTTTGTTACGGCTACTCTGAAAATACTGCCGCACACGGTTTTTAAGGCTGATCGCTTTTCCTACATAAATGATCTCATCCCGTTCATCGTGCATCAGATAGACACCCGGTTTCGCGGGAAGTTTTTTTAGTTCTTCTTCAATCTGAAACATATTACTCCTCAGAATCAGATTCGTCATTGTCTGTTTCAGTCACATCAACAGCAGAAATTTCATGTACAGGTTCTGCCGGTGTTTCTTCCGCTGTCAACCCTTCTGTATTTTCCGCTGCTGTCCTGTCGGCAGTCGTCTGTACTTCATCCGGAAGGTCATCCAGATTCTCCGGAATCTCCAGTCCTTTCTCAACCGCACGGAAGATCTTCATAAATTCCTTACCAGTGATCGTCTCTCTGCTGATGAGATATCCGGCAATCTTATCCAGTGCCTCTCTGTGCTCATTCAGAAGTCTCTTGGCTTCTTCATAAGAATAATGCAGAAGCTGCATAACCTCATGATCAATCTCTGTTGCAGTATCATCACCACAGTTCAGCACCGCACGTCCTGACAAATACTGATTTTCCTGAGATGCCAGTCCCATCAGTCCAAATTTCTGAGACATACCATACTGTGTGATCATTGCCCGTGCGACTTTAGTTGCCTGTTCAATATCATTGGCAGCACCGGTAGTGACCGTATCAAACACAATTTCTTCTGCTGCACGTCCGCCCAGATATCCGACCAGCATTGCTTCCAGTTCTTTCTGGGTATTAAGATATTTTTCTTCCTCAGGTACCTGCATAACATAACCAAGTGCTCCCATAGTTCTCGGCACGATCGTTATTTTCTGCACAGGTTCTGCATCTTTCTGTAATGCATTGACAAGCGCATGGCCAACTTCATGATAGGAAACTATTTTTCTTTCCTGCGGGCTTAAGATACGATCTTTCTTCTCTTTACCAACAAGTACAACTTCAACAGATTCCTGAAGATCTTTCTGCGAAACAGCTCTGCGGCCATTTTTGACAGCAAGGATTGCAGCTTCATTGATCATATTGGCAAGATCCGATCCCACAGCCCCTGATGTAGCAAGCGCAATTGCTTCCAGATTGACCGTTTCATCCAGCATGACGTTTTTGGCATGGACTTTGAGGATTTCCACACGTCCTTTCAGATCCGGGCGATCAACAATGATACGTCTGTCAAAACGGCCAGGACGCAGAAGTGCCGGATCCAGTACTTCTGGACGATTGGTTGCCGCGAGGATCAGAAGCCCTTTTGAAGTATCAAATCCATCCATTTCCGCAAGCAGCTGATTCAGTGTCTGCTCACGTTCATCATTGCCTCCGCCGTAACGTGAATCACGGCTTTTACCGATTGCATCGATCTCATCGATAAATACGATACATGGTGCATTTTTCTTCGCTTCTTCAAACAGGTCCCTGACTCGGGATGCACCTACACCAACAAACATCTCTACAAATTCTGAACCAGAAAGTGAAAAGAACGGTACATTCGCCTCGCCTGCTACTGCCTTGGCAAGAAGTGTCTTACCTGTTCCCGGAGGTCCTACAAGAAGCGCTCCTTTCGGAAGTTTTGCACCAATTGCAGTGTATTTCCCCGGATTATGCAGAAAATCCACAACTTCCTGCAAAGATTCTTTTGCTTCTTCCTGTCCTGCAACATCTTTAAATGTCACTCCGGTTTCTTTTTGAACATAAGCTTTTGCCCTGCTCTTACCAACACCCATGATGCCGTTTCCACCTTTGTTCATCCGCCGCATAAAAAACATCAGCATAAAAAACAGAACTACTGTCGGCAGCAGAACACTGATCATGGTCGAAACAAATTCTCCCATAGCATCCGGCTGCTCATAATGGAATACGATATCCGTTCCCTCCAGACGTTTTGTAAGGGCGTCTGCATCCTCCATCTGGTTTACTTTATAACTTACATTCTGGTAGTAGGATTTCTGGATCTTAGGTACAACAGTCAGCACACCTGACTGAAGAGTAACTTCTTTTACCTGATCCTTCTCTACCATTTCGATAAATTTATCATATGTGATCTCACTGGACTTGTCGCTCATCATATCTGTTACAAAGCTCAGGCATACCAGTGAAATCAGCAGGCAAATCAAAAAAGCCAGAATAGACTGGCGGTTTTTATTCGGTCCCTGATTGCCAGGATTGTTTCGATTCGGACGGTTTCGATCCGGCCGATTGTCCATCTGATTGTTCATTCTTGTCCTCCTCTTGTTATCTTCTTTATTATAAAGATATTTCTTGTATAAATCAACTGAAAAACTGTGATTGTTTGCAGTACATTACTTGCCTGTGAACAGTAAGTGTAGTATACTATCAACGTGATAGCCGGAAGTTTGTTCCGGCTAAATGTGATGGGAAAGGAAAACGATAAATGAAAATTGGATTTGATAATGACAAGTATCTGACCATGCAGTCCGAGCATATTCGTGACCGCATCAGCAAATTTGACAACAAACTTTATCTGGAATTTGGTGGTAAACTTTTTGATGATTATCA
>ERZ826764.3630-NODE-3630-length-11913-cov-12.861528_pt1 | contig 11913 bp, 13 predicted proteins | sample MGYA00519870_ERZ826764 | MGnify/ENA primary metagenome ERZ826764 (study PRJEB31778, sample SAMEA3449239) | human gut metagenome | biome: human gut; feature: human-associated habitat; material: faeces | place: United Kingdom | collected 2010/2012 ...
CCAGAAAGCCGGGACGGTCAAAACGGGTTCCCGATACGCCGTCATCGGTGAAGTGAGTGGGGTTCGGCAGCCCATTCCGGCGGGCAAAGTCCTCCAACATCTTTTTCTGGAAAGAGATTTGTCAAGGGTGCTTTTTACCAAAAAACACGTGTGAGACAACGAAGCGAGTAACACGAATGTTCCGTCTATAATCTGCAATATACCGAGGATAAAAAAGTGGTTCCTTTCGCCTCAAACCGGGCATCCCCCTGGTGAGCTTTTGCCACGGCCCGGATGGAGCTGAGGCCCACACCGGGCGCACCCGCCCGCTTACTGGAGAGGAACTTCCCGTCCTCCTGCCGCGCCTGCCCGTCAAAGCTGTTGTCCATGGTGATGGTCAGGACGCCGTACTCCAGGGAACTGTTCAGCCGGATAAATTTCTTGCCCTCAGCCATGCGTCTGCAGGCTTCCACCCCGTTTTCCAGCAGATTGGCGAACACGACACACAGGGCGCGGTCATCCAGATTTTCGTTCTGCGCGGGGACCGTCAGCCGGGCGGTAAAGGCAATGCCCTCCCTCTTACAGCGGGAGGCGTAGTGGGACACCACCGCATTGACGGTGGGGTTTTCGCAATAATCCCGGACGGCGGCGGGGATGTCCCGGATCAGTTTAGAGAGATAGGCGGCCAGCCTGGGGTTCTCGTCTCCGGCCATGGCCTGGATCGCGGTCAGATGGTGGCGCAGGTCGTGGCGCATCTGCCGGGTCTGTTCGGCGGTCTCCATGAGGAGTTGGCCGCGCTTGCTCTGCTCCGAGGTCTGTATCTCCAGAAGTTCTTTATCAAACATCAACTGCTGCTCCAGAGCTACCTGCCTGCGCAGGCTCTCCAGATATTGCAGCAGGACATAGTAGGTCACCATCACGCAGATCAGCAGACTGACCCGGAAAAAGAGAAATTCCCAGCGTTCCGCGCTGTCCTGCCGGTAGGCGTTGGTGAACAGAATGGTCATCACGGTGAGCAGACCCGGCACCAGCCAGATCACCCGCCACAACCTGGGGGCATCGGTCTGGTAGATCTGTCGCATGGACGGTCCACACACCCGAAACAGCAGCGGCAGGGAGATTGAGCCTAAGAGCAAGGCGCACACGCTGCTCTCCCAGCTCTGGGAGAGGGTGGAAAACAGCCGGACGGTCAGGAAGGACGAAATGCCCCGGATCAGCAGCAGGTAGTCCACCGCGAGGATAAAAACTGAGAGCAGCCGGAAAAAGTCCAGCCGGGAGCAGCAAAGGAAGATCCCAAAGCCGAGGAAGGAAAACAGAATTTCCAGACCGCGAAAGCCGATACCATTGGCAATGCAGGCAGCGGCCGCCGCCGTTTTGCACAGGACATTGCAGAGCATCAGTACCAGCGCCGTCCTTCTGGAGCGCCAGGGAAAGTGCCAGAGCAGAGCCAGGGGCAGGACATGACCGGGCAGCGTGGTGCAGAAAATATAAAATAACTGCTCCATCATCCATCCCCCCTTGTCCGTGCAAACAGAAAGTCCTCATAGGCTCGTTTGGCCTTTGAACGGTTGGAGCGGCTGATGGGGACGTTTTTTTCATCCGCCATCTCGTAGCACTGATATTCCTCGTTGATCCCCCGGACAAAGGCCAGATTGACGCAGTAGCTTTTGTGGGGGCAGAAAAAGGGCTGCCCCTCCAGCTGGGGCAGCAGGTCGGACAGCTTGCCATAGAGCTGGAGCGTGCCGCCGTCCCTGCGATACAGAAACACATGATGGGCCTTCTGCTCCAGATAGAAAAGCTCGGAAAGGGGGATTTTTTGCGTCTCGCCGTTTTGCCGGATGGCCAGCCGGGGGGCGCTGTCCCTTTGCAGCTTCACCAGATGCAGCAGGTCGTTGATGTCTTTTTGCCGTACAGGCTTTTCCAGGTATTTCAGCACCGAAAGGCGGTAGCTCTCCAGGGTATGCTCGGTGCTGGTGGTGGTAAAGGCGATGGGGATTGTTTCGTCCATCTCCCTTATTTTCCGTACCGCCTCCACGCCGGTCATGCCGTCCATATAAATATCCATCAGCAGCAGCTCGAACCCGCCGGGGCGGAACGCTTCCAGCAGCTCCTCACTGCTGGCGAACTGGGCGCAAACGGTGGCGAGGGGGGTCTGTTCCAGCAGGGCGAGCAGGGCTTCCCGTTCCTCCGGCAGATCGTCGCAAATGGCAAGTCGTAGTGGTTCCATGGTTTTTCTTCCTCCTGATTTCCTATTTTACACCCGATGCACAAAAATGTCAATTTGTCAAGTACCAGTTTTGCCGCGGGTTGCGGCATCTCTCGTGCTGGAAAGGGGCACAAAAATCCCATAAAATATTTCTAATAGCGCAACGAGAGCGCCGCCGGAGAAAGGAGAAATCATGGTCAAAGCATACTTTACCGCCTGCGAGCAGGCGTTTCCAGCCAAACGCACCCAGCTGCGGCGGCTCTCCCTGGCCCTGCGTCGGGGCGGCGTGGAGCGCATGGAGCAGCTTTGCGCCATACAGCGGGCAGGACCGGAAAAGTTGTTGGAGATCCGCTCCATCGGGGAAAAGAGCCTGCCGCTGATTGCGGCGGTCTGCGCCCGATATGAAGAAAATAAGACACCATCACAAGGGGGCGCCCCCTTGCGTGAGACAGGTTCCTGTCTGACGCAGGAATGCCCTCCTGCTTTAAGGAGGAAGGAAGATTGAAACAAAAATAGAAGCGGCCACTGGCGCTGCTCTTGTCAGTGGCCATGATGTTTTCCATGTCCGGTACACCTGTGTACGCTGCGGATATGGAAACAGGGGCTTCCGCTGTATGCCCCCATCATGTGCACGATGAGACCTGCGGTTATTCCGAGGGTACGCCTTGCACCCACGAACACACCGACGATTGTTACACCCTCGTGACCCAGTGTGTCCATGAGCATACGGCGGAGTGTTACAGCGACGGGATGCTTCCCGCCGAGGGCGAAGAAAAAGCAGCCGATGCCTGTACCCATGTGTGCAGCGAGGAAAGCGGCTGCATCACAAAAGAATTGAACTGTCCGCACGTCCACGATGAGACCTGCGGCTATTCCGAGGGAAGTCCCTGCACCTTTGACCCGTCGGACTGCGAACTCTGCAACCCGACGGACAGCGGCGAACCGGAAGGTCCGGCGGAATGTACCTGTGAGACCCTTTGCACGGCGGACAGTGTCAATCCTGACTGTCCCGTCTGTTCGGCGGAGGGTGCGGACCTGACCGCCTGCGCCGGAACCGTGGAGGAAGGAGATGCTGCGCCCCAGACTGTCACGGCCTGGGCGGTGGAGGGCGATGTGACGTATCTGTATTATGATACCAATACCAAAACATGGCAAACCGGCACAATATCCAGCGGCGATTACACCACCGCCTCATTCACCGCCAGCAGTTGGGGTACGGCCGGGAATACCACGTGGTATGTAGCCAATAGTACTGGTAACATTGCAGGAAGGAACACCATTCAGGTCAATGGAGACGTCCGCCTGATCCTGGCCGCAGGCAGCAACATTTCACTTATAGACATCCCTCTGAACATCACGGATGGCAGCAGTCTGACCATTTACGGCCAGGATAGCAGCAGCGGCCGCCTGTCTGTGACGCCTTTTAGCGGCAGCGCCATCACCCTGGGCAGCGGCAGCAGCCTGACCATCCACAGCGGTAACCTTACACTCCAGACTGGTCTTGCAACAGGCATTTCTGTAGGCAGCGGCACCCTCACCATCTATGGGGGCTCTGTTAGTACCATAAGTAACCCCCCTGGTATCTCTGTCTCTTCGGGCGGCACCCTTAACATCTACGGCGGTACCCTTACCAGCCGGGATATTTATGCCGGTACAGGCAGCATTACCGGCGAGGCGGGCAGTTCCATCAACATTAACGGCAACGCCGTGATCACGGGGAACATCAGCGGTGCCGACAACGACGATAGCTGGAATGCCATCATCAACAGCACGGTGTACGGCACCGTCACCAACTGCTATTCGGATACCAAGGTGGTCGGGAACCAGGGAGGCAAGGTGAACGGCGGCGGCGTCAAGGACGCCGGGGCTTTCGCCTCCGGCGAAGTGGCTTATCTGCTCAACGGCCCCAGTTCGGACAGCCCCGTCTGGTATCAGAATCTGGACAACGGCCAGACGGTTGACTCCTATCCCGTGCTGGACAGCAGCCACGGCACCGTCTACTGCATTGAAGGAGACCCTGCCTCCTACAGCAACGACCCAAACGGCAATCCTGCCCAGGTCATCAGCGTGGACATCACCTGGGGAGAATTAAGCTTTACTTACAGCGACGGCACCTGGAATCCGGACACCCATACTTATGATGGCGCGGGCTGGAATGTGGATGAAGAAGGTGGTAATTCCATCAAGGTGGAGAATACCGGTAATACCGATGTGAATGTTACTTACGAATACAAGGCAGAAGAAACTGGCATCACCGGCAGCTTCACTGATGGGGAGAACCCGGTTTCCACCCCCGTGGCCCTGCCTGCAAATAACAGCAGCACCGTTTATCTGATTCTGGCTGGCAAACCGGGAAAAGAACTGGAGAAAGCCATCATCGGCAGCGTGACCGTAACGATTGGAGGTGAGAGCGAATGAAGGGAAAGAAAATTTTGATTCCTGTGCTGCTTCTGATTACGTTGATTGCCATCGGCGTAACCATCTGGGCCTTGTGCTTCCGGGACACGGCCCCGGTCCTGGCTCCGGATTACGCCCCGGTGGAGGAGGAATCCAATGCCCAGGCCATTGAGGACGACAGCGGTGAAAAGCTGGAGACTGAAGAAGGCGGCGGGGCGGTAAGCCTCACCTATTCCAATGAGGTCACCATCGACCTGTCCGATAAAGCGGCCAGCCTTGTTTTTGCCAATCCCGGCAAGTCGGTGCAGGATATGGTGGTGCAGATCGTCATCGACGATACGGTGATCGTCCAGTCCGGAACCTTAAAGCCGGGCAACCAGGTCACCACCCTGAACCTGCTGGACGGGGCGGAAAAACAGCTCCAGCCCGGCGGGTATGACGGAAAGTTTGTCGTTTTCTACTATGACCCCGACACCGGCGAAAAAGCCGTGGTCAATACCGAGATCCCTATCACCATTACGGTGCAGGAATAACTAAAACATGATGATTGAGGAGGAACGATCCATGAAGAAATTGATTGCAACCGCTCTGGCATTGACTATGACCCTGAGCCTGAGCACCACCGCTCTGGCCGGCGGCAATGTGGACGGCGCCGGCCTAGGTTCACAGGATATTAATGTCACCGCCAAATACAACGACGGTGTCAAGGAGCCTACCGTGTACAGCGTGGATCTCACATGGGAGGATATGACCTTTACTTACAACGAATCCGGCACCAGAACCTGGGATCCGGACACCCACACCTATACGGATACCACCTCTGCCGGTTGGGATAAGTTCACCGCTGCGGTTACGGCCACCAACCACTCCAATACAAAAGTTACGGTCAGCTTTACCTATACCCCGCAGGGCGATACCGGCGTGACTGCCTACATGAGCAAGCTCAGCTTCATATTGGCTGCCGGTGTGGAAAATTATCCTGACGACGCTTCCACGAACAGCTCTGCTCTGACGATCGACGGCAACTCAATGCCCAACAGTTCCGTTACCGCAGAGGGCGTTACCATCGGTACCATCACGGTCACCATCGAGTAACAGTAGAGCTATCATAAAGTAGAGAATATCATGAACATGAAAAAATTGGTTTCCATGCTGGTTGCCGCCGCTCTGGTTTGCACCATGAGCACCACTGCCTTTGCCGCAGATCAGGACGGCGTAGGCACCGGCAGTTACTCCGCTGATGTCAAGGGTACCTATCAGGCTGGCGGTTCCGGCGCTGTTGTATACAGCGTGGACATCGCCTGGACCGACATGAGCTTTACTTATACCGGCGCCGGTGGAGGTACCTGGGACCCGGAGACCCACCAGTATAGCGGAAGCTCTGAGGGGGCCTGGACTGCCAGCAATGACTCCATCACCGTGACCAACCACTCTAACGCCGCAGTCAAGGCCACTGCTTCCTATCAGGCCGAAACCGGCTATGAGAGCACCACCATGACCTTCGGCAACAACGGGGCCACGGTAGCTACCGCCGTGGGTACAGAAGTTGCTTCGGCTCCCAGCGCCACCATCACCGTTACCCCCAGCGGAACCCTTGCCGAAAGCGCCAATGGCGGCAAGATTGGTACCATCACCGTAAGCATCGCTGCTGCGGGGTAATCAACAGCTTCAGTTGTCAAGGGGCAGGAAAAATCCGTCCCTTGACCTCTGATGTCCGGGCATTGGCTCAGCCAGTGTCCAGACATGAGGGAAAGGAGTGTGGTGTCGTTTTGGCGCAGCAAAAACATAGAAAAAATTGGGCTGTACCCGTTTTGGTGATAGTCTGCCTGCTGTGTCTGGCGATGATGGCCGCAGCTCTGGTATATACACAAAGCCCCGCACAGGGGGAATTTACCCCGCCGCCTTTCGAGGCGTCAGCTGTGAGCGGTACCCCGGAAGTACCGGAAGAACTGGGCTGGCAGGAGCTGGACGCCCAGGCATTCCAGGTGGGAGTATGCGGGGCTGTCGTACTGGAAGGCAGCCAGGCCGACGTGTGGCTCACCAATCCGGAGAGCAACATCGTTTGGCTCAAGCTGCGGATAATGGATGAAAATGGAGCTGTTCTGGGTGAGACCGGACTGATCCGGCCCGGGGAATATGTGCAGTCCGTCATCTTTGACACGGTCCCGGCGCCCGGCACGGCGATTTCCATGAAGCTGATGGCCTATGAGCCGGAGACATACCATTCCGCTGGTGCTGTCACTCTGAATACCACGATACAATCAGGAGGCTGAGATGAAGAAACTGTTTCAGACTATTTTTGTGTCGGCGCTGTCTGCCCTATTGTTTACGATGCCGGCGTTTGCCGCCGCGCCGGAACCGGAGGAAATTCCGGTGGTGGCGCAATCTGTTCAGGAGACAGCATGGGCAGAAGCCCCTGTCGTAGATGGTCAGGACAGCGTCCAGCTGGAGGATGGCGTACAGGTTACGGTGAGCGGCCAGGCACTGGATGGATTGACCCTTGTGGTGTACCAGATCCCCCGCAGCGATGAACAGGCCTGGGCGTGGATGGAATCCTGCATGGAGAAATACGGGACCAATCTGTACCCCCTGGATCTGTCTTTTATGGACAGCCAGGGCGACCGGGTAGAAGTCCAGTCCGTTATTACCGTTACTGTGACCTACACGGGTGACTATCAGGCCCCGGCGGTGTTCTATCTGGCTGAGAGCGGAGCTGTCACAGAGATGGAATCTCAGGCACAGGGCACGGCTGTTACATTTACCACCAATCACAACAGCTATTATGTGCTGGCAGAGACAGAAGAGGGACATACGCCTGTAGAACCGGGTGACCCGGACGAGGATGGCTCCGGCCAGCCCTCTGACGGGGACACATCCCAGCCCGGCGACACGTCTCAACCCGGTGACACGTCTCAGTCCGGCGGTTCGTCTCCCCAGACAGGAGATGACAGACAGCCGTTGGTATGGTGGGCACTCCTGCCGGTGTCTGGGGGAGCCCTTTTGATGATCCTTTTCCGTGCCAAAAAACAAAATGAGAATTAATCCGCAAGGACTATCGTTGAAAACAGCTCGGGAATGCGTAGAGAGCCACTTAAGAGCTGCCATTATATTATAGAGAGGGAACGGCATACGATTTACCGTTCCCTCTTTTTGCTCTTTTTCTTTTGAGAAGTCTGCTGTCCTTTCTGCGCTTGCCGCACCATCCTCCGCACGGCCTGCCGCTCCATATCTTCATGAAGCATCCGGGAAACCGCCTTTTTGCTGTCAAACATCAGCAGCGGGCTGTATTTCTCGCCATAAACCTGCTGTGCCCGGTTCTCCGCCTCCTGCTCCTTGCCGGGGCGGATGGCCTGTTTTGCTTCGTAGAGCTGCACCAGGTCAAAGCCCTGTGCCTGCTCCCGAAGCCCGGCATACTCAGTCAGGGCAGCGTCCAGCTCGGCAGAATATTTCTGTTCCTGTTCTTCCAACCGTTTCAGGCTCTGTTCCATGGCGGCGATGTCTTTAGGAAATTTATCGGCAGCATCTTCCTCGGTATATGCCAGCGATGCCAGAAGCATATTTTTCTCCGAACGCAGTTCCTCCAAATCCTCTGTCAGTGCCGCAATCTTAGCCGCCAGTTCCCGATGCCGGAACACATGGACAGCGGAAAGAGCCTTTTTCTCGGAAAGCAGGCTGCGGCGCTCCTTCGTCTTATCCCGAATGTCCTTTGCAAGCTGATTGTACTGTGCGAGGGCAGGGCGCAGCGTATTCAGCGAAGTGTTCAGGCGTTCCTTGCCTTTGCGGAGATACCCCAGCTGATAACAGAACAGCAGCAGATTTTTACGCAGATTCTCCATGGCCTCGGCAAGTGCCGGAAGGGTGTTCTTGACAGTCTGCGTCAACTTCTGAACAGCAGACTTCAACTCCCGTAGCAGGGCGTTGTCGGCCTTGATCTGCCGGTTCAGTTCACAGCGGTCGGAGATGATGCCGCGCCGCTCCAACGCCTGGGCCGCCACACCCTCGTGGATCGTGGGCCGTTCCTCCAGGCCGCGCTCGGCATGGCTGCGGTGGTCGATGCGTTCTTCGTGCCCGGTGCGCTCCAGATGGCGGTTTGCCACATCTGCCCATGCAGCCCGCCACAGGACAAGCTGCTCGTCGCTGTTCCAGCGTTCCGTGATGGGATTTTGCCTGCCGAACTTGGTGCTTTTGGGGTACTTGGACACCCGTTCATAGCCCTGTGCCTGCGCTGCGGACGGGGCCAGATACACCTTCTTTTTTCCTACCTTATATTACAGAGGGTGGTTAGCTGATTGAGATTTCTGCCGATGGCTTTCTGCTCTTTCAGCACACCGTCCAGTCCCTCGATAACGGTAATCCGCTTATTCAGCGCAGAGGCGGTGATAAACTCGGTGAAGTTCATATTTGCCTGTTCCGCTTTTCGTTTGATTGCTCTGTGGTCGCTTTCGCTGAAACGCATAGCGACCATTTTGGTCTTGTTCTTGGTTTTGTTTACCTCGCTTTCCGCAACCGTGGGATTGCTAAAATAATATGGGGGTTCGGGGTTGCCCCGACAAGCTGTTTGTAGGGCGGTGCCGTGTGCGGCGGCGTCTATACAAACAATATGCTTGCCTATCCCTACGGGATAGTTTTCTTCTGCTGTCGTGTATAGCATATCGCTTTTTCGGGAATATTACCGTCAGACAATAGCGGAAGTGTACCCGTACACTTGCAGAGAACGGATACGGTATCGTCCCCAAAACGATGCCGTCCGTTATTCTGTTTTCGCTCCCTGTTCCATTCTCACAACCTTTCCAATGCTTTAATGGGGACAAAAAAACAGCCCCACATATCCACAGCAAAATAGACCGTCTCAAAGCGCACCAAAGCGGAAGGTTGCGCACACGTTCACGGCGTATGCTTGATATGTAAGGCTGTATAGTTCAAATACAGTTTTCTATTCAGTTGTCAAAGTAAGTTCCTCGCCGCCGATCTCAACCGGCGGTGTGAAGCGGTGCGGCTCCTACAGCTTAAAAGCCGTGCTTCACTTTGAGTAAGCTCATTATACCATAAATTTTGGAAACTGTCAATACATCCACCGTGACGGTACGAAAAGTATATACACGGCAGAGAAAAAAGCAAGAAAAATGCGAAGTCGCTCCGTTGTCCAGACTTGTCGCAGATCGGCTACGGTCAGTCCTGCTCGGTAGCATTTTCAAAGGCTGATACATACTGTGGCTCGGCTCACGGATCGCTGACCTTAATGGGAAACTATGACCGTAATTCGGATGATGAAAAGAAAATGAACCTCATTCCGAAAATGATAAAAATGACCGTCATTCGCAAACGCTCGCCGCCCAACCATTCCGAAATGATAATCATATTCGTCATTTTGAAATGATATAATGACCGTCATTTCAAAAAGCCATTCAGATTTATTTTTGATTTATGACGGATTTATCCGTTCATTTTCAAATGATGCCGGAATCTCGTTTTCGGTATGATAGGAGAACCTTCCTTTCGGAATGACAGGGGGAACATTCGACTATGACTGTCCTGCTCCCTCATTTCGGAAGCAGGGGGGATTTACCTCTTATCATCACGAAAAAGAACGTCATTTTCTTTATCATAAAAAATGGTGCAAAAAGTGGTGCATAACAAAGCGAAAATCATCTAAAATCATTCCGAAATTTTATCATTCCGAAAGGAAAGGTCATTTTCTATGATTTTTGATAGATAGTCATAAATAAGCGCAAATCATAGGTGAACTTCGTTTTTTTCCAAGGGAACTTCGTTTTTTGGTGGGTGCAACAGGGTTTCACCCACCATCAAACCCGGTTTTTTGAGAAAATTATCTATCATAAATCCTAAAGGGGAAGCGTATTTAAAATCGAAGTTCCAAATCCGACAGCGTCGTAACGGCCGTCATCTGTACTGCCATACGACCGCCCGAAATGCCATAGGTGCGGTCATCCCGCGCCAATTCTAAAGCGGGTACACTTTTCCCCGGTTATTACCCCTGTTACATTCCCACTTATAAGGGTCAAAAATGACCGATTACCCCCCCTGTAAACTGGATCTTAGACAATTTCCTACTCCTTCTTTATGTTAAAAAGATAAATCGGCAGAGGTCGAACAGTGGTGTGAACTTCAATATGTGTTTCTGAGCCAAAGAAGCAGTCTGCCTTTCTGCGGACTATAGCAACACTAAATATGCGCCATTTTAAATTCAAAGATAAAAGTGTGCTGGTTGAAGACAATATACGCCATGTGTGTATGCAACCAAATTATAATTGAGTTTCTACACCTATTGACAAAATTAAGTAAATATGCTATTATACAAGTGAAAGGAATTATTAAGCAGGAGTATTTCTTATGAAAAGGCACACTTCATGCAGAATTCACGAGATGTTTTTTCAATACCATTATTTAAATCAATTTGAAGAATCTTATTCACCACATTTTCTTCAAAAAACACGTGTTTCAATGCACTCCAAAATTATAAAATCAAATATGTTATGTTAAAAACAGCCGAAGAGCTCTTTCATAGGACCTTTTTGCGCTGTTTTTGTTTTTGGGAGAAAGTCATATGGCAAGAATTGCACTCATAGGAAAAAATTCTATTCAATACGTAACACTACTTATAGACATTTGGAACAGCGGTGATTGCGCCGTTCTCATTGATTGGCAAACTCCCTTTTATACCGCGATAGAAATGATGCGAGATGCCGGCGTTACCTCATGCTATGTGCAGGCGGGTCTCTGGGACAAATACGATTTAAATGCGTTTTCTGAGATTGAAATGCAACATTTTTCGGTAGATAACGCTATGACGTTTGAGTTACCCACATGTATATACGATAAATTCCATGCCAACTACGATTATTCGGAAGCCGTGGTTATATATAGTTCAGGAACAACCGGGAAATCAAAAGGCGTTATATTATCTCATTTCGCAATCAACACTAACGCTGATGCTATTATTGGCTATATGAACCCTTCGCCATCGAACGATTCCATATATACTGTTAGACCTCTCTCGCATTCATCAACGTTAACCGGAGAATTATTGGTTGCACTTAAATCTCGCACAAAATTAATTATTGCTGCTTCCGCTATCCTACCACGCCGTATTTTATCCGAGACGAAGCAACACGATGTAACGATTCTATGTTTAAACCCGACGCTTTTATCGTTCCTATGCGACGATGTAGAACGGAAATACTACGACTTATCTGGTGCTAGAATATAAATAGTGCAAGTCAAAATGAGAAAATTCCAAATAGACAATACATGATACAATAGAAGTATCGTACTGAAGGAGGATCTCATTATGGCAAAGCAACATGACAAAC
>ERZ826764.3637-NODE-3637-length-11874-cov-7.674338_pt1 | contig 11874 bp, 11 predicted proteins | sample MGYA00519870_ERZ826764 | MGnify/ENA primary metagenome ERZ826764 (study PRJEB31778, sample SAMEA3449239) | human gut metagenome | biome: human gut; feature: human-associated habitat; material: faeces | place: United Kingdom | collected 2010/2012 ...
GCACCGCCCCAGCCGTATTCATTTTTCAGAAAGTCGGCATTTTCCTTTGCAGACAAGCTCTTTTGGAACTGCTCATAGATTCGCATTTTTCCCTCAGAGATGCCGCTGCCACGGGTGAGAACAGCGTCGATAATCTCCTGAGAAAAGGAAAAAGCAGAGGGTTTCATTACCTCTGCTTCGTAATTGAGCATTAAGCTCATCTGCCCGTCCATAGAGGGCAAGGGTTTCATTGTGTCCTGAAGCTCTCCGAGAAGTCGCATTGCTTCAAAATGTTTGGCTATCACGCCCCAGTCGTAAAAGCTCTGCTTTGTACGGCTTAAATAGCTGCCCTCCCAAAGCTGAAGCACATTCTGATAAGTCTTGTAGCCGACTCGTCTGCCGTCGCCCAGTATCACTTCGGTGTAATCATTATTGAAAATGCCCTTGATATACTCGGTGCGCTTGTCCTCGTCGGCTACACTTTCATAAAATGCTCGGATATCATCTTTGGTGGCTTTCAGGTGGGGTGTGGTTGCAAGGATTTCACGGATAGTATCATCGTGACCGAAGAACGGAAGGCTCTTGTCCTCGTTGCTTCGGTCGTAATACTCTAAGCGAAGATTACTTCCTTCATCACGATTTCCTGAACTCGGCTCTTCAGGTTGTTCATCTTCCGAACCCAACTCATCATATCCGTCGCTTTCAGGCTCTCGGTCAAGCCTTCCTTCGCCGCCATCTCTTTCGTCAGGCGTTCCTCCATTTCGGTCGCCGTCTGTTCGATCTGCGTCAGATGCTCGCTCAGCTTGCAGCTCGTCAGGAGATTGTAGTACAGAACCTTGCGGTTCTCTTTCAGGTACTTCGCTCTCATTCGTGAGTACCGTCCCATCAGCGCTTCCGGCTGCTCCGGCAGCTCCAAATTGGGCAGTCTGTAATCGCCCTGCATCGTGTATGTCAGCTCGTTCATTTTGTGGACTCCTTTCTGTGTTTTGATTTCTGCCTATATTGTAATCAGGCTTTCTGTTTTCTGCAATTATGCGATTTTGCCTTTCAAGGGACATCACTGTTTTTGCAATCTCGGTAAGTCCCATTTCGGCAATGTCGCTGGTGGCAAAGCCCAGGGCATTAAGCGTACCGGGCGTATTGAAATTGATAATATCCTCAAAGTCCTCACGCTCGAAATAGTCCTCCGTATCAATGCCGAGCCGTTCCATCATCATATATGCCACACTGTTGGTAACAACTTTTCTGTATATGGTGGAAATATTGTCCTCGTCCAGTTCCTCCAAGAAGCTGTCGTTTACAGAGTATAGCAAATCACGGGTATAATCGGGAAGATTATCCTCGGCGGCATTTTGTGCCGCACTCATAACTGCGTCCGCAAGGCTTTGACTGTTATCCAGCGTTCCAAAGGTGCTTTCAAGGGTTTCGGTGATTTCCTGCTCATATTCCGGCTTCATTTCCCAAATAGGAACGGGGCGGGAATACTTGCTCGGATGGGTGTCGGAAATGTCAAAGTAATGGATAAGACGCTGGCGGCTTCTGCTTGCATCGTCAAAGACCGCAATACCGGTCGCACCTCGATTAACCCATCGACCGAAAGTGCCGTTCCAACGCTCAATTTCAAGAACTGCGGTAGCGTCCGGTCGCTGTGCGAACACCAAAAGCTGTTCATCGAAGCGCAGCTTATAGTTTCGGCAGGCAGAAGTCAAAAAGGCTTCCCAATTTTGCGGAGAGGATACCACCGTCTTGCAGGTACGGTCGTACAGTTCGGAAATAAGGTCATATTTACGAGCCATCGGGAAACACCTCCTTATCTTTCATAATCTTTGTTCCGTTTTGGCTTTACAAGTTTTCCATTTTCGTCATAGTTTTTCGGATCGGCCGCAGGGACTTTCCACCCAAACATAGAGCCTGCCTTCATTGCTTCGGCTTGCCCCTTTGTAACACCAAGCTTACGGTTCATAGAGTCGGCAAGCTCTTTCATTTCACCGGGAACGCCGTCTGTCAGGTCTGTTTTGTAATAACCGGTTTCGCCTTTTTTGATAATACCGATTTCATTGCTTGTCGGCAAGTACACATAGCATTGCTCCGGCAGAGAGGAGCGAAGCGGAATAACAGTATTGCCGTTTTGCTCCATTCTCTCGGCAAACTCACAGATATGATAGAGATTGTCGCCCACCTCAAGGTGGTAATCGTCGATATATCTGCACTCTCTGTCGTAATGCTCGCCGCTGCTTAAAGTTATGCGGATTTTATCTCCGTCAGGGATAGTGAACTGCTCTTTGTAGTGCGGATCAATAAAGCGGATACCTTTTTCGGCTTTTTGCAGATGATTGTCAAGCCACTCTCGCTGATAGCAATAGCAGTACAGATTGTACTCTCCACGGTTGGAATTTAACCGCATTAAATATGAATACTGTTCGGTATCAACACGGACGCCGTAATGATTACGGTCATCCTCGTAGCTGCTTTCGGGGTGTTCATAGCAGAATTTTGTCATAGCGCTTCTGCCGCTTAAAAATTCGCCGTCCCCGAAACGGTAGGAGTTTATCACCAAGTCAAATTCCTTTTTGAAATCGTCGGTCTTTAAGTCCTTTCTAAAATCATTCCAAGTGGAATAAAACTCTTTTCCCGTACTGCCGAAATCTGCTCTCAAATACCCGATAAGTCCCGTCTGCATAGAAATCTGCTGGCTTTGACGGAAGGTATATTTTCTTTCGGCAGGGTTCATAATTCGGTAATCCATATTTTCACCTCGCTCTCTCGATATTCTTCTTTTGCCGGGGAATATCGAACCCGTAAACGGCGGCAATTTCATCACCGAGCCGCCTTGTCACTCTCGTTATATCGGCTCGTGTTGCCTTGCCATCGTAAATCTTTGCTTTGAGATTTTCAATCTGACTGTCTGTTGCGGTGTCCTTATACACCCGATAGAGATAATGATTTGTCCCGTCGTGATGAACGGCGTCGGCACGGAGATCTCCGTACTTATCCACATACCACTCGCACATATCCATTTCGGAATACAAACAGTCTTTGATATTGCCTGTCTTGATTTCCGCATACCCGTCATAACGACCGTCCCAACGCCCGATGTCCGCCACAACCAAGATGGGTTGTGAGAGCTGAACATTCAGGTTCATACGCTCGTCACCGAGATAGTCGGAATTGATTTCGTACATTTTCTGTATCAGTTCATCTTCGGACAGGTCGGGGTACTGTTCTTCAAGGTCTGCTCGCCAGTCCTCAAAATCAAGGTGAATATCGCTCCAGATAATATGGCGGTCATTCTGCTTGCTGCTCATCTGTACCACCGCCTAAGTAGGAGAACAGCTTGCCCGATTTGGTTGCTTTCTGAAGCTCCATAATCACCGTCATATCCTGAATGGTGATATTCGGGATTTTCAAAATGCTTTCCATAGAAAGTCCCTGCAAGTCCTTTTCGGTTCTGCATTTCGCATCAAAGAGCTTGTTTAAGACTTTGACCTTCTGCTGAAGGGTAATTGTATCTTTCATAGGTCTGTACCTCCTTATCGTTCTTTGTCTTTTTCTTTATGGCTTCGGCTCATAGCGGCAATTTTTTCTTTTGCCCAGTCCGGCATACATTCGGGCTTTACTTCGCCCATAACATCCATTCTTTCATATCGGGTGTTTTTCCCGGTATGAAGATTGGTGCAGAACACAGCGCTTCCACGGCTGTTTGCCGAAGCACCGAAACCGCCTGTAACCAAGTAGAGCTGTCTGTCGGCTCTCTGAAATTCAGGCTTTAATACCTTCGGATCAATGGCAATAACCTTGCCGTTGATGTCTTTGGAATAGTGGTCGGGGATACAGTCGGCTTCCGTTATCAGAGTGATTGGAATATCCAGCTTTTTGACCTGCTCCTTGAACAGCTCCGCTTCATTGGCAACACGGCTTCCGAAAGTGTGGGCAATTTCGATATAGTCATCGCTTACCACACATTCCTTGCACAGTTCAAAAAGGTCGTTTCGCTCTACAAAGCCGCACAAAAATGTCTCTCCGTCCGTGCTTTGCTCATTGGAAGCCAAGATAACTTCCTTTTCGCCCACATTGACCGAGCTGAGTACCGTATAATCTCCGATCATTCGTTTTTCCTTACCCATTGCTTTACCCTCCGTTAATGTTGATTACGATTACAACAGAGCCGCCCTGTTCGTTGGCGCTATTACGGGAAAGCTCAGGAAACAGGGACTGCACACGCTGCCTTGCTCTGCGGATAGACTCAAAGCACGGAAGTCCGTATGCCTTGTAGTTATATGCCAAATCTTCAAGTGGCAGCTCGCCTGCTCGAAGATAGTCGGCAAAGCGGTTGTAGTAACGGTAGAAAAGCAGCATATCCTCATTTCTCGTTTCGGGGCAGTCCCGAAGAATTTGCAGAACCCGGCTTTCAACTGTTTTCATTGTTTTCATAGGCTCCTCCTTGAAAAGAATAAGGGGACGGAGTATTTCATCCGCCCCCCGTAGGTTATTTCTTCTTTCTGTTTTTTACCTGAAGAAAGATAAAGCCGCCAATGATAAAGGCGACCAAAACGATTGCGATAATTGTTTTCGGCTCCATTATTCAGCATCCTCCTTTTTCTTTTTTCTAACGCCCGCATAGACTGTCACGCCGATACCGGCAGCGGAAGCACCGAGCAGGGCAAGCCAAAAACCGAGCTTGCTGTTATCTCCGGTTTTCGGAGTGTCGATGACAACATTGTGCATTTCCACAATCGTGGTGGAGTCGGTCATAACATTTGCTTTTTTGTCGGCAGGTCGTGAATACGGTGCAGATACCTCGTCGGCTACCTCGGACACGGTGTATTCACCGATACGAAGTCCCTCGATAAAGATTTCGCCATTCTCATCGGTTTTGAGCGTTACATCATAGCCGTTTGCTCCGGTAATACGGAAAGAGAAGCCTTCCACCTTGCCGTCAGAAGATGTCTTGACGATTTTCAGGTTTCCTTTCATTGCCTCGTTGATAAAGCCAACGCCCGCCTTGTTCTCCACAGAATAGGTCATACTGTCCGTTTCAATGAATACGGGATAAATGCCTGTATCAAGCAGGAAGCCCTCCGGCGCTTTGGTTTCCTTTATGAGATAGTGACCGTAAAGCAGGTCTTTCATCTCATAAATTCCTGCTTCGCTTTCGGTAAGAGTGCCGATCAGCGTATCACCGTCATCCGGCTTTTCGTCAGCGTTGTTGTCCTGATATACTTCAAAGGTCGCTCCGGTCAACTTGTTGTCGGGGAAGTCTGCATCCACTTTGGTAAGCGTGATATTGCCACGAACAAACTCGTTTACGATTTCGATTTCGACAACCTGTTCATTTTCGGCAATGTTCACTTCATATAAGGTTTCGTTCAGTACAAAGCCTGTCGGCTGCTCGATTTCTCTTACATACCAAATACCGAAGGGAATCTGCTCAAAAGAAAAACTGCCATCGTCTTTTGAAGTGACAGTCATCAATGCGTTTCCCTTTGTAAATTCGGTATCGTTGTACTTAAAGAGTCCGATCAGCGCACCGCCGAGAGGTTCGCCGTTTTCATTGACCTTCCTGCCGGATACAGAGCCGTAGATGAGGTCGTTTTCGATTGCTTCGCCGTCATTGACCGCAAGCTGAACCTTTGCGGTTTCCTGTCCCGCATACTCAAAGGTTACGGGGTACTTGGTATCAGAGAGGATATAATGCTCATCGGTGGCAAGCTCTTTTACATAATAACTGACCATAGGCAAGTCGGTTTTAACCGTACCGTTTCCGCTTTCATCAAGGGTAACGATTTCAATTAAACCGTCAGCAGGGATAGAAGTACCGCTTGCAGATACAAGCTCCTCTGCTGCAAACAGACCGAAGCTGATGTTTTTCAGTTCTCCGTTCTGTCCGATACCGAAAAGGTCGCTTGCTTCAAGCGTTTTCTTCAAGCTGATTTCAACCTTCTGTCTTTCATTCACGAAAGAAGTGGCTGTTTCCGTCACGGAAACATTCTGTCCGGCATACACAAGCTCTGCGGTATGGATTTCATCATTCAACACCATACCGTAAGGTGCTTTGATTTCTTTGACTTCATATTTGCCGAGATAGAGTTCACGGCTCTTGGCAAGTCCGTCCTCGTCCGTAGTAACGGTATCCACAACCTCGCCATTTGTGAAGCGTACTGTTCCGTCAGGCGTGATAATATCCTCGGCTGCACGGATTTCATAAACCGCACCCGAAAGTCCGGCGGTTTCATAAATCGGCTGATAGATTACCTCGGCATCCTCCGAGCCGCTTACGCTTACTCCGTAGAACACTTCGCCGGTTTTCTCTACGGTGATTGTGCCTTTCTGTGCCATATTCGGCTTATCCACTTTAATCACTGTAACCCCGCTTTCTTCGGTAGCGTTATCCTGCGTTACATCGAAGTACACAGGAGTGCTGTCGAGAACATATCCATAGGGAGCCTGAACCTCAACAAGAGAATATACCTTGACGTATTCCAGCTTCGCCGGCGTCACAAGACAGCCGTTTGCGTCGGTGTAAAAGGTGTCGATTGTTGTCGGAGTCGGGTAGGTAAAGGACATCGTAACAAGATTTCCTGTCGGATCGTAAAGTTGAAAGCCTGCTCCGGCATAAGGAATGGTCTTGCCGCTTTCTGCGTCCACCTTGACCACCTTGATATAGCTTTCAAAGTTTGCATTGTTGATAAGGTAACGGTAGGTCTGTCCATTCTGAGCAATGAACACATCAAAGTCCTTCATCATTTCACGGCCTTCCCAGCCGGAAGTCTGATGAACGGTATATACGCCGTAAGGCATATCCTTTGTCTGTCCGAAGCCGTTTTCGTCGCAGACGATAATATCTCTCTCATCTTCCTCAGAAGCGGTATAGTTTCCTGCGGATTTGAGGTAGATTTCAAAGGTTGCACCGCTTTCAGGCGTTTCAATCTTGGTTTCTCCATCGTCGGTATGCTTGATGATGGCGATATTGCCCTTGATAACCTGCTCGTTAACATCGTTTGCAGTCTGATTGTGTTCCACGGTATAAAGCTGCGGTTCAGCACCAACCTTATGGATTGTGGTGTCAAGCAGATAGCCCTCGGACGGAGTGATTTCACGGATTGTCCAGTCGTCATCACAGATATATTCCTTTGTGGTAAACTGACCGTTCTTATCCGTTACATACTTGTCCACAAGGGTTTCGCCTTTATAGATACCGTAAACTGCTCCGGCAAGGGTAGCGTCGCCCTGCGGTGTGCCTTCCTCTCGGTCGCTCTTTGTTACGGTTACGCTGAACTTTTTGAGAATGTTCGTGAAGTTCCTTGTAGTTACTTCTTTCCAGTTAATCGGTGAGGTCTGATTTGCCGGCACGACATAACGGATTGCGGTATCAACTTTCTCAATGGTGTATGGGGTAGTACCACTGATAAGCACATCGCTGAACAAAGCGACGCCGTTTTTATCTGTTACGGCATATTCATCGACCTCAATACCGGCAAGGGAAGTTCCGTAAAGGCGAAATGTGACACCCTCAACCCAACTATCCTTCGAGGATTTGATAACCTGAAGATTACCTCTTTTGAGAACATTATTGAAGTTGACCTTTGCCACTTGCCCGGCAACGACAGTTATTCTGTGAATCTCCTGCGGAACATATTTGTCGATAGACTGTTCCGTTATCGTGTAAACGCCGAGCATAAGGTTATCAAGCTGGAATTTACCGCCGTTAGCGGTTGTTACCGTCTGATTGACTCCGTTACCGCTGATAGTAAACTTAATGCCGTCAACCTTGCCGTCCTCACTTGTCTTGACAATCTGACAAGAACCGTAGCTGACCTTCATTTTTACAAATCCGCTGACAAGGTTGCTGACTTTCTGAACATAAGTAACCACATCCTGAATACCTTTGCCGTTCTGATGGATACCGTCAGTCCATACAACTACACTTCTGCGGATACCGTTTTTCTTTGTGGCTTTGATTGTAAATTCCTTGCTTGGTGCGGTATCCATTGAAACAGTCAATTTATTCACACTGGTTGAAAAAGATACACCGTCAATATTTGCCGAGAAGGTATAATTGCCAAGCACTCCGTTTGAGTCGGTAAGAGTAGTAACATACTTGCTTCCGTCCCATTTGAGTTCGTTCACCTTTGCAGAACCGCTTGACCTTGTGCAGAAGCTCGGAACTTTTGTGTGGTTCTGAACGCTTATTACCATACTGTTGTAGTAAGACAAGATTTTACTGCGGAGAGGGTGTCCGGAACTGACACAGCTTAAAACCGCATCGCAGCTTCCGGGCGAAACGTGATTGAAGCTTGCGTCTCTTTCTCCGACAATCGTTTCCCAAATCAGAATCTGTGTGGCATAAGCGTGTGCAATGCAGTTAGCATCGCTTTCGTTTTGAGAGTTCCAACTTGTGGAGAGACTACCTCGATAGCCGTACTGTAAGATACGACCGATAAGCAGGCGAATATCATCACCGGAAATAGTTCCGTTAGGACTAATATCGTTGTAGAAGTTTTCGCCCTTTTCGGTAAGTGTGTCTCCAGTCCGCTGACCTGTACCCGGCTCAATACAGTAGGCGATATTGCCTGAATATGAGCCAATGGCACGAAGTCCCGTATGGGCAGTCGATAACCCTTTCTAAACGTTCATATAGTTGAGATTGCCGTGTCCCCATTGACCGTTATTGTTAGTATCTCCGCTTCGGGGATAGTCAACAAGTACACATCGGCTTTTTCTCCGATGGCTGCAAAGGCTGTCGTCGCCCCAATGCTCATAAAAGCAGGAAGGCTCATAACCGTCGCAAGCATAAGTGAGACGGCTTTCTTTAACTTTGTTTTAACCATTGCGTTTTCCTCCTTGAAATGCAAAAACGCACCGATTTTACTCAGTGCGTCTGCTTTAAGATTTTTTATTTTAGCAGTAGCCGATATAGATGTTGTACTCCGTATCGGCTGCCTTTTCTGTCCATATCCACACAGCGGTAAAGCCCTCGCTGTTCTTGTATCGGTTCAGTCTGCTTTCAATATCAGACTTGATACCGCTTCGGTTTGGATTTGCAGATATGGGGTTGTCTCAACATTCCGTCGTCGTGCTGTCAAGGGAAAGACCTATGCTCACAGCATACTCTTTTGCGTAGCTCACATAAGGGCTGACATCAAAGACTTGCTTTGGCGGTTCTGCCGGTTTTTCAGCCGGCTTTTCTTCCGACTTCTTTTCGGTAGTCGTTTGTCCTTTTGGCTGTTCCGGTTGCTTTTCGGGTACAGCCTGCGTCGGTGTCTGCTGCGGTGTTTCTGTCTTTGGCTTTTCGGTTACTGGATTATCGGCACTTTTTTCTTCAGCCGGTTTTGTCTGAACAGTTGCGACTGTCTGACTTTCTGCGGTTGATTGGCTTTCATCTGCCGTAATCGTTGCTTTTTCACGAACTGCTGACTTTTCCGTTTCTTCCTGAGAATGCGTTTCAGTATTACCAGCCGGAAAAGAAGTCTCTGTTTTCGTAATCTCCTGTGCAGCTTCTTTGGCTGTGTTACCGTTGCAACCTACAAGAAAAATCATAAGGCAGGCAAGAACGCAAGTTATCAGCCTGTTTTTCATATTCATCGCTCCTTTCGCCTTAATCGTAATCAAATCCGGTCAAAACATCAAAGGTGCGAATAGCTGAACTTTTCAGCATAACAGACATTTTGCTTTCACTCCAAATGTGCGAACCCTTTAATAGACAGCTATAAGTTATAGAGATAGATAAATTCAAGGGAGATTGAATATATTTTTCAGCAGGCAAATAGCTGGTATATAGGGGTTAGAGTGTGAGAAAGGGTGAAGGCTATCGGCTGTCTTGGTCGGCTCTGCTACGCAAAAACTTGTTGTAATGCTCCAATGCCTTGCACACAAAATCCTCCGTCTGACTTATGGGAATGTTCTTTGGGATAAGCTGTCGAACCCTGTCGCCCCTCAAAACGATTTTCTCATTTTGGTTTGGCTTTTACTCCGACATAATTGACTGTACCGCTTCCGTTGTGAGTTTACCTTCTTCAAAGAATTTTCGCATACGGATAGTTTGGTCGTGAGACGGAGTAGCGTCGTTCAGGTCGATTTCATCAACTACATCACGCTGACTGTCCTCATCAAGATAAGACAATTCAACTGCCGGTCGCATTTTAATTCGCACCTCATCAACATAGTCCAACAGTTCGGGAACAAGTTTTGTAAGGCGAATATATCGGTGAATCTGATTTCTACTGTCGCCACATTCTTCGCTCATCAAATCAAGACTTTGCTTTCCACGTAAATCAATCCCCATTGGGGATGAATTATCTTTACTTGGTCTGCCCGCCTGTCTTTTCATTGCTTCACTTCTCATTTTATAAGCAAAGGCTTTTTTCCGAGGGGAGTATCTGTGAGCGTTGGTAGTTACTTTCAACCATAAGGATTGTTGCTTCGTCCGGTTCAGCTCAACGACCTCACAGCGGAGCGTATCAAAACCGGCAAGTTCGCAGGCTCTTTTTCGTCTGTGTCCTGAAATAAGTTCGTATCCGCCATCCTCTTTCTGCCTAACCGTAGCCGGGGTGATAATCCCTCGTTCCTTGATACTCTCAACGAGCTGTGCCATATCCTCATCATCACGCACCTTAAAAGGGTGATTGGGGAAATCGTCAATCTCTGTTAATGGAATATCTCGGATTTTTGAAAGTTTTTCTTCGTCTCTCTGCTCCTGCGTAGAAAATAAATCATCGAGCTTCGTGAGAGTGAAGTCGCTCTTTCTTCCTGCCATCGGCTAACACCTCCTTCGTAAATTCGGTGTACGCCTTTGATACCGTACTGTTGGGTTCGTAGGCAAAAATGCTCTTGCCTTTGGAAGAAGTCTCTGCGGCTTTAACGGCAATCGGTATATATGTGCGATACATCTTGATTTGATTACCGAAGTTTTCTCTCAGAGCTTCTACCGTGCTTTTAGCGACGTTGGTACGGCTATCCACCAACGTGGGAATCATACCGTCAATCTTCAAGTTCGGATTGATACGCTTCTTAACTCTTGAAATGGTCTGAACAAGCTGCGTCATTCCTTTTGCCGGTAGATATTGAGCCTGAACAGGAATAATGACGCTGTCTGCCGCAGATAAGGCATTGATTGTTACCATATCGAGGGAAGGCATACAATCAATAAGTACATAATCGTATTTGCCATTCATTTCGCTGAGGTAATTTCTCAATGCTGTTTCTCTGCTTATTGTATTAACAAGGTTAAACTCCATTGCAGAAAGCTCAAGGTTTGCAGGAACAAGGTCTACATCTTCCTCGTGGTGCAGAACACCGACCATAGGGCCATTCATCGTCTCATTTATTACATCTGTGAGTTTCGTTGCAAGCGTGATACCCAAGCTGTCCGTATCCTGCCAACCGAGACAGGTCGTTAAATCGCCCTGCGTGTCTGCGTCAATGAGCAATACTTTCTTTCCCTGCATAGCAAGACCGACCCCGAGATTTACCGTAGTGGTTGTCTTTCCAACTCCGCCTTTTTGATTGCATATAGCAATCGTTTTGCAGTTCGACACTTTGTGCATCCTCCTTTCGTAGTATTCATAGCCATCGCAGTATGGCTATGTACTTGACCGGCTCATTTCCTAACCGGTCAGGCAATATTTGTTCTCAACACCCCTTGCCGAGCAAACGCTCACGGGAAGTCACTAAGGAACAGACAGCTCATCTGTATCATAGGAATTTCACCTCTGCCGGGTTCTCCGCCAGCTCCGTAGAGAAGTATCATTATCATTCTGAATGTCATCGCCGTAACAGTGGCAACCTGTTACTTATACTGGGAATTCTCGCTGTCCTGCAAGGCAGAAGTCAAGGCGTACCCGATAAGGTGGCTAAATTCATCAGAAATAAAGTCTTAGTGACCTGTGTATTCAGTTT
>ERZ826764.3644-NODE-3644-length-11852-cov-2.661100_pt1 | contig 11852 bp, 14 predicted proteins | sample MGYA00519870_ERZ826764 | MGnify/ENA primary metagenome ERZ826764 (study PRJEB31778, sample SAMEA3449239) | human gut metagenome | biome: human gut; feature: human-associated habitat; material: faeces | place: United Kingdom | collected 2010/2012 ...
CCGGGCCTTGCAAAACGGGGAAAGCGAGGTTTTCTTTTTTCAGCCTGCATGCTCAAAGGATTTCGCGTTCAAAGACGGAGACCACATACTCGGCGATTGCGCAGTCCTGTTCCTCCGTGCCGCCGCCGACACCGATGCCGCCCGCAATTTTGCCGCCCGCAAACAGCGGATAACCGCCTGCCACCAGCGTGATTCGCGGATCATTGGCCTGAATGGCCATGAGGGAAGCGCCTTCTGCCGCACAGGAGGCGACGTCTTTTGTTTTGCATTGCGTGACGGCGGATGTATAAGCCTTTCCGGGGACGAGCGTAATGCTTAAAACCAGCGCTTCCCCATAGCGGCGATAGACACGGGGCAGGCCATGCTCGTCACAAACGGCAAAACTGATGTCAACGCCAAGCTCCCGGCTCTTTTCCTTCGCGGCGGCACAAAGCCTGTCGCACAGTTCATCGGTTAGGATCATCTTGAAATTCCTTCTTTCTTATGACCGGATGCAGGATGGGATACCCCTGAAGAGGGAAGGGCGATCCTCCCGCACCGCATCCAGTATATCGGATCCCCTGCATGCGGCGCTTGCCCATTTCTTAAAAAAAACGGCCCATTTCTCGAAAACCGCGCCCGCTTGTGAATCAAGAATCAAGCGCCCGGCTTTTCCGGGAAGCCGGAAGAAGACGGACGCGGGCCCGGCCGGGCCTATTCCTTTAAATACCGCTGGATGCTTTGGAGATCCTCCCTGGGCGCGGCGCCGAAGAATTTGCGGTAATCCCGGATAAACTGGGACAGGCTCTCGTAACCGACCTCCATGGCGGCCTGGGTGACATTTCTGTTTTCATCGAGCATCAGCCTGCGCGCTTCGGTAAGCCGCAGCCTTTTTTGACATTGCACAGGCCCGTGATGCTTTGAAGCAGCTGCTTTCCGCAGGAGCCGCGCAGAACGAAGTAGAGAATTTCCCGCAGGATGTTCTTTTGAAGAAAGGCTGAGGGAAGGGTGCGCCGCATGGCGCAAAAGAGCCTGTAAACGGATGAGATCACGGCGCCGTCTGCAATTCGCATCTCCCGCTGCGTGAGAGAAGCGTGCAGGATGCGCGCCGTCAGGTCGTCATCCATATCCAGGATACAGGCGATGACGTCGCTTGCGGTGAATTCAAGTGCAAGGGCGAGAAAGTCTCCCTGGTCTGAAAAGAACTCGACGGTTCCGGACAGAGGGGTATCAATCTTTGAAACGGAATATTGCCCGGCTATGTAATCGAGCATGCCGGAGGGGGTGTGGAGCCGCAGCACGCCGTCAAGCACAAGATAAAGATAGGGATTTTCCGTCTGCGGCATCCGGATTTTCCGGGAGGTAAAGCGCCAGGCGGTCAAAAGGGAAGGGCCCGCCGGATGGCTGCCCTCTGCGGGACAGAGCGATCGAAGCTCGCGCCGCCATTTAGAAAGAATGCTTTTCATGAGTCTCCCTCCTTAAAGCCCTGCCGAAGCAGCGGGCCTGATTGATTATAGCAAAGCCCCTTTCATTTTTCCAGACGGCGGTTGCGGTTTCGCATACAGCCGGGGAAAAGGCTCCGACCGTTTTTGTCCTGTGAAATGCGGCGGGAATACGTCAAAACTATTACAACTTCGTAATAATTCGGCAGAGGTTGTTACGAAGGTTGTTTTTGTGGATAACATACGTTTTCCACAATCAAAAAGGAAAAAGTGGAAAATCTCTGTGGATAAATGTGGATAAGTGAGCGAAAAGGGCAAATTTCCTTAGAATTCATGGAAAATCGCTGTGGAAAACCATGGGAAAAACAGTGGGTATCCTGTTTAAAAGCCGGGAGAACATGAGGAAAAGTGCGTAACAATTCTTGGAAAGACATAAAGATCAACGCCATATAGATGTCACATTTGGAAGAAGAAATCTGCAGGGAGCCGCGGCGCATAAAGCCGGTTTTTTGAGCATACTCCTTGGCAAGGTTTGACGCGGGGAGGATGGCTATGGACGGACGGGTGCGCCTGTATGCGGGCATGTTGCTGACGGTGACGGCGCTGTGCACAGCGGCGCTCTTTGCCTGCGCGGGCGGCAATGCGGTGGAGGCATTCGCGCAGAAGCAGGCGCGCACGGAGGCGACCCAGCAGACGGGCGCGCAGCCACAGCGGGCCCCGTCGGGCCCGCTTGAGGGCATGGTCATTGCCGTGGACGCGGGACATGGCGGCTATGACGGCGGGGCGGTGGGGCGAGTCAGCGGGACACCGGAAAAAGAGCTGAATCTCGATGTGGCCAGGAGAGTCGAGCGGCTGCTGAGCGAGCAGGGAGCGCAGGTGGTGATGACCCGCACAGAGGATTATGCGCTGTGCGATGAAGACCCGCCCATTCGCAAAAAGCTGCAGGATATGCAGCGCCGCGCGGCCATCATCCGGGAAGCCGGGGCGCAGATGGTGCTCTCCATCCACATGAATGAATACGCCGGGCGCTCGGAAAGCGGGCCCCAGGTATTTTTCAGGGAGGATTGCCCGGCGGGACGTCTGCTTGCCGGCGCGCTTCAGGAGGCGATGAACACGGCGCTCGCCCCATCCAGGCCGCGCAGCGCTCTGGGAGGGGATTATTACATCCTGACGCTCGGAGTTCCCTCCGCGCTGGTGGAATGCGGCTTCCTCTCGAACGACGCCGAACTCCGCCGCCTCAAGGATCCGGATTACCAGCGCCAGATGGCGTTTGCCGTCGCGGGGGGAATCCTGCGGTACGGGCCGTGACGATGACAAACCGGCGCCGCTTGAGGCTGTGGACAGATCGGATGAGCCGACGGGGTGAAACGGCCCGTGCGCGGTGAAGGAGATCCGGGCATGAAAAGACAAAGATGAAAATTATTCATGATTCGAACAAGAATTTCTCAACAGGCAGCAAAAAGCGCTTGACATCCCCTGACGGCCGTGATAAGATGATTTTACTTCATATTTCGGCAATGAAGAGGAAGAATCCGCGTGGAAACGCCAAGCGAGGGAGCGATGGTGGGAGGCTCCTGCGGGGGCGCGCGTGAAGGTCGCCTTGGAGCCGCCGGCTGAATACCCGCGCGCGGGAAAAGTAGGCCTGCCGGGATCCCGCCGTTACCGGGAAGCGCGCCTGTTTCGCCATGGAAAAGAGGGCGCGGATGAGCGTGCGCAGGCACGGAATTTAGGTGGTACCGCGGAAGCAGCCTTTCGCCCTAAACAGGGAGAAAGGCTGCTTTTTGCCGTAAACCGTTTTTTTACATGAGAGCGCAGGAAAAGAGGAGATCGACCGATGAAACTCAACGGAGCAGCGATCCTGATCGAATGCCTGATCGAGCAGGGCGTGGGCACGGTGTTCGGCTTCCCCGGCGGGGCCGTGCTGCCTATTTATGATGAGCTGTATAAGCGTCAGGGCCGCATTGAGCATGTGCTGACCGCGCACGAGCAGCACGCGGGGCATGCGGCGGATGGATATGCCCGCGCCAGCGGCCGCACGGGGGTGTGCATCGCCACCAGCGGCCCCGGCGCGACCAACCTGGTGACCCCCATTGCCACGGCGTATATGGACTCCTCCCCTGTGGTCTTTATCACGGGAAACGTGCCTCAGAACCTGATGGGCACGGATTCCTTTCAGGAGGCGGATATCTCCGGCATGACCATGCCGGTGACCAAGCACAACTATCTCGTCACACGGGTGGATAAGCTGGCGCAGATTATCCGCGAGGCGTTTTATATCGCGCGCAGCGGGCGGCCCGGCCCTGTGCTTATTGACATTCCCAAGGATGTTCAGATCGCCGAAACGGAATATGAGCCCGCCAGCGGAGAGGAGCTCGTGCCCCGCCTGTCCATGAAACACCCCACGGCGCAGCTGCGCCCGGAAGGGCAGGCGCTTGAGCGCTATAAGGTGAAGGCTGAACCGCGGCTTGAGCAGGCCGCCCAGCTGATCGCCGAGGCGCGCAGGCCGCTGATTTACTGTGGCGGCGGCGTGATCCTCTCCGGCGCGCAGGCAGAGCTGCTTGAGCTGGCCGACCGCGTGGATGCGCCCATCGCCTCTACACTGATGGGCCTTGGCGCGGTGCCCGCCACGAATGAGCGGATGTTGGGCATGCTGGGCATGCATGGAACCCATGCAGCCAACATCGCCATGCAGCGCTGCGACCTGCTCATCGCCGTGGGCGTGCGCTTTTCAGACCGCGCGCTTGGCAACGCGGAGATGTTTGCCCCGGCGGCAAAGGTGCTGCACATCGACATTGACCGCGCAGAAATCAACAAAAATGTGACCACCACGCTGCACATCACGGGCGATGCGCGCGTTGTGCTGGATCTGCTGCTCGCGCGCGTCAGCCAGAAGCATCACGAGCAGTGGATGCAGCAGGCGCGCAGCATGATGGAGGAATACCTGAGCGACGAACTCTTTGAGCCGCGCAAGATTCTCAAGGCCATGGCCGAAATCGCGCCGGATATGACCGTGGCCACGGATGTGGGCCAGCACCAGATGTGGACGGCGCAGCACTTCCCCTTCCTGCATCCGCGCCAGCTGATCACAAGCGGCGGACTGGGTACGATGGGCTTCGGCCTGGGCGCGGCGCTCGGCGCACAGGTGGCCAACCCGGACGCGCGCGTGATCAACATCGCCGGGGACGGCAGTTTCCACATGAATTGCAATGAGCTTGCCACAGCAGTCGCCTACAACATCCCCGTGATGGAGTTGGTATTCAACAACTCCGTGCTGGGAATGGTGCGCCAGTGGCAGAAGCTTTTCTACGACAACCGTTTTTCGCAGACGGATCTGGATAAAAATACGGACTTTGTCAAGTTGGCAGAGGCGTTTGGCGCGAAGGCGTTTGTCATCCAGACGAAGGCGGACATCCGGCCCGTGTTGGAGCAGGCGTTTGCGCTGCGCGAACCGGTTTTGATCGACTGCCGGATCGACAAGGACGTCAACGTTCTGCCGATGGTGCCCGCGGGCGCGTCGGTGGAAAGCCCGATTCTGGAAATGTGAGAGAGGGGGAGCAGCCATGACAACGACAGCAGAGAAAGAATATATCATCTCCATCCTGGCGAAGAACAATCCCGGCGTTCTGCTTCGAATTTCGGGACTGTTCAGCCGCCGCTGCTATAACATCCTGAGCATTGTGGCGGCGCAGACCGAGAATACGGAGTATTCCCGCATTTTGATCGTGGTGCAGGGCGACGACCGCATTGTGCGGCAGGTCGATAAGCAGGTCAGCAAGCTGGTGGACATCGAGCAGGTGGATGTGCTCGACCCGAAAAGCGCCGTTGTCCGCGAGCATTTGCTCATCAAGGTGGAACGCACCATGCAGAACAGCGAAAAGCTGGTCGAGATGGCCAACGTGTTCCATGCAAATATTCTGAGCGTCGAGGCCAACACCATGATTTTGGAGTTGACCGGCGATGCGACAACGATCAATTCGTTCATCGAACTCTATAATCCGTACCATGTGCTCAAGATCTTGCGCACTGGCGCAATGGCGATGCCAAAATGATCGAACAATCCCGCCTGTAGGCGTTCCCCCACCGGGTGCATACGCCTGCATCCGGAAAGCCAACCAATGATCGGGCCGGTGGCAAAACCGGGCCGCAATTTTGACGACTGATGGGGGTAAAAAGATGTTAACACTGGATAAGGTCTATCATGCCGCTTATGTGCTCAAACCGGTGATCCGCAAAACCGACCTGATCCCGGCGCGGCAGATCAACCCGGAGAGCGAGATCTATCTCAAGACCGAAAATTTGCAGGTGACCGGTTCCTTTAAGGTGCGCGGCGCCTATTATAAGATTTCGCAGCTGTCCGACGAGGAAAAGGCCCATGGCGTCATCGCCTGTTCCGCAGGAAACCATGCGCAGGGGGTTGCGCTGGCAGCGGCGCACAGCGGCATCCCGTCCCTGATTTGTATCCCGGACGGCGCGCCGATCTCCAAGGTGGAGGCAACAAAGAGCTACGGCGCCCAGGTGGAGCTGGTCAAGGGCGTGTATGACGACGCCTATAACCGCGCGGTGGAACTTCAGAAGGAGCGCAACCTGACCTTCATCCATCCCTTTAACGATCCCGATGTCATTGCCGGCCAGGGGACCATCGGATTGGAGCTGCTCAAGCAGCTGCCGGATATGGATGCCGTGATTGTACCGGTGGGCGGCGGCGGTTTGATCTCCGGCGTGGCGTTCGCCATCAAATCCCTGAACCCAAAATGCAAGGTCTATGGCGTTCAGGCGGCGGGAGCTGCCAGCATGAAGGCGTCGTTGGAACAGAACGGCCCGCATTCCCTGACGGGGGTTTCCACCTTTGCGGACGGCATCGCCGTGAAATGCCCCGGCGACCTGACGTATGAACTGTGCAGCAAATACGTCGACGATGTCGTGACCGTCAGCGACGACGAGACAGCGACGGCGATTCTGGCTTTGATTGAGCAGCAAAAACTGATTACCGAGGGCGCGGGCGCTGTAGCGGTTGCGGCGGCGATGTTCAACAAGGTGGATGTGAAGGGCAAAAAGGTCGCCTGTATCCTCTCCGGCGGCAATATCGACGTGACCATCCTTTCCAAGGTGATCAACCGCGGCCTGATGAAGGCAGGACGCTCCACCGAGCTGATTATTGAGATGATCGACAAGCCGGGCCAGCTCAAAGAGGTTTCCGCGCTGATTGCCGATCTCGGCGCGAACGTTGTCAGCGTACACCATGACCGCGGCGGGGAGGACACCGACATCAACGGCTGTTACCTGCGCATCGCTATGGAGACGCGCAACTGGGCGCATGTCGAGCAGATTGAAAAGGCGATCTCCGATGCGGGCTATCATATCGTCCACCGGCAGAACATCGGCTGAGTGAATTTATAAAGATGGTTTGTTTCTCCGTAGATGGAGAACTCTTATAAGGAATGCGATAAACAGAAAGAAGGTCTTTTTATGATGACAACGATTTCGACCCCCAACGCGCCGGCGGCGATCGGCCCCTACTCCCAGGCCAAGGTGGTCAACGGCATGGTATTTGCTTCCGGCCAGATTCCGATTGTCCCTGCGACCGGCGAGATCGCCGAGGGCGACATCACCGTGCAGGCGGAACAGGTGATGAAAAACGTCGGCGAGATCCTCAAAGCAGCCAACTGCGGCTATGAGGACGTCGTCAAGACGACCTGTTTCCTGGCGGAGATGGCAGATTTCGGCGCATTCAATGCGGTGTATGAGAAATACTTCACCGGGAAACCCGCACGTTCCTGCGTGGCGGTCAAGACGCTCCCAAAGAACGTCCTGTGCGAAGTAGAGGTCATTGCCGTACAGAAAGCTTGATGCCATAAAATACGGGACATAAATTTTATCCTGCTAGAATGATTTGAGGGATAAGAATCATTCCAGCAGGATTTTTTATGCTTGTAAAATTCGAGAAGATTCTATAAAATGACAATATAGAATGATTTGCGACGATCTACATGGGGTAAAGTGATTTTTAGAAAGCATATATGTCCAATCACAAGGAAAGGGAAATCCGGATATGTGCATATAGCTGGCCGTTCCTTGTGTTTGGAATGCTGCTTATTAAGGATAGGAATATGATGACTATTTTTGGCAAACAATTTTCGCGCGCATGGCGTTCCCGCTGCGTGGTGCTCCTTTGCCTGTTGGCAGTAGCCGGGGGCTGGCTTTGGTTTTCACGGCCGGTCACGGCTTCCCAGCAGCTGCGCGGTTACTCCGTTTCCGGCGTCCAGGTGATCGACATGGTGACGCCGCCCGGAGGGCCCACCCAGTTGCATGGAATCGCCACGGAGGACAGCGAAGAAATTCAGGAGCTCCTGGGCCTTCTGGACCAATATCCAACCAACCGCAAATGGGACTGGAGCTGGCTGCTCGGGGAAGGCTTTGGCGATTACAATGGGAAAGACCCATACAGTTCCGTATGGGTGGTTCTGTCCTTTCGGGACGCAGACGGCAAAGCCTGTTCCTTGCAATACATCGTTTCCGAAACGGGCCGTGTGCAGGTGTTTGAACCCAACCGCTTTGGCGACCTCCCTGCGGGAGTCGGACGGTTCGGGGCGGAGGGCGCAAAGCAATATTTTGCGGCCCTGCATCGGTTTTATGAGCAGAAAGTGGACAGCCCGCTATGGGTCCCCTCCACTCCAACGGAGGAAGAGAAACGCACAGGCGTCGATGCGTGACACGATATGTCCCAACGATCAACGGCCTCCCATTTCCGATATAGGGAATGGGAGGCCGTTCGTTTATTTTTTCCTCGCGGATACGATCAGCATCATCGGCCGGCGGAGCTCGTCCTTCATTCCGGCGATCGAAAGCATGTGGGCGGGCGGCTGCGGTTCTACGACGTGCAGAAGCTCAAAACCGTTTTCCAGCAGCCCGTTGAGATAGGTGGTCAGCGTCTTATGGTATTTGGTGACGGGTTCTCCAAGAAAGATTGCCTGCCGTTCCCCCTCGTAGAAATAATTGTCCACGGGGAAGTGCAAAATCTTGCCGCCGGCATCATAGTACCAATCCTGGGAACCATATGCAGTGAAAATGGGGTGTTCCACGGAAAAGACAAAGGAGCCGCCCTTTGTGAGACAGGCGTGCACCTTTTGTGCGACGGCTTCAAAGGATGCAACGTAGTGAAGCGCCAGGGAGCTCAAAACGACTTCAAAGCTTTCCGCAGGAAATTCGGCGTCTTCGATGGAATCGTGCAGATAGGTGACCTCCGGATAGTGGGTCTTTTCCCGCGCGACCGCCAGCATTTTTTCAGAGAGGTCGACGCCGGTGACCGATGCGGCGCCGTGCTCCATGGCATAGATGCAGTGCCAGCCGTAGCCGCAGCCGAGGTCCAGGACACGTTTTCCGGTGAAATCCGGCAAGAGCCTTTGCAGGGTCACCCATTCGCCCGCGCCCTCCAGCCCCTGCTGGGAACGGCTCATCTGGCTGTATTTTTCGAAAAAGATCGGATCGTCGTATTTGCTTTGTTTCATAAGTTTCTCCTGTTAAAAGAAATGGAAAAGTGGTAAACTTTATTGTATCATGTTTCCGATGTAAAGTCAGCTAAGAGGAAAAGCGGGGATCGAAAAGCAATGTAAGACACTCTGCGAGGTGGGAGTATATGCGGCGTGTGATTTTATATATTGCAGCCAGTTTGGACGGTTATATTGCCGGTGAAAACGGCGGGATCGATTGGCTGGACAGTGAGGCGGTTCCGGATGGCACGGAGAGTGGATACGAGACCTTTCTTCGGGAGATCGACACCATCGTGATGGGGTATCATACCTACCGGCAGGTGACGGAGGAACTCTCTCCGGGGAAATGGGTGTATTCCGGAAAAAGGACCTATGTATTGACGCATCGGGGCATCGCCAACCTTCCGGAGATTCAATTCGTCTGCCAACCGGCGGAGCGGCTGATCGAAACGCTCCAGCAAGAGGATGGGAAAGGGATTTGGATCTGTGGGGGAGCCAAGATCATCCATCCGCTTCTGCAACAGAATTTGATCGACGAATTTCGTATCACAATCATCCCGATCCTTTTGGGCCGGGGAATCCCCCTCTTTGGAGCGCTGGATTGCCGGATTCCTTTGCAGTTGATCTCTACCCAAAAGAACGGCAACTTGTTGGAGCTGACCTATCGCCGGCGCGCCCAGGAGAAAGAGGGAAAATGATATGAAACAGATTGTATTGATTGCGGGGAGCTCCCACACCGGGAAGACGGCTTTGGCGCAGGAGTTATTGGAGCGGTACGGTTATCCGTATCTCTCCATCGATCATTTGAAAATGGGGTTGATCCGAAGCGGCCACTGTCCCCTCACTCCGGAGAGCAACGACGCGGATCTGACCGCCTATCTGTGGCCAATTGTCCGGGAGATCATCAAAACAGCCATTGAAAATCACCAGAGATTGGTTGTGGAAGGCTGTTATATCCCCTTCGATTACCGCTCCTCTTTTGAAAGCCGGTACTTGGAGCAGATTCAATTTGTCTGCCTGTGTTTCAGCCAAGCGTATCTTGCGGAACATTTCGACGTGATTCAGCGCTACGCCAATGTGATCGAACAGCGCTTGGATGACAGCGGTTGTACTAAAGAGCAGTTGCAGCGGGAAAATGAGGAGAATCTCCGGTTGTGTCAACAATATAGCTGCCCATACATCTTATTGGAATACCCGTATCACATCGATCTGGATTCCTTATAAAAAAGGATCTCCGACTGGTGGTTTCAGCAGGAGATCCTTTCCATTGCGAACTTGGATGGGATAAATGAACAATCAAGCATTCCAATAAAAACTTAGAACAATCAGGCAACTGAGTGCAAGAAAAACCACGATTGGTGCGATGCGATAAACGTATTTTTTCGGCGTGGATGCTGTCTTGCTTTTCCTATAGCAGGCGCGGGCCAAAGGCAGGCAAGCCACCAAGCACATAAGGACCCACCAGGAGGCCAAAAGCCCAGTGGATGCACCTGCAATCTGCAAAAGCCTTTCCCCGATATAAAGGACGGCTATGCTGGCGAAGGCGTAGATATCTTTTTGAAAGGATTGTTTATCCATTTCCAAAATCCCATTCGTATAAATTCAAAGAAGCACCTAAAATTTTAACTTCGACTAATAAAATTATATCTTGGAATTGCCTGTAAAGCAAGTGTGATTTGAAATTTTATACAGTTATAATGGAAAAAGCAAAAATGCTCCTCGCCACATCGCTGGCGAGGAGCATTTTTGCTACAGTATCAAAGAAAACTCGGAATCGATTTAAAGAAATTTTTTATCTTGAGGAAATCTTACCTATATGATAAAATATTTTTAAAGCAAATAGGTAATAATCATATTTATCCTATAAACATGAAGGACTCATAGGTAAATGTTACTGAAAAGAGGAAGAAAATCGTGGGGTTGCTATTGTTGATATTCGTGGTAATTGGCATTTTTCTTTTGATATCGAAGATTCTCTATGAAAAATCGGATTATTACAAGCAAACCCATAACAGTTTCCTTGCTGTACAATTTGATAAAGGTATAAAGGGAGAATTTTTGATATGGAAATATCTTCAGAAATTGTCTGGATACAAAAAATATTTGTTTAACTGTTATCTTCCCAAAGATAACGGGGAAACTACAGAACTTGATGTCATTCTCCTTCATGAATCAGGGATTTATGTGTTTGAATCGAAAAATTTTAGCGGATGGATTTTTGGAACAGAAACACAGCAATATTGGACACAGACTTTACCGAGAGGACGGGGCAAGTCACAGAAAGAGCGTTTTTTTAATCCAATTATTCAGAATAAAGTTCATTTAAAATGGTTAAGTAAATATTTGAACAAAGAGTGCAATCAGTTTTACTCCTATATCGTTTTTAGCAATCGATGTACGCTGAAAGATATTACACTAACGAGTGGACAACACCATGTAATCAATAGATATAATGTTTTGCAATCGGTAAGAGAAAATATCCAAGAAGCCGGACAGAAATTGACATCTGAAGAAATTGATCAAATTTATACGAATCTTCAACCTCTTACACAAATAAGTGAAGCTCAAAAATTGGCCCACATTGAAAATGTTCAAAAGAAGAAGGAATCAAAAAATACTTGCAATCGGGAGCCGCAGGGCGAAGAAATCTTTTGCCCACGTTGTGGAGGAAAACTTGTTTTGAGGACTGCAACTAAGGGAGCGAATGCAGGTGGAAAATTCTGGGGGTGTTCAAACTACCCAAAATGTAAATACATAAAAAATATTGAATCTCTTTAAAAGATTCCCAAAAGGAGTATCATTTGAAATTTACGAAATGATACTCCTTTTTGCATTCAAAAAAACAAAACTGTGATAAGTAGAGACTTCTATATCTAAAAACCCTCCCCAACGAATGGCCGGGGGTCATAAGAAAGTAATATTGCTTTTTGCAGGAACGGCATGG
>ERZ826764.3646-NODE-3646-length-11842-cov-2.589717_pt1 | contig 11842 bp, 16 predicted proteins | sample MGYA00519870_ERZ826764 | MGnify/ENA primary metagenome ERZ826764 (study PRJEB31778, sample SAMEA3449239) | human gut metagenome | biome: human gut; feature: human-associated habitat; material: faeces | place: United Kingdom | collected 2010/2012 ...
ATAAAACGGAGGAAAAAAAAGAATGAATTATGAAAAGATAACCTATAAGATGGTTAAAGAATCAAAAGAAGTCAATGCCTTTCTTGAAAAGGGCAATGAGTCCCTGGGCGTCCTCGGTTATACGGAACATTCCCGGAAACATGCGGCGAAGGTTGCTGAAACATCCGCCAGAATTCTGGAAACCCTCGGATATGATCCCCACCTGGTAGAACTGGCAAAAATTGCCGGATATATGCACGATATCGGAAACTGTGTCAACCGGCATGACCATCCCCACAGCGGCGCCATCATGGCCTTTACCCTGCTGAACCGCTGGAACGTCGATCCTCTGGATACCGCTGTCATCGTCAGCGCCATCGGCCAGCATGATGAACGGACCGGAACGGCTGTGGACCCTGTATCCGCTGCTTTGATCCTCGCCGACAAAACCGATGTCCGGCGGAACCGTGTCCGCAATCAGGTAAAGGAGACCTTCGACAAGCACGACCGGGTGAACTATGCCGCCCTGTCTTCCAAGCTTATTATCAACGCCGAAGATAAAACCGCCAAGTTAAAGATCGTCCTTGATGAAAACATCAGCTCCATCATGGACTATTTTGAAATTTTTATGCAGCGTATGCTGATGTGCAAGCGCGCCTCGGAACTTCTCGGCCTGAACTTTAAACTCATTGCCAACGGCAGAAAAATCTGCTAAAATACATCCCGGAGGGATGTCAAATGTCAAAAAAACAGCAGCAATCCAGTTGTGATACCTGTCTGTATTACATATACGACGAGGATTATGAATCTTACATGTGCGACATGGATATGGACGAAGATGAATATGTCCGTCTTGTCACGGACAGCCACTATCAGTGTCCCTACTATCAAAATGACAACGAATATGCCGTTGTCAAAAAACAGATGTAATCCGAATATTTTTGAAAAGCTTCAGTATCTTTTGATACTGGGGCTTTTTTTACAATTAATCCGACAAATAAGAAAAATGTAAGAAATGCATTGGTTAAGATGTAAGATTTCTGTCAGTGAATCCTAAATTCTATTCGATATAATCAAATTGAAAAGGGGAGATGACTATGAAGATTTTAATTTTAACCGGCAAATTCGGTATGGGACATTATCAGGCCGCTCAGGCCATAAAAGAAGAACTTGAAAACAACCCGAAGGATGATATTGAAATCATTGACTGGATCGAATATCTGACCCCCGGCTGTGCGAAATACATCTATGCCGGCTATTCATCCCTCATCGGGCACAATACATTTTTTTACAACTATCATTACAGGAAGTCCGAGAATTATCCGCCAAACCGGACCCCGGATCACGCCCTCGCCTGCTATGTGAAAATGCACCGTCTGATTCAGCAGAAACGTCCGGATCTGATTATCTCCGTTCTGGCATTCTGCTCTCAGGCCGTTTCTTATTATAAAAGCTTAAGCGGCTGCCCGGTACCGCTGATTACCTGCATCACGGATATTACCGGCCACCCGGAGTGGATCAACCGGTGTACGGACGCCTACATGGCCGCCTCCGACGAGGTCCGCAGCGCCCTCATTCAAAAGGGCGTCCCTGAAAATCAGATTTTCGTCACCGGAATTCCTGTCCGCCGGAAATTTAAAAACAGAACCGCTTCCGGTAATCCCCGCCCAAAGCTCCTTCTCATGGGCGGCGGTCTCGGTCTGCTTCCAAAAAGGCTGGATTTTTATAAGCTGCTGAACGATGCCGTTCCTGCAGAAATAACGCTGATCGCCGGAAAAAATGAAAAGCTCCGGCAGAAACTGGAAAACCGTTTTGAGCACATCCATGTTATGGGCTACGTCCATAATATTGAAACCTATTTTCACGATGCTGACATCGTCGTCACAAAGCCCGGCGGGATAACAACCTTCGAAGCCATTCATTCAGAAACGCCGATGATTGCCCTGAATCCGAAGCTCCATCAGGAAAAATATAATGCGGACTTTATCGAACGGCACCATATCGGCGAGCAGCTGGCCATTTTTGACGATTATCAGGCCGTCATGGCAATCGCACGTTTTGTCAGCCATCCTCAGAAAATCCGTGACTGCAGGCAGCAGATGCAGGTTATGAAAGCTTCTCTTGACTGCTGCCCGCTGACCGATGTCATCGGCCATGTCATCAAATCCTATCCGTTAGGAGGTTCTGCATCCAATGAAATCCTTAGTTTTAACTTTTGACGACGGGCCGGATATCCGTTATACCCCCGTCCTGCTTGACCTGCTGAAACACGAAAATATTCCCGCCGCCTTTTTTGTCGTTGGAAATCATGCCGAGAGCCATCCGGAACTCATCCGTCAGATGATCGCCGACGGCCATACCGTCGGCAGTCATACCATGAGCCATAAAAATGCCCTGCTTTCCGGCCCCGCCTTTGTCAGACGGGATTTTGAAGCCTGCACCCGGCTTCACCAGGAACTGACCGGACAGGCTCCGGTCTATTTCCGTCCGCCATGGGGAATTTCAACCCCTGTGACCAACCGCTGTGTCCGTCATTATCATATGAAACGGATTCTCTGGGATGTCATGGCTCAGGACTGGGAAAAACATACGCCCTCCGCCATGATCGCCCAGCGTCTGAAGGACCGGGTCTTTGACGGCGCCGTTCTCTGTCTCCATGATGCCGGCGAGGATACCGGCGGAGCCAAAGGCGCGCCAATGCGTACGATCGATGCCCTGATTTCTGCCATCCCCTGGCTGAAATCCCGAGGCTATGAATTTTTAACATTGGATCAATATATAAAAGGAGTAACCGCCCATGACATCCCGCAGCGAAAAAAAAATATCCTATGGCCGTAATATTCTGATACTTCTCCTGCTGATGGCGGCGACTTTCGCTGTCATTTTCCGTGGCGATGACTTTCCGGCATTTTTGTCGGCCCTGAAAGATGCCGACGGCCGCTGGCTGCTGCTCGGCCTCCTGTGTATGTTTCTTTTCGTCGGCTGTGAAGCGGCAAATATGCACCAGATATCCCATACGCTGGGATTTCCCCTGAAATATTTCCGCTGCGGCCAGTATGCCTTCATCGGTTTTTATTTCAGCTCTATCACGCCGTCGGCCAGCGGCGGTCAGCCGGTTCAGATATATTATATGAAAAAAGACCGGATTTCTCTGGCCCATTCTTCCTTTATGATTTTATATATTGTCATGGTCTATCAGATGGCCATGCTGCTGCTCGCCGGGCTCATGGCTGCACTCCATCCCGCTCTGGCAGCGGAAACCGCCGGACATTTGAAATATCTGCTGCCCTTCGGTCTGGCCGTCAACGGTCTGGCTGCCGTCATAGGGCTCGCCGTCAAATTCAGCGTGAACCTTCACACGGCCCTTTCCGAATTCCTGCCGGACATCATAGGGAAATTCAATATAAGCCCCGTCGATATCCGGCACTTTCCGAAGTTCTGCATCAAATTCATAAATTTTCTCATTCATGTCCGCCACCTCTTCATCCTGTCCTTTTTATTGACTCATGTCACATAAATATGCCTCTCCGGACAGTCTTCCACCCGCATACAGTAATTATGCGTTATGCAATTCCTCCAACCGCCCGGAATCTGTAATTTCTATCGTTCCCCGGGACAGTTGAACCATCCCCTCATTTTGGAAGTAGCGCAGCATCCGGGTGACCACCTCCCGGGCAGTACCCATATGATTTGCAATCTTTTCATGGGTTATTTTTAAAACCCGGCTGTCTTCCAGCGCACTTTCCTCCAGAAGAAATGCTGCCAGGCGCCGGTCAAAGCTCTTCCACATGATCTGCTCGATCAGCCACATGACCTCCGAAAAACGGCTGGCCATAATCTGGTTCGTATAATTGGCCGCCGGAGCGGATTCTTCCATGATTTTTTTATAAATATCCGGAGGGATGATCCAGATTTCTGAATCCTTCTCCGCTTCAATCGCAATATCAAACTGAATACTCTGCATCATGCAGGATGCGGAAAAGAGACAGATGTCCCTTTCAAAAAGCCGGTATATCGTAATCTCCCGTCCCTCGTCCGAGAAAATATACGCCCGCAGCTGCCCGGACCGGATCAGTAAAAGTCCCAGACAATCCATCGAACCATTATGAAGCAGCGTCCCCTTTTTTACATTTCTTCGAATCGCGCTCCGGGAAATTTTTTCCCGCTGAACCGGCGTCAGCTTATCCCAAATCGGGAAATAATCTGCAAAATCCATACTTCCACCACCACCTGATATCAGTATAGAGCAGTTTATGGCATATGTCAATAAATCCTTTGACATCTCCGGGTTTTGCAGTATAATAAAACTATCCATGGCCTGTGCCATGCAAAAAAAAATGTATTGGAGGACTTACAATGGAAAAATGGAAATGCACCGTATGCGGTTACATTCACGAAGGACCTTTACCGGAAGACTTTAAATGCCCTGTCTGCAAACAGCCGGCCAGCGTTTTTGTCAAAATTGAGGAAGCGCCTGCCAAAAATCCATACGCAGGTACTAAAACAGAGAAAAATCTCTGGGAAGCTTTCGCCGGAGAATCTCAGGCACGAAACAAATATACATATTTTGCTTCCGTTGCAAAAAAACAGGGATTCGAACAGATTTCCGCCCTTTTCCTTCAGACGGCTGAAAATGAAAAGGAACATGCCAAACTCTGGTTCAAAGCTCTTGGCGAGCTGGGTGATAACGCAGAAAATCTGCTTCACGCTGCCGAAGGCGAAAATTTTGAATGGACAGATATGTACGACCGTATGGCGAAAGAAGCTGATGAAGAAGGTTTCCACGAACTGGCAGAACAGTTCCGCGGCGTTGCTGCCATTGAAAAATCCCACGAAGAACGTTATCGCGCTCTGTTAAATAATGTTGAAACCAAACAGGTATTTGAAAAGAGCGACGTTCAGATTTGGGAATGCCGCAACTGCGGACATCTGGTTGTCGGCACCAAAGCGCCGGAAGTTTGTCCGGTCTGCAACCATCCTCAGAGCTTTTTCGAAGTTCGTAAAGTAAATTACTAAAACAAACTGCGGGCGGCAGGAACTTTTTAAGTTCCTTGCCGCCCTGCCTGAAATATGATATTCTGATGATAATATTATCCTATAAGAGGTGTCGTCCATGAAAAGAAATGAATCCGCAGAGGACTATCTCGAGGCCATTCTTGTTCTGAGCGGTAAGAAACCGGTGGTCCGCGGTGTCGATATTGCCGAAGAACTGGGTTACAAAAAATCCAGCGTCAGCGTTGCCATGAAACATCTGCGTGAGAACGGCCACATCACGGTAACTCCGGAAGGCTATATTTACCTGACCGATTCCGGACAGGAAATTGCAGAAATGATCTACGAGCGTCATCAGCTTCTTTCCTCCTGGCTGATCTATCTGGGAGTTGACGAAGAAACCGCACTAAATGACGCCTGCCGTCTTGAACACGATCTCAGTCCCCTCAGCTTTAAAAAACTCAAAGAACATATTTTAGCAACGATGAAATCCTGAAGTTACGTATTATGCGGCGTCATCAGGCTGCATAATACTTCTTCTAATGGCAGCGTCCGCCGCAATGTCTGCAGTCACCGCCGCAATGAATGGATTTCCCGTTTTTCTTATCCCGGATCATCCCCCGGATAATGCATCCGACCACACCCGTCAGCACCAAAAGCGTCATTACTGTTCCCATTCAAGCACCTCCTTCATATGTCCGCGGTCTTTTTCTTTGTAGGGCCGGAATAAAAGATACATAAATCCGGCGATCAGAATAAACGCTGCCGCCGTTCCGATGCCAAACCCGCCGCCGGCCAGCGTTCCGATCTGGTAAACACACAACGATACCACATAGGCCAGCAATGTCTGATAACCGATGGCAAACCAGAACCATTTGGCATGGTTCATTTCCCGCCGGATTGCTCCCATCGCCGCAAAACACGGTGCGCATAAAAGATTAAACACCAGAAATGAATACGCGGCCACTGCGGTCATGCTGCCTGCAAGCTGTCCCCAGATTTCGGCCCCGTCTTCCGCGATTTCTGCGAATCCGAACAAAATTCCAAAGGTTCCGACAACATTTTCCTTGGCGATCAGCCCGGTCACCGCCGCTACCGCCATTTTCCAGTCGCCCCATCCGAGGGGTGCGAATACCGGCGCGATCACGCCGCCCAAAGCCGCCAGAATACTCTTGTCAAGCTGCTCTGCCTCCAACATTCTGAAGGCGCCGTCCACCCAGCCAAAGCGCATAAGAAACCACAATACGATCGTAGAAAGAAGGATGATCGTTCCCGCCTTTTTAATAAAGGACCAGCCGCGTTCCCACATACTCCGGAACAGATTTCCCGCTGTCGGCCAGTGATATGCCGGAAGCTCCATAACAAAAGGCGCCGGATCTCCGGAAAACATTTTCGTTTTTTTCAAAATAATGCCGGAGCAGATGATGGCTGCAATGCCGACAAAATAAGCGCTTGGCGCCACCCAGGACGCACCGTCGAACAATGCCCCCGCGATCAGCGCGATAATCGGCAGCTTTGCTCCGCATGGAATAAAGGTTGTCGTCATAATCGTCATTTTCCGGTCCCGGTCATTTTCAATGGTCCGTGATGCCATAATGCCCGGCACACCGCATCCGGTTCCGATGAGCATCGGAATAAAGGATTTGCCTGAGAGGCCGAATTTTCGGAAAATACGGTCCATAATAAAGGCCACCCGCGCCATATAACCGCAGGCCTCCAGAAATCCCAGAAATAAAAACAGCACAAGCATCTGGGGAACAAATCCGATCACCGCACCGACACCGGCCACGATACCGTCAAGAATCAGCCCCTTCAGCCAGTCCGCACAGCGGACTGCCGTAAGAAGTCCTTCGATCGTCGGCGGAATTATCTCTCCGAACAGGACGTCGTTCGTCCAGTCCGTCACAAAGGTCCCGACAGTGCTGACGGATATGTAGTAGACCAGCCACATGACCGCGGCAAAAATCGGAAGCGCCAGCCAGCGGTTTGTCACGATCCGGTCAATTTTGTCCGAGGCCGTCATCGAGTGTTTCCGGCTTTTCGTTACACATTCTCCGATAATTGAAGAAATATACACGTAGCGTTCATTCGTAAGGATACTTTCCGTATCGTCGTCAAATATTTCCTCCAATTCTCTGATTTCAGAGGAAACATCCGGAAGCTCTGTCATCTGTTCCTGAATTTTATCGTCATTCTCCAACAGCTTGATGGCAAAAAACCGTTTCTGCGCTTCCGGAATACGGCTTCCAAGTTTTTCCTCCACCCTCTGAATCCTCATTTCGACTTCATCATCAAAGGCATGTGCCGGTACCGCCGCCTGACTGTTCTGTGCCAGCGCCACCGCTTTCTCAGCCGCCTTTTGTATACCGGTTCCCTTTAAAGCGGAAATTCCGACCACTTCACAGCCCAGTTTTTCAGCAAGCGTCTCCGTATAAATCCGGTCTCCGGACTTCTCCAGCACATCCATCATATTGACGGCCATAATCACCGGAATACCGAGTTCCATGATCTGTGTTGATAAATACAGATTCCGTTCGATATTGGTACCGTCAACAATATTAATAATCGCATCCGGCCTTTCCCGGATCAGATAATTTCTCGCCACCACTTCTTCCAGCGTATAGGGGGACAGGGAATAAATTCCCGGCAAATCAATGATCGTAATATTTTTATGCCCTTTGAGCTTTCCCCTCTTTCTTTTCCACCGTAACTCCCGGCCAGTTGCCAACGAACTGGTTGGAGCCTGTCAGTGCATTGAACAATGTGGTTTTACCGCAGTTTGGATTTCCTGCAAGTGCAATCTTAATTCCCATAGTTATATCCTGCTTTCTTTTATCTTGTCATTTTTTATGTTTCATCCGGCTTATGTTGGTTAGTTATAACTAATCAACATATAAAAAAATTTATTCAACCTCAATCATCTCCGCATCCGCTTTACGCAAAGACAACTCATATCCCCGCACGGTCACTTCGATCGGATCACCCAGAGGCGCTGTTTTTCTCACGAAAACCTCCACACCCTTTGTTATCCCCATGTCCATAATTCTCCGTTTCACCGGCCCGTTTCCGTGCAGCCGTTTCACCTTTGCCCGCTGTCCGCAGGCTGTTTCCCTTAAAGTTTTCATAGGTCTCTTTTTCCCTCCTGTCTCTATTCTTATATCAGGATCTTCGCTGCCATCTCTTTGCCAATGGCCACCCGCGAGTCCTTCACATTCACGATCAGGCTTCCATTGATCTCTGACACCACAGACACCGCGCCGCCCACAACAAATCCGAGATTTTCAAGAAAACGTCTGGTTTCTTCTTTGCCGCCGACTTTTTTAATTGTATTTACTTCACCGGCAGCGACCATTGATAAAGGCATTCTTTTTCCCTCCTGTATATGTTGATTTCCATCTTTTTCTTCGTTAGTATATACTAACTTAAATTCGTTGTCAATAACCATTTTAAAAAAACTTTTTAAAAATGGGCTGTCTTTCCTGAATTTTTAAGGGGCAGCGTCTGAAAACGGACGCTGCCCCTCTATGGCTGACACGATTTTTAATTTAATAATTTTTATTCCTCTGTCGGATTTACGTGGATCATAATATGTTTTGTATTTGGAAATTTTTTCTCGACATTGGCATGGACACTTTCCGCAACGGCATGGGCTTCCCGGAACGTTTTATTTCCATCGACGCTGATTTCCAGATCAATATATACTTTATTTCCGAACATACGGGTATGGAGCAGGTCTACACGAACAACATCCTTTTGTTCTAAGATATATTTTTCAAGCTCGGTTTCAAAGGCATCACCGCAGGAGGTATCCAGCATTTTTTTCACAGCATCCAGTAAAATATCCGAAGCGACTTTCAGGATAAAAAGGCAGATGACAACACTGGCAACGGCATCTAAAACCGGAAAACCGAGCATCGCGCCGCCGATGCAGAAGAGCCCCACGTCGCCGTTCGCGAGCGGGGCGTGATGGATGTAGATGACGGAGCCGCTTGGAATATACGGCGCCATGGAGTCCCCCTCCATGCGCACGGCCAGCTCCGCGGCGGGCGGCACGTCGCCGGTGACGGTGAGGAGTTCATAGTCGAGACCGGGAACCGGCGCGGCCGCACCCGCCGCCGCGGGCGAGCGGTAGAGCGGGATGGTGCGCGCGGGCTCGCCCTGCATACGGCACAGCGCGTCGAGGAGCGTGTGGATGGTCTGCCGCCCGGCGGGGCTGAGGGCGCGGTACTTTTCCACGAGGGTGCGCTCCTCCGGCGACGCGTCGCCGCCCGCGCTCTCGAAGCTGCCGCGGTAGAGATAGTTTGGCTCGACGTGCAGCGCGTCGAAAATCCGGAGGAGAATCTCCTCCTTCGGCGCGCTGACGCCCGTCTCATAGTTGCCGACGGCGGACTGCGACACCCCCAGCTGCTTTGCCAGCTCCGATCTGGACAGGCCAAGCTCCTTCCGCCTGCACTTGAGCTGTTCGCCAAAACTCATGCCGCATCCTCCCTTCGACAAGCTCCGACTGATTCCACCTGATGCTACCACAATTCTTGTGATATGTCAAATCAAAATAACAAGTTTCTTGTTAAAATGGGCTTGACATACAAGTTTTCTTGTGATATTGTAACTTCAATCACAAGATTCTTGTTATACAAAGAACATATCCATAAGAATCCAGAGATATACCAAATAGAAAAAACAGCCGCCCGCGGGCGGCTGCGCAGCCCCGCTTGGCGGGGTCTTCGGAAGGGATATTGCGGCGGGGCAGACGCGCTTTTCCATGCAGACAAGCTGCACATCGGGGATGCCGTTGAACTTGCCCGGTACGATGTCCACCTCACGATAGCCGAGGCGGGCGTACAGGCGGCGCGCGGAGACGTTGCGCGCGTTCGTGTCGATCCGGAGCCAGGTGCAGCCGTGCTCGCGGGCGTATTGTTCGTAGAAGGCGACGAACTCCGTGCCGCAGCCGTGCCCCGCGACGAGCGGGTCGGACACGAGCGTGTGCAGCACGAGCACCTGCTCATCCGGCGTCTCCGGCTCCGTCCACGGGACGGCGGCGTACTGCGGGCACTGCTCATGGTTGATGCGTCCGGCCACGACGACGCGGCCCTCGCGCTCCATGACGAACAGCTCCCCCGCCTCCAGCGCGGCACGCGCCGTGTCGGCGGTCGGATAGACGCCGCGGATCCAGCCGGTGCTGGCCCCGCCGCGCTCCTCGCGGTCGAGAATGCGGTCGTAGATCACCGCGATGGCCGCGATGTCGCGCGGCTCGCCCTTGCGGATGGTATGCATAGAATCACCCTCCTATTATTTATATAGAAATCGACAAATAGAGAAAGAAAAAATACCAACTGCTTTTCAGGCAATTGGTATTTTTTGGTGGGGGATGGTGGATTTACCCTAACGGGCATAAACCTCGAATCCACGCCCCCACAGCAAAAAAATACCAACTGCCCGTGTGGGCAATCGGTATTTTTTGGTGGGGGATGGTGGATTCGAACCACCGAAGGCATTGCCAGCAGATTTACAGTCTGTCCCCTTTGGCCACTCGGGAAATCCCCCATATCAAATTGGAGCTGGTGGACGGATTCGAACCCCCGACCTGCTGATTACAAATCAGCTGCTCTACCAGCTGAGCTACACCAGCATTTTTGATCCAGCAGAACACATGATAGCAGATGTCTCCCGGTTTGTCAACCGTTATTTCGCGCTTTAAGTCGATTTTTTTGAAATTTTTATACGGAGAGGATGGATCAACATGACCCTGAAGGAGCTTTCGCCGCTGTATCTGGAGTCCGCCCGCCTGATTTCGGAGCGGATGTCGCTGCTGCGGCGGCAGAGACGGGAGACGGATGACCCGCAGGAGCGGTTCCGGCTGGAGCGGCGGCTTCTGGAGCTGCGCCCGATGCTGACGCAGATGAACCAGCTGGCCGAGCTGACCGCGCGCTATTATGAGAGGGGGTATGACCGTAATGGGCACTACACGCTATGACCCGCTGGACCGGGCGAGCCTGCAGCTGTGGATGGAGGGGCGGAACGACGACAACCACCTCCAGCTCGAGCGGCTGCTGCGCAACCTCCCGCTCGCCGTGGAGCAGGAGCTGACGCCGCGCCAGCGCCAAATTCTCCGCATGCGCTATTCGTCCGGCATGAGAAACGTCGAGATCGCGCGGGCGCTGGGGGTGAACAAATCGACCGTCACGCGCACGCTCAACCGCGCCGTAGAGCGTCTTTTCCGCACGCTTCGCTACAGTCTATGAACTTTTTCCGTAAATTTTACAAAAACCCTTGACTTTTCCGCCAGAGAACATATAATGCGAGTGCTATTAAACGCAGAATGGATGATTTTGGTGGTATAATCGAAAGGAGAAGGGCGTTTTATGTACGATAGAGTGCTGCATAACCGCTGGAGCAAGCTGGCCACGGCCGTGGCCGGGGCGGTGCTGATGGCGGTGGCGATCAACCTGTTCATCGTGCCGCAGGGGCTCTATACCGGCGGCCTGCTCGGATTGTGTCAGGTGATCCGAACGCTGCTGGTGACGAAGCTCGGCGTCACGGCGAATTTCGACATTGCGGGCCTGATCTATCTTGCGAGCAACGTGCCGCTGCTGCTTCTGGCATATGAGACGCTCGGGCGGACGTTCGTCCTGCGGCTGACGATCTGCACGGTGGTGAACTCGCTGTCGATGTCGATCATCCCGGTTCCGGCGCAGCCAATCATTCCGGATCTGCTGACGAGCTGCATGGTCGGCGGTATCCTCGTGGGCTTTTCAAGCGGCCTGATGCTCACCTGCGGCGGCTCGAGCGGCGGCATGGACATTCTCGGGCTGTACCTCTCGAAAAAGGGCACGGGCTTCACGGTGGGAAAGTTCTCCCTCCTCTTCAACGC
>ERZ826764.3651-NODE-3651-length-11829-cov-4.930865_pt1 | contig 11829 bp, 8 predicted proteins | sample MGYA00519870_ERZ826764 | MGnify/ENA primary metagenome ERZ826764 (study PRJEB31778, sample SAMEA3449239) | human gut metagenome | biome: human gut; feature: human-associated habitat; material: faeces | place: United Kingdom | collected 2010/2012 ...
AACGGCTGATCATCGGAAGAAGTGCGATCTTCTTCCTCGCCAGTCTCCGGGTTGGTGCCCTTGATGGCCGCAACGTCGGTCGGAGCAGGCATATAATCAACGATTGCATCCAACAGTTTCTGAACACCTTTATTTCGATAAGAAGTTCCGCAGGTAACCGGTACCATGGTGTTATCAATGGTTGCTTTACGAATCGCACCTTTGATTTCCTCAACGGTAAGTTCTTCACCATCAAGATATTTCATCATCAGTTCTTCCCAAGTGAAACGCTCCACAGCCATATCCCATACAATTTCCGGTAATTTCCCGGAAAGTCCACGTACAGCATGTTCAAAAAAATCCAGTTCCTCTTTTATCTGTCCGTACTGTCCGGCAAGATAAGATAACCATTCATCACTCATCCTGTCTGCCACCTTACGGTATGCAAGTGCTGCTCTTGCAGTCACATCCGAAACACCGCTTGTCTGTACTCTTTCCCCTTCCGGCTTAGAGAAAGTAAGGGAAGATATGACGGTGTCATAATCAATTCCCTCACATCGGCTTAACTGAAATTCCAACACCGATAGTTCCCTTTTCAAATTCGGATATTCCTTAATCATCCTTTCTGCTCGCACCGTTCACACCTCCAATCCTTGCCTTTACTGCATCTATGATAGCCGACTGCCCACAGTCCTTCTGTTCTAATGACCGCATGGCATCTTCGTCCAATGTTCCTTTGTTGATGATATGGTAAATCATTACTGTTTCCCTCTGTCCCTGTCTCCACAGTCTGGCATTGCACTGCATATACAGTTCCAAAGACCAGGTAAGTCCGAACCAAATCAGAATGTGGCCTCCGTCCTGTATGTTCAGACCATGTCCTGCCGATGCTGGATGGATTGCTGCCACCGGGATTTTTCCTTCTTTCCATTTGCGGATGTCACCTGCTGCCTTTAATGGAACAGCTTTAAACCGTTCAACAATTCTATCCAAATCATGCTGATACCAGTAAGCCACTAACACAGGCTTTCCATTCGCTGCCTCGATTAAATCCTCCAAAGCATCCAGTTTCTTATCGTAGAAAGTATAGATGAAGAATGCGATGGTACCTACGCACAACATGACGAGACAGAACAGAATAGGAGCGGGAATATTGGTATGGAATACGCCGCTCTCATCCGTAGACCCGAAGAAGTCTGCCAAAGGAACGGTAAGCACCATGGCCAAAGTCGTTCCAATACGCGCGGTCGCCATTTCCAGTCCCATAGCGAGAGCCATCTCTTTGCCTTTAAACCACTTCACGATAATCTTCGAAACGGTGATACCCGCAATTTCGACTCCTACACCGAAAATAGCATAACCCAATGCAGCCAATGTGACTTGCATCTTGAATCCGAAAAGCATCGCACCTTCCGGGAAAGTAGTAGTAATAGCATAATATTTCAATCCACAACCGAACACCATCAATAAACAGGCACCCATTCCGGTGAAGCGTACTCCCATCTTATCCAGAATGATACCACCAAAGATGAGCATCAGCAGGAATACATTAAACCAGCCATAAGCACTGGTGAAAAAACCGTAATCTAAACTGTCCCAGAGAAGTTCTTTTTCAAGCATGGGTTTCAGAGGAGACATAACGTCTGTGAGGAAGTAGCCGCACAACATGGTAAAAGCGACTAATGCTAGAACACTCCAACGCAGCACTGCGGAGTCATTCAGCTTTTGTTTCAATTGTTCTGTCATTGTAATATTTAAAAGGAGTTAATAATCTCGTAACGGGCAACAAAGTTAACTAATTATCATTTGTTTTACTAAAAAAGGAGAACATTTTATAAGAAAAAGGACATCTGACCGGATATTCCTGTATGAAGAAGAGCAGACCGGGCCCAATAATAAAGACAGGCGCGAACTACACGTATTACACGATTCTATTAGAATCTCTTGTAATTCGCGTAATTCGCGCCTATAATGAAGAGAACGGGTCAAAAAGCCCGTTCACTCAATAAGTTTAAACCGAATATCCTGTCACTGAATTATTCTGCTACAGGAGCAGGAGTTTCAGTAGCCGGAGCTTCCGTTGCTGGTGCAGACTCTGCAGGAGCAGTAGCATCTGTCTGAGGAGCAGCAGTACCGGTAGGCATATTATACGGGTTGGTTTGTTGTTCTTTCTGTGCTTGTTCCAACAATACATCTTTAGCTGCAGAAGAAGAAGGAACAACGTAAGCAGTAGCAACGCTCATCACAACCATGAAGATAGCCAGACCCCAAGTTGCTTTTTCCAGAAAATCTGTAGTCTTGCGCACGCCCATGATAGCGTTTGATGAAGAAAAACCAGAAGCAAGTCCGCCTCCTTTTGAATTCTGAATCAGCACGATGAAGCACATCAGCAAGGCTGCAATCACCATTAAGATAATGAATAATAAGTACATTTTTAGTTATTTTGAATTAGCGTTAATAATCAATTTCTCCAAAAATCTGATTTGGTCTGCAAAGTAAGCATTTTTTTTTGGATATTTCAAGCTTAATTTTTTAATTATTTCAAGAGCTTTCGAATATCGTTGCTGTTTTACGTAGATTTTGGCCAAAGTTTCTGTGAAACAGCTGTCATCTTCCTCTTCTATGGCGTTGGTTTCAGTTGTTTCGTCTGTTCTGCCCGTTTCGTTTGTTTCAGCGGAAGAAGCTGCCTTTGCTTTCTCTTCTTCCCTCAAAGGTTTCAGGTATACGACTGGATCAGTCTCGCTTTTTTCGATAAAGTTGTCAATCAGCTCGTGTCCTTTCAGCTTGGGCATTGCCTCTGCCGGCTCGTCGGCGACAGGTGTCTCTTCGAGAAGGTATGCCGTATAGTCCATGGAGTAATCAAAGCTTGTCTGACTGGTTACTTCTTCGGGAGCCGTCGAAAGGAAAGCATCGATCAGAGCCAGTGTCCGGTCGACGGTAGGCTCATCTTTCAATACTTCAGAGAGAGGCAGCCCTTTCTTCTGGGATTCGACAGCGAAGCGTTCACCTTCGATCAGATGAAACAGTTTCCGTCGGTCGGCAATATACAGAACGGCTTTCCGCAGTTCCGCACCGAAATTAATGTCGTGGAGAATATACAGGTTCTTGAGATACAACAACCGGAGCGACTGAAAATACGGATACCTCGCGAGCTGGTTGCGCAGTTCGTACAAAGTATCCCTATTCAGCGTCTCGGGATGCTGAATCCATTGTTGCAAGTTAACAGAAGTCATTAAATTACCAGTTTGCTACAGTTGCATTAAATATTTGGTCGGTTATCTCTTTACTCATTTCCGCTATTAATCCATCCTGTACGGCTGTCAGTAGCTGGCTGGAATCATAGGTACGGAAAGCTGAGAATTGTTGTTCGAAGTCTTCGGCGTGATTTGTGTTGTTGACAAAGCGTACATTGACCGTGATGGTCAGCTTCGTTTCCGAAGAGTAACCATCGGCAGACACTGCCTGGTTATACTGGTTGTAGCCCGTAATTTCACCGTCAATCTGCAGATCCGCATTCTGGTTCGGTTTCAGCAGTTGTAGACGGGTCTGTCTGATGAAGATATCTTTCAGGTCTTCATTGAACTTGGTAGCCAGCGGAGCATACACATACTCCGACTTAATCGGGAAATCAGCAATCGAAATAGTCTTCACCTTATCGTAATTGATAGAGGAGCCATTAAACTTATAGGACACACTACAGGCGATGATGACTGCCGGTAAAACAACCAATATCAGCGGTCGTGCTATTTTCTTAATCCAATTCATATTCTTTTATTTTTCTGTAAAGGGTACGCTCGGAGATATTCAGATCCTTCGCCGCACTTTTCCGCTTACCATGATGCCTCTCAAGCGCTTTACGTATCATTTCTTTTTCCACTTCATCGAGCGAAAGGGTTTCTTCTACATATTCTTCCGTGTCCTGAATATCGTCATCGTCTTCTTTGGGACAAACAGACGGTTGCTGCACAGCATGGATAATGGCCGGCACGGAAGGTTGGTGCGTCGTTGTCACTACCGGAGTAGCTACTACCTGTCCCATCTGTCCGACTTGTCCCGCACGTTCAGCCATCATATTGTGCACCATCTTCTTCAGTTCCGCCACTTCCTGACGCATATCGAACAAGACAGAATATAGTATTTCGCGTTCGCTCTCAAAGCTCTTGCTCTCGCGTGTGCCGAACAGTGCCGGAAGGCGTTGGGTATTCTGTGCCGGAAGATAGGTCTGCAGAATCGCAGCCGTTATCTCACGGTTTGTTTCTATAATCGAAATCTGCTCTGTGATGTTCTTCAACTGCCGGACGTTTCCCGGCCACGGATAAGCAAGCAATATCTTCTTGGCATCTTCCGTCAGCTGGATAGCCGGCATCCGGTACTTTTCGGCAAAGTCTGCGGCAAACTTACGGAACAACAACAGCACATCATCTCCACGCTCACGCAAAGGTGGTATCTGAATAGGCACCGTGTTCAACCGATAATACAAATCTTCCCGGAAGCGTCCTTCGGCAATGGCTTGTGTCAGGTTCACGTTGGTCGCTGCCACAATACGTACATCCGTCTTTTGCACTTTGGATGAACCTACCTTGATAAATTCACCGCTTTCAAGTACACGGAGCAGACGCGCCTGTGTAGGCAACGGCAACTCTCCCACTTCATCAAGGAAGATAGTTCCACCGTCAGCTTCTCCAAAATATCCTTTCCGCTCACCAATAGCACCGGTAAATGCTCCTTTCTCGTGTCCGAACAGTTCGGAATCGATCGTACCTTCCGGTATGGCACCACAGTTGACAGCAATATACTGCCCATGCTTTCTCCGGCTATATTGATGAATGATCTGTGGAAAACTTTCTTTTCCGACACCACTTTCTCCGGTAATCAGCACAGACAAATCGGTAGGCGCTACCTGAATGGCAACATCTATGGCACGTGATAAAGCCTCGGTATTGCCAATAATACCGAAACGCTGTTTCACTTGTTGTATCTCCGCTTTGGTCATCTATCTTAATATTAAGTAATAGGTAATAAGTATTAAGTAATAAGTATTAAGTATTACCATCATTATCATCTCGCTTCCATCCGCATGGCTAATACTTAATACTTATTACTTAATACCTATTACTTAATCTTCGTCTACTGTATCCAGTTTTAGTTTATCACTATCGTCCCGTTTCTCGTAATACTGCTTCCGCAACGGGTTTACCCGTGCCGCTTTCTCGCGCTGGCGGTTGCGGAATACATCAATCGCTACATAAATAGCCTGGCGGAAAGAGTCTTCGCTGGCCAGTCCTTTACCGGCGATGTCATAGGCTGTTCCATGAGCCGGAGAGGTACGTACAACCGGCAGTCCGGCGGTATAGTTCACACCGTCTTCCATAGCCAGGGCTTTGAACGGAGCCAGTCCCTGATCATGATACATAGCAAGGATTCCGTCAAAGTGAGTATAATTGCCCGAACCCATAAAACCGTCCGCAGCATAAGGACCGTAACAGATGATCCCTTTCTCTTCCATTTCTTTCATGGCAGGGATAATGATTTCCTGTTCTTCCATACCTAGCAGTCCACCGTCTCCTGCATGAGGATTCAGTGAAAGCACTGCAATACGGGGCGCACCGATACCGAAATCCTGTTTCAGACAACGATGGAAAATCATCAGCTTTTCCTGAATCAGTTCCTTGGTGATTGTTGTAGCAATCTCCCTTACCGGAATATGCGTCGTTACTAAAGCCACACGAAAATCGTTTTTCATCAGGATCATCAGTGACTTGTTTCCATTGCCCAGACGTTCTTCAATATACTCCGTATGACCGGGGAAAGAGAACTCTTCCGACTGAATGGTATGTTTGTTGATCGGAGCTGTCACAATGACGTCGATCAGCCCCTCACGATACTCTTCTATGGCACGCTCCAAAGCACCCAATGCAGCCTTACCTGCTTCGGGATCGGGTTTGGAGAATTCCACTTTCACTTCGTCATCTGTACAGTTCACTACACTCAGACGGTTGTATCCGGCTTCGGAAGCTGTGTTGACAATGCTGAAATTAGCCTGTACATCCAGTGCTTTACGATGGTAAGCCGCTACTTTAGGTGAACCGTAGATAATCGGAGTACATAGCTCAAGCATGGTAGGGTCTGAGAATGTCTTCAAGATCACTTCATAACCTACCCCGTTGATATCTCCTTGGGTAATGCCGATTCTTATTTTGTTTTCTTCCATGTTTTTATTTATTAGTTGGTTCCGCTTCTCTGGTTACCCCCAGTGGAATCTGACTCTGCTGACCTTCTTGCGGAAGTTTCAGCGTATAAAGAGATGCTTCCATCTGGCGAACCAGATTGCGTTTCATTTTATCGGGTGAATATACAAATATTTCTGCTGTAATAATACGTTGGTTCTTCTGATCCAGACGAGTATGGGAAACGAACGGGCCACCCATGAAGTCACCCTTCATGCGCCACAATCCACGAGCTTCCATCGTGTAGTCATTGTGCACGTTGATCGGACGAACATCGGTCAGTAACGAGTCTGTCGACATATATACGCCTTCTTTATATCCGGGGATATTGGCTTTCATCACAGAATCGCGCTTATGAACAAAGTATTCTTTGGTGAATGTATCCTTGTCAGTATAAGGATAAGAATACATCACGAAATTGCGATCCGCGCTGCCTGTATTGGTAGATGCCCAAAAGAAGTCCTCTCCTGTCTTGGAGTTATTCAGTTCGGAAGGTATCCAGATATCGCAGCCAAACAGACTATCTACCTTATTTGAGATAAAGTTGTTGTGCTTTTCCTCCAGCAAAGTAATCTGACGGTTCATTTCAGCGCGAGTGAAGAAGTCGATAATCGTCTGCTTGTTTTCTTCGACAAACTTCTCAAACACTTCTTCGTTCGGAGCCTGAATGGTCAGTATCATCTGTGGAGAAGCATAAACGTCTTTCGCATACTTGAAAGTACCTTTGGTATAAATATCTTTTATATCTACTATCACAATATTACGGATCAACTTCAGCGTAGAATCATAGTCCTTCGGTGAAGTATACATAATCCGGAAAGAAGGTTCCGACTGGGGCAGTCCCGGCATGTCAGAATCAAGCACATCATGCAAGGCCCTTCCGGCGGCACGGTCCCACACTCCCGCATCTACTACAACCAACAGTTCATACGGACGACCGCTAGAGGTATGATTCCCCTTTAATCCACAAGAAGCAACTACGAAGGCTACCAGAGCCATGCTTAAATAAAAAAAGTACTTTTTCATGATGTTCGATTTTTATATTAACTTTTATTATTTTCCTCCTGTTTCGCAGTCGACAGCATACCGCATGCCGCAAAAATATCCTCTCCCCGCGAAGCACGAATGGTAGTGAAAAGCCCGTGCGTAGTCAGATAGTCACGGAAACGGGTCATCGTATCCATATCGGCTCCTTCAAGGGCTACTCCCGGAATAGAATGGAAACGGATCAGGTTAATCCGGCAATCCAGTCCGCGAAGCAGTTTGAGTAACTCCTTGGCATAAACTTGCGAATCATTAAGCCCCTTAAAAACAATATATTCAAACGAAAGTCGACGCTGTTTGCTAAAATCATAGTTTTTTAACAGTTCCACCATTTCCGTGATAGAAAAGGCTTTCTCCGCCGGCATCAGTTCCGCACGCTGGGCGGTCACCGGAGAATGCAGGCTGATGGCAAGGTGACAGTCGCTTTCTTCGATAAAGCGCCGCAATCCTTTCCGCAATCCGACAGTTGAAACGGTAATCCGCTTCGGGCTCCATGCATAACCATAGGACCCTGTCAGTATGTCCAATGCCTTCAACACCTCTTCCAGATTATCGAGCGGTTCGCCCATTCCCATCATGACGACATTCGTCAGTTTGTCCCGTTCCGGCAAGGAGTGAATCTGATTGATAATCTGATGGGCGGTCAGGTTGGCAGAGTAGCCTTGTTTCCCGGTCATACAGAACTTGCAGTTCATTTTGCAGCCTACCTGCGAAGAAATGCATAAAGTCGCCCGTTCATCATCCGGAATATACACCGACTCCACAAAATGATTCTCGCCCACAGGGTACAGGTATTTCACCGTACCGTCTACAGAGCGCATTTCCTCCACCGGAGCTTCAGCTCCTACCTCATAGTTCTGCTTCAGTAACTCCCGGTATTTCAACGACAAGTTAGTCATTTCATCAATCGAAGTCACCTTCTTATCATAAAGCCAGGATGCAATCTGTTTGGCTGCAAAGCCCGGCATTCCCAGACGTTTCACCAGTGACTGCAGCTCTATAAGCGTCATTCCTAAGAGGGGATATTTAGACATCATTCTTTCTGTTCATGGTTTATATTTGCAAATGTAAGGAAATAAAGTCGATTTCCGTATAGCAAGGATGTAAAAGTTAGCAAAAAAGGTCGTTCCAAAGCATGGAACGACCTTTTGCAGTTATCGTTTTTACGACTAATCTTAGAAGAACAGGTAACGTGTATCCTTCACTTTTCCTTTCAGATACAGGTCGTTCATCAGACGGCTTGCGAAGCGTGCGTGCATATTAGCCAATGTAGCTTCTTCATCTTTAGCGTTAAAAGTATCGCTCAGTTTGTCTTTGCCATACATCTGAAGCACAAATACACCGGCATTACCTTTGATTGGAGCACTCAATTTGTTCATTTCAGCCACAGAAGCATAAGCACCTACCAGCGGTTCGCTGCTGCGCAATTCAGAGACATAAGCGGGAGCGGCAAATGTAACCAGCTTCAAAGAATCGCTGACTGCGCCGGGCATAGCCTTGTACTGGTCGAGAGAAGTTGCATTGGCAGCTTTCATATCAGCCATGATCTTTTCGGCTTTCTTATCTTTAACGATTTCAGCTCTCAACTGATCCTGTACAGCTTTCAGCGGACGATATCCTTCCGGAGTAACACCAACCAGAGCTACTGCAACCATATGGTCGCTTTCGCCACATTCATACAAACCGGAAACATCACCCGGTTTAGCGGCAAATGCCCATCTCAATGCTTCTTTAGTACCTCTTACACCACCGATAGTGTGTTCTGAGCTATACAAGTCTCTTCTGTCAAGCAGTTTGTATCCGGCTTCTTCAGCGTTAGCGATCATCTTTTCAGCAGTAGGATTGGCAGCGATGAACTGGCTGAAGTCATTGTAAGCACGGTTATAAGTTTCTTTGCTGAATTCAACTTCACGTTTCACAACAGCTACTTTATATTTATCCTTCACAGCTTTCTTGTTAGTCACCTGCAGAATTACATTAGCTTGTCCCAACGGCAGGTTTACTACTTCGTTCACGCCTGTATTATTGATAGCAGAGATAAACTTCAGGTTGTCACCATCGATCTGTGCGCCTTCATACTGTGCAGAGCTCATCCAGTTAGTCTCACCCGTCTGACCGTATTTCTTAGCCAGATCTGCGAAGTTAGCACCGCCTTTGATAGCAGTATAGATACTGTCCGCCAAGGCTTTTGTCTTCAAAGCGTCTTCTGCAAACACCTGAATCTGACGGAACTCGATTGAGTCGGCAGCAGCTGTTTTTGCAACCACTTTGAATGAATTAATAGTATTGTCGGCACCATTATAGTACGGACCATAAACAGAACCAACGGATGCAGAGTCCAGACGGGCAACTACATCTGACGGGAAAGCTGTTTTGTTATAGAACAAGTCTACATAAGGAGCTTCCGAGCCTACAGAGCGGATAAAAGAAGTATAGTCATCTGTTGTAGTAGCCAACTGTGCAGTAGCTTCGTCTACTTCCTGCTGGATAGCAGCTCTGTCTTCCGCACTTGCAGTCACCTGAACATCAATGTACTTGATATCACGGCTTTCCTGATATTGCTTGAACTGTTCTTTCTTCTTGTTATAAAGGTCTTTCAGTTCCGATTCTTTCACAACGATTGTAGAATCTACTACAGAAGAATAAGGAACGGCAGCCATCAACAAGTCATATTGATTCACTCTTGCGTCGAAAGCGTCCTGTGCTTCTACCGGATTAGAGAGAAGCGCTTTTGCTACCAATGCCTGATATTTTTCTGCCAGGCGGCTCTGAACCAATGTCTTCTGGATGAATGACCAGTATTTGTACATGTTGTTGTACTGTTCTGCATACTGAGCCGGCATCTGAGATTCGTTCATTTTAGCGTAATCTACCAGGAACTTATTGAGCATATCCTTATCGAAAGCACCGGTCTGCGGGTTGCGGAAAGGAGTCTGTTGCAACAACGGATGCACGCCTGCTTTCAGGATATCCTGAATTTCAGCAGCAGAAACTGTCAGTCCCAATGCTTTTGCTTCTTTCTCAACCAGTTTGTTATTAACGTAGGAACGCCATACTTCGTCGCGCACCTGATTGGTCTGTTCGTCGTTCAGTGCAGTCACTCCACGGGAGAGTTTTATCACTTCGGTATATTCTTCTACCAGATTCTGATACTCTTGAGCGGAAAGAGCATCTCCGTTCACCTCACCTACGTCATGTGCCTGGTGCGGTTGCATCACCTTCCACGCGTCACCCGCGATGAAAGCAAACAGCGCCAAACCGATAACAATCACCAATAGAGGTCCTTTCGACCTAATGTTTTGTAACGTTGCCATTTTGATTAATACGATTTATGTTTATTATTATTTCTTTCTTTTGTCGTTTTAGCGCACGAAGATACAAAAAATGCTAATATGCATCTATTTATTGGCTAAAAATTTCTTGATTATCGTCATTATTCCAAGACTTTTAATCGCACGAGTTCTATTTTTGTCGCTGTGACCTTAATTATCTTGAATTGATAACGTCCCACCCGCACCACTTCATGCAGCTTCGGAAAACTCTGATATTGGTTCAGAATCAGCCCTCCTACCGTCAGATAATCGTCCGATTCGGGCAAATCAAGTCCGAACGTCTCATTGACTTTTTCTATCTCCAAGCGGGCGGACAACACATACTCGCGTTCATCAATCTGCTTGCTAATATAGGAAGTATTATCGTGCTCATCTTCTATATCTCCAAATATTTCTTCTACCAGATCTTCCAGAGATACAATACCGGACGTACCGCCAAACTCATCCACCACTACGGCAATCGTTTTCTTTTGCTGCATGAAGAGTTTCATCAATTTATGGGCGGACATGGTTTCGGGTACAATCGGCACTTGCTTCACATTCTCATGCCAGTTTTTCGGAGCACGAAACATTTCCGACGAATGAATATAACCCACCACATTGTCGATATTTCCATCGTACACAATGATCTTGGAAATTCCGGATTCGATGAAGCGGCTTTTCAACTCGTCCAGCGAAGTTGTCAGATCAACAGCCACCACTTCGGTACGCGGAACGATACAGTCGCGGATTTTTATGTTCGAGAAATCCAAAGCATTCTGAAAGATTTTCACTTCCGTATCCAGTTCCTCCTCATTCTCGGCATTATCAATACTGCTTTGCACGAAGTAGTCCAAGTCGACTTTTCCAAACGCTCTGTCGGATGCATCCTTGTTAATCTTCATTCCAAAGACACGAAGGAATAAACAAGACAAACCGGAAGCCAGTTTAGAAATAGGATATAGAATGACGTAACAAATAATCAGTGGAATGGCAAAAACATTCAAGACCAGATTGGGATTGATTTTGAAGATTGTTTTCGGCAGAAACTCTCCGGTCACCAGAATAATAAGGGTAGAAATAACGGTCTGCGCCAACACCATCAGAAAATGATTATCAATGAATCCCGCCAGCAGATTATCGCCAATAATCTGTGCCATCAGAATACCATAGATGACTAGTGCGATATTATTCCCCACCAGCATGGTAGAGATAAATTCATTCGGGTTCTTGAAGAAGATAGAAAGGATGCGGGACGTAATTCCCCC
>ERZ826764.3657-NODE-3657-length-11812-cov-8.706133_pt1 | contig 11812 bp, 9 predicted proteins | sample MGYA00519870_ERZ826764 | MGnify/ENA primary metagenome ERZ826764 (study PRJEB31778, sample SAMEA3449239) | human gut metagenome | biome: human gut; feature: human-associated habitat; material: faeces | place: United Kingdom | collected 2010/2012 ...
TGCCTGAAAAAACAAGTTATCTTGAGGGTAAAGATGAACTTGATCTTACTGGAGGAAAAATACTGCTAAAATATAATAACGGAACGATGGAAGAAATAGATCTTACAAAAGGAGTGGTTAGCGGTTTTGATAATACCAAAGTTGGACCTCAAACACTCACTGTTTCGTATGGCGGGAAGACCGCAACATTTGATATTGAAATAACAGCCAAAGAAGTGATAGCAGCACATCTTTCACAACTGCCTGAAAAAACAAGTTATCTTGAGGGTAAAGATGAACTTGATCTTACTGGAGGTAAGATACTGATAGAATATAATAACGGAACGACGGAAGAAATAGATCTTACAGAAGAAATGGTCAGCGGCTTTGATAATACCAAGGTTGGTCCACAGACTATTGACATTATTTATGGAGCATTAGAGGACTCTTTTCAAATAAATATAATTGCTAAATCGATTTCCTCTGTTGAGCTGATAGAAGAGCCAATTGATAAGATCTATGAATATGGCGACGGAGGGTTTTCTGCTTATGGTGGTCAAATAAAGGTGAATTATAATAATGATACATACGATATTATTAATGTGACTAATAATATGGTATCAGGTTTTGATGAATATAGGTTAGGAATTCAGACAATCACTATAACATATAAAGGTGAGACAGCGGAATATGATGTAAATGTGATTCCTGCGGATATTTCCAGTTATGATGTCAGCCTTTCATATACTAAAGTTGAATATGATGGAACGGCAAAGTATCCGTCAATAACAGTTGACGGTTTAAAGCAAGATAGTGATTATACTGTAGAATACATGAATAATATAGAAGCAGGTACTGCGCAGATTATCATCACCGGCATGGGAAACTATCAAGGGACTATAACAAAATCATTTGAAATAGTAAAAAAGGATGGCGCAGAGGCAGTACTTGGTGATACAAATATTAAGAGAATATTTGGCAGTAGCAGATACGAAACATCAATGAAAACAGCTGACGCCATGAAATTAAGTCTGGGAATTGATAAATTTGATACGGTGATTGTAGCAAGTGGAGACAATTATGCTGATGCTTTAGCGGGCAGTTATCTGGCAAGAATTAAAAAAGCACCAATATTAGTTGTAAATAAATATAATGAGAAAGTTATAAAAGATTACATAACTAAAAATATTGATCCTAATGGGAAGATATATATTCTTGGCGGTATAGGTGCGGTTTCTGATAATTTTGAAAAATCTCTTTCTCACTATAAAATAAAGAGGCTTGGAGGTGCAAATAGGTACGAGACTAATATGCAAATTCTCCAGGAGTCAGGAGGTCTGGATAAAGGGATTGTGGTTTGTTCTGCTCTGGACTTTGCAGATAGCCTGTCAGTTTCATCAGCAGGAAAGCCTATTCTGCTTGTTAACAATAAACTCTATCAAGAGCAGATAGATTTTATTAATAAATCTGGTAGCAAGATGTTTTATCTAATAGGAGGCTCAGGAGCCGTAAGTAATAGTGTCCAAAACACATTGGAAAGATATGGAAAGACCACACAACGCATAGCTGGTGAAAATAGATTTGAGACATCTGTTAAGGTGGCCGGTGCATTTGCACCAAAGGGTTGCCATACAATCGTGCTTGCATCCGGAAATGATTTTCCGGATGGTCTGGTTGGCGGCCCACTTGGATATTTTACTGATTCTCCGCTTATATTAATAAACGAGAGAAACACATCTGCAGCGGCTTCATATAAAGAGTCAGCAAATATAACTGGAGCGATGATCTTAGGAGGACCACAACTAATATCGGATCGTGCAGTAAATAATATAATGTCATAAATAATAACTTGTTAAAACTGTTTATGTAAAAATAACAAAAGAGCGACTTATTATTTAATAAAATTTAAGTTGCTCTTTTGTTTTCCGGGCTCAGCCGTGTTACTAGTTTTTGTGCTCCGCCTCTTCAATGCTGTCATATCCATACAGCCCGGTCATGGTAGAGAGGATGTTTTCTGACATGGACTGCCCGCGGGCAAGCAGCACATCTATATGGCGCAGATAGGCCAGGAGAAGTTCTCTTGGATAGGTTTCCAGCTCGCCCCTTGCATAGGTTTCCATGGAGGTAAAGCCATATTTATCCTGGTCCGATCTGATGGGCCTTGACGAACCGGCCAGATGAGGGTATCTTGCCGCAAGGGCTTCCTCCCAGGTCATCATCTGATCAACGATCCTGCCTATCAGGGGATAATTTGAAAGAGGCACCGCAGGCAGATGGCCCCGCAGATATTTGTCGTAATATTGAGGGTCTGTATATGCCATCATGCGTGCATATTTTTCCGTTACCAGATTGCGTCCGTCAGCGGCGCAGCGGGACAGATAGTCAAAATAGATGCCGATCATTTCCTGACTCCAGTTTTCGTACTGGCTCCTGCGCATTATGTAAAAGGTCTCTTTGTCGTCCTGACAGTCTGCACGGCCGCCGATATTGTCAACCTGCTGGAACATTTCCCATTCAATGTCTATGATCTTTTGGATCTTTTCGTTCATCTTTGCACCTCCTGAAAAGTTTAAACAGGGCAGTCGGCCATGGGGTGCATGGAGCGGATCTGAGGATCTATTATCTGCTCCATGAGCTGGCCTGTGTAGTCCTGGGCAAAATCGCCGGCATCCCGCCGGATCAGTCCCCTGTCTGCCATCATATCAAGGATAAGTATGCAGATCTCCTCGGCGATCGCACAGGAATTGTCGCATACGGGGGCAGAAAACAGTTCTTTTATAAAGGCAGCCGCTTTTGCAATGCTTGCCTGCGACGGGCCGCTCATGGACAGGTCTGCATGCGTTCCGCCGTTCTGCCAGAAAGCCGCCTGTGACAAGTCTGAAAGCCCTCTGTACGACCACTTATAAAAGGGCATGGGCTTTCCGACGAGAAGATATAGGGCGGAAATCGCCGTTTCCGCAAAACGGGCCATGGCAAGCGATGCGGCTACCGTATCGCCCCGTTTCAGGCAGCGGGGCAGATTGTACTGACCTGACTGGGCCATGACGGCTGCCCGTGCGGCCAGCTTTTTCAGCAGTATGTCACGGGGATAAAACCTTTGCAGCCGTCGGCGGATGGCGCTGAATTCTCCGCTCCTGTCCACAAAGACTTCTCCGCTGGCAGCGGCCGCAAGGGCCGGTTCAGATATCAGGAACCAGTCCATGTTGGAGCTGGGACCTTCAGGACAGCCGGTGAACATCCTGTAAAACCTGCCAATCTCCATGACGCCCAGCCTGCCGGCATCTATCACATTATTTCTGTCAAAACCCATGAAAGATGATGGCAGTCTGTCATAAGCCTGCTGCAGCGAGCTTCCCCAGCGGTCGAAATCATCTTTTTTCAGCCATATGCAAAATCCCGGTGCAAAATCGTGATCTTGGGATATTTCATCGTCATATCCAAGACATCCTGAACCTTCACCTGCAAGCCCGGCAGCATAGGAGTCCTTAAGCTGAGGAAACTGCGATTCTATCATGGGTCTGCCGAATTCTTCAAAATATCTCCGGGCGAGTTCCATCTGCTTCATTTGGCGTCCACCTCCTGCTCAACACGGGCGATCAGGCCATGCAAAGCATTGGCCGCCGGAGTGTCCCTGCCGTAATCCCGTTCTATCAGCGAAAGCGCTTTCCTGAAATCGGCCAGAGCCTTATCTTTTTCTCCGCGGATAAGGCTGATCTGTCCGCGGGTTTCTATGGCAGCGCTGTAATGGACATCAGAATCGCCGGAAATCTTTTCAAAAAGGCTTACAGATAAGCCGCAGGCATCAGCAGCCTTTTGAAGGTCATTATCCAGAAGATATATCTGCGCCATATTGGAGTAGGTGGTGGCAATCTCGGTTTCACTGTCCTCAAGGCACTGCAGGATGCCCAGAGCCTTTTGCAGGTGTTCGATGGCCTGCAGACGGTCGCCGGAATCCTGACACAAGATGCTCATATTGTTGTGGAGGGTCGCCATGCGATAATCCCGGTCCAGACCGATGCAGCTGAGGATCTCCGCCGCCTGCGAAAACAGCATGAGCCCTTCTGCAGCCTCGCCTTGGGCAGCATAAGTGGTGCCGAAGTTTATAAGGGTGGTGGCATGGGCCTCCGTACCGTTCATATCAAGGGATACTATGGCATCCAAGGCCTTTTGGTACAAAGGGATCCCCTTATCGTACCGGCCGGTCGCCCTGTAGAGACCGCCCAGCTCATTGCATATGGCGATCACTTTATCCTGCTCGCCGGCAGTTTCGGCCAGCCTTAGCTGCTGGGAAAGGAATGGCTCCACCTCGTAAATGCGTTTTTCGGCAAACATTTCATCGATATGGTCAAAAATTTCGTTGATAGTCATGGGTCCTCCTTACATATATCCCCCCGTGAGAACCACGGTGCTTCTGCCGGACAATGATTTTCTATATATCGGACTGAAAACTCCATCGCCTGAAAAGAGAAAATCGATGATTGAGTCTCACTTTCTGCAAAAAAAGGGAAACAGAGAGCGCATCAGGTTTATCTGCGTGAAATTCCTCCTGATAGCTGGTTTTACGCATAGCAGAGAGAATCCCGATCTGAAGGTCCTCAAAGACGCCTCAAGAAGGCAGAAAGGGGATATTTTGTGTTGAATATATAATACCATAAAAAACCGCCGATCACGCAGCATTTTAAATGAATGGAAAAACATTATATGGTAAAAGCTGCCAGAAAAGGGCGAGAAAATGAAAGAAAAGCAGATTGAACGGATCTTGATCCCAGAGAAAGCAAGGATCCGATCACAGATTCTTTTATTTTGGAAAAAATCCATTTTATCATTGAAAAAAGACTATACTCATGATAAAATAATGACCATAGAAAGAAAAGCAGAGTATTCATGGCCGGGAGTTTTGGAATGACGCATCGTCATCTCTGAAACTCCCGGTCTCGTTATGGGGCTTATGTGCCACGCAAGAGAAATCTTATGTCTTTAGGTTCAGGCTAGTATCGGGGCTTATGACCCCGGTTCCCCCGTTTTATGAGTGGTACCGATTTTTAGTATGATGGAGAAGATGGGAGCCAGACATCGGCATACGCAATTCAGAATGCTTGCTGCTGCAGCTTAAAATATGTTGAAATACTCACATTCATTGCAAAAATAGGTTGTTACAGATTGAAAAAAAGAGTAGAATATGATAGGATTACATAATAATAAAAACAGAAAAGGGTGAGAAAAATGGCAAAAGAAAAACTTAATTGGGAAGATGAACAGATAAGACATAATTATCGCCACACGGCGTCTCATATAATGGCCCAGGCCGTAAAACATCTCTGGCCTGACACCAAGCTGGCCATAGGGCCTGCCATAGATAACGGATTTTATTATGATTTCGAGTCCGAACACAAATTCGGAGAAGAAGATTTCAATAAGATCCAGAAAGAGATGAAGAAGATCGTACAGGCAAATTATCCCCTTGAAAGATTTGAACTGCCGAGAGCTGAGGCCATCAAGTATATGGAAGAAAGAAACGAGCCTTACAAAGTTGAGCTGATCAACGATCTGCCGGAGGACGCTGTCATTTCTTTCTATAAACAGGGCGACTTTGTAGACCTGTGCGCCGGACCTCACATGGATTCAACGGGACAGATCAAAGCATTCAAGCTGATGAGCGTTGCCGGAGCATACTGGAGAGGCGACTCCGACAGACAGATGCTCCAGAGGATATATGCTACCGCTTTCCCGACACAGGAAATGCTGGATGAATATATCACCAAGCTGGAAGAAGCCAAAAAGCGTGACCACCGCAAGATAGGCAAGGAAATGGATCTGTTCATGCTCACCGAAGAAGGACCGGGATTCCCGTTCTTCCTGCCAAAGGGTATGATAATCCGCAACGAGCTGGAGGCTTTCTGGAGAGCCGAGCACATCAAGAGAGGATATGAGGAGATCAAGACCCCGCTGATCCTCAACGAGCAGCTCTGGCGTACATCCGGCCACTGGGATCACTACAAAGATAATATGTACTTTACTAAAATAGATGATGAGGACTATGCCATCAAACCGATGAACTGTCCGGGATCAATGCTTGTTTACAAGCGCAAGATGTGGTCCTACAGGGATTTCCCTATCCGCTGCGGTGAGCTGGGACAGGTACACAGACATGAGCTGTCCGGCGCTCTCCACGGATTGATGAGAGTAAGGACATTCACTCAGGACGATGCTCATATCTTCATGCTGCCGGAGCAGGTAAACGATGAGATCAAGAATGTAGCCAGATTCTGCGATGATGTATATAAGATGTTCGGCTTTGAATATCATGTGGAACTTTCCACAAGACCGGAAGACTCCATGGGGACCGACGAAGAATGGGAAATGGCCGAAAACGCTCTCAGAAACGCCATCGAGGAAATGGGCGTGCCGTTCGTGATCAACGAAGGGGACGGAGCTTTCTACGGACCTAAGCTGGACTTCCACCTCCAGGATTCCATCGGAAGGACATGGCAGTGCGGCACTATACAGCTGGATATGCAGATGCCTCAGAGATTCGACCTGACCTACATCGGACCGGACGGAGAAAAGCACAGACCGATCATGATCCACAGAGTTATCTTCGGTTCCATAGAGAGGTTCATTGGCATACTGATCGAGCACTGCGCCGGAAAATTCCCGCTGTGGCTTGCTCCTGTACAGGTAAGGCTCATGACCGTAACTGAAAAGTTCTCCGACTATGCTCTCCAGCTGAAAGAAAAGCTGGAAGCCGCCGGCCTGAGGGTTGAAGCCGATATCAGAAACGAGAAGATCGGTTACAAGCTGAGGGAAGCCAGGAACCAGAGAGTGAACTACATGTGCGTCATCGGCGAAAGGGAGACCGAAGCCGGCACCGTATCCGTCCGTTCAAGCAAAGAAGGCGAACTGGGCGAAATGTCTGTAGAAGATTTCACTGCTAAGCTGCTGGAAGAGATCAGAGAGAAGAGGATGTAAAAATACGGATATCGTGATAACAATCCCATAGAAACCAGACACTCAAAAAGGGCTCAATATTGAGCCTTTTTTTCGTGCGGGGAATATAACATTTTTAGGAATTTGTTGAATATTTTGTAGGTTGAGTTTTATTCCGAAGCATATTATATTCTATTGTGCCATGCAATGAGATTCATGTATAATACTCTCACTCCCTTGCCCTTAAACTATCCGGTAAATCCTTGAATTTTCAAGGGAAAGCTGAGAAAAGACTGAGGATCCGCAGAGGAGGGGGATATTGACAACATTATATGGGTGGGGGTATAATGAATGATAAATTGGATGGCTTTTTTAGAAATATAACAGGGTAAAAGGAATATAAAAAGCTATTATGAGAATAAAAGTTAGGATTATCCAATTATCAATAATAATTTTGAATTGCGCACTTTCTGTGCTGTATTTTTTTCTTAAACTTTTCCCGGCCCGGAATGGAAAGGTTTTATTTTGCAGCAGACAGTCCAACGAGCCTCCGCTGGATTTTTTAATGATAAAGGATGTTATAAATAAAAAAAGACCAGATACAAAGTTTATAATGATATGCAGCCGGCTCGACCATAGCGCAAAGGGATGCATATTGTTTTTTGTCCAGCTGCTCAGGAGCATGTATCACCTGGCTACGAGCAATATATGTATAATCGATTCTTATTGGCCTGCCGTAAGTATGCTGAAGCATAAAAAAAGCCTTAAAGTCATACAGATATGGCACTCCATAGGAAAAATGAAAAAGTCCGGCTATCAGTCTTTAGGCAAAAAATCCGGTCGTAAGCCTGAATTTGCCGGATATTTAAAGATGCACAAAAATTACGACTACTTTATAGGCGGTGCTCCCGTATGGAATAAATATTATGCTGAAGCTTTTAATATTGACGAAAGCAGGATATTAAACTACGGCTTGCCGCGTATCGACTATCTCATCAAAACCCAGGACAGCAACAGAGCAAAGTTTTTTGAAGAATTTCCGGGGCTGATCGGCAAAAAGATAGTCCTTTATGCGCCGACATTTCGGAAAAAAATGAAATCTCATTGGCATGATATTTTAAGAGCGTCTAAATATGACGATATCATAATAATAGTTAAAAATCATCCCGGCCAGATCATGGGAACAAATAAAAAGAGCAAGAATATATATTATATGGACAAATGGCAGACAATAGACTTGATCGCAGTATGCGATTATATGATAACGGACTATTCGTCTATCGCCCTTGAGGCAGCAGTACTCAAGAAAAGAACGATGTTCTGGACATATGATTTTGATGAATATATGGAGAACAGCGGTATAAATATCGACTTGAAAAAAGAAATGCCGGGCAATATGTCAGACAACATTGATGAGATAATGTATCGAATAGAGAACGATATATTTGATGAGGAACAACAGGAGCAGTACATAGAAAAGTATCTTCCGGCAGAAATGGGAAAATCAACAGAAAGAATCGCCGGACTGGCTATCGAGCTTATGCCTGGATGGCAGGCAGATACAGCTGAAGATCAGGAGAATGGAAGAGATGAAGTTCGTGATAATGGCAGACGGCAAAGAAAGCCGTTGGAAGCACCATTTGGGGGTTTCCAAGCATTTAGTGGAAGTGGACGGAGAGCCTCTGATATGCAGGACGATAAGGTTGCTGCGTACAGCGATATCGGAGAAATGGGAGATAATCGTAACATCTCATGATAAAAGATATGAGTTTAAAGGCAGCCGCAGATATGAACCTGTGGCCAACGAATATGAGATAGACAGGTTTACTGATGAACTGATAGAAAAAGATACCTGCTTCTTATATGGGGACACATACTATACGGAAAGTGCCATAGAGGCTATAGTTAAGGCAGATACAGACCGTATATTGTTTTTTGGCAATGAAAGATCGATAGTAGCTGTCAAAATAACTGATCAGGCAGAGTTCCGCTATCACAAAGAGCGGGTGAAAAAAAAGTATATAGCCGGAGAAATAGGACAATGCAAGGGCTGGCAGGTATATCAGTCTTTTACCGGACAGGATCTGTCTGCAAAACCTGAGATAAAGGAGAACTTTGTGGTCCTCGACGACGGAACTGCCGATGTGAACACTCCCGAAGATTACAGGAGACTTGTTTAAAATATGGATTTTTTCAGGAAAGCTTTAAAAAAAATAAAACTTTTTGTTTTGTATTGGAAAAGGATAGTTTTTGTAAAAAACAATTTTAAGGTCGGGTTTTTCACTAAACTGAAATGTAATATCTTCGGGGGATTTTTAGCAGATCAGTATGTATTGTACGACTTAAAGCATAATGACAAAAAACAGTTCCTTTCAGAATTTGACTGGTATCGCTCAAGATATATCAATGAACCTTTTGATTTTGCCTTTAATAATAAAGTCATATGCGCTGAGATACTCAGACAATATATGCGGGTTGCGGAAAACTTTTTTATAAAAAATAAAAACATACTTTATGATTTTAAGTCCGGAGTAAAAAACGATCAAGATGTGCTGGACTGCCTTATAAAAAGGGAACGGCTCATCATCAAGCCGTTTGCCCTGGGAAAGGGCAACGGGGTGCATCTGCTGAGATATGACGGCCATAAGATCTATATAGATGAAAAAGAGACGACAGAGCAAGGTTTATTTGAACTCCTCGATAAGGGAAATGAATATATAATATGTGAGTTTATCAGGCAGCACCAATATGCCGATGAACTGTATGATAAAACTGCCAATACTATCAGACTCATCACTATGCGGGACATTGAAACCCATGAGCCCAAAATATTTTTTGCCGTCCAGCGTATCGGTACAAGCGGGACCATACCGGTGGATAATGGCAGCAAGGGCGGGCTGGTCTGCAAGATAGATATTGAGACGGGAACTTTGAGCGAAGCAAAATGCCTCCACAGTACAGAGACTTATCATTCGCATCCCGACTCAGGTAAAGAGTTCAAAGGCGTCCGGGTACCGGGCTGGCAAAATATAAAAAAAGAAATATTGCAGGTATCGGACAAGCTGCCTTTTATGGATTTTATAGCGTGGGATATACTTGTGACTGAAGAAGGATTTTGTGTGATAGAAGCCAACACATCTTCAGGCGTAAACATAATACAGCTTTGGGGAGGACAGCGCCAGGGAGAACTTGGAGAATTTTTCAGGCACTACAATGTAATAAAATAAATATATGCGGGAGGGACAATGAACTACAAAGAATATTTGAAAACATCGACAATGGCTAAAGTGACATTAGCGCTTTTGATCATCGACATATGTGCTGCCATATACATATCAACGCAGGTCGGAAGATATATGGGCAGCATTGCTGCTGTTATAGGCATAGTGATAACGGCAGTGATCGGAGGCCTTACATGGCTGTGCCATTATAAAAAACCTGAAGCTGCTCTGGTCATAGAAATTCTCCTGACTATCGTACTGATCATCGGGATCGTGGCAGTAGGCAGGATAAATTCCGTAGCAGGAGAAATAAGCCGTACGACAGAGTATGAAACGGTACAGATCGTAACTCTGAAAGACAACGGCATAGAAGCAGACGACGATCTGAGCCAGTATGTCCTGGGATATACCAACAGTGACGGCGGAGCTTATGAGAAATCCAGCGAGATCCTTGAGGAAAATGATAAAACAGTTAAAGAAAGCAAACCTTATGAGACAACGGATCTGCTTTATGAGGACCTGCTGTCACAGGATACACAGCTCATGGTCCTGACCAGCAATACCAGGAGCGATCTCATGCTCATAGATGAAGAATATGAGGATAAGATAGAGGTACTTTTTGAAAAAGATTACGAAATAGGCACGGCAGAGGCTAAAGCTGTTGATATAACTAAAGAACCGTTCACTCTTTACTTGTGCGGAGCCGACCTTTCATCGGGACAGGATATCAATTCCACAGGCAGAGGTGATGTGAATATCCTGCTGACTGTCAATCCGAACACCGAAAAAGTCAATATGCAGGTAATACCTCGAGATACATTTGTATATATACCATCCAGAGGCGGCAGCAGCAAACTGTCTTACAGCGGCTGGTGGGGAGGAGTCCAGTCCTCTATAGAAAGTATCGAAGACAAGTTCGGTATAGAGATAAACTATTATGCGAAGATAAACTTTAACGGTCTGGTCGACCTGGTCGATGCCCTGGGCGGTGTTACTGTGTACAGCCACTATACATATAGTTACCAGGGCTATCACTTTACGGAAGGCTATAATGAGGTAGATGGTGAAAAAGCGCTCCGGTTTGTAAGAGCAAGAAAAATGCTGCCTCAAAACGAACTCTCACGCGGTCAGCACCAGATGGAACTGATAAAAGGCATATTCAGAAAATTTGCCGAAAATCCGACTTACTCAAACAGCATGGCAGTTTTGAACGCTTTGGAGGATAATTTCGTGACAAATCTTCCGGAAGAAGATTATTATGATGCTTTCAAGCTTGTGGTTAAATTGCTGCCTGAACTGGAAAATATGGAAAACCACTCAATAGAGGGAACATATCAGTGGCATTACGATGAGATAAGAGAAGGGTATTACCAATACTACTATTACCCGGCTGAGGGAGAAGTAGAGCGGGTAAGAAACGATATAAACACTATCATTGAGGGAGAATAAGAGAAATAGCATAATGAAATAGATAATCGAAATTTAAAGGCCCGGAACCTATTGAAATATATAGGTTTCGGGCCGTTTTTTATGCGCTTTTTTGATCAAAATCCGATTTAAAAAGAAATGGCATAAACATTGTAAAGAGGTAAAATGAAAAACTAACTTCCAGAAGAAAAAGTAAGTTCCAGATGAAAGATAAAGCTCTGTTTTCAATACGAAAAAGATAGATATATCTTGAAAAA
>ERZ826764.3658-NODE-3658-length-11811-cov-21.412470_pt1 | contig 11811 bp, 4 predicted proteins | sample MGYA00519870_ERZ826764 | MGnify/ENA primary metagenome ERZ826764 (study PRJEB31778, sample SAMEA3449239) | human gut metagenome | biome: human gut; feature: human-associated habitat; material: faeces | place: United Kingdom | collected 2010/2012 ...
AAACCCTTTCGGCCCTCTGCGCCGCCCTGGTGCTGATGATGGGCCTTTCCGTGACTGCCTTTGCCCAGGGAACGGAAGAACTTCCGGCGGAGGATGCCACCAACGACAGCAATGTGGTCGTGGAGGAAACCGAGGACAGTCCGGCCCTGACCCCGGATGGCAACGCCGCCCTGGTGGATGATTTCGGCGACAACAAGCAGCTCATCACCGTCACCACCAAGGCAGGCAACTACTTCTACATCCTCATTGACCGGGCCAACGAGGACAAGGAAACCGCTGTCCACTTCTTAAACCAGGTGGACGAGGCGGACCTGATGGCGCTGATGGAGGACGGTCAGACCACCCAGGAGCAGCCCGCCACCTGTACCTGTACGGAGAAATGTGTGGCCGGTGCGGTGAATACGGCCTGCCCGGTGTGTGCCACCAATATGAGCGCCTGCACGGGTAAGGAGCCGGAACCGGAGACCCCGGAAGAAACCCCGGAACCGGAAGAACCGGCGCAGAAACCCGCAGGACTGAATCCGGCCATTCTTTTGGCGGTGCTGGCTCTGATGGGTGGCGGCGGCGCTTTTGCCTACTTTAAGCTGGTAAAAAGCAGACCCAAGACCAAGGGCAACGACAATTTGGACGATTATGACTACGGCGAGGATGATACCGATCAGGAGGACGAGGACTCCTGGGAGACCGAGGAATCTGACGAGCCGGACGCTGACGGGGGCGGCGACGAGGAAAGCGAGGACAAGACGGTTTGACCCGCTTCACCGACAGCCCCTATGAACGCATGATGACACGCAGGCCGGAGGGCGGGAAGGAAACTTCCCGTCCTCCTACTTTATCTCCCGGCCACCCCTGTTATGGCTGCGGAAATTACCGTGACGGTCAGCCCTGCGTGGGATTCTGCCACCGGCAGCTGACCGCATGGCTGCGGGAAAGGAGGATGAAAAACCATGAAGCTGGTGATCGCTGAGAAACCGTCCGTTGCCCAAAGTCTGGCCGCCGTGATTGGGGCCACCGCCCGCAAGGACGGCTATCTGGAGGGCGGCGGCTGGCGGGTCAGCTGGTGTGTGGGCCATCTGGCTGGTCTGGCCGACGCCGACGCTTATAACCCGGACTACGCCAAGTGGCGCTATGACGATCTGCCCATTCTGCCGGAACCCTGGCAGATGGTGGTGAGCAAGGACAAGAAGAAACAGTTTGATGTGCTGAAGCAGCTGATGAACGCCCCGGATGTGACCGAAGTGGTAAACGCCTGCGACGCCGGACGCGAGGGGGAGCTGATCTTCCGCAGCGTCTATGAGCTGGCGGGCTGCCAGAAGCCCATGAAGCGGCTCTGGATTTCCTCGATGGAGGATTCCGCCATTCGGGAGGGCTTTGCGAACCTGCGCCCCGGCGCGGACTATGACGGCCTGCGGGATGCGGCCCTCTGCCGCGCCAAAGCGGACTGGCTGGTGGGTATCAATGCCACCCGGCTGTTTTCCGTGCTGTACCACCGGACCCTCAACATCGGACGTGTCATGTCCCCGACGCTGGCCCTCATTGTCCAGCGAGAAGCCGAGATCGACACCTTCAAGCCGGTGCCATTCTACACGGTCACACTGGAGCTGCCCGGTTTCACCGTTTCCGGGGAGCGCATGGCAGACAAGGCTGCCGCCCAACAGCTGAAAACGGCCTGCCAAGGTGCGGCTGCCACAGTGAAAAAAGTGGGGCGCAAAAACAAATCCGAGAAGCCGCCCGCCCTCTATGACCTGACCACCCTCCAACGGGACGCCAACCGGCTGCTGGGGTTCACCGCCCAGCAAACCCTGGACTACCTGCAAAATTTGTATGAAAAGAAGCTCTGTACCTACCCTCGGACGGACAGCCGCTATCTGACTTCGGATATGGCGGCGAGTCTACCGGAGCTGGTCCAGCTCACTGCCGGGGCGATGCCCTTTTCCAATGGCATGGAGATTGCCTGCAATGCCGCCCAGATTGTCAACGACAAGAAAGTGACCGACCATCATGCAGTGATCCCTACCCGCAACCTCCAGGGCGCGGACCTGTCCGGCCTGCCGGTGGGCGAAAAGGCGGTGCTGGAGTTGGTGGCTCTGCGCCTGCTGTGCGCCGTGGCCCAGCCCTATACCTTTGCGGAAACCGCCGTTGTTGTCGAGTGCGCCGGAGCGGAGTTTACTGCCAAAGGCCGCACAGTGAAAAATTACGGCTGGCGGGCGCTGGACGCTGCCTATCGCGCAGGGCTGAAGAATGTGGAGCAGGACAAAGAACCCGAGGACAAGGCTCTGCCTGAGCTGTCTGAAGGTCAGACGCTGCCCCTTTCTGGTGCTACCGTCAAGGAGGGCAAGACCACCCCGCCCAAGCACTTCACCGAAGATACGCTACTCTCCGCAATGGAGACTGCCGGGAAGGACGATATGCCGGAGGATGCCGAGCGCAAGGGCCTGGGGACCCCGGCCACCCGCGCCGGGATTCTGGAAAAGCTGGTTTCCACCGGCTTTTTGGAGCGCAAAAAGAGCAAGAAAACCGTGCAGCTCATGCCATCCCATGACGCGGTATCCCTTATCACCGTGTTGCCGGAGCAGCTGCAATCGCCCCTTCTGACTGCTGAGTGGGAGTACCGGCTGGGTGAGATCGAGCGTGGCGAGCTGGCCCCGGAGGATTTCATGGCTGGGATTAGTGCCATGCTCAAAGAACTTGTGGGAACCTATCAGATGATTAAAGGCACCGAGTATCTGTTCACTCCGCCCCGCGAAATGGTGGGCAAATGCCCCCGCTGCGGCGGTGATGTGGCGGAGCTGCAAAAGGGTTTCTTCTGCCAGAACGAGGGCTGTAAATTTGCCATTTGGAAAAACAACAAGTGGTGGGAGCTGAAGCGAAAGCAGCCCACCAAGGCCATCGTGACGGCGCTGCTCAAAAATGGCCGCGCCCATGTAAGCGGCCTGTACTCCGAGAAAACTGGCAAGACCTACGACGCCACCGTGGTGTTGGAGGACGATGGGCAGTACGCCAACTTCAAGCTGGAGTTTGACCGGCAGAAAGGAGGCGGCAAATGAAACTGAGCCTTTATGAACAGGAAACCATCATCCTCTACAACCAGGCTGAAGCCACCGCCGAGGTCTATACCCATGACCCCCGGCTACTGGAAAAGCTGCGGCGGCTGGCGGAGAAATACCCGGATCAGATTGTGAAAAAGGACCGCCAAACCTTTCTCGTTCCCAAACGCTGCGTGTCCGTCCGGGAACCGTACAGCGCCGAGCGCCGTAAGGCAGCCAGTGAACGGGCCAAGGCTGCCGGGTACAGGCCACCCACCCCCAAGAAAGGCAATGAATGAGCATGGCCGAGAGCGTCTTTGAGGCCGTCAAACAGTCTGTCTCCGTCCGGGAAGCGGCGCAGATGTATGGGATTGAGGTCAACCGGAGCGGCATGGCCTGTTGCCCGTTCCACGATGACAAAAATCCCAGCATGAAGCTGAACGAGGAATACTTCTACTGCTTCGGCTGCGGAGCCACCGGTGATGTAATCGACTTCACAGCGAGGCTCTACAATCTGTCCCCCAAAGAGGCCGCCGAGAAGCTGGCCCAAGATTTTGGCCTGGCTTATGACAGTCAGGCCCCTCCCCGGAGGCGCTATGTCCGGCGGAAATCCGAGGCCCAGAAATTCAAGGAGGACCGGGACCATGCCTTTCGTGTCCTGGCCGACTACTTTCATTTGCTCCGCAAGTGGGAAACGGACTACACACCCAAAACACCGGAGGAAAATCCACATCCCCGATTCATGGAGGCAATCCAGAAAAAGGACTATGTGGGCTATCTGCTGGATTTTTTTCTGGAGAACAGCCCGGAGGAGCAAAAGCTGTGGATTGCCGAACATCAATCAGAAATAGCCAAATTGGAAAGGAGAGTGAAATTCATGGCTGATAAGACCACCAATCGAGAACGGTTACAAGAGATCACAGCGGGCATTGAACAGGGTATCAAGGAACTGTTTGAGAGCGAGAAGTATATGCGCTATCTGTCCGTCATGTCCAAGTTCCACCGCTACTCCGTCAACAACACCATGCTCATCTATATGCAGCGCCCGGACGCCACCCTGGTGGCCGGGTTCAACAAGTGGAAAAATCAGTTTGAGCGCCATGTGAAAAAGGGTGAGCATGGTATCACCATCATTGCCCCCACGCCCTACAAAAAGAAGATCGAGGAAATGAAGCGCGACCCGGATACTCATGCACCCATCCTGGACGCGGATGGCAAGGCGGTCATGGAGGAAAAAGAAATTGAAATCCCCATGTTCCGTCCGGTGAAGGTGTTCGATGTGAGCCAGACGGACGGAAAGCCCCTGCCAGAGCTGGCCTCCAGCCTGTCCGGGACGGTGCCGCACTATGAGGCTTTCATGGAAGCTCTGCGCCGCTCGGCTCCGGTTCCCATCGAGTTTGAGCCGATGGCCGAGAACATGGACGGCTATTTCTCCTCTGACCAGCAGCGGATCGCCATCCGGGAAGGCATGAGCGAGGTGCAGACTGTTTCCGCCGCTGTCCATGAGACCGCGCACAGTAAGCTCCACGACCCCAAAAAGTACGAAGCGGAGCCGACCTGGAAGATCGTGATGGTGAGCGAGGGCGGCACCAAGCATGACTTCCGTCTGGACTTCGCCACCGAAGCAGAGGCGGAACAGGCCGCCGCCGAGGAAGGCTGGCGCTATGTGGACGAGAATCGGTTTGAGTGGCGGTTGGAAGTGGAGGAAGATCTGACGGCGGTGAAACAGGCCGCCAAGAACCGCAACACCGAGGAAGTGGAGGCCGAGAGCATTTCTTATGCGGTTTGCCAGTATTTCGGCATCCAGACCGGCGAGAACAGTTTTGGCTACATCGCTTCCTGGTCGAAGGACAAGGAGCTGAAGGAGCTGCGGGCCAGTCTGGAGACCATCAACAAGACTTCCTGCGAGCTGATTAACGACATCGAGCGCAACTACAAGGAAATCTGCAAGGAGCGCGGCATTGACCTGACTGCCGCCACGGAACCGCAGCAGGACTCTATCGAGCAGCTGGCAGCAGACATCGACCAGTTCACTTTCGATTATGACCCTTATGAGTATCGGAACAATGCAGATAGCCGTGAGGACGCACTGCACGAACTGACTGCCACACTCCGAAGCGGAGATGCCAGCGGTGTACGCGAATGGCTCCAGAATATCGTGAACGAGGATGAACCGGATGAAACCACCCAAAAAGCTGCCGAGCTTATGGGACGCTTGGATCAGCTGGTGCCGATGACTGAACCGGAACAGCTGACCGAGCCGGAAAATACCGAAAGTGTCCAGCCCAGCGCCGAGTACCGGGAGGCCCTGTTGGTGCTGGATGATACCAGCTACCTTCATGTTCAGCCCTGCGACACCGGCTGGGACTACACGCTCTACGATGTGGCAACCATGAAGCAGATGGACGGCGGCCAGTTGGACGGGCCGGATATGGGCCGTTCCACAGCGGTTAGCCATATCTGCGAGGACCTGGGGATGGGCGGCAAGTCCATCAAGTATGCGCCGCTGTCCATGATCGAGACTTTGCAGGAGGCGGCTTACCACCAGATGCAGGAACAGGTCAGCCAGCAGACCACAGAAGCTGCCGCCACCCAGCTGCCGGATGCCCAGGAGCAGGCGTTGGACGAGTATCCCATGCCGGACCCGGCACTGACTCAGGATGATCTGGAGAAATGCGGCTACCTGGACGGTGACCTTCTGCCCCTCTCCAAAGAGCGAGCCTATGAGCTGATGGAGCGAGACCTGACCGTTTATATCGTCCAGGAGGGTGAAAACCCGGAAATGGCCTTTGACACTGCCGACCTGGACGCCCATGACGGTATCTTTGCTGTGTCCCGCGAGGAATGGGAGCAAAGCCCGGACTTTCACGAAAAAGTTTTGGAACGACAGGATCGGCAGTTGGAACGGGAACAGGCGTTTCTTTCCCATGAGGGAAATTGTTTTGCTATTTATCAGGTGAGCAAGGATGACCCGCAGAATGTGCGTTTTATGAATCTGGATTGGCTGCAATCGCACAATCTGTCCGTAGAGCGGAGTAACTATGACCTTATCTATACCGCCCCTCTGGACGGTTCCGGCAGCACTATGGAGCAGCTGGAAAGGCTGTATGAGCAGTTCAATCTGCAAAAGCCGGTGGATTTTCACAGCCCGTCTATGAGCGTCAGTGACATCGTTGCCATCAAGCAGAATGGTCAGGTATCCTGTCATTACTGCGACAGTGTTGGTTTCACCCAGGTGCAAGGTTTCTTGCCGGAAAATTCGCTGAGAAATGCGGAAATGACGGTGGAAGATGATTACGGCATGATCGACGGTATCATCAATAACGGCCCAAAGGAGCCGACGGTGGCCCAGCTGGAACAGCAGGCCCGCAGCGGCCAGCCCATTTCTCTTATGGACTTGGCAGCAGCCGTCCATCGAGAGGAACGGGAAAAGAAAAAGTCCGTAATGGAGCAGCTGAAAAGCCAGCCCAAGACGGAACACAAAAAGACAGCGCAAAAAAAGAGCGCGGAAAGGGAGCTTTGATATGAACAACTTCACCTTTGAGGAAACGAACCTTCTTTGCATCTACAACACCGGCAGCCGCACCGGGCTGATCGACGCTCTGACGGAGATGCGCGGTGAGCTTTCGCCGGAGGAAGCCGAGCTGCGGGAACTGACGGACAGCGCCCTGGGTAAACTCCAAGCTATGAACGACACCGAGTTTGCCGAACTGGAGCTGTACCCAGATTTCGACGAGTAAAAAACACACATAAAGACCTGATGGGACGGCCTGATATGCCGTCCCATTTCTATTCAACATGAAGGGAGGACAGAAAACCATGCCATCCAAAGCTGAATTTTACCGGCAGATGGCCGAACAGGTATCGACCCAGCTTGTAGGCAGCTGGAAGGAGTGGACGGCTTTTCTCACCACCGCCGCCCGCCTTTATAAATACCCATTCCACGAGCAAATGATGATTTACGCCCAGCGCCCGGATGCCACCGCCTGCGCCGAGTATGACCTGTGGAATGAAAAAATGGGACGGTATGTGCGCCGTGGCTCCAAGGGTATTGCCCTGGTGGACGATTCCGGCGACAAGCTTCGCCTGCGCTATGTGTTCGATATTTCCGATACCGGCACCCGTGAACATTCCCGTACACCCTGGTTGTGGCAGCTGGAAGAACAGCACATTGGGCCTGTGTCGGCCATGCTGGAGCAAAACTATGGCGTTGCCGGTGACAATCTCGCCCAGCAGCTCACGGATGTAGCCGGAAAGCTGGCGAGTGAGTATTGGGACGATCATCAGAGAGATTTCCGCTATATCGTTGACGGTTCGTTCCTGGCGGAGTACGATGATTACAACATCGAAGTCCAATTTAAGTCCGCCGCCACCGTCAGTATCGCCAATGCCCTGATGTCTCGCTGTGGGCTGGATACGGAACAATATTTCCAGCATGAGGACTTCATGCCGATTTTCGATTTCAATACCCCGGCCACGGTTGGGGCGTTGGGCGCGGCGGTCAGCCAGATCAATCAGCAGGTTTTGCGGCAGATCGGCGTCACCATCCAGAACTATGAGCGCGAGCAACTCGCGGAAAGGAGCGTTACACATGGAGAACAGCCTGACTTACACGATGAACGGAGATTATCAGATTCCCGACCTGAAGCTGACCGAACAGCCGGAGAAGCCCCTGGGCAAGTACGGCAGGATGCGGAAAGCGTACCTGAAGGAACACCGGCCCCTGATTTACAATCAGCTGCTGCTGACCGAGAAGCTGTACCCGCACCTCATCGAGATCGACGAGACAGCGCAGAGCCGTCTGGAGCAGATGATGCCCCAGCTGGCGAAAGACGCGGGCGCGACGGAGCAGCTGAAAGCCAGCGACCCGATGCGCTGGGTGGGCCTGATGAACACCTGCAAAGCACAGGCCGAGGAGATTCTGATGGCGGAGCTTATTCACAGCTGAGTTTCTTCCTCTCCGAAGCAGAACAAATCAGAATCATAGATGAAGCAGAGAATGTGAAAACATCCTCTGCTTTTTCTTTTGCCCAGGCTGACATCGACCATGTGCTGCGGCTGGGCGGCAACACCTATCGCCAGAGAGAGCGCATTGTCGCGGCCTTTGAGGAGCAGAAGTCCACCACCGAGATCGCAGACACCCTGAAAACCCTGTACCATGGCGGCAACGGGATTGGCAGCATCACTGCATGGTATGCCGAGGATGGAATCCATCTTTCCCACGGCAAAACTGCCCGTTACGATAAGTCCGCCCAGGTCATTTCCTGGGAGAGTGCCGCTGAGCGTATCGGCCAGCTTTTGCAGGACGGCCAGTTTGCCACCAATGTGGAGCTGGCTGAGGCTGCGGGCTATGAACGCTCCCTCCTCGCGGAAAAGTTCTGGAATCTGTACCACGATTTCAGCGAGGAAGCCAGAGAAGCTGGGTATCTGCCCATCCTTTCCAACAATCCGGGGCGCGGTTTCCCGGAGGAATCTGCATGGCTCACCGAACAGCTGAAAAGCCCGGAGTTTCGCCAGAACCTTGCGGAAGAATATGCTGCCTTCTGGACGGCCTACCAGCAGGATCGGGATTTGCTGCGCTTCCACTACCATAAACCCAAAGAAATTTGGGAGAACCTGCAAGATCTGTCCTTGCCTCGCACCACCTTTACCTCTCAGTTGACGGAAGTACCTTCGGTCAAGCAGTTTATCTCTGAGGACGAGATCGACGCCGCCATGACCAGAGGCAGCGGATTTGAGGGCGGTAAGGGCCGAGTTTTCACCTTTTTCCAGGAACCCCATACGGATAAGGAAAAGGTGGATTTTCTCAAACATGAGTATGGTATTGGCGGTCACTCCCATGCCCTGTCCGGTGCAATGAAAAGCGATGAAAGCCACGACGGAAAAGGTCTGCACTACAAAAAAGACGGCTGCCCGGATGTGCATTTCACCTGGGAGAAAGTCGCCAAACGGATTACCGACCTGATCCAGAAGGGACGCTATCTCACAGAACAGGAACAGGCGGAGTATGACAAAATCCAGGCAGAAAAGGCCCTGGCGGAAGAAGATGCCCTGCAAGCCCAGCAGCCGGACCCGGCTGTGTGGGAATACAACGGCGTCAAGGAGCGCCACCCGGATGATATAATCCTCTACCAAATGGGGGATTTTTTTGAGCTGTACGGTGAGGACGCCAAAACTGCTGCTGCGGAACTGGACCTCAATCTCACGACCCGCGCTATCCCCGGCGGTGGCCGTGTGGAAATGTGCGGCTTTCCGGCAAACCGGCTGGAGCAGGTTGTGGAACAGCTGCGGGATAAGCATGATGTGACCATTTCCGCTGTCCCGAAGGGCGGCAGGGAGCGGCAGGAGTATTCCATGCCCTCTATCGACCATGAGGCGGAACAGCACATCAATGCCCAGGAAGCGGAGTTTGGCGCAGACGGGACCAGAGTATTTCAGGAGACCGAAGCAGCCGCAGCCCCTACGATTCGAGAACTGCATGAGCAATACAAGCCCATTGTACTTGCCGCTGTTATGGAAGATGTGCCATATCGCAATGCCTGCGGTCACAGTGACCATGAGAACGCCGTGATCGAGGGCAATGCCGCTATTCGCCGTGCTGTCCTGGGATCTGGCAACATGGAGCTGCTCCGCCTCTATTCCGACACACCGGAGTTCCGCCAGCGCCTTCATCGAGAAATCATCGACGAGACCTATCCCAAGCTCCATGAGCTGCTGCACCCTCTCACGGACAATGACATCGACAAGGCTATCCAGGACTGGAACGGCAAAATCGAAAGTAAACACGCCGTTGTCCGTTACATGGAGAAACATGGGCGGGAAAAAGATACCGCTGCATGGCTGGCCCATGAGTTTGACGGCGGCGATGGCAAAACCCCGTTTTCGGTTCGCCCGGAAAGCCCCGAAGGAACGGTGCTGCCCTGGCCCAAGGTACAGCGCCGGATCGCTCAGCTTATCAAGGAGGACCGGTTCTACACCGAAGCGGAACAGGACCGGTTCGACAACATCGACCCCATCGCCATTCGGGAGGCTTTGGCCGAGCGCGGCATTGTGAATGGTGAACTGGTGGTTGAGGAAAAACTGGATAATGACCCATTCATCCAGCGTGTTATGGCGGATGTGGAGGCCATATCCAGAGAGAGCGTCCCGGCAGATGAGCCGGAACAGCCTTCTCCCCATAATTTGCGTGTTCTGGTTTCAGATGAGGAATACGCTGCGGCTCGTGGCACACTCCGGGAGCGAACCTCCTACGATCCAGCGGTTCCTCCTTACAATGTGGGTGATATTGTCTATCTGGATGACCGGCCCCATCAGATCACAGAGCTGCGGGATGACACGGTGCAGCTGCTGCCCACCGGCATGAGCTATCCCATCTACCGGGCTGAGAGCCGGGAACGGTTTGAGCAGCTTTTGCGGGAGGATAACCGCAACGACTTCTATACCGAATTCCTGCCTGCAAATCTGGATACGGTGGACCAGGACCTTCGGGATGTGCTGGCCCATGGCCTGATTGGTGAGGCGGACAAGGCGCAGCTTTCCGAGCTTCTTCGCAACGGCAAGAGTAACCAGGAGGTAGCCTTGTGGCTGAGCCGGGCCTATCCCAACATCGTGGAAACGATGGAGCTGGAGACCGGCGAGACCGCCGATTACCGCACGATGCCGGAAGGTATCGAGCTGGAAGTGCTGGATGCAGATGAAAAGCGTCTGGCCATGCTGTTCTTCCAGTGGAGCGAGGTTGCGCCTTTGCTGCGCGGGATGTATGCCCGTCAGTTGGACGGTTTTGAGCAGGAACGCCCCGAACCGGCTGCCGAAACCCCGGCCTTCCAAGCCGAGACTGTGGCTGTCTATCCGGGCGATAAGAACAATCTGCCCTATGATGTGGTTGTTCAGACCCTGCGAACCAATGAGCCGGAGCCGCCCACGCCTGCTGTCGAGCCGGAAAAGACTCTGGATGAGGTACTGGACGAACACCCCGTTTCCATTCAGGTAAACGGCGAGTGGCAGACCTTCCCCAATGTCAAAGCTGCCGAGGAAGCCTCTTATGAGGAATACAAGGCCAATCTGCGTCGCACCGCCGAGAATTTCCGTATCACTGACGATCACCTGGGCGAAGGCGGCCCCAAGGCTAAGTTCCAGGCCAATGTCGAGGCAATCAAGCTGCTGAAATACCTGGAGGAAACCACCGAGCAGGCAACGCCGGAACAGCAGAAAATCCTTTCTCGGTATGTGGGCTGGGGCGGCCTTGCCGATGCCTTTGACCCCGACAAGGAAAGCTGGAGCAAGGAATATGCCCAGCTGAAGGAACTGCTGACCCCGGAGGAATACGCTGCTGCCAGAGGTTCCACCCTCAACGCGCACTACACCAGCCCTACGGTCATCAAAGCGATTTACGAGGCTGTGGGCCGCATGGGATTTGAGACCGGCAACATCCTGGAGCCGTCCTGTGGTGTAGGCAATTTCTTCGGTATGCTGCCGGAGGAAATGCGAAACAGCCGTCTTTACGGCGTGGAGCTGGATTCCATCAGCGGGCGTATTGCCCAGCAGCTCTACCCCAAGGCCGACATCACCGTGGCAGGGTTTGAGACCACCGACAGGCGGGATTTCTACGATCTGGCGGTGGGTAATGTACCGTTTGGCCAGTATCAGGTTCGGGATAAAGCCTATGACAAGCTGAATTTCAGCATTCACAACTACTTTTTCGCCAAGGCTCTGGATCAGGTTCGTCCCGGTGGCGTGGTGGCCTTTGTCACCAGCCGCTACACGATGGACGCCAAGGATTCCACCG
>ERZ826764.3660-NODE-3660-length-11805-cov-2.962553_pt1 | contig 11805 bp, 9 predicted proteins | sample MGYA00519870_ERZ826764 | MGnify/ENA primary metagenome ERZ826764 (study PRJEB31778, sample SAMEA3449239) | human gut metagenome | biome: human gut; feature: human-associated habitat; material: faeces | place: United Kingdom | collected 2010/2012 ...
TCTGTGAAGATCGAGGATGTGTTTGAGTCCAGCCGGAATAAGAACGCAAAGGTCAATGACGTTGTCTATCGGCTGATAAAGCTGATCGAGAAAAACGGTGACAGTGTGATCACGGATTTTAAGATCATTATTGATGAAGACGGCGATTATGCCTATTCCGTGGATGGCACGGCGCTGCTTCGTTTTCAGGCGGACGTGCTTGGATACAGAACCATAGACGAGCTTAGTGAAGAAGAAAAAGCCATGACAGCCCAGGAACTGATAGAGTACTTAAGCCGTGCCAAGGGCTTTGCTATCGGTCAGTACGAAGATCCCGAGAACACCAAGACCCCCTTCGTGCCGGGGAAAGGTTATACCAAAGAGGAGTGGCTGCAGATGGTAACCATCCGGTATGCCATGAATCTGACCTCCTTCCGGAAATATGTGGGAACCACTGTGGCTACCAATGTCAGTGCGGAGACAGTGGCGGTGATCATGGAGAATTCCGACCAGCTGGACGGTGTGTCCATCGTAGAGGATACGGTGCGCCACTACATAGACAGCAAATATTTCGCCCATGTGCTGGGATATACCGGCAAAATCTCTTCCGATGAACTGGCAGAGTTAAATGACCAGGTGGTGACGGAAGGCGGCCTGGAGGATACCTATACCATCAATGATGTGGTAGGTAAGAGTGGTATTGAGGCATATATGGAGACTACTCTGCAGGGTACCAAGGGCAGTGAAAAAGTGGTGGTGAACAATACCGGTAAGGTGATCACTATTTTAGAGCGGAAAGAGGCACAGCCGGGAGCGGATGTCTACCTGACCATCGATAAGGATCTTACGGAGGCAGTATATAATATCATCGAACAGAAGCTGGCCGGTCTGGTGGCAAGCAAGATCATCAACGCCAAAGAATTCAATCTGCCGGAGAATGCCAAGAGCTCGTCCATTAAGATTCCGATCTATGACGTGTATTTTGCCATGATCAACAACAATATCCTGGACAGAAAACATTTCGAGGCAGAAGATGCCGGAGAGACGGAAAAGGCAGTCTATGCCGCTTATCTGGAGTATAAGCAGGGTGTTTACGACAGACTGACTTACGAACTTACAGAAGGGGCAACTCCCTATAGCAAGCTTTCCAAGGAATATCAGGTTTACCAGAGTAATATCGTAAGCCTCCTTCGGGAGGAAGGCGTGATCATGAAGGAACTGGTGGATGATAACGATGCTACGCAGACGGCCTGGGCGAAGGAGGAAGTGATCTCCTTAAAGGAGTATCTGCAGTATTGCATCGCCATGAACTGGATCGATGTCAGCAAGCTGGATCTGAATGACAAATATTCGGATTCTACAGAAGTTTATGACAAACTGTTGGAGTACACCATTAATGCCATCGACCATACCACGGAGTTCCAGAAACGTTTCTACAAGTATATGCTTTTAAATGACAAGATCACCGGGAAACAGATCTGTATGCTCCTGTGTGAACAGCAGGTGGTGGACATCCCGGCTGAGGATGAAGAAGCACTGTATTCCGGTAAATTGTCGGCATATCAGTTTATGATGAACCGGATCAATAATCTGGAGATCACACCGGCCCAACTGGCACTGGATCCCTGCAATGCCTCTGTAGTCATTACGGATGTCAATACGGGAGATGTGCTGGCTATGGTGTCTTATCCGGGATATGACAATAACAAAATGGCGAATACCGTGGATGCGGAGTATTATGCGCAGCTGAATGCGGACAAGTCCAGCCCACAGCTGAATTTTGCCACCCAGTCGGTCACGGTTCCGGCGCTGTAAGCCCAGCCCCAGGGCACTTTAAATGTCCAGAAGAGCTGAATCGCTTCTGTCAGAGACGCTGCTCCGGCAGCGACCAGGCAGGTCTGGAAAATAATATTTCCGAACATCACCAGAAAAAATACGAGAAATCCATAACGAAAGCCCTTCGACGCCATCCATTTCGGCGCTTTTTTATTGCGTGAGCACTTCCATTTTCCGCCGATTTGAGTAAAAAGCTGGCCACGGCCGCATAAATTGTTGCAGAACCATTTGTTGCCGCCGATCACCGCGATAAGCACCGGCACAAGAAAATCAATCATACCGAGCCATGCGAAAAGAATATTAAAGAATCCCAGGAAAAAATAGAGGATGGACCAGATCCATAAATAATCATACCAGTGTTTTTTCTTCATACTTCTTCCCTCGCTCTCACCTGAATACAGTCTGCCGGACAGACACGGCTGCATTTGCCGCAGCCAATGCACTGTTCCCGATCAATACGTGCATAACAGCCCTTCCATATCTGAACCGCATCCTTCGGACATTCCTTCGTACAGGCCCCGCAGGCTGCACAGCGTTTCTGATCCGCCTGTGCATATTTTTTTGATAACATCTTTAACCCTCCTGATTGACGGATTGCCACTGCAGCGCCGTCTGTTAAAATTTCGGATTTTATTTTACCATAAAATTGCGGACCTGTATGTGACAGAATCACAGAAAGCGCACCAAAAAAAGCCCTGACAGAGCGTTTTCGCTCCGTCAGGACTGTATATCATCTTTATAAACTATAAGTCATCCCTTTGGTATCTTGTGCATTAAATTAATAGCTCTTTCGGACTCACTCATCGGCGGCTCTTCTTTTTTCGATTGAAGACCACAATACAGATCAACCCTGTCATGCTTGCACCCAACAGTATAAACCAAAGAAGTATATGGCTTTCGTCTCCCGTTCGCGGAGTTTCCGAGCTGCTCACCTCTTTTGCGATTGTCTCCGTGCGGAGCACTTTACCACAAACGGTGCAGGAATAGGTTCTTTCACCCGCCTCAGTGGTAGTGGAGGCTTTCGTCACAATCCCATTATTGCTGATGTGTGCCCCTTCGTCAGATTTTTCTCCGCAGGAACACTCATGCCAATGATTCTTCTCATCGAATTTCCATTTGGTTCCAAAGTCATGCTTATGTTCCGGCTCCACTTTTTCAATCGTCTCTGTGCGGATCACTTTACCACAAATGGTACAGGAATAGGTTCTTTCGCCCGCCTCGGCGGTGGTTGGCTCTTTCGTCACAACCCCATTATCGCTGATGTGCGCCCCTTCGTCTGATTTTTTTCCGCAGGAGCACTCATGCCAATGATTGATGTCGTCAGATTTCCACTCCCCGTAACTATGAATATGAACGGTATATGTACCGTCGGCCTTACTCCAAACAAGCTCAACCTTTTCATCCACACCCGTCAGCACAAAGCTATCTGCTGCTCCTTTAGCGGCGCGGATCAGTACCTGCCCGTCCTCAGGCTGTCCTTCAATGGAAACAGGAATTTGTCTGCCGACCACATTATTGTTTATTGTCAGTGTCTTGCCCAACGGAATTCGGATGCCAAAGGCTGTATCTGTCCAAAGGCTCAGCGCATTGATTGCAGCATTATCCTTCAAAATCAACCCGCCGCCTGAAGTTTTACTCGATGTGCGGATCGCGCCCAGGTCGGTAACGTCCCCTGCAATGGCAAGGAAGCTGTTGTCCAGAACCAAAGCAGCAAGCGTTTCTGCCTTTCCATCCAGGGAAATCGGATCGTCTATAGCACCAAATCCAGTCAGGAACAAATCGGTCAGATTCGTGCCGATGGTGCTTACGGTTCCGGTAATCTTTCCGACCTGCACACTGTTTCCATTCAGCTTGAAATCCAGCCAGCGGGACTGAGAATCATCCAGCAGGCTCTTCACCGTTCCGCTGACCGTGGATTCCAGTTCGATGACACGTTTATCGTCTGTATTCGGCGTATAGTGGATGGATGTGTTTTCCAAATCCAGCTTAATATTTCTGATTGTCAGATTGTTCGGGACATTGATATAAGCATTGGTTCCGCCTGCGCTCAGAGTATGTCCGTCACCATCCAGCACGAGCGTTGTATCAGCGAGCGTCAAATCTGTCTCCAGATTTACATTGTCCAGCAGCTTCACCGTGTACTCCGTTCCGCCGTCGGCCCTGATTGCATCCATTGCCGCTGCCAGCGTTCCGTAAACACCATTATTCAATGTTCCACCGCTCACAGAAACTGTCGGAGCAGCTACGACATAATCACCATTGGTTTGTCGAATCAGGGATTTGCCCGGAACACCATCCAAATAGAAGGAATCCGCTGCTCCATGGGGCGCCTGTACCAAAACAGTCCCGTCCTCCGGGATTTCATCCCCGCTGATCTTTACTTTAGTCGTGCCGGAAACCTCTCCCCGGACGATCAGTTTTTCAAATCCTGCAGACTTCTTTTTAAGGAGTACCTGCGCATCGCCTGCGGAAGCATCCCATCCATAAATGGTTGCTGCAGTCACCTGCGCTCCGGGAGAAACAGAGATGCCTCCGCTTCCGGAAATCTTAATGGTCTGACTATCATAAGCAGCCGGGAAAATAGGAACATACGAATTTTCCAAAACCAATTCACGCAAGGCAGAAGAACTGCTTCCCGCTGAAGGAACAATCTGCGAATTAAATCTGCCCAATGCCGGTTCCTCCGCTGTTCCATAGCCCTTAAGAACCACGGTCGTCGATGGTGGATAATTATAGTTGTTTCCTGTGTTTCCACCCAGGCTTGCAAGGATGGTTTTTGAAACCGGCGAACATACCACAAAGGTAGCTCCTTCTGCGTTCTTGTCCGTTTTATCCTGGGCAAGACCAAGTTTTCCGGTTACAGTTCCCTCAAAGGTAATCTCCGCACCTTCGGCATAATTGTAGAGATAGGTCCGGTTCATGTCAAGCTCGACATTTTTCAGTGTCAGATTTCCGTTGATTCCAAGGTAGTTGCGTGAAGTCACCGGCTGAGAAAGCTTATAGCCGCAGCCATCCAGAACGATTGTTTTTGCCGGCAGGGAACAGGTATTTGATGAACCATCGTCCAGTCCCATGGCAGCATTATCTTTCAGGATGACGGTATATGTTCCATTTCCATCGTCTCCGGCAATGGCTTCCATTGCCTCCGCCATGGAAGCATATCCCTTGTTATTAAGGTTGCCGCCGCTTACCTCCACAACGCTCACTGCAACCTGCGGCTCCACAATATCACCGTTGGCATTTTTAAGGATCAGTGCGCTATTCGCCGGCACAGTGACAGGAACCGGGGCGTTATCGCTTAAATCCGGCAGGCGGAAAGTGCCCTCCGCCTGATCTGTCTGATCTGTGTAATCGGTATGCTTCATAGATTCCTTCTGCAAAACGAAGCGTACCATTTCCGCCGATGGAGGAAAGCTCCACTGTATCCAGGACTGTCAGACCACCATTGTTCAGTGTGACACGTTTGAGTTTTGCAGCTTCTCCCGCATTTATCTTCATGTAGGCATCCGTCAGGATCAGTTCCGAAAAGCCATTCATATCCGGGAGATCATAGATATAACTGCTGCTTCCCACGTTCTGAATATGGAGTACCGCATTATTTCCGGTTCCAACCAGCTGGCATGGCTCTGAGCCCAGAGGCGTGCTGTGCGGAAGTATCTTATCAAAAGTCAGATTACTTCCACTTATCTTTGCAAATCCGAAGCTGCCGCCATTTTGCATCACAAAGGCATTGTCTCCTGCCTCCAGCGTACACAGCTCTCCACCGTCCGCATTCGTGAAGTTGTTGATATTTTTGATAGTCAGCGGCGCCTGAAGCACCAGACTTGCCGGCAGACACACGTTGTTTCCGCTGAAATCTATGGTCGTCTTCTTATTCGGGACTGTCGCAGAACCGGACCAGTCGATTCCTTCAGACGTATACGGTACAGTCATATAAAAAGGCCCAGCATCCTCTGATACGTTGATGGCCTCAAAAGCCGCCGCCATCGAGGTGTATGTAGTCACGTTTCCGTTTCCATCCCGCACCGAAGCCACAATCGTTTCCTCCCCTCCGGAGAGGCTGACAACCGTGACCGAAGCGCCGAACTTTTCCTCCAGCGCCGTTTTTGCGGCTGCATCTGCCACCTGAATCGTTACATTTTTCGTCGTTCCAAATGAGTATGCGTCAATCTTAGAAGCTTCCAGATTGTTTGGACAAATCAGTGTAAATCCCTCACTCAGTCCGCTGAAAGCGTTCGCCCCAAAATTTACCGGATTCAAAACCGTAATACGGGTAATCCCGGAGTTCATGAACGGTAACGTATTTTTGAGAATCTGAACATAGTTAAATGTCAGCTCTTTCAACGCCGTACAGCCACTAAACGCCTGTCTTTTGACATTGGTATATACAATCGCCTCCGGGCAGTCAACGGAGGTCAGTCCGGTACAGCCTTTAAAACAATACTGTCCGATGGACGACAGATCTGCAGCGGAAAGGTCGATACTCGTGAGATTTGCGTTCCCTTCGAAAGCACTGTCTGCCAGCGCTGTCACATCATACGGCATATCATTGATCTGAATACTGGCCGGTACAACAACCGCCCCTGATACGCTCTTACCGTCTGCAACGGAAACAACGCCATGTGCATTATCGGAAGCGAGCCTCGTCACCGTATACGTGAGTCCGCCCTCCTGCACCGTAGAACCAACCGCCAGTGCCTCCGCCCCGAGGGCAAGACACACGCTATCGATTTCTTCCTCTGAAATAAGCGATTCCTCAATGGTACTGTCGGCGAGATCAGATTCTTCAGTGGAAGTCTCCTTCTTAGACTGTACCGGAGTTTCCGGAACCTCCTGCGTCTCCTGTGCCTGAATTGTTTCTTTTCCGGAGGTTTGCTCCTGATCGGTGAGTTTTTCAGTAGTCTCCACCGTTTCAGAAATATCGCCCGTTTCAGAAACATCACCCGTTTCTTCTGTGCTTCCAGGTATATCCGCTGCATACGCCGTATACGGAAGCATCGTCATTACCATAACAGCCGCCAGCAGACCCACCAGCCATCGTTTTACTTTCATATGTTTCACCCTTTCTTGTTCAGTTTTTCCAATCTATAAAAAAACGCCTCCCGATCGTTCTTTTATAAACCAAACAGATGCGCCATTAAATTTTACATATTTTCCACCTGACAAAGGAAAAAAGCAGAGCTGCGCCTGGATAAAATATTAATAAAGGAACGTAAAGTGCGAAACCATAGTTTGGTAAAATCCACAAAAATTTTTCATAAAAAGCTATTCGTTTGTGCCGCCTGAATTGTTCTTTATCCGACATTTACACAAAAAATAGGCTTTGCCTATTCAGCTCCCCTGCCCATCAATCTTTAGGGGTGGGGTATTCTTTTTGTTCTTTTTCCCTCATAATAGTGTTATGAATATACTTCAGGAAATTTATGAAGAATGGAATCCTCATATTCATTATCTCATCACCGAAGGCGGCTTCTCTGACGATGGCTTCTGGCGTGTTGTAAAGCACTTCAATTACACGCTTCTCCGCAAATCCTTTCAGACCGCTTTGCTTAATGAGATGGAAAAGAAAATCGGTCCCTCTTTCAGGAAAATCAAAGCTGCTCCTAAACCGCATTGATTCTTACGATAGCGAAAATGTTACTTTCCATTACAACCACCACGAAGACAATGTTTTTGTAAGGAAAACAGTACCGGCTCTGAATTTTATATCCCTTTTGACTCAGCACATACCTGGGCTGCACTACAAAATGACCCGCTCTGTTGTCCTAACTACAAACGCACAATGTCACTGACGGATATTTATTACAATCACAGGCGTGTTTCTCTGGAAGAACTTTACGAAAAGGCAAAAGCCAAGTGTCGTTCCGCTTGATTTATTCTCCCGTCTGCTTCATACTGTATTTATTCGCAGGCAGGGAGGTATCCGTCATGGACTCTAAAGCTCTAGAGGAACTTCGCAACAAATACATCAAAAATCCACCGGAGGGTATGACAGCAAAACTTGTAAAAGGCATGACCGATTCGGATTTACTGGACATGCACTATTTTCTAACTGAAGATGATGACTGGGATGATGACGAACCAGAAGAAGGCTTCTACATAGACCTCTTTCAGTAACCGTCTTTTTTTCATGCCCGCCTTCAGCGGGCTATTTTAATTCAAGATTCCTCCGCAAGGAGGAATTTCCTATCATATAAAAAAACACTGACAGAGTTTTTATCCTCCATCAGTGCCGGGATGATCTTTTATTATGCCTTCATCAAATCGTAAACCGCTGCACAGAAGACCTTTATTCCAGGAAGTAAACATTTTTCATCAAAATCAAATCTTGTACCGTGTGGAATATCACTCAGCTTCGCAAGCACGCGAAGAAAAGTTGCCTCTCCTCCTTTTTGCTGTACTCTTTTCATCATGAGTGAAAAATCTTCGCTTCCTCCGAGATGCATGGTATCTTCCTTTGTCAGCTTCACTGTCTTTAGATTTTTTTCGCAGACCTCTCTCACTCTTTTTATCAGACTTTCATCACTTTTGATAGTAATAGCTGCTCCCATAAGTTTAACTTCACACTCAAGATCATGCATTTCAGCAGCTGTTTTCAGAATTCTCATGGCATAATTCTCCATGTATTCATTAATTTGGGAAGTTTCCCCTCTTACTTCAATCTGCATCTTTGCATAGTCTGCAATCACGTTTCTGCCAGTACCTGCTGTTACCGTACCCACGTTAACCCTGGACGCCCCTTTTCCATTTCGGGGAATACTATAGAGATTACTGATTGCTGCCGCAACACCAAGCATCACGTTTTTCCCCTTTTCAGGAGCCGATCCCGCATGAGCTGCACGGCCATGATACACCACATCAATTTTTGTAGTAGCAAGAGCTCCGTATGCACCTGGTATCACGTCTCCTTCATAATTATCAGCAGGCGTGATATGCGAGCCAATTAGATAATCTACATCATCCAGATGTCCCTGCTCAACGATTGCTCTTGCGCCTCTTACACCTTCCTCAGCTGGCTGAAAGATCAGTTTCAAAGTGCCATGTATCTCATCCTTCAACTTCATCATAACCTCTGCAACTGCCAGTCCCATCGCCGCATGTCCGTCATGACCACAGGCATGCATATAACGACTGTTTATAGAAGAAAAGCCTTCTCGAAAAGGTCTATGTTCTGTGGTGGAATTTTCCAATATATAGAGCGCATCAATATCAAATCTCAGTGCCACAACCGGCCCTTCCCCATTCTTCAGGATACCGATTACACCCGTAAATCCATTCTGCATCTCCTGGGCAAAACAAAGATCTGCGCCTTCTTCTATTGCACGCTGATATTCCGCAGAAAATTCCTCTTCTGACAGCAATCCCATCATTCCAGATTTGCTACACACCTTTTCACCAGTCAACACCTGATATCCCAGTTCCTGAAGTTTACGCGCAATCAGAGATGAGGTGCGGATTTCAGCCCATCCAGGTTCTGGATACTTATGGAAATCTCTTCGTATAGATTTCACCTCATCATAAAGTGCATCTGTCCAAGCTTCTATCTGTTCATAATTATTTTTCATTTTCAACACTCCTCGTCAGATCAACCACAATTTTTCCGTCTCTAAAACAAAAGTTTGTTCCATAAGGTTTGCTGACTCTTTCAAGATACTCCATAATCTCCTTGCTTTCATCCTCATTGGCTGCATATGGCAGATTTCGGAAGTTCATCGGTTTATCATGTCCCAGTGAAACAGGCAATAACTCTACACACACACATCTTTCATCCTCCATCCTGAAATACGGAAGCACCGACCGAAAATTATTCAAATCTGCATGCATGCTTACTCCACGTGCGCTTGCTGTTCTTGCTGCAATCCCCTGTGATGCAGTGTAATTTTCCGGAAAGTGATGTTTCTCGCAAAAATCCGGCGGAAGCACCCTGACATACTCATTTTGGAAAATAAAATTCCCCAACGAATAAAAAATAGGTTTTCCTCTGTATATTTCAATCCCTTTTAACTGATGGGTTCCGCCACCCAATACTGCACAAGCTCCCGCATCAATGCACGCTCTCGCAAACTCTTCCAGGAAAAAGTCCGCATCCTCATTGGTATCGGCTTTTATTTCATGTGAGTGTACCATGATCACAACGTAATCTACCGTTTTGAGGCAATCCTGTATTGCCATAGTAGTACGCTCCAAATCTGTTTTATTGCACTGTGTGAATCGTCCTTCTTTCTCATTTTCCTCAAACCGTATACTGTCCAGTTCAAATTGTCCATCCGGTACAGGAAGCCTGAAGCCATATTGAATAGACAGATTATTACGTCCATTCGCTCCCGTAGCTTTTGCGATTTCCTTTACAGCTTGCATATGTTCCCTGTTCACCCTATAGATTGTCTGAAATCGAAGAGGATTCAATCCTGGTCTTCCATGAAGTGATTCACTCTGTTTCCCAGCTCTCGCAGATGGGTCAAAAGTAGAACAGATGGAAATCAGCCCAACTCTTGCAGAGGGAAGTTCAATGATTCCGGGTCTGGAAGCCTCGAACAGATTCTCTCCTGCACCTGCATGAACCAGGTGTGCATTCTGCAATGCACGCTTGGTAGAGAGAAGTCCCTCATAGGAATAATCCATGGTATGATTATTTGCCCATCCATACATATTAAAACCATATTCTCGCAAATCATCAAGCACCTCTTCGGGTGCCGTAACCCAAGTTCCACCTGAGAAACTGGATGCAAAACAATTTCCGTCAGTTAATGTAGTTTCGAGATTTGTGATTCGCGCATCTCCTCTGTACAAAAATTCTTTTACCTTGTCAAATCCCGGATATCCCTGTGGAATGTGCTTCACAATCAGAGAATCCCCGCTTGCTGTGAAATTCAACCATTTATCCATAAGTATCCTTCCTTTCACCCTTGTGATACTTCATCATCGTACAGATGGCATGACACAAAATGATCCCTGGATATCTCCTTCTGACATGGTGGTACTGTCTTACATATCGGCATGGCATAAGGGCATCTTGTGTGGAACACACATCCACTGGGAGGGTTTAACGGAGAAGGTACCTCGCCTTTGAGAACAATTCTCGTTTTCCTGATATGTGGATTAGTCTCTGGAACAGCTGAGAAAAGCGCCTGGGTATATGGATGCATAGGCATTCCAAACAAATCATCTGTATATGCCTGTTCCAACAGATGCCCAAGATACATTACTCCTATTCTGGTAGAAATATATTTTACAACACTCATATCATGTGCAATAAACAAGTAAGTAAGATTGCAGTCTCTCTGGAGATCCTGTAACAGGTTGATAATCTGAGCCTGTATCGAGACATCCAGAGCAGATACCGGTTCATCACATACTACAAACAAAGGATTCAGAATTAGTGCTCTGGCAAGGCCAATCCTCTGCCTCTGCCCACCGGAAAATTCATGTGGATATCGATAATAGTGTTCCGGTCTCAAGCCAACCTTCCTAAGAGTATCCATGGCAACTGACATTCTGTCCTTCCGGTCACATATTTTATGGATTGAAAGTACTTCTTCTAATATCTGTCCCACACGTTTTCTCGGATTTAATGAGGTATAAGGATCCTGAAAAACCATCTGCATTTTGCTACGCATTAAACGCATTTTGCTTTCACTGTAATCTGTGATATCTTCTCCATCAAAATAAATCTTTCCTGCTGTAGGATCTGTCAGTTTTAAGAGAGTTCTGCCAAGCGTACTTTTCCCACATCCGGTTTCTCCTACAAGTCCCATAGTCTCACCCTTATACAACCTGATTAATACATCATCAACCGCTTTGACATGATTGACAACTTTACCAAGCGTACCTGCCACCGGAAAATACTTTTTAATTCCTTCTGCTTCCAGTAGAATTTTTCTTTCTTCATTCATACGCTCATCTCCCCTCTTTCAGCCGCATAAAAACAACGTACCTTCTGGGTATCACTGATCATCTCAAGTTCCGGCATTTTATTGCGGCAGAGTTCTG
>ERZ826764.3666-NODE-3666-length-11773-cov-2.786909_pt1 | contig 11773 bp, 10 predicted proteins | sample MGYA00519870_ERZ826764 | MGnify/ENA primary metagenome ERZ826764 (study PRJEB31778, sample SAMEA3449239) | human gut metagenome | biome: human gut; feature: human-associated habitat; material: faeces | place: United Kingdom | collected 2010/2012 ...
CGAACCTCATCTTCGACGCGGTGCGTCCCTTCGACGGGAAGATGACGAATCAGGAGATGGCCGCGCGTATCCGTGAGGCCGTCCGGGAGATGCCGGGGAGCTACTATGCGGTGGTAAAGGTCGAAAATCCCTACACCTGATCAAAAAATGCGCAGAAGCCCGTGCGGGCTTCTGCGGCGGATTATTCCCATGTCTGCCAGATTTCCGGTCGATAGCCGACCGTCGCCTGCCTGCCGTTGCGCACGATCGGCGCGCGGAACATTTCGGGATAGAGCAGGAGCTTTTCCTCCGCGGCATCGGGGAGGAGATAGTCCATCCCCAGCTCACGGTAGGTCAGGCACTCACGGTTGACGAGGTTTTCGTACCCGACGGCGGCGCGGATGGAGCGGTACTCACCGGGGGAGACGCCCTTTTTCACGAGGTCGATGTACTGATACTTGATGCGCCGCTCCTTGAACCAGCGCTCGGCCTTCTTGGAGTCGAAGGACTTGGACGAACCGAAGATTTGGATATTCATAGGACACCTCTGTTTCAGATTTTAAAAAGGAGGAATTAACAATGGACGCAAAAATTGAGCAGCTGCGCCGGTTTGTGGCGGAATCGGATAACATTGTCTTTTTCGGCGGGGCGGGCGTCTCCACGGAGTCGGGCATCCCGGACTTCCGCAGCGTGGACGGCCTGTACCACCAGAAATTCAAGTACCCGCCCGAGACGATCCTGAGCCACCACTTCTATGAGACGCACAAGGCGGAGTTCTTCGACTTCTACCGACAGAAGATGCTTGCCCCGGACGCGCAGCCGAACGCCGCGCACCGAAAGCTCGCCGAACTCGAGCGGGCGGGCAAGCTCAAGGCCGTCATCACCCAGAACATCGACGGCCTGCACCAGAAGGCGGGCAGCCGCGAGGTGCTGGAGCTGCACGGGAGCGTCCTGCGCAACTATTGTGAGAAGTGTGGGAAGTTTTACGGGCTGGAGACGATTCTCCACTCCGAGGGCGTTCCGCGCTGCAGCTGCGGCGGGACGGTCAAGCCCGACGTCGTGCTCTATGAGGAGAGTCTCGACGAGGACGTGATGGACCGCGCGCTGCGCTATATCCAGAGTGCGGATCTGCTCATCATCGGCGGGACGTCGCTCGTGGTGTACCCGGCGGCGGGGCTCGTGCGCTATTTCCGCGGGCGGCACCTCGTCGTCATCAACAAGGGTGAGACAGGCGGCCGCGTCGGCGCCGACCTCACCATCGACGGCCCGATCGGTGAGGTGCTGTCGCAGGTATAATCCAATAACAAACAGTATTACGTGAAACAATCTATACAGCCCGGATTCGATTTTCGGCGCTGTAATGAGTATAGCACGCGCACGGACGGGGCGCAAGGGAAAAGGAGGACGGAGCCGTGGAGCAGACGGCGGAGCTTTATCAGGTGGTGCGGGCGCAGGCACGGCTGGAGACGGCGGCGTTTGTGGAGGGGTATGTCGACCTCCCGCACGCGGAGGACGGATGCCGCGGCTGCCCGAACGTGGGGCAGTACTGGACGTGTCCGCCGTACGCGTTTCCGGCGGCGGCGTACTGGGGGCGCTTCCGGGAGATCGAGCTGATCGGCCAGCAGATGCATTTTTCCGACGCGGCACTTGCGAAGACGTATCCGCCGGAGGAGCTCGAGGAGCTGGAGCGCGCGGTGCTTGTCCGGCAGGCGCGACTGCTCGCGGACGAGGTGCTGCCCGCCGCGCCGGAGGGCAGCGCGCTGCTGACCGTCGGCGGCTGCACGCTCTGCGACAGCTGCACCCGCCCGCAGGGAAAGCCCTGCCGCCGTCCGGGGGCGATTTCCTACTCGCTCGAGTCGCTCGGCTGCGACGTGGGCGCCGCCGTCGGCGCTCTCTGGGGCTGGAAGCTCCTCTGGGGCGAGCGGACGCGTCTGCCCGCGTATCTGACGCTTGTCTGCGCGGTGCTTCTGCCGTGAAAAACGTGCCGTGCCTGCAGACGGTCGGGAAGTTTTTGCGGATTCTTTACAAATTTGCAAATCGAGGTTGCAATTCTTGCATTTTTTAGGTAAAATAACAATTACGCGGGCTGCTGTCTGCGGCCCCCACAATTTTTTTGAGGAAAGAGAGAATTGAAAGAATGATTGATGCCATTGACAAAGTAGTCAACGCAATCAGCAGCTGGCTCTATACCCCGTGGGTGCCGGCGTTCCTGATTGTCGCGGGCCTGTACTTTACCGCCCGCACGAAGTTTATCCAGTTCCGCCTGTTCGGCGAGTCGATCCATGTCGTGTCCGAAAAGCCGAAGGATAAGAACTCCGTCTCCTCGCTCGGCGCGCTGATGGTCTCCACGGCCAGCCGCGTCGGCACCGGCAACATCGTCGGCGTCTCGTCGGCCATCTGCGTCGGCGGCTACGGCGCGGTGTTCTGGATGTGGATCACCGCCATCCTCGGCGGCGCGTCCGCGTTCATCGAGTCCACCCTCGCGCAGATCTACAAGAAGCGCGACGGGGACGGCAGCAGCTACGGCGGCCCCTCCTATTACATGGAGGATGCGCTGCACCAGCGCTGGCTCGGCGTGGTGTTCGCGGTGATCATCATCCTGACCTATGCCGTGGGCTATAACGCGCTCGCGTCGTATAACCTGCAGTCCGCGTTTGCCGGGTTCAGCTTCTATAAGCCGGGCGTGACGCCCTATGTTCTCGGCGGCATCCTCGCGGTGCTGTTTGCCGTCTGCGTCCTCGGCGGCGCGAAGCGCCTGACGAGTATCACCGGCATCCTCGTGCCTGTGATGGGCGTGATCTACATCATCGTCTCGCTGATCGTGATCTGCATCAACATCGGCAACATCCCCAGCGTCTTTGCCAACATCTTCAGAAGCGCCTTTGACTTCAAGGCGATCTTCGGCGGCTTCCTCGGCTCCGCGATGATGCAGGGCATCAAGCGCGGCCTGTACTCCAACGAGGCCGGTATGGGCTCGGCCCCGAACGCCGCGGCCACGGCCGACGTCTCCCACCCCGTCAAGCAGGGCCTTGTCCAGATGCTCAGCGTCTTTATCGACACGCTCCTGATCTGCACGGCCACGGCGCTGATGTGCCTGTCCACCGGCATCGAGCCGACGGCGGAGCTGCAGGGCGCGCCCTATGTGCAGCAGACGATGGCCGCCGCGCTCGGCAGCTTCGGCCCGGTGTTCATTGCCGTGTCCATGTGCCTGTTTGCCTTCACGACGCTGATCGGCAACTACTATTACTGCGAGGGCTGCCTCAAGCACATCCTCAAGCGCCACCCGAGCAAGACGTTCATGCTTGTGTTCCGTCTGGCGGCGAGCGTCATCGTCCTCATCGGCGCGACGGTCAGCATGGGTCTGGCGTGGGATACCGCCGACCTCTTCCAGGCGCTGATGGTCATCATCAACATCCCGGTGATCATCATTCTCGCCAAGCCCGCGCTCCTCGCGCTGAACGACTACATGAAGCAGCGCAAGGAGGGCAAGGATCCGCACTTCAAGGCCGCCGACATCGGCCTGAAGGAAAAGACGGACTTCTGGAACTAACTTCACACAAAAAGGCGGAGCAGACAAAGTCTGCTCCGCCTTTTTGTGTGAGTATTCGCTTCACTTCATGCCTTGACTGGCGTTGGCCAGTCTGCGACACTGCGTTTCGCGCAAAGTGTTTTTTGCGGCGTACACGCCGCCGCAAAAAACGGATTGGATCTTTTTCGCGGCGCTGCGGTGCCGCGAACTCTGTGAGACACTTGACAGGACTGAAAGAGGTTGGGCATTGTCCAACCTCTTTCAGTCGTGATTCTGTTCCGAGGCCTTGATGCGCTGGTACATGTCCTGCATCTGCTGATCGATTTCGGCGATTTTGTCGGCGCAGGCGAACATCTCCTCGTTAATCCCGGCGGGCAGGCGGGATTTGTCCGCCTTATAGCGGATGTCGTGCTCGAGACTGGCCCAGAAGTCCATGGCGATCGTGCGGATCTGGATCTCGGCCATGACGTACTCCGTCCGGTTGGAGAGATAGACCGGGACGCGGATATCGAGGTGCAGGGAGCGGTAGCCGTTGTAGTTCGGCGTCTGGATGTAGTCCTGCTTTTTGACGATCTCCACATCCGTCTGCCGCGCCAGCATCTCGCCCACGCGGTAGACATCGTCGATGTAGCTGCAAACGACGCGCACGCCCGCGATGTCGTTGATGTTTTTTCGCGCGGACTCGATTGAGAGCGGCAGGCCACGCTTGATGAGCTTGGCGACGATGCTCGATTGCGATTTGACGCGTCCGTCGATGTGGTGGATGGGGTTTCGCGCGTAGAGGACGTTGAACTCGCTGTTGAGGATGTTGAATTTCAGCGTGAGCTGCCGAACCGCCGCGTCATAGAGATTCTGCATGACAAGAAAGTCATGCGGATCTTCGCAGAGTGCGGCGCCGTTCCCCGTTCGATTCATTCTGAGCCTTCCTTTCCATCGGAAGCGTCAACGCCCGCCCGATGTGCTTTTCTTCCTTTCAGTATAGCAGACGATCACCGCCGCGCCAAGGGGAGAAATGCTGATTTTCCGCAAAAGTCTGAGCGAAAAAAGCAGCGGGCGGGAGAAACTACCAAGCGACAGGCAAAAGAACTTGCAATGCAGCGCAAGCCATTCTATAATTAACCTGAAAGGATATGCACAGCGTTCGACACTTCCGCTCCGGTGGCAGAGCGAACGCGCGGAAGGTGCAGAAAAGAACAATGGATAAAAAAGGAAAACAGCAATTTCTTCTGGTCGCGTTCGGCGTGGCGCTCTATGCCGCGCTGATGAATCTCAACGAAGTCGCGGCGTTTCTCACGAGGCTCGCTACCCTCTTCACGCCGGTGATCATAGGGTTATTGATGGCGTTTGTCCTCAGTGTGCCGATGCAGGGCATCGCAGGACGTTTGACGCGCCTGATGCCAAAGGCAAAGGAAAAACACATTGACCTTCTCAGCCTGCTGCTGACGCTTTTGTGCGTGGTTATCGTCGTGGTACTGCTGTGCGTTCTGGCGCTGCCGCAGCTTGCCGCGTCGCTCAAGAGCATCGGCACACTGGTCAGGGAGAACTGGCCGGACTGGGCGCGCCTTCTCTCGGATCACGGCGTGGATACAAGCGAGCTCACCGATCGCATCGCCGCGCTCGATTGGAAAACAGTGCTGGAAAAGGCGCTCACCGGCGCCGGCGCGCTGATCGACTCGGTGGTGGATCTTGCCGGTACCACAGTCTCGGCGGTGGCCAACGTCACCTTTGCCATCGTCATCATGTTTTATGTGCTGCTCGACCGGCGCAGCCTTGCTAAACAGAGCCGCAGACTCCTCTACGCCAACCTGAGCGAGCGAAAGGCCGATCAGGTCTGCCGCATCGCGCGCCTGACGCACACCACCTACGCCCGTTTCCTGTCCGGGCAGTGCGTGGAGGTCGTGATCCTCGGCACGATGATCTTTCTCGCGTTCTCCCTGTGCGGCATTCCCTACGCGGGGCTGACCGCCGCGCTGACGGCGGCCTTCGCCTTTGTTCCCTACATCGGCGCGCTGGCCTCCTGCGCAATCGGCGTACTGCTGACGCTGCTTGCCCAGCCGGAGAAGGCGCTGCTGTGCCTGATCGTCTATCAGGCGGTGCAGTTCACGGAAAATCAGTTCATCTACCCGCATGTGGTTGGCAGCAGCGTGGGGCTTGCGCCGCTGTGGACGCTCCTTGCGGCATTGCTTGGCGGCAAGCTCTTCGGCCTTGTCGGTATTGTGTTTTTCATTCCCCTCACGGCGGTAGTACTCCAGCTCGTACATGAGCACACCGCACAGCAGCTTTCGGAAAAGAAACTCGACCGCGAGGATCTGATCGAATAACAAAAAAGGACGACAGCTATTTTTAGCTGTCGTCCTTTTTTGTGCGGTCACGACTGCGCCATGCGCTCGAGGAGCTGGAAGGCCTCTTCGAGCTTGGGGTCGATATGGTCGGTCTGCAAAGCCTCGCGCACGCAGCCTTCGATGTGCGCGCGCATGATCTGCTGGTTGGCGCTTTTGAGGAGCGACTGCGTGGCGAGAAGCTGGTTGGAGATGTCCACGCAGTAGCGGTCGTCGTCGATCATCTGCAAAATGCCGTCGAGCTGGCCGCGAGCAATTTTCAGCTTGCGGCGGACGGAATCACGATCGGCTCTCATGGCCTTAGCGGATGGAGACGGCCTGATAGCCCGCCTCATCCACGGCGGCCTTGAGCGCCGCGTCGGTTACGCTGCCGTCCACGCTGACAGTGGCGGACTTGCTCTCGAGATCGACCTTTGCCTCCTTCACGCCGGGGACGGCGGAAAGCGCCTGCTGAACGTGATTCACGCAATGCATGCAGGCCATGCCCTCAATGCTGATGACTTTTTCCATGTTTGTTTCTCCTTTTTCATTACTTGCCATAATTTCCTTGCTTACTATCTCCACTCCGCGATCCGACGGAGAAGAAACTGTTTTCGGTGCTGCCTCCGTGTGCTTGGCCTTGAACCAGCGCAGGCGCAGCGCATTGCTCACCACAAACACCGAGCTGAAGCTCATCGCGAGCGCGCCGAGCATCGGGTTCATCTTGAGCTGGAAGGCGGGGTAGAACACGCCCGCCGCGATGGGAATGCCGATGGCGTTGTAGAAGAACGCCCAGAAGAGGTTTTCCTTGATGTTGCGGATGACCGCGCGGCTCAACTGCACGGCGGTCGAGACGTCGAGAAGGTCACTGCGCATCAGCACAATATCCGCCGACTCGATGGCGACGTCCGTACCGGCGCCGATGGCAATGCCGACGTCTGCGCGCGCAAGGGCGGGCGCATCGTTGATGCCGTCGCCGACCATGGCGACCTTCTTGCCACCCTCCTGTAAGCGGCGGATCTCGCGTTCCTTATCCTGCGGCAGCACCTCGGCCACGACGCGGTCCACGCCGACCTGACGGCGGATGGCCTCGGCGGTCTTGGCGTTGTCGCCCGTGAGCATGACGACTTCAATGCCCATGCTCGAGAGCTCGGCGATGGCCTGCGCGCTCGTGGGCTTGACGACATCGGCTACGGCGATGAGGCCGATGAGCTTGCCGTCCAGCGCAAAGTAGAGCGGCGTCTTGCCGTCCTCAGCCAGCGCTTCGCCTTGTGCGAGCAGCTCACTGTTTTCGATGCGGTTTGCTTCCATCATGCGGCGGTTGCCGGCAAGGCAGAGCTGGCCCTCGACCTCGCCGCGGATGCCCTGACCGGGGATCTGCTCAAATTTGTCGACGGACAGGAACGTGAGCGATTCCTTCTCCGCCTCGGCCACGATGGCCTCGGAAAGCGGATGCTCGGAGAGCTTTTCGAGCGACGCGGCGACGGAGAGAAGTTTGTCCCTGCCGATGCCGCCGTCGACGACGTCGGTGACGACGGGCTTGCCCTGCGTGATGGCGCCGGTCTTGTCGAGCACGACGGTGTTGACGCTGTGCGTCGTCTCAAGCGCTTCGGCAGACTTGATGAGGATGCCGTTCACCGCGCCGCGGCCCGTGCCGACCATGATGGCCGTCGGCGTGGCGAGACCCAGCGCGCAGGGGCAGCTGATGACGAGAACGGAAATACCGATGGACAGCGCAAATTCCACGCTGTGGCCCGTCAGCAGCCACGCTGCCGTCGCGATGACGGCGATCGTGATGACGACGGGGACGAACACGCCGCTGACCTTATCGGCGAGCTTGGCGATGGGCGCTTTGGAGCTCGTGGCCTCGTCCACAAGGCGTACGATCTGGGAAAGGGCGGTATCGTCGCCGACTTTGGTCGCGCGCATCTTGAAATAGCCGGATTTGTTGATGGTCGCGCCGATGACGCTGTCTCCCGCCTGCTTTTCGACGGGGATGCTCTCGCCCGTCAGCGCGGATTCGTCGACCGAGGACGTTCCCTCGAGCACGACGCCGTCGACGGGGACGCTCTCGCCCGCCTTGACGATCAGTACGTCGCCGAGTTGGACCTCCTCGACGGGGATGACGCTTTCGACGCCGTTGCGCTCGACCGTCGCGGTCTTGGACGCAAGGTCCATGAGCTTTGTGATGGCATCAGAGGTCTTGCCCTTGGCGCGGGCCTCCATCGTCTTGCCCATGGTGATGAGCGTCAGGATCGTGCCTGCGGACTCGAAGTACAGCTCCATCATATAGGTGTGCACCGTGTCCATGTCCATTCTTCCAAAGCCGATGCCGATCTTATAGATGGCGTAGATGCCGTACACGATGGCGGCGCTGGAGCCCAGTGCGATCAGCGAATCCATGTTCGGCGAGCGCTGCCACAGCGTCTTGAAGCCGACGATATAGTACTGGCGGTTGATATAGACGATGGGCAGCAGCAGCAAAAACTGCGTGAATGCGAACGTCATCGCATTTTCCGTGCCGAGGAAGCACGCGGGCAGCGGCCAGCCCATCATGTGGCCCATCGAGAGATAGAACAGCGGGATGGTGAAGAGGAGCGAGAGGGCGAGACGCTTTTTCATGTCGCTATACGCCTTCTGTGCGGCGCTGGCGCCGCCGGTCTCGGCAGTCTGCGCGGCGGGGGCGCTGCCGGGCTTTGCATGCAGAGACGCACCGTAGCCCGCCTTTTCGACCGCGGCGATGATCTGCGCGGACGAAAGCTGGGATTCGTCGTATTCGACGACCATGCTGTTTTTCAGCAGGTTGACCGCGACCTGCTGCGCGCCTGGCTGCTTGGCGACGGCCTTTTCCACGCGGCTGGAGCAGGCGGCGCAGCTCATGCCGGTCACGTCATAGGTTTCCTTTTTCAATTTGATTCCTCCTTCGGGGCAAATACAATACCCGCGTGGGGTATTTTTCATTTACCGACAGTATAGGTCGGAAATTGGCGGATTGTCAAGACCTCTTTTCGAGAAATTTCCGTTTGGGCGAAAGTTGCGGCGTTTCGGTCGGGAAAACTTACCGCCGCCGCGCCGCTGGACAGCTTGCATCCCTTATGGTAAACTGACGGCATGAGTTTTATGATAAGCAGGTGAAAAATGAAGCAAAAACATATCTTGAAATGGCTGGGCATCGCACTGGGCGTGTACCTTTTATATGGGGTGCTGACAGCCATTCTCGTCCCGCTGCCGCAAAAAGAGGCGGCAGGGGAGCTGTGGAGCCAGTATGAAGCCCGATTGAGTACGGACGCATCGCAGGAGCGCGTGAGGAGCATCGAGGATACGGACAGTGCGCTGCTCTGGCGCTTGCAGCTCATCGAGAGTGCGGAAAGGGAGGTCATCTTCTCGACCTTTGACCTGCGCGCGGACGGCAGCGGACAGGATTTGATGGCCGCGCTCTATGGCGCGGCGCAGCGCGGCGTGCGGGTGCGCATCATCGTCGACGGGCTGAACGGTTTTCTGCATCTGCAAAACAGCGGCGTTCTCCGTGCCCTCGCGGCGGAGGAGAATGTGGAGGTGCGCTTTTATGATCCCATCGACCTGCTGCGCCCGTGGAAGCTCAACTACCGTCTGCACGACAAGTATCTGATCGCCGACGGGAGCAAATACATCCTCGGCGGAAGAAATTCGAACGATTTGTTCCTCGGCTCATATCAGGAGAACCAGAACATCGACCGCGACGTGCTCGTCGTGTCGGACGGGGGAGAGGGCAGCTCGGTCTCCCAGCTTTTGACGTATTTTGAAAGCGTCTGGTCGCAGCCGGAGAATAAAACCATCACAGGCAAGACGTCCTCGCAGACCGACGCGCTGCAGGAGCGCTACGCGGCGCTATGCGCGGTGCATGGAAAAGAGCTTGCCGCCGTCGACTGGGAGGTGGAGACCGCGGCGGTCACGCATGTGAGCCTTCTCAGCGGCTCGCCGCGCGCGGAGGCGAAAGCGCCTGAGCTGTGGGACGCGCTTGTCCGCCTGATGGCGCAGGGCGATGACATCCTGCTGCAAACGCCGTACATCATCTGCAACGACAAAATGTATAACGATTTGGAAGCACTTGCCGAGACGCGGCAGCTGCGCGTGCTGACGAATGCCGTTGAAAACGGCGCGAACCCGAGCGGCTGCTCGGACTACTTACGCGAAAAGCAAAATATTTTATCGCGCGGCGTCGACGTGTACGAGGTCGTCTGCGGCCAGTCGCTGCACACGAAGACAATTTTGATCGGAAACGATTTGAGCGTCGTCGGTTCATTCAATGCCGACATGCGCAGCGCATATCTCGATACGGAGCTGATGCTCGTCATCGAGAGCGAGGAGGTCAATGCCGCGCTGCGAGAAGAGAGCGGAAAATACATGGGCCAGAGCCGCCTCGCCCTGCACGACGGCGGCACGGAACACGGCGCGCGGTTTGAAGAAATGACGCTGCCTTGGGCAAAGCGCGCGCTGTATACGATTCTGAGCGTTGTCCAGCGCCCGATCCGCCACCTGCTGTAACGAAAAAACGCGGCATAGCGGAAAATGAGGGAAAGGAATGCGGATTTTGCCCGTATTTCCGTTTTTTCACCTTGCAAAAGACGTTCGGGTTTGCTATGATAAAAAATACGTATGGATACGTTCCGCTTTTTGTGGAGACAGAGGATAAGAAAGGAAGATCGTTATGATTTACACGACCGAAGTGCAGCATATGTGCCCCGTTGCGAAGGGCGCATATCACGGTCCGGCCCCGATCCCCGAAGAGGGCAAGTGGGTCCAGGCCAAGCAGATCGCCGATATTTCCGGCTTCACCCACGGCATCGGCTGGTGCGCGCCCCAGCAGGGCGCCGGCTTCGTGGTGGCGAAGTCCGACGAGAAGAAGGAAGCCGCCTGCGTGGAGTTCCTGAAGTGGTTCACCGACAAGGAGCAGAACACGGCCTTCTCCATCAGCGCCGGCTACGTGCCCGTGAAGAAGGACGCGCTCACGCTCGACAACCTGCAGAAGGCGGCCGAGTCCGTGGAGGGCACGTCCGAGAACTACCTGGTGAACCTGCCGGCCACGCTCGATACCATCGAGGCGGGCGTGTACGCCAACCCGCCGTTCAAGGGAGGCGTGGAGGCGCGCGCCGTGCTTGAGAAGGCGCTGTCCGACAAGGCTGTGGCCGACCGCGCCGCCGTGGCGGCCGCCGTCGAGGGCGGCGCGACCCCCGAGGAGGCTGTGGCGCCGTACCTGGAGGACGCCGTGTTCGACGCCTGGCTCGCCGACCTGACCGCAAAGCTCGAAGCGGCGATAGCCTAGCCGAATCGCTTCCGGGCGAGGGCTGGGGAAGGAAGGCGACGGCGGCATGGGCCTGGGTACGGGAAAAAAGCGGGGCGCGCGGCGTGGGCTGACGTTCAAGGTCCTTGTCGTGGTGCCCTTCTGCATCGCCCTCGCCATCCAGGGCATCATGTGCGTGGCCGTGCTCGCGCGCAGCGAGACGCTCGAGCAGATGGAGACGGATGCCTATGACCTGTTCTCCGAGCGCGTTTCCAGCCGGGCGGGCTACCTTGAGAACGACATGATATTCCGCTGGTCCGACTTCGACGTGGTCGTGGAGCATGTGGGCGACGACATCGATGCCGCCCTCGCCGCGCACGGGGCGTCGGCGGCCGATATCGTCACCGGATCCGACCTCTCGCTTGCCGTTATCGACGCATCGGCCGACGACCTGCTGTCGTTCGCCCGCCGCGCCGAGGTGGATGGCGCCTACCTCGTGCTCACGGACGGCACGACCGCCTCTTCCGCCGAGGGCGAAGGGCACCCGGCGCTCTATATCCGCGACGCCAACCCCAAGGTGGATGTGGCGAACGGCTCCGACCTCCAGCTGGCGGCATGTCCCATCAGCGTGGCACGCCGGCTCGACATCGCGCTCGACAGCCAGTGGTCGGCCACGTTCCCGCTGGC
>ERZ826764.3669-NODE-3669-length-11763-cov-3.243765_pt1 | contig 11763 bp, 8 predicted proteins | sample MGYA00519870_ERZ826764 | MGnify/ENA primary metagenome ERZ826764 (study PRJEB31778, sample SAMEA3449239) | human gut metagenome | biome: human gut; feature: human-associated habitat; material: faeces | place: United Kingdom | collected 2010/2012 ...
GCGTTTCGCTGCTACGAAATGGACCGGGAGTCAGGGCGCGTCCGTATGTACGATTACCAGGATATGGCGCGCTACCTGATGAAACGATATGTGGGCCTTTCTCAAGAAGTGGTGGTCTTGATGCTTTTGGATAGCTCTGACCGCGTGATTTATTGTGACATCGTCAGCGCGGGAACCGCTGTGACGACCAACATTTATATACAGGACATTGTAGCGTTGGCCGCCCGTTACCGGGCGGTCTATGCGGTGTTGTCGCACAATCATCCTAGCGGCAGTGCCCTGCCGAGTCCGCAAGATCTCCACATCACCTCGCGCGTTTTTGATGCCCTGAAAGAGATTGAAGTCTTGTTGATTGACCATATTATTATTGCCGGACGGGACTTTACCTCTCTGAAAGAAAGCGGCATTATGGCCCACCTGTTTTCAGATGAGAGACAACCGCGGGTATCCCTACGGGCGGCGGACAGCGTGCGGGAAGGGAAAGAGCGAACCAATACCAAATAGGAGCAGAAATATGGATTTTAAATTGGTTTCGAAATATCGACCGACGGGAGACCAGCCGAAAGCGATCGGCCAATTGGTGGAAGGGCTGCTTCATGGTGATAAGGAGCAGACGCTGCTGGGAGTTACGGGCTCCGGAAAGACCTTTACGATGGCCAACGTGATCGAACGGGTCAACCGTCCAACGCTGGTGCTGGCGCACAACAAGACGCTCGCTGCACAGCTGTGCTCGGAGTTCCGGGAGTTTTTTCCGGAAAATGCGGTTGAATATTTTGTCTCCTATTACGATTATTATCAGCCAGAGGCGTATATCGCCACAACCGATACGTATATCGAAAAGGATTCCGCCATCAATGATGAGATCGATAAACTCCGCCATTCTGCGACGTCAGCGTTGTCCGAGCGCCGCGATGTAATCATTGTGGCTAGCGTATCCTGCATTTATAGTTTGGGCGATCCAATTGATTACCGCACAATGGTAATTTCTTTGCGCCCAGGGATGCAGAAAAGCCGGGATGACCTTCTGCGGAAGTTGGTGGAAATCCAATACGAGCGAAACGATATCAATTTTATCCGCAACAAGTTCCGTGTGCGGGGCGACGTCGTTGAGATTTTTCCCGCGCAGTCGAATGACACCGTCATCCGTGTGGAATTTTTCGGGGACGAAATTGACCGGATTACGGAGATCAATGCCCTGACAGGAGAGTTTAGGGCGGAATTAAAGCACGTTGCCATCTATCCGGCATCGCACTATATTGTGCCGCGTGAGAAGATGCAGCGCGCAGTGAAAGAAATTGAAGCCGAGATGGAAGAGCGCGTGAAATTCTTTGAAGCGAATGGAAAGCTGATCGAGGCCCAGCGCATCCGGGAACGCACGCAGTACGATATGGAGATGCTCTCGGAAATCGGCTTCTGCAAAGGCATTGAAAACTATTCCCGCGTGCTTTCTGGGCGTGCGCCGGGAAGCCAGCCCTGCACTCTGCTGGACTATTTTCCGGAGGACTTTCTACTCTTTGTGGACGAGTCCCATGTCACGCTGCCACAGGTGCGCTCTATGTATGCAGGGGATCGGGCGCGCAAGCAATCGTTGATCGACTATGGATTCCGGTTGCCCTCCGCGTATGACAACCGGCCGTTGAATTTCGATGAATTCTATGCTCATGTCAACCAGGCGATCTTTGTCAGTGCCACACCGGGGGATTTTGAAAAGGAAAAATCCGCTCAGATCGTCGAGCAGGTGATCCGCCCGACCGGGCTTGTAGATCCTGAGATTATCGTAAAGCCGACAGAGGGCCAGATCGACGACTTGATTTCCGAAATCAATCTCCGCACAGCGAATCATGAGCGCGTACTGGTGACGACCTTGACCAAAAAAATGGCGGAGGATCTTTCCGCCTATTTGGAAAATGCAGGGATTCGTGTGCGTTATATGCACCACGACATTGACACAGTGGAGCGCATGGAGATCATCCGGGATTTGCGCCTCGGTGAATACGACGTTTTGGTGGGGATCAATTTGCTCCGTGAAGGTCTGGATATCCCAGAGGTGTCGCTTGTAGCGATTTTGGATGCCGATAAGGAGGGCTTCCTGCGTTCAGAGCGCTCCTTGATCCAGACAATCGGCCGTGCGGCGCGCAATGCCAAGGGGCAGGTCATTATGTATGCGGATTCCGTGACGCCTTCAATGGAAATGGCGATCCGCGAAACGGAACGCCGCCGTGCGATTCAAATGAAATATAATGAAGAGCACGGCATTGTGCCAAAGACCATTGTGAAAAAGGTCAGTGAAGTCCTGGAAATTTCCACACATAAGGACGACGCGAAGCCAAAGAAAGGAAAGCGCTTGACAGCAGCAGAGCGGAAACAGCAGATTGAACAGCTGACGCGCGAGATGAAGGCGGCAGCTAAATTGCTGGAATTCGAACATGCGGCATATCTGCGCGATAAGATTAAAGCCCTGCAATCCGGCAAATAGTGCGTAATGGAAAGGAATCGCTATGGTAGCAAAAAATATTTTTATAAAGGGTGCGCGGGAGCACAACCTCAAAAACATCGATATTGAAATTCCACGCGATGAGCTGATCGTTTTTACAGGACTTTCCGGTTCCGGAAAGTCCTCCCTTGCGTTTGACACGATCTATGCAGAAGGGCAGCGCCGCTATGTTGAGTCGCTCTCCTCCTATGCGCGCCAATTTTTGGGACAGATGGAGAAACCGGACGTGGACTACATCGAAGGGCTGTCCCCCGCGATTTCCATCGATCAGAAGACTACCTCGAAGAACCCGCGCTCCACGGTTGGGACGGTGACGGAAATTTACGACTATCTGCGCTTGCTTTACGCGCGGATCGGCGTGCCCCATTGCCCTATTTGCGGCCGGGAGATCAAGCAACAGACGGTCGATCAGATCGTCGACCAGGTGCTCCGCATGGAGGAGGGGACTAAAATCCAGGTGCTCGCCCCGGTGGTGCGTGCGCGGAAAGGGGAGCACGTGAAGGAGTTTGAGGCCGCACGCAAAGGCGGATTTGTACGTGTACGTGTGGATGGAATCCTTTACGATCTTTCTGAGACCATTAAATTAAAAAAGAACAACAAACATACGATCGAAATTGTGGTGGACCGCCTGGTAATTAAGCCTGGAATCCATTCCCGCCTAGCGGATTCGATTGAAACAGCGGCCTCCCTGGCTGGGGGAATTGTGGTCATCAGCACACCGGAAAAAGATTATACCTTCAGTCAAAACTACGCTTGCCCAGAGCACGGCGCAAGTATCGAAGAGCTGACCCCCCGGATGTTCTCCTTTAATAACCCGTATGGGGCCTGCCCCAAATGTACCGGATTGGGGGTCTTTATGAAGATCGACCCGGACTTGGTGTTGCCGAATAAAGCCCTGTCCATCAACCAGGGCGGGATAAAGGGCAGCGGCTGGGCAATGGAGGGCAGCACCATTGCCACGATGTATATGCATGCGTTGGCAAAGCACTATCATTTTTCCTTGGATACGCCGATTGAGGAACTTCCGCCAGAAGTGATTGATATTTTGCTCTATGGGACCAAGGGTGAGAAGATCAAATTGGAACGCCGCAACGAATATGGTAGCGGAACCTATATGACGGAGTTTGAAGGGATTATCAACAATTTGGAGCGCCGTTTCCGGGAGACGCAGAGCAGCTGGATCAAAGAAGAAATCGAAACCTATATGAGTGCGATTCCCTGTGACGCTTGCCATGGCAAGCGCCTTTCCCCGATGAGCCTGGCGGTGACTGTGGGCGGCATCAATATCGCCGATCTCTGCGAAAAATCGGTTGCACAGGCTTTGGATTTCGTCAACCATTTGGAGCTCAGCGCACGCGACACTATGATCGCGGCAGCTATTCTCAAGGAGATCAAGAGCCGCTTGGGATTTTTGCAGAGCGTGGGATTGGAATACTTGACGCTTTCCCGTTCTTCCGGGACGCTTTCCGGAGGCGAGAGCCAGCGTATCCGCTTGGCAACCCAAATCGGTTCCTCTTTGACGGGGGTATTGTATATTCTGGATGAGCCAAGCATCGGCCTGCACCAGCGCGATAATGATAAGCTATTGGGGACATTAAAACATTTGCGCGACCTTGGGAACACCGTCATCGTCGTTGAGCATGATGAAGACACCATGCGCGCAGCGGACCACATTGTGGACATTGGGCCAGGAGCAGGAATCCATGGCGGCGAGGTGGTCTTTAATGGAAAGCCCTCAGAGATTGTGGATTGTGCGCAATCCATCACTGGGCAATATCTCAGCGGGCAAAAAAAAGTAGAAGTGCCGGAGAAACGCCGCAAAGGGAATGGGAAAAAGCTACGGATCATCGGTGCCGCACAAAATAATTTGAAAAACGTTTCGGTGGATATTCCGCTTGGAAAATTTGTCTGTGTTACCGGGGTGTCCGGTTCAGGCAAATCCTCTCTAATCAATGAGATCTTATATAAATATCTGGCCTCCAATTTGAATGGAGCCAAATGCCGCCCCGGGGCGTTTAAACAGATTAAAGGGATCGAGGCGCTGGACAAGGTGATCGAAATCAACCAGGCCCCAATTGGGCGGACGCCGCGTTCCAACCCGGCCACGTATACGGGTGTCTTTACCGACATTCGGGAGCTCTATGCTTCGACGCAGGATGCAAAACTGCGCGGCTTTACGTCCGGACGCTTTTCCTTTAATGTCAAGGGAGGCCGCTGTGAGGCATGCCAAGGCGACGGCATCATCAAGATTGAGATGCATTTTTTGCCGGATGTCTATGTCCCCTGTGATGTGTGTAAGGGAAAGCGCTATAACCGTGAAACATTGGAGATCAAATATAAAGGCAAGAGCATCTATGATGTCTTGGAAATGACAGTCGAGGAAGGCTTGGAGTTTTTCTCCAGTCTTCCGCGGATTGCGCGCAAGCTCCAGACCCTTCAGGATGTCGGGTTGGGCTATGTCAAGATCGGCCAGCCTGCTACGACTCTCTCCGGAGGAGAAGCACAGCGCGTGAAGCTGGCCACAGAGCTGAGCAAACGTTCCACTGGACGGACCATTTATATTCTCGATGAACCCACGACCGGCCTGCATATTGCGGATGTCCATAAGCTGATCGATGTGCTGCAGAAACTGGTGGATGCGGGGAATACGGTGGTTGTGATTGAACACAACCTTGATCTCATCAAGACAGCGGATCATATTATTGATTTGGGGCCGGAAGGCGGAGACAACGGCGGGACCATTGTTGCAACTGGGACACCGGAGGAGGTTGCAAACATGGAAGGCTCCTATACAGGGCAGTACCTGAAAAAAGTGTTAGCAAGGGAATAAGCCTATTTTTATATGTAAATTAGCAGGCTCTGTGTGCCGGATTGGCGACACAGGGCCTATTTTCTATTTTAAGGGAAAAGTAAGTTTAACATCAAGAAATTTGGCTAATTTTGGGGAATATTATGGTATAATAAAACTATAATGCTTATATTGATGGGAGGTGTGTTCAATGCTTGCAATGTTATTATTGTTAATTGATTCAGAGGAAGATCAGCGGAAATTTGAAGAATTGTACCATCGATATAAACAGCTCATGTTTCATGTATCTAGAGACTATTTTCATACGGAATCTGCCGTAGAAGATGCTGTCCAGGAGGCTTTTATCCGCATTATCAAAAATTTTTCGAAAATAGGAGAAATAAATTGTCCCCAAACGAAACATTTTATCGTTATAGTAGTTAGAAGCACTTGTATTGATTTACTACGGACTGGGAAAGGAGAGGGGGTGGCAATTCCTTGGGAAGATGTTCCGGAGGTAGAAGCTCCGGAGAATCTCAGGCCGGGTGCAAAATTAGAAGAGAAAGAAGCGTATGGCCAGCTTGTGGATGTGCTTCGCTCTCTTCCACAGACCTACCGGGATGTGATGACCTTACGGCATTTACAAAAATTGCCGCTCGATCAAATTTCCAGCATTACGGGTTTTTCCGTTGATTATGTAAAGAAAATTTTACAGAGAGGAAAGAAAAACTTGAGAAAGCGCTGGAGGAAATGGAGGGAATATGATCCATTTAAGCGACGAGCTTTTAGAGAGTGCTCTTGCAGAAATTAGACAAGAAGAGTTAAATAATTTGCCGTCGGATGAAGAACTTAAAAATAAATACAGCATTCCAAAACGATTTGATCGAAAAATCCTTCATTTAATCCGTGATGAACGCCGCTCACCATGGATGCGTAACCTGACGCACTATGCAAAGCGTGTGGCTGTGTTTTTCCTCGCTCTATTGATTGCTGCAGGTACCACGATTATGACGGTCAGCGCAGCACGAGAGTGGTTCTTTAAAGTGATATCGCAAGTGTTCCCAACACATACACAGATTGACTTTACCCCTGCTGAATCCCTACAGGAGGAAATACCCTTTGTGGCGCATGCTCCGGAGTATATACCAGATGGCTATACGATGGACGGGGAACCCTTTATTCGGGAGCCGAACCGCCTTGTGCGCATTGCGTACAGAAATGAGGACGGTGGATTGATTCGGTTCAACCAGATGTTTAAAGGTGGGACGAAAGTTGACACAGAAGATGCTTATACAGAGACGTTCCAGCTGAACGGACATGACGCCTTGTATATCCAAAAAGGGGAAACCCAGATGTTATATGGGTATCTTGATAATGCACTATTCTTTTTGTATGTCCGTGACCCTGATCTCACAAAGGATGATGTGCTTGCAATCGCACAGAGCATTGCACCCATAGATGGATAAGGGGTTGTTTCTGGGGCTACGTTTTCTTAAAAAATTCGATCTTTCTTCAGAAAACGTTCACATTCATACCGTATACTAAAGACAATCCAATAAGGGATATAAAATTGTTTGCAAGTTTCTTTTTCATAAATTCTTCCTCTAAAAAGCCGCCCTGTGTTTGCAGGGCGGCTTTTCCATGCGAAAAGGAAATTTTGAAAGTTACAAGTAGGGGGTTTGACACATTCTCACAAAAGCATTACACTGAACATATATAGCAAAATGGAAAGGGAGATACAGATGGGAAAAATTTGGTGTATATATTTTAGTCCGTCAGGAACGACCAAAGTGGTTATGGAGCGGATTGCCGCTAAGATGGACGGAGAAAAACATACATGGGATCTGCTGAGGGAGCCGGATGTAACACCCAAAACATTGCAACCGGAAGATGTGCTTCTGGTTGGTGTACCGGTATTTTCAGGGCGTATCCCCACCCCATGTATCCCTATGCTACAATCCCTAAAAGGGGCCCAGACGCCGGCGATCGCAGTTGCGGTTTATGGAAACCGTGATTATGACGACGCTTTATTGGAATTGAAGAATATGCTTGAGGAGCAGGCATTTTTGGTTATCGGTGCAGCAGCAGTGGTCGCGCAGCATTCGATCTTTACAAAGGTCGCTGCGGGGCGCCCGGATGCGGAGGATCTCGAAAAATTGGATCTATTTTCCGCGGAATGTATCGAGCGGTTACAGAGCGGCCGGATGAATTGGAAAGAATTACAGGTTAAGGGGAATAAACCCTACCGGGAGATCTCAAATGTTCCCATGAAGCCTTCCGCAGATACAACTTGTACGTCGTGTGGCCTTTGTGCACGGCTCTGCCCAGTTCATGCGATTGATCCGGCCAATCCAAGGAAGACCGATCAAACACGCTGCATCTCCTGTACGGCTTGTATTGCCGCCTGCCCACAGGGGGCCAGGCATTTTCCAAAACTTATGTTTGTTCCGGCGAGCGTGGCCTTTGAAAAAAAGTGTGCAATCCGTCGTGAACCAGAATGGTTCTTATAAGGAGAAGAGTTTATACGCCTAAGTCACCAGCCATAGGTTCCTTTGTGGGATGTTGGTTGCCTCTCCTATGAGAAAAAGTTACTGCATAAAAGCACGGAAGTCTTGAACCGAATCCGTGAAATCGGATAATAGACAAAACGCCCCCTGATGTAGGAAAATAGAAGTACTACATCAGGGGGGAATGTTATGGGGAGAAAATGGGAAAAGGGAAAATCTTCTTCCAGTTGTCCAGGATTGTAGGCGAAAGAAAAAGTTGGAAAAGAAATAGCGAAAGAATTGGGTTTGCAGAGTAAACAAGTAGGAAAAGATCTACTCTGCCATACACGGCGCGAGCAATGCGGGGGTGCTTATGGCTATCGCTGGATGTGGTTGTGGCGGAAACGTCAAAACATTTACAAAAATCCAAAGTGCTTTGTATCACGCAAAAAGTATAATCGGCTGTCCGGAATGCGGCGGCATAGGAAATGGGGTCAGATGGGCCAGCAATACATCCATACAAGAATCGATGAAGCGGCAGTTTTGGGCGGGAAAAGCCAACACCAAATTTTGCAACCATGAGCGCATTCAACTAAAAATTGGAGTGGCGCCGCTGCCGCTGCGCCACTCCGCTTAGAGCTTTATTTTCCTACACCAACTGGCTGGGCGCTTTTGGCTGTCCGTGTAGTTCAGAGCAGTTCTATCTCTTCCAAAGGCGCTTTTATACTTATTCTACTCTAGAAATCAGTTGGCAATATACGTAAACATTTTGGATCTTTTTGGCTTCATTCCCCTTATCGGTTCGGATAATAGGCTGCGTTTCCGAAGGAGTCACATAGAGCTTAAATACAATACCTTCCTGCCCTAGATGCATGTCCCGGATACGCTTATATTGGAAATCGCGTTTTTTAATACCAAGATAATCAAAAATAATTTCCTCGATATCCAAGTTTGAGAAGCATTTTAAAATGTCCTCCTGCGGATGCAACTCAATAATTGCTTTGGCCTCTTCGAATGTGACATCGGTACACTTGAAGGTTCCGTGATTTACAACGGTCATCATTGTGTTGTTATCCAGCAACAAGAGTGGGTTGGACGACATAACGCAACACTCCTTTTCCTATTCATGTCTGTTAAAAATAGTATACGTGTTTTTGAGGATATTGTCAATAAAAGTTGAAAAGATACCTTTATGAATTATATGGATAATTTATAATTATTTTTATGGCACAAACGTGTGCAAATGATGGTTCTCTATACATAACGATTCCCATCTTCCACATACTATAGAGATCAAAGAACCGGGAGGCGGGAAATTTGAAGAAGGAAACACTTTCCTCGAAATATGAAGATAACCGTCAGATTCTAAATGAGCGGCTCCGGCTATCCGAAAATTTTGATCTGATTGGAAGGGAAATTCGCGTGGCGGGAAGGAGAGCGGTCCTCTATTTTATTGATGGATTTACCAAGGATGATATCATGGAAAAGCTAATGGAATATCTTATGGCCTTAAAATCGGAAGATCTGGAAGGGATCGATACTTCCCAAGAGTTCGCGAATGCATTCATCCCTTATGTGGAAGTAGATTGCGAAGAGTGCTGCGACAAAATTACAACAGGAATTTTGTCTGGGACTATTTGCCTGCTAGTACAGGGGTTTAATCAGGCGATGATGATCGACGCACGGACTTACCCGGCAAGAGGGGTGAGCGAGCCGGATGACGACCGTGTTCTGCGCGGTTCACGGGATGGGTTTGTAGAGACGTTGGTCAATAACACGGCGCTAATCCGCCGCCGAATCCGAGATCCAGATCTGACGATGGAGATCGTGCAGGTTGGGACCAAGTCCAAGACCGACATTGTGCTTTGCTATATGGCACACATGGTTGATTCAGGAATATTGGACACTGTGCGGAAAAAGTTGGAGCAGGTGCAAATTCATGCCTTGACTATGAATCAGGAAAGCCTGGCGGAATGCTTGGTCAAACCCAAATGGTACAATCCATTTCCAAAGGTGCGCTATTCGGAGCGGCCGGATGCAGCGGCGGCAAGCATTTTGGAAGGGAACATTGTCATTTTGGTGGACAATTCCCCATCTGCTATGGTCTTACCAACCTCCATTTTTGATTTTATACAAGATACAAACGATTACTATTTTCCTCCCCTCATCGGGACCTACTTACGTACGGTTCGCATAATTGTGTTCCTTTTGACGCTCATCCTCACCCCAACTTGGTATCTCTTAGAATGCAACCCGCAATGGATACCAGAGTGGTTGGGGTTTATCCGTATAGAAGAACCCAATGGGGTGCCGATTGTTGCGCAGTTGCTGCTTATTGAATTTATTATTGATGGCTTAAAATTGGCATCGTTAAATACGCCCAGTGTTTTGAGCAATTCATTCAGTGTGGTGGGAGCACTGGTATTAGGCGATTTTGCGGTACAAGCGAAGTGGTTTGTCCCAGAAGTGGTGCTTTTTATGGCATTTGTCTCGATTGCAAACTTTACGCAGCCAAGCTTTGAACTGGGATATGCCTTTAAACTATTTCGCGTTTTAATATTAATATTGACAGCCATATGGAATGTATGGGGATATATCGCGGGATTAGTGCTTATGTTTGTAGTGCTTATTTCCAGTAAGACGATTTCAGGGAGAGGCTATCTGTATCCAGTCATCCCCTTTAATGCGCAGGCCCTTTCCCGTCTATTGGTGCGCAGGAGAATCAGTAATCACAACACATAAAAGAATGAAAAAGCGCGGCCAAACGGTCGCGCTTAAAAGAAAGGAGGGCATGAAGTAAAATGAATAAAATCCTACCATATATAGAAACCTCTGGGAACATCCGAAAGAGTTGTCGCGCAATTTTTCGGATGTCGGAAGAGGAATTGCTGATGGTCTGTCGAGTCTATGGACCGGTATTCCGTCCGTCCATAGACTGTAACAGCTTTTTTCAATGTCTATAGTATACAAGTGGATTGTGTACGAGGTTTGAATGAAGTGCGAAACCTCCGTTAAGAATCATGGACGAACTTATGAATAAATCTTGCAATCCCTGGCAAAAGGCGTTTTGCCAAGCAAGAGATAAAAAAAGAAGCCGCTCCAGCAGCATTTTACTGGAACGGCTATGCCCGCAAAGAGAAAGGGCGCCCTTATTATAACAAATCCCCAGCAAAGACTGCAATGGAAATTTGTGGCTTCTGCTGGTAGTTTTTCTAAGCTACCAGCAAAATGGAGGTTCTTGCGGAGAGATGGGTCAGGAAGTGGCACCCAAACGTATGACGGTCAAAGTGCTGTCGCTGAAGATAAACCCTGCATCATCGACAAAAACTTGCAGCGTTTTGGGGGCAGATGTCACTTGGAATGATACGTGGAAAGATACGGTATCAACCTCACGGGAAGAAGAGAAGGTGTGGCTAGTAACGGCGCCAGGAACTGGTTGGCCACCCTGATAGAGATGAACGGAAACTGGCGCAGGTATAGAGATACCCGGAGCCGCCTTGATTGTTGAATGGAAGGCGGCTTGATAGATCCCAGGCTGATTGATTTGTACCTGAGAGGAACAAGGGGAATGGGAAATTGCCAAGCCGACAACCAAGGGCGTCTCTTGGAATATGAGCGCTTCCCCTTTGGTAGTGATCTGTTGGGTGCCATTCAACGCGGTAAGGACATCCGGTACATCATTTTTTCCAGACAAGCCCCGTGGGATGACAAAATCAAATACGGCATTTTCCGGCGTTCCAGAGTTGGTGACAGCGGCATTGCTGCCAGGCTCCCCAGAAGTAACACTTCCAACGGTCTCCGGAGACATCCGGTAAATCTCAGAAATCTTCATCAAAGTATCCTATACATAGGCGCTTTCATTTCTCTTACCACGATTCGGAACCGGAGTAAGGTAAGGGGAATCCGTTTCAAGAACAATCTTCTCCAAAGGTATTTTAGTCAAAACTTCCGGTAGATGCGACTTTTTAAAAGTGACCACACCATTGATTCCAATT
>ERZ826764.3673-NODE-3673-length-11754-cov-3.242756_pt1 | contig 11754 bp, 10 predicted proteins | sample MGYA00519870_ERZ826764 | MGnify/ENA primary metagenome ERZ826764 (study PRJEB31778, sample SAMEA3449239) | human gut metagenome | biome: human gut; feature: human-associated habitat; material: faeces | place: United Kingdom | collected 2010/2012 ...
TACGTGGACATGGAATTCGGTACCGGCGTGGTTAAGATTACACCGGCCCATGACCCCAACGACTTTGAGGTTGGCAAGCGCCACAATCTTCCGGTCATCAATATCTTAAACGACGACGCCACCATCAACCGCTTCGGCGGCAAATATGAAGGCCTTGACCGCTATGAAGCGCGCCGCCGCATCGTCGAGGACCTTGAAGCGGAGGGCTATCTCGTCAAGGTCGAGGAGCATACGCATAACGTCGGCTGCTGCTATCGCTGCAAAACGACGGTTGAGCCGCTGACAAGCGACCAGTGGTTCGTGAAAATGCAGCCGCTTGCCGGTCCGGCCGTCAGGGCCGTCACCGACGGCGACGTCAAATTCCTGCCCGAGCGGCTGGAAAAGATTTATATGAACTGGATGAACAACGTCCACGATTGGTGCATCTCCCGTCAGCTCTGGTGGGGACATCGCATTCCCGCCTTTTACTGCGATGCCTGCGGAAAGATGGTCGTTTCCCGCACCGACCCCGACGTCTGCCCTGACTGCGGCGCGCCGATGCGCCGCGAGGAGGACGTGCTGGACACGTGGTTCTCGTCTGCGCTCTGGCCCTTTTCGACCCTCGGCTGGCCCGAGGATACGGCCGATCTGCGCCGCTATTACCCGACGAGCGTGCTTGTCACCGGCTATGACATCATCTTTTTCTGGGTCGCGCGGATGATTTTTTCCGGGCTGGAGCATACCGGCAAGGCGCCCTTCCATACCGTGCTTTTCCACGGTCTGGTGCGCGACGCGCAGGGACGCAAGATGTCCAAGTCGCTCGGCAACGGCATAGACCCTTTGGAAATCATCGACAAGTACGGCGCCGACGCGCTGCGCTTTACGCTCGCTACCGGAAACAGCCCCGGGAACGATATGCGCTTCTCGAACGAAAAGGTCGAGGCTTCGCGAAATTTCGCCAATAAGATCTGGAATGCCGCCCGCTTTGTCCTGATGAACCTCGACGAGTCTTTCGACCCCGATTCCATCGATACGTCCGACCTCTGTGACGAGGACAAATGGGTGCTTTCGCTCTATGAGAAGCTCGTCCGCGAGGTCACGGTGAACTTCGACGCATTTGAGCTGGGCGTGGCCGTCTCGAAGCTGTACGACTTTATTTGGGACATTTATTGTGACTGGTACATCGAACTGGTCAAGCCGCGTCTGCAGGATAAGGGCAGCGCGTCGAACAAGGCGGCGCAGAAAACGCTGACCTATGTGCTGTCGAATACGCTCAAGCTGCTGCATCCGTTTATGCCGTTCATCACTGAGGAAATCTGGCAGACGCTGCCGCACAACGGCGAAAGCATTATGATTGCGCCCTATCCCAAGTACGACCCGTCGCTCGTCTTTGAGGCAGAGGAGGAAGCGGTGTTCGCCATCATCGCGGCCATCCGCGCCGTCCGCAACCGCCGCAGCGAGATGAACGTGCCTGCCTCGCGCAAGGCGCATCTCTACATCGCCACCGCACAGGGCGCGCTGTTCGAGCGCGGGAAGACCTTCTTCCTAAAGCTCGCGTCCGCGTCCGACGTCGCCATAATCGGCGAGAATGAGACGGTTGAAAACGCCGTTCGCGTTGTCACCGACATCGCAACGCTGTATATCCCAATGGGAGAGATGATTGACGTCGAGCAGGAGCGCGCCCGTTTGTCCGGCGAGCTTGCCCGTGCGCAGGACGAAGTTCGCCGCGTGCAGGCCAAACTGGACAACGCCGAGTTCGTCGCCAAGGCGCCCGAGCGCGTCGTCAACGCCGAGCGCGAAAAGTTGGAGAAGTATCAGGCCGTCGCGGCCAACCTCCAGGCCGCGCTCGAGCAGCTCGGATAACATCGACAGGACGCTCATTTGAGCTTCCTGCTTTTGTTTCCGGGCGTTCTATATGTTTACCGCCCTTTTGTTTGCCGATCCGCACGTAACAGGCGGGTATTCTCTTTCTGCGCGAGCGGATTTCCATTTGATTTATGGATTCGATTTGAAAAAAGGTGTATAATTTAAATACAACGAACCGGCGCTGGTTTGTGAAAAAGGGAGGTTGAAAAAAATGCCGACAATCGGAGAAAAAATTGCGGAATTGCGCAGAAAAAACGGGATGACACAGGAGGAACTTGCGTCGCTGCTCGGTATATCGGCGCAATCGGTTTCCAAATGGGAAACCGGGGTTTCCCTCAATTAGAGATACTGTGGGCTGAATCAATCCGTGTAATACATTGCTTACGAATAATAACAAGTATTGCGAGGAATGAAGATGAACACTATCAAATGCAAGTATAATTGGAACGAAGGCATAGTGGAACTGCTGTTTTCGGACGGCACAACGGTTGCTCTGCTGTGTAAAAGCATAGAAGCCGATTTGAGCATCGGTATCAAATCACAAGGGAAACTGAACGCTCTCAAGGTGGAGAAGCCGTTAAAATACGCTGTGATGGCGTTAAACGGCACTCTGCAAGATTACTGCGACACCATAGACCGTTCCGACAGCACAACGCAAAACACGCTCTACGAGCAGTACAAAGAGCGTTATCCCGATATGAGCGACGAGCAGATAATGAGCCTTGTCCGTGAATGTCAGATGTACGGGAAATGAGGTGAGCGTATGGCAAAAGTGATTGAAACCTTTGAAAACGCTACGCTCGTTTCGGTAGAGCAGCTTGACGACAGAAACATATACGAGTGAGATTGGCGGTACAAGTTCACAGGCTGTAAAGGAACGCTTTACATAGGCGAAAGTCAGCAGAAGAACCCCGGAAAGCGATTTATAATGCTGACCAACAAGGACTTATGGCTGACTACAAGTTGCGGCATGATTGAGTTGATTGAGGAACACATCGTTCTTGCTACAAAGGGCAATAAATTAATATTCAAAAAATAGTTCAAAAAATAGAGTTAAAGGCTCGAAGGTTGTTATGCTTTCGAGCCTTTGCTGCATTATATGATTCATTTAACTGGTTGAAATGCTTTATAGGTAGACATTGCGCATTAGTCAATAAGTGCGAAAGAGTGGTATACATACGCATATTCTTTTGAACGATGATCTTGCAAGATTAATATTTAATTTGAATACTTTGGGTTAACGCACACTAAAAGTTCATCGATAGCGAGTTTTTCGTTTATGCATAGTTGATGCATAATATTTTCCATATTCGTACATATGCTTTTTCTTTTGGTTATATTGTACTTGATTCCTAAATTCACAAGTCTTTCTGTTGCTTCTATTGTGGAAGCATACGCTTCATCAAAGTCTACTGGTAGTTTTTCTTTATTAGAGATGTACTTGACTCTCCACATCATGATGCGCTTATGCTCCGCAAAGCTATACAAAGATGTTAAATGAACATAGTCGTCATTGTCAGCCACCTTTTTGAACTCCTCTATGTATTTTTGAGTTGCGTCATAATTGTAATATTGCCGTGGACTCTTTTTGCTGAATCTTTTGTTATCATCGTGACAAATTGAATTCAGATAAGCACTAAGTTTGGCGCATAACTCATGAAGATCGTACTCAATGATTGTGCTCTCATGATTTTTAACGAGAGCAATATAATCAAAATAACTATTCGAGCATGCCATATATATCGCTTTGATTGGAATGCGCAATTCACAATATTGTTCTTTTGAATTGTATGATAACGCGAAAAACTCACGATTTTCAGCAGAATATGCGTATATGAGAACTCCATGCGTCATGTGGATATGTTCGTATCCCGGTTTACCCGGTATGTAGTAAGTATCTAACCATGTATCGCAGTAATATCCGAGTCGAAGTGCGTTGATAATGTACTCAACTATATTGATATTATTCTCTGCTAACAAATCTGATGTCATCACCTTATATTCAAAACAATCCAAAGCACTATAAAAGTGATTGTGATAATCATACCAATTGTACGCTGGTTTATAAATCACATCTATGTATTCATTTAACACTAGGCGTTCTGCACGTTCAATATTTTGGGTTTGCATAATGCTAAGCGGAAAAGCATGCCGAAGATAGTTTCTGACAAAGGGTCTCCTATCAACAGGCAACACAATTGATTCAGATAGAATAGCAGAGGATGCTTCAATATACGAAGGTTCTTTCATTTTCGCAGCATCTTTTTCTAACGTATTCTTACAAAGTATGCGATACTGATCGATAATGTCAATCACATCGGAAGTATAATCGACAGAAATTGAAGGTATCATTCCTATTTTTATCGATTTATAGGTGATATGAAAACAATCAGTGATACAGACATTGATTCCGATCTCGTTTAAAGTGCAAAGTTCATTATATGTGCAATCATTGTATGCAATCGCAAGAGAAGGATCACTGTTGGGCAAACTACAACTGAGCTGAGTAATTTTGTTTTGTACTTCGTCCAATGGCTTTCCACAGTCAAACGCATGCCACATAGGAAATATCTCAACCAAGCCACTTTGTTGCATTTCCTGTGCTTGCTCCCAATCGAAATGTGGGCAGAAGTTTTCAACGGAAACAAATCTGCGCACACCAACAAGATCAGTAGCAACAAAGATCGACGCAGGAATGTTTAGGCGTTTCAAAACCGGAAACGCAAGCGTATAATTGTTTTCATATCCGCCAAGAAACACTACACAGACTGGATTTTTACGCCACTCTTTTTCGTTTTTCCGACATTCGTATGCTTCTCGTATTGAAATTGGATTATATCCTTTCGCAATCAACGTTGTCATATCTGTTTCGAACTTTTGTATAGTTGTGCAAAAACTTGTGTTCTCACTATCACTTGGGATAATGGAAGTATACATCAAAACCGGACACATAATTATTTCATTTAGTACTTGTTGCATAGGAACACCTCGCCTTCGTAACTATGTAAAAGGTGGTTTAATCAAGTGATGGAGTGTATGTTTAAATTACACGACGTAAAAAACATGAAGTAGACTAGGAATTCGTAGAGTCACTCTGTACATCACGATAGAACTGAGCCTGCTTGTCGAACATTTCGGTGTAGATGCCGCCCTTGGCATATAGTTCTTCATGAGTACCATATTCTGCAACTTGACCATTGTCAAATACGGCGACTTTATCGGCAAGCTGAACTGCAGAGAGACGATGGGTTATAAGAACTGCACAGTTGTCTTTAATCATATTGGTGAATTGAGTATAAATTTCATATTCTGCCATAGGATCCAGCGCTGCTGTTGGTTCATCAAGTAAAAAAACACCTCCTCCGCGATAACAAGATCTTGCTATCGCGATACGCTGACCTTCACCACCAGATGGCTCAAATCCTTCTTCATCAACATATTTACTCGGAATAGAACTGTATCTTTTAGGCAACTTATCTAACAGCGAACTAAGCCCTACATAGGAACATATCTTGTTGAGTTTGTCCTCATCATACTCGGCTGTTAGTACAATGTTTTCGCCCAATGTAAGCATATTGTATATTTTAAAATCTTGAAAAACAGGTGCAAATAACCTAAGATATTCTTTAATATCATATTCGCTAATACTAATTCCATTCAAAAGAATATCTCCGCTTTCGGGCTGATACAAACGAGTTAGTAATTTTATAAATGTTGTTTTTCCCGCACCATTTAAACCGACGATGCATATTTTTTGGTCGGCATGTATTGTCAAATTCAAGTTTCGAATTGCATATCTGTCACTTCCGGGATAGCGGAACGAAACGCTTTTGAATTCAATGGTAGAATTAGAATCAAATATAGGCACTTTATGATCGTTGCTACTATGAGTTCCTATAGCCATAAATTCCATCAATTCATTTACATCTAGACTCATTCTACTGAGCGACAAATATGTGTTTGTGAAACGATTTAATACTCCGGTGAATTGCGCTGCAATTCCAGTATAAATTGACATACTTCCTATTGACATATTTTCAAACAATACTTTGTACAAAATATATGCATACATAGATAGTTGCTGCAACAGACTCATTGCTGATGTCAAAACACCAAATTTTTTACCTACTATATGTTGCTTAACAGTTAAATCATTTTTTTCGGTGTATATTTTTTTAAAACCATCAAGTAAATATTCTGACAAGTCAAAAAGTCGTATTTCTTTTGCATATTCAAAATTGTTCAGTTTATAAATATATGGTCCTGTCAATCGATCGTATTTGCTCAACTTTATACTCATTTCGTAACCAATACTATTCGCTCGCTTTAAAAGAATAGAATTGATTAATGCTATCGTTATTATAAGAATTATGAAAATAAAATGAAGTGTTGAAATTATCGTAAAGACTGCAACAAGACTAACAATCTGCGATATAACGCCACAAACAAGATCCACAACTTTTAATGCTTGACTAATCGTTGCATGTGACCTGTCCTTTTGGGTTTGAACATTTGGGTTTTCTAATATTTCATAATCCATTGTCGTGATATGATGATAAAAATCAGAGTCGAATTTTAAATTCAAACACAATTCTAATTTGTATATCTTTACTCCGATAAAGGAATTAATCAAGTTAACAAGAAAAGGTAACCCAGCAATACAGCATACATACACAATTATTATACCGATTCTTTTGCGATCTGAAAGTTCATCGATTAACCATCCAGGAAAAAGAACGTAAATCAGTGGAAAGACTGTATTCAAAAGAGACTCTATTGTTTTCAACAAAACATATACCTTTCCTTTACGTTCTTTCCATACGAACTTTAGCATAAAAATGGAACTTTTAAATGTGTTTTTGAAATTTTGTTTAAAACTTGACAATTTGTTATTCATGGCAATCACCTCAATGTTTTCTTTACTCTTGCTTTATTGATGCTTTTGTTCACTTTTCAACAATTACACAAACTTCTTATAAATCACGTCGCTCAAAGTAAAGACATTACCTATAAGCAGATGGTGTATATAAAACAGATTCTCTACTGATATATTAGCACGGTAGCGACGGTTGATTCTTTTGTTGGCGTTCTAGATTCTCCTGCTGGCCATGTGCTGTATTAAAACTACTTTCGCTTCCGTCCATATTATTACAGTGGGTCTGGCATTTGTCTGACCTTGGAATAATCATATCGGAATATTCGCGTTTTTCTAATGTCATATACTCACCTCCTTCCTATCAAAACCATCTGCTTATAGGTAATATCTTTATTTATAAATAAGAACCGTAGAATGAGTTCTATAGTCGTTTTATTCCATCCGGTAGTGCGATTTTGGAAAGCAAATCAAATTCTAACGCGAGCGACAAATCATTCGCTTCTAAGTCATATGTGTTTTTAGTTAATTCTATTTTTTGATTGCAATAAATTTGAAAAGGAATTGAGTTTTCCAATTGAATGTAGTGCGATTTAATTAAAAAGTCATATGAAATATTAAATCGGCGTTTCAACAAACTAATAATCTCTGCGATGCTATCACCTCTAAAATCAGATTGAACAATAATGTAATCGGGCCTAAATTCATTGGAATATTTCAATGTATTTTTTAATTTGCTGAGAGTTATGCTTAAAACTGTAACATCAAAGTGTTCGGCTACCGTACAAAGATGTTTTGCAAGATTTGGATTGAGCGCTTGGTATTCATTAAATTGTTCCAATATATCCATTGTGGTTGGAGAAAAAACTTGTTTGAATGAAATATTATTATTTGATAGGAGTCTGTTTAGCAATATTTCTCCGTTAAACTGTTGTGCTTCTGGACACAGCGATATATTCAAGATCACAATACAATTTGATGAATCGATATTATTAAAGTGAGACGGTGCTTCATTTTCAAGACCGTTATTCCAAACGCCTTCTATCACAATTAAATGTTTGTCCATTCTTTTAGCAACGGATTTCACAAAACTGATTTTCTTTAGAGGTATATTAGGGGTAATGCAAATTAGAACAATATCACACGCTAAAACAGCCTGCTCAACATTGTCGAAAAAACGAACCTTAATATCTTTCGGTAGATCGCTAAATTCGTATTCTTCGTGGTTTTCGGTCAGTAGCATTACTTCATCGATATGTTTATTCAAGATGCCATTTATGGAAAGTGATATAGTTTTTGCAGTAAAAGAATTAGCAAATATAAAAACTCGTGGCATTATATGCTCCCTTCAATATTCATTTTTTGTTTTGTCGATATATTGTTTTAAAAAAAGCAATGATTTTGCTTCTTGGCGATCACATTCTAAATGCTTTTGCTGTGACGTGATTCTGTCGGTTTCGACATCATTGCAGTAGGCGGCACATATATTACAGAAACGAGAAGCCCAACATGACATACATCGTGTCTCTGTAAGCTTTCCGATATTCAACAACTGATCAACCTTGTTTTTATCAATGCCTGTATATATATCACCGATTATAAATTCCTTACGTTCTAAAACCTTCTCACATAAATAGAACGCGCCTTCGGTATCAACAAATAATCGCTTAAATCCCGGGATACATGGTCCATTATGGTGCCATTTTCGGGGCATCGCACACTTATCCATATATATACGTTCAAGTAGCGTTAAAACTTTTGTGTCTAATTTGCTCGGTTGATACATATTCTCTGCTCTAGTTGTATCAACATCAAAAATGTTACTTTGGATATAATCAATTCCTTCCATCCCTGCAGGCAGATAAATTATTTTATCCTCGGTTACACCCATTTCCAAGAAAAAACTTACTATTTCTTCATATTTTTCATCGCCAAAACCCACTGGAATAAATTTTACATTGCTTTCAAAATAGCTTGGATATTTTTTCTTTATTTTTATCACATTATCAACAACCACACGAAATGTTGGTTTTCCGTTTTTTGAAAATTTCCTGTGCCTGTTTTGTATTTCTTCCGGGCCATCGAGACTTATTGTTAGAAATACATTTTTTGAAACTAAATAATCAAGAATATCATCGTATAAAATAGAGCCGTTTATTGTCATATTATATACTATACTTTTCGTATTAAGTTTTTCATTCATGTAGTCAATAGATGATTTTATTAAATTAAAATTCAACAATGGTTCTCCACCATAGAAAGCCACTGTAATTTTATCGACATCCTTGGAATGAGTTATCAAGTAGTCAAGGCTTTTTTGTGCAACATCCCACTGCATATTCACTTGTTCATGCGTTCGTTCTAATTTGCTTTTTGCAGCATATAAACAATATCTGCAATTGAAATTACAGTCCCTGGTCACTTGTAACGTAATATCATTTATTCCTCGATCAAGCACAGAAGAAATGTAATCGCTTTCTGGATGAATAATGGCTTCGGCAAAAATAGAATTAAAATAGCCTTTGTTTATAAGCATTAAGATATCTGTATATATTTTTGTTCTTTTATTCAATGCTTTATATTTTGTCATCCCAATACGAAGCAGTTCGACTATTTCAATGTAATGTTCTCTAGTAACAGAAAGCAATTGGTTTTTGCAAGTGTCATACATGTAATAACCACCGTTGTATACGAAGGCTTTTACAATAGGAATATCACCGCTTATTTTATTCATATGCGTAACGTCTCCAATAAGAATTATTTGTGTTAGTCGACGATTTTTAATATTTTTTGTTTTCCAAGGGGATTTTGATATTCATTCATACTGCAAACTTCAATAACAATATTGATATTAGAGCTAATCTTTCGTTTGAATATTTCGTTAATTGAAGATTGAATACTGTAAAACCACTCTTTGCGAAATGAATCGACTTTGATATAACACTTTAACTTATGATCTTGTTTATAGTAGATAAAATTGTAACTTATAACAATGTCATCAAATTGATTATTAACTTCAGCTATGATCTCCATTAATAGTAGTGAGTTCAATTCAAAGCCGTCTTTTGTGTAAAGATTTTCTGAAGAACGACCAGTTATGATGTCTATTACAGGGTCCGAAAAACCGCAACTGCACGAATCAGAAAGCGAGCGAATCTTAATGATATCAGATTGATCATATCGAATCAATGGCATCGCTTTGTTTGTTAAACTCGTTATTATAGATGATCCGTTGAAATCGGACTGTTGGACGTGAACATTTTCACTTATGATATGCATATGATTGTGTGGGCACTCAAAAGCAATTCCATTCATTTCTTCAGATCCATATAGATTTGCAATCGGAACTTTGAAAAAATCAATGACCTTTTGCTTCAAATCGGCAGTAAGTAATTCTCCAACAGACTCAATATATGCAAGCGATTTGGGTGGTTTCTTATCGTTTTTAATATACGATAACAAAAGTTTCTGCAAAATAAATGGTTGAATATACAGCCATTTGGGTTGGAATTCATCTATTATATCAATCACCTTGTTGTATAACACGGTTTCTTGAATAAGCGATATATTAAAAGATAATTCTGTTGGCGAATAATACTTGTACAACACATCATCAACTTTATATTTCAAATTGAATGTATTAAGAGTAAAAGTTACTCTACGATCATTAGGAACAACTCCATAATGCAGGTATCGTCTACGCCATAGATGAAGTGTAGAAGCATAATAATCTGGATAATCCCAATATACTGTAACTGGTATTCCGGTCGATCCAGAGGAAGACTGCCTCTTTAATTGTTGATGCAGATATTTCGATTTATATCCATCAGAAAACATATTATACCTGTTTTCCTGTAATTCTTTTCTTGTGAGAATCGGCCATTGTGTTATGTCAAGAGGATTTGTTATGCCATACTCTTTAATACGTCTTTTATAAAAGTCATTATGTTCTGAAACATATTTTAACATGCGTTCCAATTTTGTCATGGTACATCCTCCATTCCAGTTGCTATTCTTGTGTTGTACTCATCATATTTTCAATAACGCCAACAATATCATCAACGTTCTTGAAGTTTTCCATCAGCAATATATCATCCGGAACAATGATATTGAAAACAAATTCGATCTCTACGACAATTGAAATAAAAGTCATAGAATCCATACCGAGATCATCTATCAAATCCACATATTCAAGAATACTGGTGTCGATTCCGGAGTTCGGAAACAGGGTGTTTAGTATGTCTACGACTTTAATTTTAATTTCATTTCTTTCCACAAATCATCATCCTTTCGTATCGTCGTTAGATAAGATATTAAATACTTTCGTACGATCAACTTTGCCGCGACTGTTTCGTGGTATCGTTTTAACTCTAACAAACTTTTTTGGTATCTCGTATTGCAAGAGTTTGTTTTTCAACCAACGAACAATATCTATTACACACTCTGCTTCACTCACATATAGGCAACCAACAATTTCCGAACCATTCAACAAGCATCTATTCACTGCACAATCAGAAATAGACGGGTTTTTCATAATCAGCCGCTCTACATCGCTCGGATAAACCTTATGTGCATCGCAGATGATAACATCGTCAATACGTCCCACAACATGAATTTCGCCAAACATATCTTCAAAACCTATATCTCCGGTATTTAACCATCCACAATAGAGCGACGGGTGCTTTCTTTCACCAATTACATATCCGGAAAACAGGCTCGGCGTATTCACATGAATAATGCCACGTTTTCCGTTCGGAACAAGAACACCGTTATCGTCCACAATGGCAACTTCAATACCGCCGATAGGTTTTCCAACGGAATTGCTCTTGCAACATTCGGGCGTTTGAGCGGTAACGCGTGGTGATGCTTCCGACAATCCATAGACATTAAAAACAGAAATCCCGCTCAAGACTTTTTTGCTTTTTCATACACATGATCATTTAGAATTGCACCACTGACATATATCCTTTCAAGAACGGATTGGTCCTATGTCAAGATTTAGCGCAAGTTAAAATGAGAAATTTATCCTCATCTTA
>ERZ826764.3698-NODE-3698-length-11660-cov-2.633348_pt1 | contig 11660 bp, 10 predicted proteins | sample MGYA00519870_ERZ826764 | MGnify/ENA primary metagenome ERZ826764 (study PRJEB31778, sample SAMEA3449239) | human gut metagenome | biome: human gut; feature: human-associated habitat; material: faeces | place: United Kingdom | collected 2010/2012 ...
TAGGGGGCCTCGGTCACCAGGTACAGCATACGGCGGTACCAGGACGAGCCCTGCCCGTGCCAGAAGAGCAGGGGACGGAAAAAGACCGGGGGATTGGAGAGGGAGCCGGGGGGGTGCTTGGTGATATATTCCCGAAAACGGTGGCGGTCAATCAGGTTCAGCACCACCAGCAGCAGAATAATCCACCAGATATTGACCAGCAGGGTAAAGAGAATCCCCAGCAAAACATCGCCAAGGGAGAGAATCTGAACTTTATTGTCGTTCTGTAAGAACGGGTTGCCCGGTTCCGGGGTGTCATCCAAAACAGGAAGGGTCTCCGCGCACCAGTGCTCCAGATCATCGAACAGGGATAAAATCCCCGCGTCACTCTCGCCCTGGAAAAAATCCGTGTCCAGGTTATCCTTCAGCAGGGCGGCCAGGGCGTCGTTATTCTCCGCATAGGTTCGCAGTCCCCCGCCGTAGACCAGGTACCAGGCCTGGCTGCTGGACTCAATGACCAGCAGCATATCCTTCCGGCCCAGATCGACCTGCTGGAAGAGGTCCTTGGAATAGGATGCGATGTCCTGGCCGTTGAGATAGTTCACTGTCTTCAGCGCCAGCAGACATCCGTAGGTGTTGTTTAGGTCCAGGTTGTTTCGGGCCAGGGTGTCGGTGGTCTCCATGGAAAAGAGACCGGCGCCGTCATCAATCCAGTTGAGAAAGTAGTTGAGGCCGCTCTCCCCGGCCCGCTGGCTCTGCACCACCGAGTCGGGGTCGGAGTGGCTGGCCTCATAGGCCCGGGAGTAGCCCCAGACACAGCACAGGGCCACCAGCAGGGCCGTCAGCAGGATGGCGACGGATGTTTTCTTGAAAAATTTCATAGGAACCTCCAAGAGAGAATAGGTGTTCCAAACGATATCACCGTCTGCGGCGCAAACGATGCGCTGGCAGGAAACACGCGCCCCCAGGGCGGGGCGGAGGGATCATGTCCGCAGGGCCAACAGTTTTTGTTTCAGTTCGCCCTCAATCCGGCCCAGCTCTGCCTCGGCCTCTCTGCGCTTTTGGGTTCCCTCGGTTTGAATCCGCAGGACTTCGTCCAGGGATTCCATCAGCTGTTGGTTGGTATGGCGGAGGGTTTCCAGGTCCACAATGGACCGCTCAGCCTCCCGGGCGGTGTCAATGGTCCCTGTTTTCAGCAGGTCGGCGTTCTGCCGGAGGAGGTTGTTGGTCATCTCCGTGACCGCGTTTTGGGCGGCGGTGGCCTGCCGGGCGTGCTCCAGTCCCAGGGCCAGAACCATCTGGCTCTTCCAGAGGGGGATGGTGTTGACCAGGCTGGACTGAATCTTTTCAATCATCAAGGTGTCGTTATTTTGCAGCATCCGGGTCTGGGGCCCCATTTGCAGGGAGATCATCCGGGTCAGCTCCAGGTCGTGGAGCTTTTTCTCAAAGCGGTTGCACAGGCTGACCATGTCGTTGTACGCCTGGGCATCCGCCTGGGTCCCGCTGGCGGCGGCCTGCTGCTGGAGCTGGGCCAAGTCCTCCCGCTGAATCTGGGCCAGGCGCTGTTTCCCGGCCAGGATGTACATGGTCAGCTCCTGCTGATACTTGGCGTTCAGCTCAAACATCTGGTCCAGGTTGGCCACGTCCTTCATCAGGGTGATCTGGTGGGCCTGCAAGTTTTCCACAATTTGATCCACGTTGGCGGAGGCTTTGGCGTACCCGGCTTTCAGGGCGGCCAGCTGATTCTTTTTCCGGCGGAAAAAGCCGGCAAAGCCTTTTTTCTCCTCCTCCGGGTCAAATTCCTGCAGCTGCCGGACCAGGTCGGCCAAGGTCTCTCCGATCTGCCCCAGGTCCTTGGTGCGAATCTGCTGCAAGGTGTTTTCGGAAAACTCGGAGACATTTTTCTGGGCGGCGGCGCCGTACTGGAGGACCACATTGCTGTCGGTGATGTCAATGGTTCTGGCAAAGTCCTCCACAGCTTTCCGCTGGGCTGGGGAGAGCTTGGCCTCGTCCAGGTCGCTCTCCGGCAAATGCGCCTCTGCCGGCGGGGTGCTTGCTGCCGCCGGGGCGGGGGCCGCGGCGGCCTGTCCCTGGCCAGCCAGGGGAGAGTTGGGATTCAGCGTGAGTTCGGGAATGAATTCGTCTGCCATGAAACCGGTCCTTTCTTAGTCTTGGTCCGGACGCGCGCCGCCGAGCCCCTCCTGGGCCAGCAGATTTTCCATGACGGTGATATCCGAGGCAATGTCCATGGCATCGTCCCGGAAGAGGGCGTCCAGCTGCTTATGGAAGGCCATGACGATGGTGTCCATCATGGTTTCAATCCGCTGCATGGTGCTGTCAATATTCTCCCCGGAAACGCCCGCGGCGCCCATGCGGTCATAGGCGTTGAGGATTTTCAGGGTGGTGGGCAGGTAGTAGTTCATAAAGGTTCGAATCTGCGAGAGCTTTTCCGGGTGGGCCACTACCTGATCAATGATCTTGCCGGTGGTGTCCTCCAGCTGGTCAATGCGCCGGGAGATGATCTCATCCTCAATGGCGTCGTTCAGCCGGCGCATCTCCTGCAGGGCCCGGTCCTTTTCCTGGATCAGGGCATCTATTTTGGGGTCTCCCGTGGAGGACGGGGCTTCTTCCTGGGCCTCCTGGGCGGCGTCCTGCGCTGGGGGTTCCTCTTCCGAAGCAGAGGGCGCTGCTTGGGGTTGGGGGTCCGGCATTTCATAGGATATGGTGGGGAAAATGCCCTTTGCCACAATGAAGACCACGGCGGACAGCAGGATAACTGTCACATAGTCGGAGACCCGATACAGCGGGTGCACCAGGGTAAAAATCACCCAGACCAGGGCAATGGCGTAAATCGGGATGACAGGGCGCTTTTTGAATTTTGCCATGGGCGGGACCCGTCCTTTCCAGAAAGTTGTATACTCTAATATTATAACATTTTACCCGCAGAAAGAAGCCCTGTCAAGGACTGCTTTCCATTGACAGGGAGGAAAAAGGCGGATAGAATGGAAACCGCCGGGCCGGAGAACCGGCCGCGGCGGCCGAATGTCCCGACCAAGGGGGAGAGGCCCGGGGGCCCCAGGGTCCCAAGACTGTTTGAGGGGGCGCCCCAGGCGTCTCCGCGCCCATGGAACAGGGCGCCCTGCCGGACAAAAAAGACCGGCAGAGCCGGCACCCGTTCCAAAGGCTATATGATGCGGCGGGCTGCCAGGTCGTCGCCGTCGGGGCCGGTCCGTGGCGTAAGGAAAGACCGACGGCGGTCCCGGTGCTCCTGGGCGGGGAAGGGCTCCCCGCCGCCGCTTGCCGTATCCTATGCGGCGGGCGGACCATGTGTGCCCTGGCCGGGGCCCTGTCCAGCCAGCGGCTGACGAGAAAGGAATGATGTGTCATGATTACAATCGCCCCCTCCATCCTCTCCGCCGACTTTGCCAACCTGGGCCGGGATGTCCAGCGGGTCCGGGAAGCGGACTGGCTCCATGTGGATGTGATGGACGGTATGTTTGTCTCCAACATCAGCATTGGCGTGCCTGTGGTGAAATCTCTGCGAAAGTTCACCGATCAGTTTTTGGATGTACACCTTATGATTGAAAAACCGGTGCGCTACGTGGATGCGTTTGCGGATGCCGGAGCGGACCTTCTGACCGTCCATCTGGAGGCGGATATGCCCCCCGGCATTCAGGCGGCCCTGGCGGCCATGGAGCGGCGGGGCGTCCGGAAGGGCATTGCCCTGCGGCCCATCACCGCGGCGGAGGCCGTGCTGCCCTATCTGGACAAGGTGGACCTGATTTTGGTGATGACAGTGGAGCCCGGGTTCGGCGGCCAGGCGTTTATGGCCGATCAGCTGCCCAAGATTGCCGCCATCCGCCGCTATATTCAGGAACGTAACCCCGCCTGCCGGCTGGAAGTGGACGGCGGCGTGGACCCGGTGACAGCCCGCCAGGTGGTGGAGGCCGGCGCCGACGTACTGGTGGCGGGCAGCGCAATCTATGGCGCGCCGGACCCCGCCCAGGCCATCCGGGCCCTGCGGGGAGAGTAACCCCGGCCCGCAGACGCTGGCAAGAGGCCCAGCAGTATCCCCAAGAAAAGAAGGAAGAGGTAGCTTCATGGAATACTTCCCCCCCGCATTGGAAAAAATGGTGGAACAGTTTGCCCGCCTGCCCGGCATTGGCCATAAGACTGCCCAGCGCCTGGCGTTTTTTGTCCTGTCTCTGCCCGAGAATGAGGTGGAGCAGTTTGCTCAGGCGATTTTGGAGGCCAAGCGGTCCATTGCCCTCTGCCCCGTCTGTCAGAACCTCACGGAAGGAGAGGGGCTGTGCCCCATCTGCGCCAGTGAGAAACGAGATGGCAGCGTGGTCTGTGTGGTGGCCGATCCCAAGGATGTCATTGCCATGGAGCGGGCCCGGGAATACCACGGGACCTACCATGTGCTCCATGGGGTGCTCTCCCCAATGAATGGCGTGGGGCCCGACGACCTGTATATCAAATCCCTCCTGGACCGGGTGGCGCAGGGGGAGATTCAGGAGGTCATTATGGCGACAAATCCCGACACGGAGGGAGAGGCCACGGCCATGTATCTGTCCCGTATGCTCAAGCCGTTCGGTGTAAAGGTGACCCGTCTGGCCTATGGTGTTCCCGTGGGGGGCCACTTAGAATATGCTGACGATGCTACCCTTATGCGCGCGTTGGAGGGACGGCGGGAGATGTGAAAAGGGAAGAAAGACACTAAATATATAGAAAATATAACAACAGCCGCAACGAAACTAATTTCGTTGCGGCTGTTGTTATATTAGATGCAAAGAGATAAAATTATCCTCTGGTAATGGCACCATTAGGAGCACAATGCAAGGAAAGTCTTACAGGGACATTAATGGGAAAATCCTTTAACGTGGCAGTCAAAGTAGCTGTGCCACCGCTGCTGGAGGAGACATTAGTCGTTGTGATTTTGTGGTTGGTATAGCTCCAGCCGCTTGCAAGGCTTTTCGAGTATTCGGTACCTGTTACACCCGCAGTAATACCATTGTAGGTGAAATAGGCTTTTAAAGAAACAGTAGCGATCCAAACGCCATTGTTTTTAAATTCACTGCTCGAAATGGCACTTGTTGACTGATTGCGAGTCACACCGGGGTAAATTGTGATAGTAGTTTCGACAGTAATGCCATTACCTAAGTCTTCTACATAAAAAAGAGTTTCAGGATCGTTTGCTGCTTGAGCCTGGGAAAAAGGCATTGCACAGAAAACCAAAACCAAGGCCACAATAGTAGAGCATATCTTTTTAGCAGGATTCATCGTTAAGGAATCTCCTTTTGATTGTAATAATTTTCAATGTAGCTCTTTGCGTCTTCTATGTCAGGAGGAACATTGTCTTTGTCAATAACGATAGTGTTTTTCTCACTAATTTTGACACCAGACTGAATAGTTGATGTATAAATGACAAGTGTAGATAAAGCAACTACCACAACTGCGACACAAGCAATGATACTCAAACGAAGACGACGCTTTTTCTTCTTGAATTTCTGAACAACATCCGGAGACAAACGTTCCATAAGCGAAGCTGCTAAACTTTCAGGTTCTCCTAAAAATTCAACGATCCCGTCATAGTCCAAATTAGGATTATCCACTTGTAACTCAATCACCTGCTTGTTAACACTCAAAAGCAGACGATCTTGCTCGTCCTTGGGACAGTCCAAGTAGCGGCGTAGCGGCGAACTTCATCGTAATAGGTTTTCAAGTCGTTTGCTAACATCATGAGCATTCTCCTATGCGAATGGTGTTGGAATTCTCCTGATCCAGGATCTGATCCACAGCACCGGTGAAGGAACGATACTCCTCGATCAGTTTCTCGAGATAGTCTACTCCGGACGCAGTAATTGCGAAATAAATACGAACTCGATTGTCTTCGGACACCACCTTACCTTCCTCTTGAATGTACTGGAAACTCTGCAGACGATAGATGGCTTGATAAAGGGTATTAAAGGTGATCTTCCCTGTACTCATGCGGTCGATCTCCTGCATCATTTCGTAGGTGTACATTGATTTGTGGCGCAGCACGAAGAGCACCAACATCTCAGTTGTCGCCTTCTTCAACGCCTCACGGATACTTGCGGGAGTCCCGCTGGTTTTTGCGCGTTCGCGTTTTCGTTCAGCCATAGTAGAAAGGTCCTTTCTTTGAGTGAGCTCAAAAGTATATTATTTCAGAAACGCTATCCTGTCAATAACGTTTCTCTACAACAAATAAGGAAGAAATACTTATAACTTCGACCGAAATCGGTGTACTGTTGACAAGTTGTTGCTTCCTTAGAGCGGACAAACCGTTTTCTTCTGCCCATTCTCATTGATATAGTAATACAGATTCCCGGTTCTGTCCATCATCTTTTGAAAGATTTTACAAAAATTTTGGGATTTTTGTTGTTTTTTCAGGAAAAGTTTGGTATAAGCTGTGTGGAATTGCCCCCAATAAGCGGGCGGAAAGGGGAAACCCTCTCCGAAGGGAGGAGAACGGCAGCGGGGTCACTGGATGCCCCAGGCGGGGCGCAGCCCCTCCAACGCCTTAACCAGGGACTCCGGCATCGTGCGATGAATGCCCAAAGTCCGCAGGTGGAGGGTGACGGTGGCCAGCTGTTCCAGACATTCCAAACGGTAGTGGGCCTGCTCCATGGAGGTTCCCCAGGTGACCGCGCCGTGGTATTCCAGCAGCAGGGCCCGGTACGCCTGGCAGTAGGGGGCGACGCTGTCCGCCACCGCCTGGGAACCGGGCAGGGCAAAGGGGGCCACAGGCACGGTGCCCAGCTGCACCACAGCCTCCTGGAGGACAGGGCGGTCCAGGGGAAGGCCCGCCGCGGCGAATGCGGTGGCGGCAGGCGGGTGGGCATGCACCACGGCGCGGACGGCGGGGTTCTCCTGGTAGATGCGCAAGTGCATTTTTGTCTCCGAAGAGGGCTTCCGAGTCCCCTCCAATACCGTGCCATCCAGAGAGAGCTTGACCAGCATATCCTCCGTCATGGCGCCTTTTGAAACACCGGTGGGCGTAACCCACAGGGCGTTGTCCCCCACCCGAACGGACAGATTGCCGTCGTTGGCGGCCACCAGTCCCCGCTGATAAATTTTACGCCCGGCGTCCAAAATTTCCGCCTTGGCCTGGGCGTCTGAGGGATAGGGAGGGTTCATGTGGCCTCCTTTTCCGGGCGGCCGAAGACCTGGGCGAAGCTCTGCTCGAAGGGGGGATAGCAAATGCCTTTTTCTGTGACGATGGCGGTGATAAGGCTGTGATCCGTGACATCAAAGGCGGGATTGTAGCATTTGACCTGGGGCAGGGCGACGGGCGCGGAGAAGAATTTCTCCTTGAGCTCTCCACCGTCCCGCAGCTCGATGGGAATGTGATCCCCGTCGGGGCAGGTAAAGTCAATGGTGGAGGAGGGGCCCAGCACATAGAAGGGGATGCCGTAGTGCTTGGCCAGGATGGCCACCCCGGAGGTGCCGATTTTATTGGCGGTGTCCCCGTTGCGGGCCACCCGGTCACACCCAACAAAGCAGGCGTTGATCTTCCCCTCCTTCATCACAAGGCTGGCCATGTTGTCACAGATGAGGGTGCAGTCGATGCCGGCCTGCTGAAGCTCATAGGCTGTCAGACGGGCGCCTTGCAGGAGGGGGCGGGTTTCATCACACCAGGCGTGAAGGGGGATGCCCCGCTCCTTGGCCAGAAACAAGGGGCCCAAGCCGGTGCCGTACCGGGAGGTGGCCAGGGGGCCGGCGTTGCAGTGGGTGAGGATGCCGTCTCCCGCCTTGACCAGGGACAGGCCGTATTCCGAGATGGCGGTGCACATGGCGATGTCTTCCTGGTGAATGGCCCGGGCCGCCTGGCCCATGGCCGCCTGGATGGAGGGGACGTCGGCGCAGGGCATGGACTCGGCCACCGCCAGCACCCGGTCCAGCATGTGGCGCAGATTGACCGCTGTGGGGCGGGAACTGTTGAGGTAATCTCGGTTCCGGCGGCAGGCCTCTAAAAAGGGACCATATTGGGTTTCCTGACTTTGCAGCGCCAAAACGTACAGGGCATACCCGGCGAAGATGCCGATGGCGGGGGCGCCGCGGACCCGCAGGGAGGCGATGGCTTCGTAGAGATCTTCCGCCTGGGAGAGTTCCAAATAAACCGTCTCGTTGGGGAGCCGGCTTTGATCCAGAATACGCACCGCCCGCCCGCTGTCGGAGAGGCGGACGTTTTCCGCGTGGGTGATTCGTTTCAGTTCCATGGTTGCTTCACTTCCTTTGCAGATGTCTTATTGTAACAAGAACCGCGCGGAAAAGCAACGGAGGGGGGCGGGACAATCCCTGGCCGGGCAGAAAAAAAGGGCCAAATGCTGTCAGGGCAGGGAAAATGGTGCTTGTGCAAAACGACGAAGCACAAAATGACAAAGGAAGCGGGAAAAACTTGAAAAAGAAACGGAGGAAACGGACGAAAACTCCTTGCGGAGGGAAATAAAACCTGAAATTTCAGGGAAAAAAGAAAAAAAGAAAGAAGGACGCGGCGGACGATGCATAAAATCCTGCGTGGGAAATTGTATTTTCGCCAGAAACTGTTGGGAATAATTTGTGCAAAAGGTGCATTTCATTTTTGAGAAATTGGTGCTATTATAGTCACAAGTTACAGGGGATTCGTTGAAAGACGGATTTCCTGGCACGTGATTCAAAACAGACGGAATGAGTAGCCGGCTGTTGTGAATACTGGGCTTGGTTCACAGGCCTGGAAATCCCTATATTTACATTTATTTTTGAATGGGAGGAATTTCTTATGAGACTGAAAGACACTGGTCTGACCGCCGCTGAGCTGAAAGCTCAGGTCAAAAAGTACATGATCGAAACCTACGAGCGTATGGATTTCGTGGCAGATTATGCTGAAGGCATCTATATGTATGATGGGAACGGCGAAGCTTACCTGGACTTCTATGCAGGTATCGCTGTTAACTGCCTGGGCAACTGCAACCCCAAGGTGGTGAAGGCCGTTCAGGAGCAGTCCGCTCTGATTATGCAGACCTTCAACTATCCCTACACCATTCCTCAGGCTGTCCTGTCCAAGGAGATCTGCGAGACCATCGGCATGGACAAGGTTATGTACCAGAACTCCGGCGCTGAGGCCAACGAAGCTATGATCAAGATTGCCCGTAAGTGGGGCATTGAGAACATCGGTCCCGACGCTTGGCACATCATCACCGCAAAGCAGTCCTTCCACGGCCGTACCTTCGGCGCCATGACCGCTACCGGTCAGCCCGAGTCCGCCATCCAGAAGGGCTTCGGCGACCTGACCCCCGGCTTTACTTATGCTGAGTTCAACAACCTGGACGCCTTCAAGGCTGCCTATGTTGAGGGCAAGACCTGCGCCATCATGTTCGAGCCTGTTCAGGGCGAGGGCGGCGTGTTCCCCGCAACTGACGAGTTCATCCAGGGCATCCGTAAGTTCTGCGACGAGAAGGGCATCCTGATGCTGCTGGACGAGGTCCAGGCTGGTTGGGGCCGTTGCGGCGACTTCATGTGCTACATGACCTATGGCATTAAGCCCGACGTTGTCTCCATGGCTAAGGCTATGGGCGGCGGTATGCCCATCGGCGGCATCGCCTGCACCGACCGTGTCGCCACTGCTTTCGGCCCCGGCACCCACGGTTCCACCTATGCTGGCCACCCCGTCAGCTGCGCCGCTTCCCTGGCTGTTCTGCGTGAGCTGAAGGCTGGCAAGTGGCCCGAGAACGCCAAGAAGGTCGGCGATTACTTCGCTGCTGAGCTGGCTAAGATGCCTCACGTTGTGACCGTCCGTCACCGCGGCCTGTTCGTTGGTGTTGTTCTGGAAGACGGCATCAACGCTGTGGAAGTGAAGCGTCACTGCATCAAGAACCACTTCCTGGTCACCGCCATTGGCGCCAACATCATCCGTATGGTGCCTCCGCTGACCATCCGTGAAGTTGACTGCGACGAGGCTGTTGCAAGACTGTCCAAGTCCATCAATGAGGTTGCTGAGGGCAAGTAATTGACCCTTGTGAACCACTGATGAATCAGTAAAGATCGTCCCCCACCACACTGTGGTGGGGGACGTTTTTTGTTTTAACCGCAACCGGATAGAGAAATTTTATTTGACAGATCGTGTTTTGAGGTCTTTATGTTAAAATTTCTTGCCCAAGGAAAACAGAAAAATGAATAGAAAAAATTCCCCTCGCTCACCTGAGCGAGGGGAATTTTAGGTGTATTTAAGGGATTATTCCTCTTCATCCAAAATGAAGGAAACCAACAGATCTTCCGTGTTGACCCGGTCGCCGGGGGCCACATAAAGCTTATCGACCTTGCCGTTGACCTTGGAGACGAAGGTGGTTTCCATTTTCATGGCTTCCACGATCATCAGGGGCTGGTTGACCTTAACCTCGTCGCCCTCCTTCACCAGGACGGTTTCCACCGTGCCGGGAATGGTGGAGCCCAGGTGGCAGGGGTTGTTCTTGTCGGCCTTGAGTTTCCGGTCCTCCAGAACCTCCAGGGTCTTATCCAGCACCTTCAGCTCCCGGAGGATACCGTTGACCTCGAAGGTCAGCACGCGATAGCCTTCCTTGTCGGGATCGGACATGCCGACGAACTTGATCAGAATATCGCGGCCTTCACTGGCCTTCAGGACGGTCTCCTCTCCCTTGCGCAGGCCATAGAAGTAGACATGGCTCTCCAGGGTGGTGACGTCGTTGTAGGCCTCGAAGTGGGTGCAGTAGTCCTCATAAACCTTGGGATACAGGGCGTAGCTGACCGCCTTTTGCTCCATTTCGAAGTCAGAGAAGCCCTTCATATCAAACTTCTCCCGGAGGTGATGCTTGATATCCTCGAAGTCCACATCAGGCAGCAGGGTACCGGGACGGACGGTGATGGGCTCGATGTCCTTCAGAACAATCTTCTGCAGTTCCTTGGGGAAGCCGCCCTCGGGCTGCCCCATCATCCCCTTGAAGAAGTCGATGACGGAGTCGGGGTAGGACAGGGAGGCGCCCTCGGTGAGGATGTTGTCCTTGGTCAGGCCGTTCTTCAGCATGAAGATGGCCAGGTCACCCACCATCTTGCTGGAGGGCGTCACCTTCACAATGTCGCCCACCATCTCATTGACCTTACGGTAGTTCTCCTTGACCTCCACAAACCGGTCGCCCAGGCCCAGAGACTCCACCTGGGGCTTCAGGTTGGTGTACTGACCGCCGGGGATCTCGTAGCGGTAAATATCCGTGGTATTGTACTCCAGGCCGCCCTCAAAGGAGTCGTAACGCTTACGCACATCCTCCCAGTAATCAGTGAGGGTCTGGAGCCGGTCCAGATCCAGCCCGGTATCCCGCTCTGTGTCCTTCATGGCCGCCACCACGGCGTTCAGAGAGGGCTGGCTGGTCATGCCTGCCATGGAGCTGATGGCACAGTCCACCACGTCCACACCGGCCTCGGCGGCCAGCAGCAGCGCCGCCACCTGATTGCCGGTGGTGTCATGGGTGTGGAGCTGGATGGGAATGCCGATCTCCTGCTTCAGGGTGGACACCAGCTTCTTGGCGGCGTAGGGCTTCAGCAGGCCGGACATATCCTTAATGGCCAGCATATGGGCGCCACGGCGTTCCAGCTCCTTGGCAAGGTCCACATAGTATTTCAGGGTGTACTTATCCTTGCTGGGATCCAGAATGTCACCGGTATAGCAC
>ERZ826764.3700-NODE-3700-length-11658-cov-3.984401_pt1 | contig 11658 bp, 10 predicted proteins | sample MGYA00519870_ERZ826764 | MGnify/ENA primary metagenome ERZ826764 (study PRJEB31778, sample SAMEA3449239) | human gut metagenome | biome: human gut; feature: human-associated habitat; material: faeces | place: United Kingdom | collected 2010/2012 ...
CAGCACATTTTTCGCATACTTTACAATCTTTTCTTTCATAAATATGCCTGCCATTCTGCACATCAAATCTGTGATGTTCCGGACATATTTTGACACACATCCCACATCCAATACATAATTCTTCATTGTAAGAAATCTGCGGTTTCTTCTGTATTGTTTCCGGATTATGACACCACTGGCATTTCAGATTACATCCTTTGGTAAATACAGTTGTCCTGACTCCCGGTCCGTCATGTACAGAAAAATGCTGAATATTGGTAAGTCGAATTGTATTATCCATTTCTTAAAGCCCTCTGTATAATTTCATCCTGTAATTCTTCACTCAGCGATATGAACGGAGCACTGTAGCCACACACTCTGACTACAAGATTTCTGTACTGATCCGGATTTTCTTTTGCTTTTATCAATTTGTCTTTATCGACAACATTGAAGTCTAATGCACTTCCTCCACAATGAACAAAGGCACTCAGCACATATTCAAATAATGCTACATCTGTATCTGTCTGACTTACCGGCATTTCCAGATAGGTCACCCCACAGCCCGGATATTCTGCCATGTCAATTGACCGTAAAGAATTCATCAGTGTAGCTGCATCAATATTTTCCGAAGTTTCACCTGGATTACAGCCTCTTGATATTCTTTGTCCCGCATGCCTTCCATCAGGTGTGGCCCATGTATTTTCTTTTACAACATCATAAAAGAAGAATGCAAATAATGAAGCTTCGTAATATCCGCCTCTTGGATTCGGCATACCTGAAGAGTGTTTTGCAAGATCATGAAATACCTGTTTTGCAAGTTTATCTACTCCGGCATCCGGCTGTCCATATTTTGGAAGCTTATTCATCAGATACTGTCTATCTGCCTCAAACCCCTGAAAATCAGCCTTGATCATCTCTTTCAGATGTTCCAGTGTATATTTTCTGTCTTCAAATACAGTCTTCTTAATCGCATAAAGTGAATCAATAAACGTACCAATTCCAATCAGTGAAAAGCTGGTAGAATTATATACAGCCCCACCTTTTGTAATTTCAGTCTTCTTCTCAATACAGCTTTTCATAGTTGCAGAATATAAAGGCATCGGATTTATTTCACTCCATATCTGTTCAAAGCGATAATAATGTACTGCACACATCGCAAGAAACTGTGCCGTATTATATACAACACTCTCATAAAACTGTTCAAAATTCTGTGCAGTATCAACTCTGGACATTCTGAGATTTTCTTTTGACCAGAAGTCCAGTTCTTTTGGAAATAGCATTGCATCCAAAAGCAGCGGTAAATTAAGATACATAAATGCTCTTGAATTACATTCGTTGGAAAGAACCGGCTCCTGACATCCACCTGCAAGGTACATCCTACAATCTTCTATTTTTTTCCCTGCTCTGTGATGAGCTTCGATCAAAACATCGTCATTCAGGATTGAAAGACAGTTGCGTCCTAATTTTGCGATCAGTGCAACATGTTTTTTGTATTTATCAGGATGTTTTGAAGAGATTCTGATTTGCAGTTTAGGACTTGATACCTCATACTTTTCAAATGAATTTAATATCATTTCTGTAACTTCGTTATAAATGATATTTCCTTCCCTGTCACAACCACCAATCACTACAGAAGCATTTGTTCCACTTGTGTTCTCATTATGTTTCCATCTTGCTTCTGTTATCAGCATCATACAATCTATCAGATTCTGAGCCTCTTCTTTTGTGATTCGTTGTTCTTCAATGTCTTTTCTGTAATATGGATACAAAATCCTGTCATAGTGTCCCATGACTGCAAATCCGCTGCCTTCCATTGCAGTACAAAGTTCTCTTGTAAACCATACAGATGTCAATGCTTCATAAAATGTCTTTGCCGGAAGACGTGGAACTCTTCCTGCTGTGTCACGGATTCGGATAAGCTGTTCCCGTACAGAATCATCTTTTTCTGTCTGGAGCATTCTGTCTGCTTCTTCTGAGAATTTATATCCCAATGTAATTGCCGCATCACAGGCTGCCAGCATGCTGTCCTTGAATTCCTGTTCTTCTGTACTTTCGGCTTTCATTTCCGAAACTTCTTTTCGGATTTTCTCAAATCCATCATAAAGTACACGTTCTACATCAGCATAATGATGTGAATGATCTGTCATCATCTCTGCAAAAAGGAGGTCTCTTTCCACATATGGCTTTCTCCAGTCATCAAATTCCTTTACCGGATAATGCGTTCTGAGCGCCCAGCAGCCAAGCCCCGGTATTGGAGGAAATGCCCCTGCAACTGAATTTCTGTCCCTTCCTGTAATGACCTCCGAATAAAAAGGACAGTACCTGAAAACTTTGACTTTACATTTCTGTGCGATTGCTTCATATGTCCATTTTTTCTGTACCATTGCAGATACTTTTTCTTTCTCATAACGCTGATTCAATTCATTTTCGATTTCCGATACATCAGCTGGATATGTACTATAGAACTCTTCGCTTTCCTTTTTGAATTCTGCTTCGTTAAATACAAAAGACATTACTGTCCCTCCTTACTCATCTATCTTCCGCCCATTCCTGTCAGTGATATTCCTTCAACCAGAGATTTCTGGAAAAATATATAGAAAATGACTCCAGGTATAATGCTGATTGCTGTCGCAGCCATCAATGCTGACCAGTCTGTTCCATATTGTCCGCTGAACGCATATAAACCTATAGGAAGGGTTTTGTACTTGTCTGATGATGTAACGATCAATGGCCAGAAGAAAGATTTCCACGAGTTTACAAACGTAAATATTGCTAATGATGCAAGACCTGGTTTTGACATCGGCAGAATGATTCTCAGAAAAATTGCCACCCTGCTACATCCATCTATTTTCGCTGCCTCTTCAATTTCTGCCGGGATGGTAAGAAAGGACTGACGGAGCATGAACACACCAAATGCGCTAAAAACCGGAGGTACGATCAATGCAGCATAAGAATCATGCCATCCCAACATACGTAATATCATATATAATGGTATGATAGTTACCTGGAGCGGCACCATTAATGTTGACAGATATACAAAAAATACCTTATCTCTTCCCTTAAATTTCAATCTTGCAAATGCATATGCCGCCATTGCTGATGTGAATACTGTCAGTGCTGTTGTTGCCAGTCCAACGAAAATTGAATTAAACATATATCTGGCAAATGGAAATGCATTCCATGCTCTCTCATAGTTTTCAGTAGTTATTCTGGAACCAATCAATGATACAGTATTTTGTAAAACTTCAGACTTTGGTTTCAATGATGTAGAAACCATATATATCAGCGGAATAATAAATATTACAGCTATTATGCTGATAAAAACAATTGATATAATTCCTCTTTTTTCCTTCATGTAAGCCTCCTGCTTATGAGTCATAATTTACTAAACGTTTTTGCTGTTTCATCAAAATGCCTGTAATAATAAGCATACAGAAGAATAATACCCAGGCAATTGCAGACGCGTAGCCCAGTCTCTGATACTTAAATGCATTGTTATACAGGTACAGTACCATCGTGTTCGTTTCATTATTAGGTCCGCCCATTGTTGATACAAAAGTCTGATCAAATACCTGAAAGGAACTGATGACAGTCATTACCACTGCAAAGAAAATTGATGGTGACATTGCAGGAAGTGTTATCTTAAAAAAGATCTGAATTGCATTTGCCCCATCTATCTTAGCGGCCTCTGTCAATGATTTTGGAACACTAAGTAACCCGGAAATAAAAATAACCATGTTATATCCAAATCCCTGCCAGATACTGACAATCACAACTGCTATCATTGCTGTCTTTGTACTTCCAAACCAGTTAAATCCCTCTGCTCCAAAGAAACGTAGCACTGTATTTACAATTCCCGTGTCACTCAGAATCCATTTAAAAATCATGGTTGAAGATACGATACCTACCATCATTGGAAGAAAAAAAACTGATCTAAAAAATTGATTTGCTTTTTTCAGGCTTGTAATCCACACGGCCATTCCAAGTGCTATTATTACATTTAGACCCACATATGCGATAACATATACAAACGTATTTTTCATTACTTTAAAAAACAAAATATCTTTGGTAAACAAAGTTATAAAATTTTTTAATCCAACAAATGTATGAGTTCCTGTAAGAGGCCAGTCATATAAACTCATAACCAGCGAAAATACCATTGGTATCAGTGTAAATATCATAAATCCAATAAAATTGGGTGCAAGAAACAAAATCGCGGCACCCATATCATTCTTCTTTTTTCTACAAGTTTTGTTTTTGTTATTTATTTTCACGTCTGTTTTCACCTCTTTTTAAACAAGGCAGGTAAGTCCTCTCACCTGCCTTATCTGCCTTATTACTGTAAAATCATGTCTACCTGTGCCTGAATATCTTTCGCTGCATCTTTTGCTGATACTTCGCCTGCCCAAACTGTGTCCATTCCTGAATTGAAAACAGTGCTTACTTCAGAATATTTCTTGGTAACATAATATGGCATACCAATCTCTATAGATTTCTTTATTGCATCTTCCAGACCTTCCAGTTCACTTGTTGACTCATAATAAGACTCTCTTACAGAATCACGTGACGGAAGAGCTCTTCCATTCTCAGCCAAAAGTTTTTGTGCTTCCGGACTAGTCAGGACTTCCAATGCCTGATATGCTTCCTTCGGATGTTTTGATTCTGAAGTTACAGCAAGTGCTGAACCATTAATTGTAGTAACCTGCTTTTCAGCCTTTGGAATAATAGAATATCCAACATTAAAATCACAGTAATTTGTAACATTTGTGGCGCCCCACGGTCCATCTATCATCATTCCGATATTGCCGCCTTCAAACTGCTCCCAGTTCCATACCGTATTCGCTGTATCTGCAATCTTTGGAGCGACTTTGTCTACATTAATCAGATCCGCGAGAGACTGTAACGCTGCGGTTGTCTTATCACCTGTGATATCAAATTCACCTTTTTCGTTAATAATTTCTCCTCCCAGTGACAGAACCTGCGGATCATAATAATCCAGGCTGGAGGCAAATACAGTTCCATAGTTTCCATCCTGTGTCAGCTGTTTACATTTATCTTTAAATTCTTCCCATGTTGTATTTTCATCTGGATATTCAACTCCATACTTATCAAACAAATCTTTGTTGTAATACATAATATATGGGCCAAAATCATATGGAAGTGCGTAAACCTGATCATCAAATATAAAGGAATCGAGAATTCCTGAATAGAAATCATCAATGTTTACATCTTCATCTTTTTCAATATAATCGCTGATTGGCAGCATGGAGTTTGTGTAATCTGATGCTCTGGAAAAATGCATATAAATCAGATCAGGTGCATTACCACTCGCCAGTTCTACCGGCAATTTTGTCCAGTAACTTGTCCAGTTCGTATTTTCAATTGTTACTGTGATATTCGGATATTTCTCATGGACAAGATCTGCTACCTGCTGCCATATCTGAGCTTCCGAATCACTCTCGCACTTATTAAGCCAATGAAGCTCAACTGTCTCATCACCTGATGCGGTGTCGTCTGCCGCTGTATTGTCTGCTGTTTCAGTTGCTTCTGTTGTTTCCTGATCTGCTGCTGTACTGTCATCTTCCTTCTGTGTACTGCCATTTCCACATGCAGTCATAGAGAATGCCATTAATGCTGCCAGTACCATTGCTGCTGTTATTTTATTCATATTAATCCTTTCTTATATGTTAACCGGTTGTCATATCTGATACGACGAGAATAACATCGCTTCTGTGTTTTGTCAATATATATTGTCATATTTTATTATTTTTATGAATTTTGCAACATTTTTTTGTGCATTATTTGTATATTTTTATTTTTGCGCAGCATGTTAACGGTTGACATATTTTTGTGTTAACGGTTGACACATTTTTCAATATATATTATTATATATCTAATATTTAAAGGAGGTTCTTACATGGCAACAATCAAAGATGTAGCTGCTCTTTCCGGTGTGTCCGTCACTACCGTATCTCGTGTACTAAATAAAAGAGGTTATATTTCTGAAGATACGTACAAAAAAGTGTACGATGCAATGGCCGAACTAAATTATCAACCCAACCAGCTTGCCCGCAGTCTTTCCAAGCAAAAAACCAACTTCATAGGGCTTCTGGTTCCTGACGTTTCTCATCCTTTTTTTGCAGAAATGACACATTTGCTTGAAATTTCTCTTTTTAACCATGGATATAAACTCATACTCTGTAATACACAAAGAAATGACATGCGCGAACAAAGTTATCTGGATATGCTTCGACAGAACAAAGTAGATGGAGCAATTGTAGCTACTCACTATCTCCAGACTTCTGACTACAAGGATTTATCTCTTCCACTCGTTGCAATGGATGTATTCCTTGATGAGTCAATTCCTTCTGTTCACTCTAATCATATTCGCGGTGGCAAGTTAGCTGCCCGACCTTTTATAGACGGCAATGCGCACTGTGTCCTTCAGATTCGTGGAGACTCTGACATTAAATCCCCCGCCTGGATGAGACATTCTGTATTTGCAGATGAATTGCTTGAACATAATATCAAATGTATTGATTATGAATTAAAAGCCGATGAATTTGATATTTCCTCTTACTGCAAAATTATTCAAAAACAGTTAGACAGTCATCCTGAAATAGATGGTGTCTTTTCGACAGATATTATTGTATCTTATGCAATAAAATATATATTGGAAAAAGGGAAAAAAATTCCAGATGATTATATTATTGTCGGGTATGATGGTGTAGATATAAGCAATTATGTATATCCTTCACTCTCTTATGTACGCCAACCATTTGAAAAGCTTGCTGACACTATTGTCGATGTACTGTTACGAAAAATAAACGGCGAAAACCTGACAGATGATGTTGTTGTAAATGATGTCAGATTCATAAAAGGAAATACTACACGATAAACAATATAAAAAGAGACTGTTATTTATAACAGACGATTACATCTGTTCCTGATAACAGTCTCCTTTATTCCTATGTAATATTTCCACTTTTCCCTGATTTTATTTCCTCCGAAATCTCTCCCTGATTTCTTTTTCTCCATTTTTGAGCCATTCTGTCACCCTGGACGTATTTCCCAGGATCTGGCAAAAAGAATCAAATTCCTGGCAGATTCCTCTTCCATGTGGAACCATATAGGCGCCTGCATCACTTCCAAGAGCTACTTTTGCTCTTTTTTGAAAAGCTAGGCAAAGTAATTCTTCTGCTCTTTCAGCAATTGGCCTTAATATGGCATCTTCATAACGACCACATCCAATGAGATTGCGCACAGTCACAAGCGTCGGCACCCAGACTGTACTGCTCTCTGCCAGCATAGTGACTGTTTCTTCATCCATATAATTCCCATGCTCCAGACTGTCAACCCCGGCTTCAATAGCAGCTCTCGTCCCATATGCACCGTTTGTATGACTCATGACTGCAAAGCCTTCCTCATGTGCAATATGTACCATCTCTTTGACTTCTTTGGCCTCAAGCGGTGTACCTGTCACTCTTCCATGATTGTTGAAATCAAGAAGACCTGTCGTCATAATCTTGATAAAATCTGCACCAGCCTCTTTTGCTTCTTTCACTCGTTGATGAAATTCTTTTATATCAGCAAAACCACGTCCCACAATAGACCCATAGTGTCCGTTTTTATGAATAGCAAATATTGGTGTGCGATAATCAATCCCATATTCCGGAGCCAGTTTTGCTGCCAGCTCCGACACTCCATATGGATCTCCGCCATCCCTTACAAACGAGACTCCTGCTTCTTTATATGCCTCAAGGCATTTTCGCACTGCACTTTCGTTGACTTTTTCTTTGTGTAATTCTACTGCTGCCCTGTAATTTACGCTGTTCATCAATGCATGTGCATGACACTCTCCAAACATTCTTCGCCACCTCACAGATCACTGTCTGAAAAACTGACGAATCTCTTCTTCAGCAGCTTTGACAGAGCCCTGTACAAAGAATGGTTTGCCACCGCCGCGTCCATTTAATGCCGCATTCATCTCTTTTGTAAACTGACGCAGATCACCATTCTGTTCTCCTATCGCATATTTGTAACTTCCATCTCCATTTGCAGAAAATACGGCGCAGCATCCACTGCATTTCTGCATAACCGCATCTGCCATTCTGCGTACCTGATCAGCTTCCAGTCCCTCATGGAAAAGAAGCACGCTTCCTGCACCTTCCCAGTTCTTTGCCTCTACTGTACAGAGTTCATCAAACATGTGGTTCACCTGGCCTTTGAGACGGAAATTTTCATCCTGCAGACGTGCCACTGCTGCCGCGGTCTCTCCAATCTTTGCAGAAAGTTTCATGGATACCTGACGGTTCTGATCATTTACCATATTCAGATAATCCATCACTCTCTTTCCACAGATCATGGTCAGACGGATCCCCTCATGGAAGTTTTCTACTGTCAGGATCTTGACTGCGCCAATCTCACCAGTATGTGTCACATGTGTTCCGCAACATGCACAGAGGTCGGATCCCGGAAAACGTACCAGACGCACCTGCCCGGTCAGTTCCTTCTTGCTTCTGTAATCCAGTTTGTCCAGTTCTTCTCTGGATGGATAAGTAATCTCTACTTCACTGTTTTCCCAGATCTTACGGTTCGTCTCTGCCTCAATTTCAGCAAGCTGTGCCTCACTCAGTACGCCGCTTAAATCTACTGTGATCACATCACTGCTCATATGAAATCCAACATTATCATATCCATATACAGCATGCACAAGCCCGCTGACAATATGTTCTCCGGAATGCTGCTGCATCAGATCAAATCTTCTGTCCCAGTCAATCTTTCCAGTCACTTCACTGTCCGGTTCGATTGCTTCTTTTGTATAATGAATGATCTCACCATTCTTCTCATGTACTTCCAGCACTTCTACATCATTCAGCGTACCAAGATCGCATGGCTGTCCGCCTCCTTCCGGATAAAAAGCTGTCTGGTCCAGAATGATCTCGTATCCTTTTTTACCTTCTCTGCATTCCAGAACATTTGCAGTAAATTCTTTTGTATATACATCTTCATAATATAATTTTCTTGTCTCACTCATTGCTGTAATATCCTTCTTTCTTATGTTTTAAGAAATGATTTGTTTCTGTCTTTTCTGCACTTTAGTATACCACAGCTTCACTTTCCTGAACAGAAAAATACTGCTTTCAAAAACGAAAAAAGACAGGCGAGCATAACGCATCGTCTGCCTTCTCTCATATATTTTGTTAAAAGGTAAGGGCGTATTTATCAACGCTGATCTGAGCTTTTCCATCTGCTGCAAAACTGATATTATCTGCTTCCTGAGGAGTAAACAATACCATTGTTGCAGTCTGGCTTCCGTCATTGATAAAAATCTCTACGCTGAATCTGTCCATGAGGATTCTCAAAGTCACTTCACCACCTGCCGGTTTCACCTGAATATCTCTTTTATGAAGGATATCATACATATATCCACTACGGCTGCGGTCAAGAGAGAGCACTTCTCTTACCGGATCATAAGTGATCGTAGAATCATAGGTTTCATCAGCAGCAAGCTTAATGGTAAACTTTTTGAATGCATCTGCTACCTTCAGCTTCACTGTCATGTCAAGTACACGTCCGTCTACACCATTCAGAACAGTTTCATCAGAGATTTCCACATTCTCATAGTGAACATATTCTCCACGATAATTTTCAATCTCACGAACCGGCTGCTGGATGAGTTTTCCGTTGCAGTAGTTGATTTCTCTTGGAAGAGTCATCTGTCCGAAATATTTCACACCATCCGGAACAAACTTGGAATTCGGCCATGCCTGCATCCATGCGATCATCACACGTCGGCCATCCGGTGTCTGCATGCTCTGTGGAGCATAGAAATCAATTCCGCTGTCGAGTGGCTGCACATCTTCTCTGATAAACTGATGTGTCTTTTTGTCATAGGTTCCTGTCAGATAAATAACACTGTGACCTACATGGAACTTCAGTCCTTCCGGTATCATTGCCATCGGGCTTACGACCAGAACATGCTTGCCGTCCACTTCATAGAAATCCGGACATTCCCACATTTTTCCAAGTTTTTCATCACTGTGGTCAAGTACGCATACATACTGCCACTGGAATGCATCTGCACTTTTGAAGAGAAGGATTCGACTGTTTCCATCGTCCGTCATATTTGCAACAACTGCATAATAAAATCCATCCTCATCTTTCCAGATCTTAGGATCGCGGAAGTCGACTTTACTTCCTCCTGCCGGAACATCTTCTCCGGTAATGACCGGATTCTTTTCATATTTCTCGTAATCCGTTCCATCACCCACTGCCAGACACTGTGTCTGATGTGTTGGAAGTTCTCCATTGGCCATCGGAATATCACTTACATATCCAACTCCGGTATACATCAGAAGATGTCGACCATCCGGAAGCTCAATACCACTTCCAGAAAAACATCCGAAATTATCATAGGCTTCTTCAGGAACCATGGCAAGCGGGAGTCTCTCCCAAGTGATAAGATCTTTACTTGTCACATGACCCCAGTGCATCGGTCCCCATTCATTAGAATACGGATGATACTGATAAAACAGATGATATTCGTCTTTATAAAAGGAAAATCCATTTGGATCATTGATCCATCCGGAACCACCAGTCACATGATAGCAGGGACGTTCTTCCGGAGAAATTCTTTTTAACTGTTCCTGCTCGAATTCTCTTGCTTTCTTTAATTTCTCTTTACTCATAATATTTAATCTCCCTGTTATATTTTATTTATATCAGCCTTTGATACCAGAAGAAGCAATACCTTCAACATAATATTTCTGCATAAAGACGAACATGATGATCATCGGAATTGCAGATACTACAAGAGCTGCCATGATCGCACTGTAATGTACCGGCTGTGTTCCAAATCAATAATACCAATTTTCTTCCTTCGCACGGTTGAAATTGTATTATAGAATAATAATGTCGTATAAAAGAGTATAACACAACCTAATTTTCTTTACAATTAACATAATGTGGTATACATGGGCCTATTTTCGTTTTTTCGTCAAAAAAAAGAGAATCACTATATAATAGCAATTCTCTTTTTAACTCTATTTATGACCTTTGGAACCCTGATATCATTTTAATTCTTTTGTTACACGGAGTCGGGTCATGGCTCTTGCAAGCGCAGCCTGACTTCTGTGATATTCTACAATACTCTGCTGCTGACGGAGCTGCTCTTCGGCACGATCACGAGCCTCTTCAGCTCTTCGGATGTCGATTTCCTCCGGACGTTCTACCGTCAGACAGAACAGTTTTGCACGATTGTTGATCATCTCAACAAACCCTGAACTTACTGCTACTACTTCCCAATTTCCTTCCGCATCCTGAAAGCGAAGCTCTCCCGGAACAATGGCACAGATCATATTCGCATGATGAGCAAGAAATTCTTTCTGTCCATCTTCCGCCGGTATGATCAGTGACTGCGCTCTTCCGGAAAAGAACTGTCTGTTTGCAGCGTATATCTCAAGACCGAATGTATTCTGCATAAGCCTCACTCCTTACTGTTCCAGAGTTTTTGCTTTTTCAACTACTTCGTCTATAGTTCCTACATTGAAGAATGCGTTTTCCGGATATTCATCCATCTCACCATCGATGATCATCTTGAATCCACGGATTGTTTCTTTAAGCGGAACATATTTTCCAGGAATATACACCGGAAGAATATATGATCCTAAGTGATCC
>ERZ826764.3701-NODE-3701-length-11658-cov-3.612428_pt1 | contig 11658 bp, 8 predicted proteins | sample MGYA00519870_ERZ826764 | MGnify/ENA primary metagenome ERZ826764 (study PRJEB31778, sample SAMEA3449239) | human gut metagenome | biome: human gut; feature: human-associated habitat; material: faeces | place: United Kingdom | collected 2010/2012 ...
TCAATCTCTTCCATACAAATCTCTTGTATAAACTTTATCTTTCACATCTTCCAGGCATTCATCGTATCTGTTTGCAACAATCGCCTGGCTCATAGCTTTAAACTTTGCCAAGTCATTTACAACCTTGCTTCCAAAGAATGTGCTTCCATCTTCCAGGGTAGGCTCGTAAATCACAACGATCGCGCCTTTAGCTTTGATACGTTTCATAACTCCCTGGATACTGCTCTGGCGGAAGTTATCGGAATTGCTCTTCATTGTCAGTCGGTAAACACCAATGATGCATTCCTTCTCTTCATCTGCTGAGAAATCTCCACGATTGAAGTAGTCGTAATATCCAGCCATGGACAATACTCGGTCTGCAATAAAGTCTTTTCTGGTTCTATTACTTTCAACGATTGCAGACATCATATTCTGTGGAACATCCGCATAATTTGCCAGGAGCTGCTTTGTATCCTTCGGCAGACAATATCCGCCATAACCAAAGGATGGATTGTTGTAATGGCTTCCAATTCGTGGATCCAGACAAACACCATTGATGATGTCATTTGTATTCAATCCCTTGGACTCTGCATAGGTATCCAACTCATTAAAATAGGAAACTCGAAGTGCCAGATAAGTATTGGCAAAAAGCTTAACTGCCTCAGCTTCTGTAAATCCCATAAATAAAGTATCGATATCTTCCTTGATTGCACCTTCCTGAAGGAGTCCTGCAAAGATTTCTGCTTTTTCACGAGTTTTTTCATCGCAGCTTACGATGATTCGGCTCGGATACAGGTTGTCGTACAGTGCTTTTGATTCGCGGAGAAATTCCGGGCTGAAGATGATCTTGTCAGTGTTGTATTTCTTTCTGACGGATTCGGTATAGCCTACCGGAATCGTGCTCTTGATGATCATGATTGCTTCTGGATTCACACTCATTACCAGTTCAATGACTGCTTCCACTGCTGATGTATCAAAGAAGTTCTTTTTACTGTCATAATTTGTCGGTGCTGCAATGATGACAAACTCTGCATCTTTGTAAGCACTTGCTCCATCAGTGGTAGCCACAAGATTTAATTCTTTTTCTGCCAGATATTTTTCAATGTAGTCATCCTGAATCGGGCTTTTTTTGTTATTGATCATTTCAACTTTTTCAGGAATGATATCTACTGCTGTTACCTGATTTTTCTGAGCCAATAAAACTGCCAGAGACAAACCAACATATCCTGTTCCTGCAATTGCTATTTTTCTGTTCATCACTTATCTCCATCTTTCGATTTAATAATCTTTTTTACACACTAATAGCCCGCTTCACTCCTCGAGTTCGGCAGGCTAATGCAAATTTATCTTCTTTTCTGTTCTGTCTTTTTCTTTTTCATTTTCATCTTCCATTCAGAACCCAAACCAGCTTTCCTTCAGTTATGCAGTTCGGTCAAAAATAAATCTGTATCAATGTTCTCTTTCTTACATAATTCTCTTCTTATATAACTTCGAGTACTCTCGCGGCTTTTGTAAAAGTCACGGTCTTTGCGGGATCCTCGTGGACTCCGGCGGGCGGTACTCAGCCCGAAAGCCGCACCATATAGATGCAGCCCTCTTTGTAGTTACCTACTTCTATTCGTGATGCGATGATCGCTCATCACATGAAAACAACGACTCTATCGTTGACTTTTCCATTATTTGTTTTTCTGATTTTCCTTAAAGCTATCCAGGCATTTCTGTCCAAGGTTCTGTGCCATATTCAGATATCTGCTTCCGCGATGGCCGTTTTCGCATTGGAAATCCGCACCTTTCCGGCGGATTTTGGCTCCGCACTGGCTGCACACAGAATTGATATTATGCTGTTGAACCTCCAGAACGACGATGCCTTCCTGCCATGCCTTGTATTTCAGTTTTTCTCGGATGGACGGAACCAGACGAAGTGGGGAATTTTTTCCGACGCTTGCCAGAATGATATTTCCATAGTCTTTGTTGTATTCCGGCAGGACCAGAATGCTGGCATTCTGAATTTTGCAATAATTAATGATCTGTCTGCTGATCTGATGTGCATAATGCTCATGCAGATTTTTCAGTTTTTTCCAGTATCGGTAATTTGCTTTGGCATTGCCGCCGCCGCCCTGAACGTCCTCGGATCGTTTGATCCTGTCATAGATCTGACGGCTGGCATTCGCGTATTCTCTGCCCCCTTTTATATAGAAGGAACTCTCTCGTTTTCCGGAAGAATCGAGAATACAGCATACTGTACATGCATCCTGACCGGTAAAAACCGCGGAACATATTTTGCTTTCTGCTGTAATACGTTCACGGGCGCCACGTCCGTCTGCCACAGGTATTTTCCACGGGATATGAAGTTCTGCGCGGTCTTTCTTCAAAACCAGTGCCGGGGACATCATCTGTCCTTCTTCCGGAACGGTGTTGCCGCGAAGACGAAGTCTGCACCATTGCCAGCCTTCTCCATCCCAGAGCTTCAGAGAAATCGTATTTTGCTGAAAGTCACGATACATTCCTTTGTAGAATGTCACTGATTCGGTAAAAGCCTCGGTGGGCTGTTCCTGCTCCTCCCTTGCCAGATAGCTTTTGGCTGCTGCCGTGGCAGTATTGATGGCTGCCCTTCGAAAATAAAGAGGAACCTTTTTCCACGGAATGGGATTTGGTACCGGCTGTTTGTCGCGTCCGACGATGGTCAGCTTCTCCAAAATGCGGAGGGCTTCCTGTGTGCCGGGCTGCTCATCCGGAAAGGTTTCCAGATACAGCTGGTAATAAAAAAGCAGGATTTCGTTGTAGAGATCCTGGGTCTGGTGGAACCACTCTGTGTGTCGAAACAGGATATTGTATCTCCTGACTGTGATCGCATAGTACGGCATTTTTTCCATCAAATAGCACCTCTGACTCGAAAAATCGGATATTATATGACTTTCTTTTACTGATTATAGGATATTAATTATCTTATGTCAATCGTTATAACATATCAAATATCCTGTTAAAACACATTCTGGGATATGTAATATCTATAAATTTCCTATCCCAAAGAAATGGAAGATTTCATAACAGCAAAAAAATAATTCTATACGCAAAGAAAGCCCCAGGGCTCACTGTACGAGCTCTGAAGCTTTCTTTTACTTTCTGTATTTATCTTTTGTTCTATTCTTTCCAGTATTTATCGATGTGACTCTGGGCTTCTGCTTCTGTAAGATTGAACTTTTCGATCAGCTTTTTCTTCAGCGATTCCTTAGATCCCCCAAATTCTTGTGCCGTTTCACAAATACCCTTTATCTCACCGATTTTCTCGCCAAGTTCTTTGCCTTTCTGCAGTGCTTTATCTGTCTGCAATTCCAACACTTTTCCACCCACAATATCACCTATTCCTTTCTTCACCGATTCTTCTTTTTTGAATATGTAGTCGGAAATTTCTTTTATAAGCTCAAGCAGTCTGCCATATATCGCTCCCTGATCATAAAGTATCTTGTCCAGGTGTTGCAGTATAGATTCATACTCTTCCAATAGTTTATGCAGTTCTGTTTCACTTTTATTAATTTTCTTTTTATCTTTTTCATATCTCATGATATAAAAAGGTAACAGAAACAGTAGCTTCTTCTGAAAGATTTCATCTTTCGTATACTTCTGCACACATAAAACCGGAACCTGATACCGCACAATTTTTCCGTCCGGCATGATCAGTTCCATTCTGAGGCTCTTTTTTCTTGTACCACGAAGATATATCACCGCTGAGTGTGGAAATCTCATTCTGAAAATTCCATTTTCTTTTTTCACGTTTTCAATGCTGATTGCAAAATCATACTCCACCATTCGGATCACCATTTTCGAGTCACCTGTACTCTGGCATTCGAAATGATAACCTTTTTTTCCAATTCTGAAGTATGAATCAGTAATTTTTTCACCATTCAGCGTCTGGTGTTCATTTCGTAGCTGTTCCAACGGAACATCAAGTGGATAATTTGTTCCAAATATCTCATTGAGCACTGGCACAATCAGCTCCGGCATCTTCTCAAGCATTGTCCGAAATACATTATCAAATGTTGTGTTGTTTTTCGCCATGAGGCTTTTCCCTTTCTGTCTTTATATTTTGCTATCTTACGTACTTTGGGAAATTTCCTCGTATGGTATTTATTCTTTTATTTTTTTAATAAAGCATTCATCTTCTGTAAATGAAAGTAACCCTACAAATATTTCATCCAGCATATTTTTCAGGCTTAAGGTTTCCACCTGCCTCTCCCTTTTGTTCTATTTTAGCATATCCATATATAGAACTCTATGCATTATTACAAATTCTCTTCTACTTCTCCTACTGCAGGAAGATACTCCACAGACAGATCGTCGGCAATGACAGCAGCGTGGAAAAGATAACCATCTTCGTTGCAAACGGAGAATCGACCTGATATTTCTCTGCGAGGATACTGGTTGTCGCACCCGCCGGCATCGCTGCCAGAAGCACACAAAGACCAAGAACTGTTTTATTCAATGGAAGAAAACTACATATAATATAAACGACCACCGGAATAACGACCAGTCTGTGAACCGTATATTTCACGACTGTCCAGTCCCAGAAATCTTTGAGATCGATGTCAGCCAGGATCATACCAATGACCATCATGGACATAGCAGTGTTGCAGTTTCCAACTGCCGTTACTGCACCGTCAAGTCCAAGTGGCAGTGGAAGTCCCGTAACCATCAGAATAATTCCAAGAACACATGCCAGGACACATGGATGTGTCACAACCTTTTTCAAAGTCTGTTTTTTATCATTGGTTCCGGAGAAGACCGCCAGTCCGGAGGACCACATCATGATTCGCTGTGGAATCAGATAAACGCTGGCAAGCACCAGTCCTTCTGTCCCGTAGATTCCTTCCGCGATCGGGTTTCCAAGGAAGCCCGCATTGGAGCAGATTGTCCCATATTGCAGACATTTATATCGTCCCTCCGGTTCTTTGCGGAACATCACTTTTCCATAAATAACACAGAATACCTGGATGCCTATAGATATAAGAAGGATTTCCAGATATTTCATAAAATTTCCATCTGCCGCACTCTGCGTAAATGCATGAAGAATGTTACACGGCAGGATCAGATAAATAACAAGGTCATTGATGTTTTTTTGCCCCTGCGGTCCGATGATATGTATTTTTTTTATTAAAAATCCTACAGCTACAAGTAGAAAGATCGTGAGCTGTAATGTAAGAAGTGTTTTCATAATATTCTACTTTCCGCGTGTTTCCTTCCTTTGAAACACCTGCTTCCTTTCTTCTTAATTCATTTTCATCCTCATCATCTCAAATCATACTTTAGTGTAGCACATTGCCGAAATCCCCGCAAGAAGGCCAGCTGTACAGAGTTGTATAAAATAATCTGCGAACGATTCCGTTTATATTTAATACATTACTCCACCCATCCGTTTCAAAAGAGATCACCCTCCAGCAGCGAAATCCATGGACGAATCAGAAGATCCGGCATCTGGAGATTTGACGGAAGGAGATACCTGACCATCCAAATGAGGTCGGATATCTCCTTTTTATACAATCTTCTTATTGACGTTCTTCTTATTTATATGCTACAATCTGTGTCTGTAAACAACGATTCTGTTCTTTCATGTTTACAACAATTTTAATTTCCAAAACATAGTGTGGACTTTTCTGGTCCGACCATTTTTCGCCACACAATTACCCATTGCGGTAGTTGTGCGGCGTTTTTTTATGCCTGCTCCGCCGATACAGATTTTCAGAAATACCGGCACTTGCAGATGTTTTTATTTGAAAGGAGTTTCTATGAACGACACATTTATGAAAGAGAAACCGGTCTTTCCACTGATTCTGTCCATGGCTCTGCCAATGGTCATCTCAATGCTTGTAAATTCTCTGTACAATATCGTGGACAGTTTCTTTGTCGCACAGATCAGTGAAAATGCCATGACCGCGCTGTCGCTTGTTTTTCCTGTCCAAAACTTCGCCAATGCGATTGCGATTGGTTTTGGAATTGGTATCAGTTCACAGATTGCCATCTGTCTTGGTGCCGGAAACAGAGAGACTGCCAGCAAAGCAGCCACACACGGGCTTGCATTGTCCGGTCTGCATGGTGTAATTCTGACAATCGGTTGTATCCTTGTGATGCCTGGATTTCTGGCACTTTTTACTGGTGATGCAGATGTCATTGACCTTGGAATCCGTTATTCTACAATTGTTTTTCTGTTTGCAACGATAAATACGCTTAACCTTGCTTACGAAAAGATCTTCCAGGGCGTTGGCAAGATGAAGGTTACGATGATCGGTCTGATGATTGGCTGTGTTTCCAATATCATTCTTGATCCGCTGCTGATCTTTGGCCTTGGTCCGTTCCCGGCACTGGGTATTGAAGGCGCTGCACTGGCAACCGGACTTGGTCAGGTATTCAATCTTGTTTTCTATCTGATCATTTACAAAATGCAGCCAATCCAGGTAAAACTCAGCCGCAGACATCTCCATCCGGACATGGCTCTGGCAGCAAGATTATACTCTGTCGGTATCCCGGGAGCACTGAATCTTGCACTTCCTTCTGTCCTGGTTTCTGCACTGAATGGACTTCTGGCAGCCTATTCCCAGAGTTATGTGGTGATTCTGGGAATTTACTACAAACTGCAGACTTTCCTGTATCTTCCGGCAAGCGGGATTGTACAGGGCATGCGCCCGGTCATCGGATACAACTATGGTGCCGGTGAACATAAACGTGTAAGAAAAATCTTCTTCGTCACACTTGGCATGAGTGGTGTGATCATGTTGATCGGAACAATCATCTGCCTGACAATTCCGGGACAGCTGATCGGCATGTTTACCACAAATCCTCAGACAATTGCCGCAGGCAAAACAGCACTCCGAATCATCTGTGCAGGTTTCCTGATCTCTTCTGTATCCGTCACAGCATGTGGTGCACTGGAGGGACTTGGCAGAGGAACTGCCTCATTGATCGTCTCTCTCTGCAGGTACCTGGTCATTATCCTTCCGGCAGCATTTGTCCTGAGTCATTTCTTCGGAGCCGTTGGTGTATGGAACGCTTTCTGGATTGCGGAAGCGCTGACCGCCGGGGTATCCTTGCTTATCAGCAAGAGGGTTATCGGGGTATAATTCCCTGATATCCCTCTTTTTTTATATTTTCCCTTGACATATACCCTCATGGGGTATATATTACAAGTATAGTGAATATACCCCTGTAGGGTATGCAATTCAGGAATGCCATCGGCATTCTTGCTGCGAGGTGGAGTCATCTCACATCTGATATAATAAATCTCGAACGAAAGGAAGTTTGCTTATGGATCATAATAACTTTAATGCCAGTTCCTCTACAAAGACAGAAGAAATTATAAAGGAACAAGCAGCTACTCAGGAAAAATCTTGTTGTAGCAATGATAATGCCACCCCATCCGCTCCTGCCTGCTGCTGTACCAGGCACACCGACCGTTCAGAAGCTGACCGCAAGAAACTCATTAATCGTCTGAAACGTATCGAAGGGCAGATCCGGGGAATCATAGGAATGTTGGAAAACGATGCTTACTGCAACGATATCCTCATTCAGTCAGCCGCCGTTAATGCCGCCGTCAATTCTTTTAACAAAGAACTTCTCGCGAATCATATCCGTACCTGTGTGGCTCGTGATATCCGCGAAGGTAAAGATGAAACCATCGACGAGCTGGTTGCAACTCTGCAGAAGCTAATGAAATAAGGAGGTAATACAATGGAACAATACAACGTCACCGGAATGAGCTGCGCTGCCTGCAGTTCCCGTGTGGAGAAGGCCGTATCCAGAGTGCCGGGAGTTACATCCTGCTCGGTCAGCCTTCTGACAAATTCTATGGGAGTTGAAGGAACTGCATCCTCTCATGACATCATCACTGCCGTAGAGCAGGCAGGTTATGGTGCATCACTCAAGGGTGCAAATAAGGAACAGGTTTCCATGTCTGAAGCCGAGGAAGCCCTGGAGGATCACGAGACACCGGTTCTCAAACGCCGCCTGATCGCTTCCATCGGGTTTTTACTCGTTCTGATGTATTTCTCCATGGGACATATGATGTGGGGCTGGCCACTCCCGGCATTTTTTAACGATAACCACGTTGCTATGGGACTTATCCAGCTTCTGCTTGCCGGAATCGTCATGGTCATCAACCAGAAATTCTTCATCAGCGGATTTAAGAGTCTGTGGCACCGTGCCCCCAATATGGACACACTGGTTGCACTCGGCTCCATGGCCTCATTTGTATGGAGTGTCTACGCACTTTTTGCCATGACAAGAGCACAGGTAGACGGTGATTCTGCTGCCGTTATGAACTACATGATGGAATTTTATTTCGAGTCCGCCGCAATGATCCTGACGCTGATCACTGTTGGAAAAATGCTCGAAGCCCGTTCCAAGGGAAAAACGACCGATGCTCTCAAGAGCCTCATGAAGCTTGCCCCAAAGACCGCCGTTGTTCTTCGCAATGACCAGGAAACTACCGTTCCGATCGAACAGGTCCACAAGGGAGATGTCTTTGTGGTCCGCCCTGGCGAAAATATCCCGGTTGATGGCGTGATCGTCGAGGGAACCAGTGCCGTCAATGAATCTGCTCTTACCGGTGAAAGTATCCCTGTTGACAAAGCAGCCGGAGATCTTGTTTCTGCCGCGACCGTCAACCAGTCCGGATTTATCAAATGCGAAGCAACCCGTGTCGGCGAAGATACCACACTCTCTCAGATCATCAAAATGGTGAGTGATGCCGCCGCTACCAAAGCTCCGATCGCCAAAATCGCTGACCGCGTTTCCGGTGTTTTTGTTCCGGCAGTTATTACGATTGCAATCGTTACTACGATCATCTGGCTTCTGACCGGACACGAATTTGGCTATGCTCTTGCCCGCGGTATCTCCGTTCTCGTTATCAGTTGCCCATGTGCCCTCGGACTTGCTACTCCGGTAGCGATCATGGTCGGCAATGGAATGGGAGCCAGGAATGGTATCCTGTTCAAAACTGCCGTTTCTCTCGAAGCGGCCGGCAAGGTTCAGATCGTTGCCCTGGACAAAACCGGTACGATTACCAGCGGCCAACCGGAAGTTACTGATCTGCTCTCTGCAGACGGAATCTCCGAACAGGAGCTTCTCACCATGGCATTTGCCCTGGAGAAAAAAAGTGAACATCCGCTTGCGAAAGCGATTCTCAAATATGCTGAAGGACAACATCTTACAGCGCCGGAGGTTTCTGATTTCCATGCCCTTCCCGGCAACGGGCTCTCTGCAGTACTCGATCAGGAAACTCTGATCGGTGGAAGCATGAAATTCATCAGCAGCCAGGTAAACGTTCCTGCCACCCTTTCCCAGAAGGCAGAAAAACTTGCAGAAGAAGGAAAAACACCCCTGCTTTTTGCCCGGAATGGTAAACTGGTCGGCATTATCGCTGTTGCCGATGTTATCAAAGAAGACAGCCCACAGGCGGTCAAAGAACTCCAGAATATGGGAATCCGTGTTGTCATGCTGACCGGTGATAATGAACGCACCGCAAGAGCGATCGGTGCACAGGCCGGTGTTGATGATGTCATCGCAGGTGTTCTCCCGGATGGCAAGGAAAGTGTGATCCGTTCACTCAGGGAACAGGGCAAAGTAGCCATGGTCGGTGACGGAATCAACGATGCCCCTGCACTTACCCGCGCAGATATCGGAATCGCGATCGGTGCCGGAACTGATATCGCGATCGATGCCGCTGATATCGTTCTGATGAAGAGTCGTTTAAGCGATGTTCCTGCTGCAGTACGTCTCAGCCGTGCAACCCTGAAAAATATCCACGAAAATCTTTTCTGGGCATTTTTCTACAATGTGATCGGCATTCCACTGGCTGCCGGTGTATGGATCCCGATTTTCGGATGGACATTGAATCCGATGTTCGGTGCCGCCGCAATGAGTCTTTCCAGCTTCTGCGTTGTCACCAATGCCCTTCGTCTGAACCTGTTTAAGATCCACGACACAAAAAAGGACAAAAAAATTAAACAAGCTACTTCCATTGAAGTAAAAAATGATTATAATAAAAAAGAAAAGGAGCAAAAAACTATGGTAAAAGTTACAGTTAATGTTGAGGGAATGATGTGCGGACATTGCGAAGCACATGTAAACGAAGCTATTAAGAAAGCATTCGGCGTTGAAAACGTTGTATCTTCTCACGAAAATAACACAACCGTTTTCACAGCCCCGGAAAAGGTTGATGAGGACAAGATCCGTCAGACGATCAAAGATGCCGGATACGAAGTAACCGGAATTACACAGGAATAAAAGGAAGCTATGAACAACACACAGGATAAAAAAAAACCAGAAGAAATCCATAACCTGCACTATTATATCGATCACATTCGATATGATATAACCAATCTTATTAAATGGCTGGTTCTGGCAGTACTGACCGGACTGAGCGTAGGCTTCATCAGCAGCCTTTTTGCCAGAGTACTGAAATTCGTAACCAACTATCGTACAGAGCATTTCTGGATATTCTTCTTGCTTCCTGTTTCCGGTCTGATCATTGTTTTTCTGTATCAGAAATTCGGTCAGGAAGATGGCGGAACCAATCAGGTTTTATCAACGATCCGTTCTCAGGATGATGTGCCTTTTCGTTCTGCTCCGCTGATTTTCGTTTCTACGATCCTGACTCACTTTGCCGGTGGATCTGCCGGTCGTGAGGGCGCGGCGATCCAGCTCGGCGGAAGCATCGGCAATCAGCTTGGAAGCTGGTTTCACCTCGATGAAGAAGACCGTCATGTCATGGTCATGTGCGGTATGAGTGCTGCTTTCTCCGCAGTTTTCGGAACACCGATGGCGGCGGCAGTCTTTTCTATGGAGGTCGTGAGCGTTGGCATTATGTATTATGCCGCACTGGTTCCATGTGTGATTGCATCCATTATTGCCTCAAAGTTTGCGGCGGGCTTTGGCATCAATCCGGAATCTTTTCATGTAGTCAATATCCCGGAACTTACCATCGAAACAGGACTCAAGATGGTTCTTGTTGCCGTTGCCTGTGCTGCCATCAGTATTATTTTCTGTATAGCACTTCAGGGTGTCAGCAAACTTTATGCGAAATTTTTAAAAAATCCATATATCCGTATCGTCGCAGCCAGTGCCATCATTATTGTGATCACACTCTTTTTGCGCACCTCTGATTATATGGGTGCCGGAAATAACCTGATCGAGCTTGCTGTCGAGAATGGGCAGGCTCGCCCGCTGGACTTTTTCTGGAAGCTCGTACTCACTGCCCTGACCATGCGCGCCGGTTTCCGTGGCGGTGAGATTGTTCCTTCCTTCTGCATCGGAGCAACATTCGGATGTATCATGGGACACCTGATCGGTCTTTCCCCATCCATCTGTGCAGCCGCCGGAATGGCAGCCCTTTTCTGTGGCGTTACCAACTGCCCGATCACTTCCATCCTGATCGCATTTGAGCTGTTTGGCTTCCGCGGTGCATCCTATTATCTGATTGCCGTTTCGATCAGTTATGCCGTATCCGGATACTATGGTCTGTACAAAGATCAGACGATCGTATACTCTAAATATAAAGCTAAGTACATCAATCGTCATACTCGTTTCTAAATTTATAAAATTTAATTTTACATATTCCGATGTCTGCTACTCTTTAATTCAAGTCGAACGTCCGTGAGACTTGGCGCGTGATTCTGGTTAGCGAAGCTGACA